>JAEEGJ010011848.1_pt1 | contig 21910 bp, 15 predicted proteins | sample 8958761 | NCBI WGS metagenome assembly JAEEGJ01 (sample SAMN16246546, study PRJNA631951) | gut metagenome | biome: gut microbiome; feature: rumen; material: RS-attached | host: Bos | place: Iran: Karaj | collected 2018-10 | reverse complement strand
AACCCAGGACCAACCGGTTATGAGCCGGGAGCTCTGACCAACTGAGCTAAAGGCCCACATCCACACTACACATGCTTTTTTCAAAGCGCTTGATTAGTATAGTAATTAAGTTCTGTTTAGTCAAGAGCAAAATTCAGGCTGAGGAGAAAAATTTCCTCAGCCTGAACTGTCAAATTACTTTGCGCTAATGTATCCCTTAGCTACGAGGAGCTCTGCTGTGAGGACTCCGCCGCCTGCAGCGCCTCTCAGAGTGTTGTGTGAGAGACATGCAAACTTGTAATCAAAGAGGTTATCTTCTCTGAGTCTTGCAACAGATACGCCCATGCCGTTCTCGAAGTTAGCGTCGAGCTTAGGCTGAGGACGGTTGTCTTCCTCAATGTACTGGAGGAAGTGCTTAGGAGCTGAAGGCAGACCGAGCTTAACTGCTTCACTCTCGTAATTCTGCCATACGGAGATCATCTCTTCCTTGGAAGGCTTATTCTCGAAAGAAACGCTTACTGCAGCTGTATGACCTTCCTGGACTGCTACACGGTAGCACTGAGCAGAGATAACGGGCTTTTCAGCGAGCTCGATATGATCGCCTGCGAACTTACCCCAAACCTTGAGAGGCTCCTTCTCAGACTTCTCCTCTTCACCGCCGATGTAAGGAATTACATTCTCGATCATCTCGGGCCAGTCCTTGAATGTCTTGCCTGCGCCTGAAATAGCCTGATATGTGCATACGGAGATTGCCTTGATACCGTTTCCGAGGAAAGGTGTAAGAGCAGGTACATAGCTCTGGATTGAGCAGTTAGGCTTAACAGCGATGAAACCTCTCTGTGTACCGAGTCTCTTCTTCTGAGCTTCGATGAGCTGAGCATGATCAGCGTTGATCTCAGGGATGATCATAGGAACATCTTCTGTCCATCTGTTAGCTGAGTTGTTTGAAACAACAGGGCACTCAAGCTTAGCGATCTTCTCTTCAAGAGCACGGATCTCATCCTTCTTCATATCTACAGCACAGAAAGTAAAGTCGATCTTGCTGCAGTACTCTTCGATATTATCTGTACCGAAGACGACCATCTTCTTAACTGATTCCGGACAAGGGATCTCAAGCTTCCATCTTCCCTCTACTGCCTCTTCGTAAGTCTTGCCTGCTGATCTGGGTGATGCGCATAAGGCAGTAATCTCAAACCAGGGGTGGTTAGCGAGAAGTGTGATAAATCTTTGTCCGACATAACCTGTTGCTCCGATGATGCCGACTTTTAATTTCTGTTCCATTTCCAAATACTCCATCTTGTCTTCGCAGTGTTTCTGCGGTTATTTTTCGAAGATGCTGTCCGCGTATCGCGTACATTTGTCTTTCGAGCAAACACATATTAGCACAACACTTTTTATATAACAAGTGCGAAAAACGAAATGCCGAATAATTGTTAATAGTCAACAAATGCAGGTCTTTTAAGCTATTTTCCTATGTTACGTTTGTACCATTTTGACAAATCCTGCAAAACTTCTCAGAAACCGTTATTTCTGATTGCCTTTACAAGATTAGCGGCATAGGTCTCAGTTCCGACACAGTTCGGATGAAGATTATCAAGATAGTACTCTTCAAGGTGCGGAACAAGGCTGAGTCCGTCTATTACTTTGATGTTGGGATATCTGCCTGCTATTTCCTTAACTTTTTCGCAGAAGCCGTAAAAGACAGGAAGTTCTTCAAGCTTATCGCCCCTCCAGATAGGAGAAATGCACAGGACAGGTTTATCAGTGCCATATATACTGATAAGAGTCTCATAGTATTCCTCAACAGCTTCAGGACCGTCACCATACTGATTTGTGCCTAAAGCCACAACTATCTTGTCAGGATCGTACCCCGGCATCCTCATAAGCGACTTCTTATCGTAGATATATCCGCCTATCCCCTGGTTTATTATGTCCCAGTTAAGCTCGCGGTTAACTATGCTGACATAGGTTTCCGATGAACGCAGAGGTCCGTATCCCTGAGTAATCGAATCACCGAGCCAGAGGACCTTAGTATCCTTTACGGTTATCTCATAAGAAGAATCAATAGAAAAACCTTTTATAACGAGTGTCGCATCGGCTGCAAGATAGATAACAACATCATGTACACCTTCAGGCAGATCAAACTCAAGTCTTCCCTCTTCCTTCATATCCTTAACGTAATATATCTGATATGCAAGACCGTCAACGTAGAGCTCAACGGAATCCTCCGAGCACTTCCACAGGAACTTATAGTCAAAAGATATTTTCGCTGCATCAGTCCTCAGTTCCAGAGTCTTTGCAGTGGAGGCGTCGCACCTCTCATACCACATCTCAAAAGCGCCCCTGAAATATTCCATCTGCGGCTTTGAATATTGGTTTGCCTTAAGATATCCGTCAGGAGTCTCCTCGAATTCATATGCTCCGAAATAAATCTTCTTCAGTTCTTCATTAGTCAGGATCATTGCTGTACGCCTCATTTCTTATTTAAGTCTTTATCCTCACAACAATTTATCATTATTGTTCTGTCTTAAACATATAAACCTTCAAAAAGCACTTGAATCCGGATATTTGTAATATAATTTAGTCATACTTGATGGAGGTCTGAGAACTTTATGACACAATCTTTTCCGCTACTTGAGAATTACTGCAGCTATATGCTGGCAGCTCTCGGCCGTTCGGAACTGACAGTCAAAGAGTATAAATATGACCTCATCCTTTTCGCGAGATTTCTTAAGATCGACCGCGGAATGATTCCCGAAGATACCCCTCTGGAAGAAATAGACATATCAGATATAGATGTAAAGACTCTGAATAAGGTAACGACTGACGACCTTCTGGCATTCGTTATCTGGCTGTCCAGATCGCGCAAGCAGTCAAATGCCGCCAGAGCAAGACATATAGCATCATTAAGAAGTTTCTTTAAATATCTTCACTCTAAAAGAAGAGTCATAGACAATAATCCGGCATACGATCTCGAATCGCCCAAGATCGGCAAGCGCAATCCTAAATATCTGACCCTCGAACAGAGCCAGAATCTTCTTAAGGTGGCATACGATTCTCCCAAAGAATCCAGTGAGCGCGACTACTGCATGCTTACCCTCTTCCTCAACTGCGGAATGCGTTTATCAGAACTTCGCGGGATTAATATCAATGACATCCATGGAACCACGCTGACAGTTATCGGTAAAGGCAACAAGGAACGCACCATATATCTCAACGATGCATGTTTGGAAGCCATTAACGACTGGATGGATAAGAGAGCAACTCTGAAGATCAAGCCCGAAGCAGAAAAAGCACTTTTCGTATCCAAGCGCGGAACGAGAATCTCCTGTGACATGATCCAGCTGACCATCAAGCGCCTGCTCGAAGAATCCGGAATCGACACAAATGTGTATTCGGTACACAAGCTCAGACACACTGCGGCTACATTAATGTATAAGTATGGCAAGGTCGATATCAGAAACCTGCAGATGATCCTTGGACATCAGAGCGTATCCACTACACAGATCTATACTCACGTTGACGATGACGCATTGCAGCGTGCAATCGAGAGCAACCCGCTGGCAAATTTCGATCCGGAGAAAAACAAGTAATTAGATTTTTCTTTTTGCAGTCATAACCTGCAGGATACTCTTGCCGCCCCTTAAGTAATTCCATATGAAAATGAAATAGAAGATAACGAGCGGAACAAGCATGATAAAATATCCGCGGTAGTAATCGGATGCTTCTACAAATCCGTCTTCAACAAGATACGGGATCTCAAAATACGCAATCTCAAAATCTATGTCATGATACGTATTCATCAGTCCTAATGTCCAGATGATCCTGTCACCCAGAAGCAGAACAACCACTGATAAGAATAAACATATTACTATCTGTACTGCTGATGTCTTCTGCTTAGTTAACAGTTCATAACAGACCGGAGGAGCGAGAACAACGACTACCGCGCCAAGAACATAAGGCCACAGATAATCGAGGTATCCTAATCCGATAAACAAAATCAATGAACCTGCTGCGCCAAGCAACGCGCCGAAAATTCCGAATAATGTCCGCGGAGGAACAGCATCAGGCTCTTTATGTATCGGAACAATTCCCAAAGCTTCCTGATACGCCTGTTCCTCAGCTTCAGTTTTCTCGGCACGCTCTCTTTGAGCGTCCGAATCTTTATATCCCAATTCAGTCAGTGTCTTGGCAAACAGCGTTATGTCTTCTGACAGATTCAGGGCCGAATCGTTGTCCTTTATCTCGTTTGAGAACAATTCGATCCTGTCTTCCTCGAGAGAATAAGAATAAAAGAACGAGAGTTTTTTGAATGCTCCGTCAATGTGGTCTCTGAACGGAAGATCGCCAAACAGTCTGACCGAAGCCGTTGCCGTCAGACGGTTTTCTTCCGAGAAATAAACAACGAAATGAATACCACAGCTGTCACCCGATACCGCTCCGGTACCGGCAAACTTATAATCGAGGAAATTATTCAGTTCAACCAGATAACTGTATTTATCCAATCCGCATTTCTCCTCACTTCACCGAACTGGTCAGTCTGATCTTCGGTCTGTCAGGTTTCTGCTCGAAAGACATTGTACAGATCAGTGCTGCAGCTACTCCCATCAGGTCGAAATGCGAATTGAAGATTCCGATATTATTGGCATACTGCTCACCGAGTTTGATCTCAGGAAGTCCTACGGAATAACCGAAATACAGATAAGGAACTGCAGTATGCATGATATCCTTAAAACTCTTCTTCTCAACAAAGAATGTTCTCTTGTTGGTAATAACACGACCCGTTTTTCCACGGACAAAAATGCCGTCATCGTTATAGAGAATGATGCGCTCATCAGGAAGCATTACAGAGGATAATCTCTTTGCTATTTCACTGTGATTTTTCTCACGGATTCCGGGTGCTGATATCTCATCGAAATTCATGAGATAATCACGCATGTACTTCTCGATCTCTTCAGAAGAATTATATTCATTCAGAGTACGTACAAACGCAGTAACACTCTCACTGTATTTAGGATTTTCGATAAGCTTCTGGTATTCCCATTCATACACAAACCAATCCTTATGAATGGGGCTGTCTCCTACCTCCTGCTTTGTTGTGTCATCAAGAGTGAATTCACTTCCGCAGTATGAACATACAAGTCTTGTTCTGTTGGCTGAGAGTTCCAGTTTTCCATTGCAGTTCGGACATTTATTTAGTTCCATAATTACCTCGTATAATTGTCAGATAAAATTTATACAGACATTATACTAGATAATCAGGTCACCTTGTAAAGTTTGTCCACACGTGTTCTTCTGTCTCGGGAAGTCCTATCTGTTCCTTGCCGAGAGCGATACTCTTCATAAGAAAAACCATGTTCCTCGCGAGCACACGCATAACCTGTCTTCCTTCGTCGTCTACGCTCGCTTCTCCTGCTTCCCAACCGTAAATATTATTCCAGTACTGGCTCGTCGCTACGGGCATGTTAGAGAGCGTAAAGAACTTGTTTAACTCATCGAAAGTAGCCGTGCATCCGGAGCGTCTTGCACTGACAACGGAGGCACCGACCTTAAGGCTCTTGTCGGAGTGATTGCTGTAGAACATTCTCTGCAGGCATGACATCAGTGTTCCGTTTGCAGAACCATAGTACACGGGTCCGCCGACAACAAGTCCGTCAGCTTCTTCGAGCTTGGCAGAGAGTTCATTTACGATATCGTTGAACACGCACTTACCTGTCTGTCTGCAGGTCTCACATGCAATGCATCCCCTGATATCCATCTTACCGATCTGAATATTCTCGTAATCTACATTTAAATCATCGAAAACCTTCTCCATCTCGCTGAATGCAAGAGCGATATTACCGTTCTGTCTGGGGCTTCCGTTGATCATGAGAACCTTAAAACGCTTTTCCATATGTCACCTCAAAAACAGATAAATTCGAATCAGGGCAGATACTTGCATGCTGCAAGAACCTGATCGATGAGTTCTGCATTTTTGATAGTAAACTCTGATGAGATGAAAGGCATCTCGCCCTGCTCAATACATCTTCCGAGCTGTTCAACTTCGAGTGTGTAATTCCACTTTGCATTTACTGTGCGTGTGACCTTGTTTCCATCTGTAATAATGTCATAAGAGAGGTCGCCAGCCTGGTTATACTCAACGGGAGATACGATTGTCCCCTTGTTACCGTGGATATAAAGTCTGTCCCATCTGCCGTTAGCACCGGGATTGAATATCATACCGACATTGAAGCTTGCTCTTACACCATTCTTAAATCTGATAAGAGCGGAAGAGAAAACATCTGCGCCAAATTCATTGAACTCAGCATTAGACATAACGTATTCAACGTCAGAATCGATCATGGACAGGATCATCGTCGTGCAATAGCATCCGAGATCGTAAACCGCACCGCCGCCAAGCTCTTTGTATAGACGGATGTCATCAACATAACCCTGAGTTACAAATGCTGTTTCAATATAATCAACATCACCGATAATACCACTGGCCAGATCAGCTTTTAATGAAGCAATATACGGGCTGTGAAGGTATGCATATGCTTCCATGAGAATGACGTTATTTTCTTTCGCAATGTTAAACATCTCGCGTGCTTCATCAGCAGTCAATGCCATGGGCTTTTCACACAAAACATGCTTACCTGCCTTAAGAGCATTTATAACCCATTCCTTGTGAAGACTGTTCGGAAGAGGAATATAAACAGCCTGAACTTGAGGATCTTCCAGGAGCTTTTCATAGCCAACATAAGCCTTCTCAAAACCGAACTCATTTTTGTAGCTCTCGACCTTTTTCTCATTACGTCCGGCAATCGCATAAAGCTCACAATTATCAGCTTGTTTCATACCGGGAATGGTACAACCCTTTGCAATGTTTGCAGTACCGAGAACGCCCCATTTTACAGACATAAGTTTATCCTCCTTTGCATAAAAGAACTGTCCTGATCATAATAGCATGATCAGGACAGTCTCTTATTCAACTTGGTTGTTTATATATTCTAAATCTGTTATGCGCTCGTAGCAGATACTTCGGGCACGGAAGATTCAGCGAGCTGAGGCTTCGGAACACCATCGTCCGTTGTCTCCGTCTGGCTCTCAGCAGAAGGCTCTGTATTCTCTACAGCTGCAGAAGGAGCAGGCAGATAACCTTCTTCTGCCGTCTTATTTGTCTGTACCCTGATCGGATAGAAAGGAAGCGCTGCAATGTACTGCTCCTGGATGGAAGCAGTCTCAAATATTCCCTTCTCATTGATCAATTCAGAATGTCTGTAAGGAAGCGTGATGGCAAGATAGCTTACCGCCCAGATAACAACAGCGAGAACAAGAACCTCAAGGATCAGGAGAGGTGTTACCTGGAACAGATCATTAAGCTTTCTGATCTGTCTCGGGCGTCTCGCCTTCTTAACGTCTGTCTGAATGAATTCAGCAACCTTGAAGCTCTTTGAATCGATCTTTGACAGGATCTTCTCGAGCATTGAATTGCGTGTATATTCATCGAGAAGTCTGTCCTCGAAATTCATATCTGCAGGAAGCGGATACTGAGCTACGATGTTTTTAGCGTTCTCAAGAAGTATGTCACCGAACTCATAGATTACTCTGTCTGCAGCTACGTTATTACGCTTGGAATAGATGTCCAGATATGACTTAACGATAGCGTTCTCACATCTGGTTGCTTCCTTTGTAATTCCGTAGCATGAAGAGTAAACCATGACTACAGTAGACATATAGAAGTCGCGGATATTCTCGCGTGTCAGTTTCTCATTCCAGAGTTCATCAGCCATTTTGATTTCCTCCTTCATTACCGTCGTCGTTCAGAAAAGCCATGGGATCTGCAGGTGCCTGCTGAGTACCGAATGCCGAAGGCTGTTCACCGGCATATGTATCAACGGGCTGCTGCATCTGCTGAGCCTGATAAGGATCAACAGGAGCCTGGGTGTACTGCTGATACTGCATCTGCTGGGGTTCCTGATATTGTGTCTGAGGTGCAGCGTACTGCGCCTGATAAGGATCCTGATACTGCTGTTGCTGATAGTCAGCAGGAACTGCCTGAACCTGTTCATGAGCAACATACTGCTCTTCAACAACTGCCTCGATCTGAGGTGCCTGAACCTGTGTCTGTGCTACTGCTACTGTGCCGTCAGGCATAACAACTGATTCAGAAGCAATCTGGCCCTCTACAGGCATCTTAGGCTGTTCGGGCTGCTGAGCCTTCTGCTCAGGCTTCTCACGCTTGGGAGCCTTCTGAGGCTTGAGTGATATGTCTCTCTCATCGATCTTGCCTGAGAATGGTGACATAGGATAGATGAAAGCAAGAATAGCAACGATCAAGGTTACGATGAGGAATGTGATCCTGATGTTATTTACCATGAATGCAACCATGAATATCGGGAGCATGATTCCTGCACCGAGATAAACCGTATATTCTGCAAGCTTTCTGAGGTTTGTCTTGAGCTTACCGTTGCAGATGAGATACAGAACGTAGATGTAATAGTAATCGTGGATTCCGAGTGCGATACCGAGGAAAGCACATGTTACAACGAGCATCTTTGCTGAAGGCAGAAGAGCGAACAGCAACAGACCGATTACCGTTGATGCAGCCTGGATCAATACTCTTGTTCTTGATGTCAGGAGATGAGCGAATCTGCTCTTAACGAAGCCGCAAACGAAGCATGCCATGAATCCTGTTACAAGGAAGAAGAATGATGTTGTCGGAAGTGAGATTCCTACATTCTCGAGATAGTTCGGAATGAAGAAGAGAATGAATGACAAAACAACACCAAGCATCAGGAAAGATGAATTGAGGAAGCTTGCCGTTCTTGAATCACCGAATGTTGACAGGAAGCTGCTGATGGACAGCGGTGCTTCCCTGACCTGCGTATTGTTCTGCATGAAGTAGATCATGCCGATTGATGTAAGAACGAGAGCAGCACCGCTGATGATAGTTACTACAAACAATCCGTATCTCTCGTAGCAGATACCTGCAATAACGGCACCTACAGAAACACCGAGGAAATAAGATGCAGACTGAACGTTATGAATTACTCTGTCGTTATAGTCCTTGTATCCCAATCTGCCAGCGTTGATTCTGTAATCTCTCAGATAATCGAAACACATACCGAAGCAGAAACCGATGGGAAGCGCGAGAACTGCAGTTACATAAGGAATGCCGAGCACGCCTGCGATGAGCGCGAAGAAATAACCTGCACATGTAACTGCGATAAGAGCGATCCTGCTCGTAAACTTCATCTTGATGCGGTTTCTGATATCAGCAAATCCGAGGAAACCCCAGACGAAAAGAAGCATTGAAACACAGATGATCGCCTGCACTGCCGGCATCGGCAATTCTTTCAATTGTTCCTTGAAATAATCCGCGAACGCAACCGGGATCATTACTGAACCGAATGCCGTAAAGAATGACAGGAATCTGTTTGCGTTCTCACCATACATAACGAGTACGGGAGCGTTACCTGAAATACCCTTTGAAATCGTGGAGATCAAAAGATTGAGTTCGAAGATCATGATACCCATCGAAAGAGCGATGGAGATGATCGTGAAGATCCATGAAAGGCTCATGCCGTTTACTGAACTCTCGAAATCAGAACGGGGCATCATAATCTCCAAAACACCTGATACAGTATTTGCAGATGAGATGATAGGTGCGATCGCACATACATAAGATGTGCCGCCGTCATTTCTGCTTGTAAATGCAGTCTGCTGGAGACCGAAGCAGTCGATATACTGATTGCCTACGCCTGTCAGATAATACTGCTGTACATTACCGGTTGCTGTTGAAGAATAAAGTCTTAAGAATGAATCACCTGCCATGGTGTAGATGTTTACCATGTAAGGCTTATCTGAAGCGTACTTGTAGATAGGAAGCATGTAGGACATGTTCTCTCTTACTTCAGTGTATGTAAGAGCTGTAGCACAGGATACTGCGCACTTCTCCATCATGTCTGCACGCTCGCTCTCAAGCGCCTTGATGTATGTCTTGGACAGCTGCGTAGCCATTACGAGCAAGACTACGAGAATGATTGTAAAACAATATCCGATAGTTGAAGAAATGAGTCTTCTGTCACGGCTCTGGGGTGTCTCTGAATTCTTTTTGCCTGAACCGTTCTGACGGTTTCTGATGATGCGGATAACGATCTCCTGAACAGCAAAAAGAAGAACGCCTGATACAACTGCAATGATAACTGCAGTAAGGATTCTTCCCTCGAGCTTATCACCGATCTCATAGAGTTCACCGAATGTGCACTTGTATTCAAATACACCTACGCACATTCCTGTGCTGTCTGTAATCGGAACAATGATGCTCTCATAGTTCTTACCGACAAGTACTGTCTGACCAGATGAACCGAGCCACTCGGAAATATCTCTTCCTGCTACAGCAAATTCAGAAGGATCATTAACTCCTCTGCTTACAAGAAGTGATAACTGACCCTGGTTATAACCGAATAAACCGTAACCTTCTGCAGAAAGATTTTCAGTCGATGTATCAGCAAGCATAAGATCCAAAAGCGCGCTGTATTTAGCAGGTGCATTTACCGTATTGGAAACAAGGTCGTCTCCGTCAACAGTCATCCTGACAACATCACAGACCTGCTGCATCTTAGTGTCTGATATCTTTTTGAATTCGTCCTCAAACTGCAACCTCATATGGTGTACAGCAAAAGAAACAGCGGCAATCGCAACAACAAATGAAACGATTACCAATATACAGATACGAACTATTCTTCCGGCAACGTCATTACGTTCCGCAGTCCGTTCATTCTGAAGATTAGCCATTTGCAAAAAGCCTCCACGATAAGCTTATAATCCGCATACATTATACACAAATATAATAAAAACAAGAATTATATAATAATGGCAGCTGTATGGTAAACGTGTTACAAACGAAAAAGAGGTTGTCATTACTGACAACCTCTTCTGATTTGGTTGCGGAGGCGGGACTCGAACCACACGACCTCCGGGTTATGAGCCCGGCAAGCTACCAACTGCTCCACTCCGCGATATTGATCGCTGCACTTAAATCAGGAATAAATGGTGCTCGTGACCGGACTTGAACCGGTACGGATTTTACTCCGACGGATTTTAAGTCCGTTGCGTCTGCCAATTCCGCCACACGAGCCTATCCGTTAAGTGCGAGGAAGATAATAACATCATGGCTCATCAAAGTCAAGGCTGATATGCATATTCTTCAGGCAAAAAGTCCCTAAACCGTAATAAAAAGTACTTGATTGAAAAATCATTATCGCTAGAATTATTATATTAAAAATATAAAGGAGATTAGACTCATGCCTAACGATCCTGAAGAGTTCAAGAACTCTAACAGCGCCAATAACGCTGACAAGGACGATATCATTGATTCATCCTTTGCCGTTCAGTTCAAGCCCGGAGATAAGACCGGATCAGTATCTGAAAAACTTAAGGAAACCAGAGAGAGTCTCGAGAAGGGATTCGATCCGTTTAAGAAAGATTACTCAAATACTTTCAAAGACAGTTTCAAAGACGAGTTCGATGACTTCGAATTCGACTCATCAATTTCTGCATTTAAGCCTTTGGGTTCAACAAATGCTCCTGCAGCAACTCCTGCACCCGCACCGACTCCCGCAGAAGAAACCAAGCCCGTATCAAATGCTCCTGTCTTCCCTAAGGATGGCGGCACATTCGATAAGCCTGCAACACCTGCAGCAGCTCCTGAAGTATCCAAGGATGCTGTACCCAATTTCAATGATATGGGTAAGGTTCAGGCTAAGCCCTCTGATGAGAAGAAATTCACTTCAGGTAACGGTCTTGATTTTGCAACATCAGAACACGACAAGAAGACAAGTCCGTTCATGAATGCAGAGAAGCCTGATATTCCTGCACCTGACGGAGTTGATATTCCCAGAGCAGAAAAACCCGCTCCGGCACCTGCCCCTGCACCTGCCCCTGCAGCTGCACCTGCCGCTGCCAAGACAGAGCCCGAGAAGCAGAAGCCCATTCCGCCTTCAGTAAAGCCTCAGACACAGCAGGCCGGCGGTTACAGACCCTACCCTTCAGCTACTACAGGCGATGATTTTAAGAAACCTAATACAGAAACAGCAGAGCCCAAGAAGGAAGAAGCAGTAAAACCTGCAGAGGCACCCAAGCCCGTTGAAACAGCTAAGCCTGCAGCACCTGCTGCTCCTGTTAAACCCACAGCAGCTCCTGCTCCCGCACCGGCTCCTGCTAAGCCTGTTTCAAATGAAGCACCTCACAGACCTGCAGCTGCCGCAACAACAGCCGCAGCTGCAACAGCAGCAAAACCTGCCCCTGCACCGGCACCCGCTCCTGTAAAACCTGCAGAAGCACCCGCTCCTGCTCCGGCTCCTGCAAAGCCTGTATCAAACGAAGCACCTCACAGACCTGCAGCTAAACCTGCTGCGCCTGTATCTGCACCTGCTCCTCAGGCAGCAGCAAAGCCTGCAGCAACACCTGCACCCGCACCGGCTCCCGCTAAACCTGCAGCAGCACCGGCTCCTGCTCCGGCTCCCGCTCCCGCTAAACCCGCAGCTGCTCCTGCACCCGTTGTTGAACAGAAATCCAGACCCGGTACTTCAACAGCAGGATCTGCACAGAAGCCTAACGAGGTATATTCACCTTTCGAGCCTAAGGGTAAGCAGCCTGTAGCAGCTACAAGAGGCGTTGCAAACAATACACAGGCAGCATCTCATGACAACAAGGCTATCCAGCCTGTTACTATCAAGAAGAAGGAAAAGAAGTCTAAAGATCCCGGTCTTGTAGCCCTCATCACATTCCTTGCGATCATTCTCGTTGCTGTCGGAGTACTCTGGTTACTCGGCAACAGAGACGACTTGCAGGGCCTGTTCGGCAAGAAGCAGTTAGAGACTATCTCCACTGTTACTGAAAAAACAGAAGATACTGAAGCTACAACAACAGAATCTACAACAGTTGAAACAACTACTGAAGCAACCACTACTACAACAGAGGCTACTACAGAAGCTACAACTACAACGACTTCAGAAACTACCGAAGCTACGACAACTACAACAGAAGAGACAACTACTGAGGAAACTACTGAAGCAACAACAACCGAGACTTCTGCAAAGAAGACAACTTCAAATACTGAAGGCGTTGCTGTTAATGACTTCGGCACACGTATCACAAACTTCTCTTCTACAGCAGGCGGATTCAAGTTCGATATCGAATTGAAGAACAAGAGCAACTGCACAGCAAGCCTGCCCAAGTCACTCAACGGACTCGACATCAAGTTCTTCTGCGATGCCGAGATTACTGACGTAACATCAGACGGCATGACATTCGAAGGCAGTGATTATTCCTTCCGAGGAACACCTGCTTCCGTAACAGTAGCACCCGGAGAAACTTACACATTCACGGTCTATGTATCAACTGATTCCGGTGTATCCTCTTACGGTTACAGCTACGCTTACTTCGACTGGTGCAAGTAACATCAAGCACAAATTAAATCTCAAGAAGCTGTCTCCATGCGGGGCAGCTTCTTTTTTGCATCAATGGTTCCACTCAAAAAAGGTTGCCTCGTAAGAGACAACCTTAATAAATTTATTGGTTCAGATGGTTCCTATTACTCTGCCTTCTTGACAGTATCGAATACGAACTTGCCTTTTCTGAAATCGATCTTAAGCGTAGCCACATCCTTCAGAGCACCTGTAAGGAACATGTCTGCAAGCGGATCTTCGATGTTGGCTCTGATAGCCTTACGGAGCGGTCTTGCGCCGTACTTCTCATCGTAACCGACCTCAGCAAGTCTGTCGCCAGCTGCCTTAGTCATTGAACCCTTGATGTTCTTATCGTCGAGAGATGCGAATACATCCTTGATCATGATATTAACGATCTGACGGATCTCCTCAGGCTTGAGCGGCTTGAAGATGATCGTCTCATCAACACGGTTAAGGAACTCAGGACGGAATGTCTCCTTGAGAGCGCTCTGAACGTGCTGCTCAAGTGCTTCATTGGTCTCATTGAAGAAACCAATGGTAGCTGCCTTTGCTGAGCTTCCTGCGTTAGATGTCATGATTATGATGCAGTTCTCAAAGTTAACGTGTAAGCCATGGCTGTCTGTGAGAACACCGTCATCGAGCATCTGGAGCAGGAGGTTAAATACATCCGGATGAGCCTTCTCGATCTCGTCGAAAAGGATTACGGAATACGGCTTCCTTCTTACCTGCTCTGTGAGCTGTCCGGCATCATCAAATCCGACATATCCCGGAGGAGAACCGATGAGCTTGGAAACTGAATGGGCTTCCATGTACTCAGACATATCGACTCTGATAAGAGCTTCTTCCGTATCAAACATTGATTCGGCAAGAGCCTTAACGAGCTCCGTCTTACCTACACCGGTAGGTCCTACGAATATGAACGATGTCGGCTTATGTTTCTTTGTAAAGCCGGCTCTGTTACGTCTTACGGCGCTTGCTACGGCGTGAACAGCCTCTTCCTGGCCGATAACACGCTCGTGGAGCTTATCCTCAAGATGTGAGAGCTTCTCTGTTTCTGTCTCTGAAATGGACTTCAAGGGAATTCCTGTCCACATCTCAACAACACGGGCGATATCTTCAATCTGGATCGGATCAGGTGCAATATCGCTCTCGAGCTGATCCAATTCGTTCTGAAGCTTATCAGCCTTTGCCTTAAGCTCTGCAACCTTCTCGTATTCGCCTTCACGCTCTTCAGGCGAAGCATTCTCCATCGCGTCAATGACCTGCTGGTGTTCAGCCTTAGCCTTCTCCAGAGCCTTCTTGGTGTTAGCGAGTTTTACGAGCTTAACATTCTTAAGGTTTGCAGCAGATCCTGCCTCATCGATAAGGTCGATAGCCTTATCAGGAAGGTATCTGTCAGTGATGTATCTCTTGGATGCCTTGACGGCAAACTCGATTACTTCGTCTGAATATGTGACATTATGGTGCTTCTCATAGTAGTCCTTAATGCCCTTCAGGATCTCAATGGACATCTCGATTGAAGGTTCATCAAGCATGACCTTCTGGAAACGTCTCTCAAGAGCAGAATCCTTCTCGATTCTCTTGTACTCGGCAGTTGTCGTTGAACCGAGGATACGGAGCTCACCTCTAGCCAAAGCAGGCTTGAGGATGTTTGCTGCGTTGGTAGAACCTTCGGCATCACCTGCGCCGATGATTGTATGGAGCTCATCGATTACGAGAATGATGTTCTCTGCCTTGATGGCTTCATTGATTACGCCCTTGATACGGCTCTCGAACTGTCCTCTGAACTGTGTTCCGGCAACCATAGCAGGAAGGTCAAGCTGCCATACCTGCATGTTGAGGAGTTTCTCAGGAACTGTTCCTTCAACGATCTTAACTGCAAGACCCTGTGCAACAGCTGTCTTACCGACACCGGGAGCACCGATCAGTACAGGGTTATTCTTGGATCTTCTGTTGAGGATCTGGATGCAGCGCTCGATCTCAGCGTCACGGCCGATAATGCGGTCGATCTTGCCTTCTGCAGCGCGCTCTGTGAGGTTAGTACCGAATTCGTTGAGGTACTTGAGGCGTGTCTTGCCGCCTCTTGCCTTCTTGGGATCCCTGCTGCCCTTGCCCTCAGCTTCTTCATCTGCCTGGTTTCCGGGTCTTCTGCCAAAGAGTGAATCGAAAATTGAACGTCCGCCTTCTTTCTCATCTTCAGGCTTATCGTCCTTCTTCTCTTCAGGATCTGTAATGCCTACCGGTGTTGAATCCTCGTCGAACTCATAACCTTCGTCGTCATCTTCGAAGTTAAGTCCGTCTCCGTTTGCAAGGGATCTTAAGAAATCGGTCGGATCAGCGGAAATACCGTTCTGTGAGACCATTTCTTCCAATCTGTCGCTCATCTCATCGATGTTTTCAGCGTTAATTCCTGTTGCGTTGAACATATCGGTTACGCCCGAAATGCCTGATTCATACGCACACTTAAGACAAAAGCCTTCGTCGATCCTGTTTCCGTTCTCATAACGGCTGGTAAAGACGATAGCATGTCTCTTTTTACAAATACTACAAAGTGCCATTATTCTTCTCCATTATTCTCTATCTCTTCCCTTATCCTGCGTCTTACCTTAGGTCCGGTAATGATGTCGTATTGTTCTTCCTCGAGCCTTGCGGTGTCGATAAACGCAGAAATATCCTTGTACTGACCGTTCTTCTTAGCCTTATCAAGTAAGGGCTTCAAGAACTGTCCCGTATAAGACTTCTTGCATTTTGCAATCTGTTCAGGCGTTCCGGTAACGACTATTTCGCCGCCTCCGTCACCGCTCTCGGGACCCAGATCAATGATGTGATCTGCTGTTTTTATGACATCCAGATTGTGCTCGATTACGACCACAGTGTTCTTATTTTCTGTTAGGCGCTCTAAAATGTCAACCAATTTATGAACGTCTGCCACGTGCAGACCGGTCGTCGGTTCATCTAATACATATATCGTTTTTCCGGTAGATCTTCTCGACAATTCCGAGGCAAGTTTGATTCTCTGTGCCTCACCGCCGGACAGTGTCGTAGAGGGCTGGCCGAGCTTGATATAGCCCAGACCTACGTCCTGGAGGGTCCTTACCTTCTTGTAGATCGTCGGATGGTTCTTGAAGAATTCAACAGCCTCATCTACGGACATCTCGAGGACATCCGAGATGTTCTTGCCGTTGTATCTGACCTCAAGAGTCTCACGGTTATATCTTTTTCCTTTACATACATCACAGGTTACATAGATGTCCGGCAGGAAGTGCATCTCGATCTTGTTAACGCCGTCACCTGCGCATGCTTCGCATCTGCCGCCCTTTGTATTGAAAGAGAATCTTCCTGCCTTGTAACCTCTCTGCTTTGCATCAGGTGTCTCAGCATAGAGCTTACGGATAAGATCGAAAAGTCCGATGTATGTAGCCGGATTACTTCTCGGAGTTCTTCCAATGGGGCTCTGGTCGATGCAGATGATCTTATCGAGGTTGGAATATCCAGTGATCCTCTCACACTTGACTCTCGTCTTCCTCGAACCGTTAAGTTCATGGTTGAGATAAGGAACGAGTGTTGAGTTAATTAGCGAGGACTTGCCTGAACCTGATACGCCCGTGATTACCGTAAACAGACCGATCGGAATGTCGACATCGATATTCTTGAGGTTGTTTACGCAAGCGCCCTTGATCTTAAGCATCTTCTTAGGATCAGCCTGACGCCTGTTTGCAGGAACAGGAATAAACTTTTTACCTGACAGATACTGTCCGGTAATGGATTCGGGCTTCTCGATAATCTCATCGATGGTACCCTGTGCTACGACCTGACCTCCGAACATGCCGGCACCGGGACCGATGTCGATGATGTGGTCTGCTGCTCTCATGGTATCTTCGTCGTGCTCAACAACGAGGATCGAGTTACCGAGATCCCTTAACTTGAAAAGCGTCTTGATGAGTTTGTCGTTATCTCTCTGGTGAAGACCGATCGAAGGCTCGTCGAGAACGTACAAAACGCCCTGCAGGCCCGCACCGATCTGTGTTGCAAGTCTGATTCTCTGAGCTTCACCGCCTGACAATGTGGATGAAGATCTGGACAGAGTCATGTAATCAAGTCCTACGTCATAGAGGAACTCGATTCTGGACTTTACTTCTCTCAGGATAGGTGCTGCGATCTCTGCATTCTTGCCCTTGAGCTTCAGGTCAGAAAAGAACGTTCTCATGTTCTTTACGGACATATCCGTAAGCTCGCTGATATTGAGTCCTCCGACCTTTACGGAGAGGCTGTTATTGTTAAGTCTTGCGCCATGGCATACGGGACAGATATCCACGCTGAAATATCTCTCATAAGAAGCCTTAGCCTCTTCGCTGTATGCTTCCCTCCAGCGTCTCATAACGCTAGGAACAACGCCTTCCCATGCCGAATAGTAATCTTCACTTCTGGCATAGATGGAGTTTCTGGTATCGATCTTGAGCTTCTCACCATCGTTGCCGTACAAAATGAGATTCTTGATGTTATCCGGAAGCTTATAGTAAGGAACATCCAAGGAGAATTTATATCTCTTCGCCAGAGCCTCGATAAAGCATCTTCCCCAGCTCTTGGGATCGTCAAAATTCCATCCTGCAGTCCTTACCGCACCCTCATTGATGGAGAGCTTGGGATTAGTGATGCAGAGCTCAGGATCGACTGCTGTGAGCGTACCAAGGCCTGAGCAGTTGGGACATGCACCCTCCGGGCTGTTGAACGAGAAGCTTCTTGTGTTGATCTCACCGAAAGATATTCCGCAGTCAGGACATGCCAGATGCTGTGAGAAGAACTCTTCCTGTGAGTCGTATACCTTATCACCATTCTCATCTACGGTTGCTGTCTGGAGTTCGACAAGCAGCAGACCGTCAGCGAGCTTTAACGCATTCTCGCATGAATCGTAGAGTCTTGTGGTGTTTGCTTCCTTGATCACGAGTCTGTCTACGACAACCTCGATGGAATGCTTGTTATTCTTGTTTAATTCGATCTCCTCGTCGAGTTCGTATGTGATGTTGTCCACACGTACTCTCGCGTAACCGGACTTCCTGAAACCATCAAAGAGCTTGCTGAATTCTCCCTTCTTGTTCCTTACAACGGGAGAATAGATAATCGCTCTTGTACCTTCGGGATAGACCTTGAGCTTATCGATGATCTGGTCGATGCCCATGGACTTGATCTTCTTGCCGCACTTGGGACAGAAGGGCTCACCTACTCTGGCATAAAGGAGTCTGAAATAATCGTAGATTTCAGTAACTGTACCTACAGTTGATCTCGGATTGCTTACAGTTGATTTCTGGTCGATTGAAATAGCCGGAGACAGGCCCTCGATGCTGTCGAGGTCAGGCTTATCGAGCTGGCCCAGAAACATCCTGGCATATGAAGAAAGAGATTCTACATATCTTCTCTGGCCTTCTGCATAGATCGTATCGAAAGCAAGAGATGATTTACCTGATCCTGACAGGCCCGTCAGAACGACCATTTTACGTCTCGGAATATCAATATCGATATTCTTAAGATTGTGCTCTCTGGCACCCCTGATCTTGATGTATTTATTCTCTTCCATAACAAAAATTCTCTCTTAAGTTAAAAAAGACGGACATCTGATTGAGATGTTCGTCCTTCATTTACTGGTGACCCCAAGCGGATTCGAACCGCTGATTGCGCCGTGAGAGGGCGCCGTCTTAACCACTTGACCATGGGGCCTTGTTCGTTTGCCCGAGTATATTATCATAGGTTGTCCGCCTATGCAAGTGCTACGGGCACGAATATTCCGCCTTATATGCGGCCAATTTTTAAAACTTAGATGTTTTCTGTCCTCTTATCAGAAGGAACATAGGTCCTGCGCTTGTTTACGCACTTGAATGCAGGTCTCATGATTCTGCCGCCTGAAACGATCTCTTCGATTCTGTGAGCGCTCCATCCTGCGATTCTTCCGCAAGCAAACAGAGGTGTATAAAGTTCGGAAGGAATTCCGAGCATTGAATATACGAGTCCTGCGTAGAAGTCTACGTTAGCGCATACGATCTTGTCAGACTTCTTAACCTCATGGAATACCTCAGGAGCAAGCTTCTCAACGAGAATATAGAGGTTATAAAGATCCATATTGCCCTTCTCTTTCGCGAGGAGCTCAGCATACTTTCTGATGACAACAGTTCTAGGATCAGACAGAGTATAAACTGCGTGGCCGATACCATAGATGAGACCTGACTTATCGAAAGCCTGCTTGTTGATGATGTCAGCAAGATACTGCTTGATGGCCTTCTCGTCTGTCCAGTCGCTTACATGCTCGCGGAGATCCTTCATCATGGCATAAGCCTTGTTTGAAGCACCGCCGTGCTGAGGGCCCTTGAGTGAACCTACTGCTGAAGCGATTACTGAATATGTATCTGAACCTGTTGAAGATACAGCATGTGTAACGAATGTTGAGTTGTTACCGCCGCCGTGCTCAGCATGGAGAACGAGCATGAGATCAAGGATCCTTGCCTCGAGCTCAGTGAACTTACCGTCAGCTCTGATGAGGTGCAGGATGTTCTGAGCCGTGTTGTACTCAGGAACAGGTGCATGGATATAGAGGTCTCTGTGCTCGATGTAGTGTCTTCTTGCCATATATCCGTAAGAGATGAGCACGGGGAATCTTGCAATGAGCTCTGTGCACTGTCTTACGACGTTAGTGATGTCTGTTGAATCAGGATTATCGTCATAGGAATAGAGAGCAAGAACTGATCTTGCAAGCTTGTTCATGACATCCGGCGAAGGTGCCTTCATGATCATGTCCTCTGTGAAGTCCTTAGGAAGAGGTCTTACGCTTTGGAGGAGGCTGTTGACCTCAGCGAGTTCAGCTGATGTCGGAAGCTCACCTGTGAGAAGCAGGAAAGCTGTCTCCTCGTAACCGAATCTTCCTTCAGAGAAGAAACCTTCAACGAGATCCTTTACTTCATAGCCCTGGTAGAACAGCTTTCCCTCAACTGGGATACGGTCAGCATCATCAACGATATAACTCATAACCTCACCGACTTCGGTAAGGCCTACAAGAACACCTGTGCCGTCGTTGTTACGAAGGCCGCGCTTAACATTGTACTTTGAGTACAATTCAGTATTGATGTGGGATTTAACTTTTGCTACTTCAGCAAGTCTGTTGATCAACTGATCGTTCTGTGTAACTTCCATGGCCGTATGTCTTTCTGTTTATTCAGCACCGGAGTCTATTCCAATGCCACATTATAATACCTGATATTATAGTCTTTTTGTGGGGTGTATATTTATTCGCGATTGACGAAGAATTATTCAGCAAACAAGGCGTTCATTGTTTAGTACGTTAAAAATGTTGCCTTAAATCAGCTTTGAGAGCTCGTAACCGATGACCGAAGCAGCCACCGCGGCGTTAAGAGACTCTGCCTGACCCTTCATCGGGATCTTAACGAACTTACTGCATTTAGCCGTTGTCTCATCCGTCAGTCCGTCGCCTTCATTTCCAATGAAATAAGCGCATGGCAGGCTCAGTTCATTGACATTTAACTCATTGCCCTTAAGGTGCATCGCGAGTGTCTCTGTTCCCGTTTTTGTGAAATATTCAAAACACTCATCCATGGTCTTTCTGACGATCGGGATATGCCATACTGAACCCATTGTTGCCCTGATGACCTTATCGTTATACGGATCGCACGTTGTAGGGCTCACGATAACTGCTGTTAATCCAAACGCATCAGCCATTCTGATCATGGTTCCGAGATTGCCCGGATCCTGTGTATTCTCAAGCACTACGTAGATATTCCTGCCGTCTTCTTTTGAAGGGATCTCAGCAGATATCTGAGGCTCTTTGATTACGATCGCAACACCCTGCGGATTAACAGTCTGGGATATCTTCGAGAAAACAATTTTGTTTAATACGAGCGGCTCGATATCAGGAGTGAATTCCTTTGCCCACGATTCCCTCTCTTCGGTAACGATTACCTCTATAGCTTTCTGTCCGCTAGCGAGAGCTTCTTCACAGAGTCTTGTACCCTCAAGGTAGATCACGCCTTCAGATCTCGCGTGCTCTCTTTTTGTGAGCTTTGCGATCCTCTTAACATTCGGATTGTCACGGCTTGTGATTACCAAGTGAAGATATCTCCTTTCGATTTGCTAAATCATTATAGCAGATTAAACCAATACAAATAAAAACTGCGTGAGCAAAACTCACGCAGTTTGAAAAGTCAATTTAACTCTATATTAGAGAGCTGCCTTTGCCTTCTCAACGAGAGAAGCAAAACCTGCTGCATCTGTAACAGCGATATCAGAGAGAACCTTACGGTCAAGCTCAATACCAGCCTTCTTGAGGCCGTTCATGAATCTTGAGTAGTTGATGTCGTTCAAACGGCAAGCTGCGTTGATACGAACGATCCAGAGTCTTCTGAACTCTCTCTTCTTATTTCTTCTGTCTCTGTAAGCATAGTTACCGGACTTGAGAACCTGCTGGTTAGCAACCTTGA
>JAEEGJ010011847.1_pt1 | contig 21911 bp, 19 predicted proteins | sample 8958761 | NCBI WGS metagenome assembly JAEEGJ01 (sample SAMN16246546, study PRJNA631951) | gut metagenome | biome: gut microbiome; feature: rumen; material: RS-attached | host: Bos | place: Iran: Karaj | collected 2018-10 | reverse complement strand
TGAAGACCTCCTCGGGCTTGCACCCGATCAGGTCGCAGATCTCATCGGTCACGACCTCGACCTGGGCGGACTCCATGTCGATCTTGTTGAGGACAGGGATGATCTCCAGGCCGTGGTCGATGGCCATGTATAAGTTGGAAATGGTCTGGGCCTGGACGCCCTGGGAGGCGTCCACGACCAGGAGCGCTCCTTCGCAGGAGGCGATGCTTCTCGAAACTTCATAGGAGAAGTCCACATGGCCCGGAGTATCGATGAGGTTCAGCTTGTAGGCCTCCCCATGATAGTGGTGGACCATCTGGATGGCGTGGCTCTTGATGGTGATGCCCTTCTCCTTCTCCAGGTCCATGTCGTCCAGGACCTGGTTCTCCATGTCGCGCGCACCGAGCGTCTGGGTGAGCTCCAGCAGGCGGTCGGCCAGGGTGCTCTTCCCGTGGTCGATGTGCGCGATGATACAGAAGTTTCGAATGTGCTTCATTTCCGGACTAGAAGAGCTTGTTTACCTGCTCGAGGACGTTCTCGGCGGTGTAGCCGAGCTTCTCGTCGAGCACCTTGTACGGAGCGGAGAAGCCGAAGGACTCGAGGCCCCAGACGGTGCCTTCCGCTTCCGGGACAAGGCCCTGCAGCGTGACAGGCAGGCCGGCGGTCATACCGAACTTCTTCACACCCGTCGGGAGGACGCTCTGCTGGTACTCCTTGGACTGCTGGCGGAAGAGACCCTCGGACGGGACGCTGACCACGCGCACCTTCTTGCCGGCCTCGCGGAGCAGCTTGGCACCGGCCTCCAGGGTGGAGACTTCGGAGCCGGAAGCCACGAGGATGACATCCGGGTTGGCGTCGGAACCGGCCACGATGTAGCCGCCCTTGGCCACCTGGCTGTAGTCGTTGCCCTCGGGGAGGTTGGCGATGTTCTGGCGGGACAGGATGAGAGCCGTCGGGGTGTTCATGTTGGCCATGGCGGCAGCCCAGGCCTCGGTGGTCTCCTTGGCGTCGGCCGGACGCATCACCAGGACGGAGTTCTTGCCGTGGTGGTTCTTGAGTTTCTCCATGAGGCGGATCTGGGCCTCCTGCTCGACAGGCTCGTGGGTCGGGCCGTCCTCGCCGACGCGGAAGGCGTCATGGGTCCAGATGAACTTGACCGGGAGCTCCATGAGGGCAGCCATACGGACGGCCGGCTTCATGTAGTCGGAGAAGACGAAGAAGGTACCGCAGGCGGGGATGACGCCGCCGTGCAGGGCCATACCGATGCAGCAGCAAGCCATCGTCAGCTCGGCCACGCCGGCCTGGAAGAAAGCGCCGCTGAAGTCGCCGGCCTGGAAGGCGGTGGTCTTCTTCAGGAAGCCGTCGGTCTTGTCGGAGTTGGACAGGTCGGCGGAAGCGCAGATCATGTTGGGCACCTGCTCGGCGAGCACGCCGAGGCAGGCCGCGGAGGCGTTGCGCGTGGCGTCGTTGTCCTTCTGGACACACTTGCTCCAGTCGATCTTCGGGGCCTTGCCGCTGAACCACTCAGCCTGCTGGGCCGCTTTCTCGGGGTTGGCGCTGGCCCAGGCTTTCTCCTCGGCGTAGCGCTCAGCGGCGATTTTCTTCAGCTCCTCGGCGCGACGGGCGTAGAGCTCCTTGACGTCGTCGAAGATCTGGAAAGGATTCTCCGGGTCGCCGCCCAGGTTCTTGATCGTATTCTTGTAGGCGTCGCCGCCCAGCGGGGCGCCGTGGGTCTTGCAGTTGCGCTCATAGCTGGAGCCGTCCTCCTTGAGGGCGCCCTTGCCCATGATGCACTTGCCGATGATGAGGGCGGGTTTGCCCTTCACGGCCTTGGCCTTCTCGATGGCGGTGCGGATCTGCGCGGCGTCGTTGCCGTTGATGACCTGCACGTCCCAACCGAGGGCGCGGTACTTGGCGGCCGTGTCTTCGTTCATGACGACCTTGGTCTCCGTGGAGAGCTGGATGTCGTTGGAGTCGTAGAACATCACGAGGTTGTCCAGGCCCAGCGTGCCGGCGATACGGGCAGCGCCCTGGGAGATTTCCTCCTGCACGCCACCGTCGGAGATGTAGGCGTAGATGGTTTCCTTCGCGAAGCTCGGGTTGCCGGTGTGGGCAGCGAGGAACTTGGCGGCGATGGCGGCGCCCACGGCGTAGGCGTGGCCCTGGCCGAGGGGACCGGAGGTATTCTCAACACCGCGCGTCGGGTCGAACTCCGGGTGACCGGTGGTCGGGGAGCCCCACTGGCGCAGGTTGGCCAACTCCTCGAGGCTGTACTTGCCGATCAGGCAAAGCTGGCCGTAGAGCATCGGGGCCATGTGGCCGGGATCGAGGAAGAAACGGTCGCGGGCAGCCCAGGTCGGGTTGCAGGGATCGTAGGTCAGATACTCGCTGTAGAGCACATTGATGAAGTCCGCGCCACCCATGGCACCACCCGGGTGGCCGGATTTGGCTTTTTCGACTGCACTGGCCGCCAGGATGCGGATGTTGTCGGCTGCGTGATTGAGAACGCTGATAGAATTTGCCATCTTAAAGTATGTTTTGGTTTGTTATTTCTAAATCGTACAAAGATAGCAATTCTTTTCGTCATTCCCAATTGCGGGTGCCTACGGCACCGGATCGTAGCCGGAGCCGCCCCAGGGATGGCAGCGGAGGATGCGCTTGAGGCTGAGCCAGAAGCCCTTGAGGGGGCCGTACTTGCGGAAGGCCTCGAGGGCGTACTGGGAGCAAGTGGGGGTGAAGCGGCAGCTCGGCGGCTTGAGCGGCGAGATGCAGAGCTGATAGAATTTGATCAGCAGGATGAAGGGCGCGGCAAGGATGCGCCGGACGACGGCCAGGGCGCTCATTGCGCGGGGGATTGAGATTCGCCGGTCGAGCCGGCGAATGACGAAGAAATGCGTCCGAGGATCGTTGTGACCTCGGCGTAAATGGTGGCAAAGTCGGCCACTTCCGCGTGGGAATAGGCGAGCAGCAAGTCGATGCCGGTGGTAGGAAGGAGTTCCTTCTGGAGGCGGTAGGCTTCGCGCATCCTGCGCTTCAGCAGGTTCCGCTTGACGGCGCGCTTGAAGAACTTCTTTGGCACCGAGACCATGATCCGGTTGAGGCCGGTCTCATGCCCGGCCGACCAGCAGTAGCGCAGGTGCGGCATGACACCCCATTTCCCGGAGGAAATGAGTGCGGAGACAGTCGTCTTCCCGCACAGCCTTTCCTCTTTGGTGAGAGTATGGCTCTGCGGAGCGGTCATCTAGCGGGCGGATTGAAGGTAGAGTTCGACAGCCTTGCTGATGGAAGTGGCCTCCGGCGTGGGGGCCTTGAGGGCAATCTCGTAGCCGGCGTCCTCCATGGCCTTGACCACGGCTTTGCCGAAAGAGATGAATTTGAGCGATCCCTGCTGGAATTCGGGAAAATTCTCGTGCAGCGACGCCACGTCGGCGGGGTTGCAGAGCACTGCGATGTCGAAACCGGCGGGATCCGTTTCATGCAGGTCCTGCGGAACGGGCTTGACGAGCACGCCCACGGTGTAGTCCAGCTTGGCGGACTCGAACAGGGTGGTGATCGGGGTGATGTCGGATCCTTCCGTCGTGGCGATCAGGAACTTCTCTCCTTTGTGCTTGGCCGTGACCAGCGCGACGATGGAGTCCGGCGAGCCGGATCCGTAGAAGATCTTGCGCTTGCGGTAAACGATGTGCTTCTGCAGGTACATGGCGACGGCCTCGGTCGAGCAGAAATATTTCATGGTCTCCGGCACCTTGAAACGCATCTCGTCGCACAGTTTGAAATAGGCGTCGATGGCGTGGCGGGAGGAGAAAACGATGGCGGTATAGTCGGGCAGGTTGATATGCTCGGCCCGGAACTCCCGAGCGGAAAGCGGTTCGATGAGAAAGAACGGCTGGAAGGTCAGTTCAGCTCCAAACTGGCTCTGCAGGGTCTCGTAAGCTGCGAGATTGGACGGGACTTGCTGGGAAATCAGGATCTTCATCTGGCTGCAAAAATGTTCAAAAATTCACTACAACTGCTACCAACACGGTGGCGGGTAAAATTTCAAGCCCGCAAAGGTACAAAAAAGTTGAGAATCCAGAACAATACGCGTGGATAATTTGTCCTGTTCGCCAGATATAAAAGGCCCAAATTCCGATGAGCGCCCAGCGAACCAGGGCACGGGAAGTCTCCTCGGGCACCTGGAAGGACAGCACGGCGGCGGCCAACAGCAGCAGGATGGGCAGGGCCAGCATCAGGTAGTTATAAAGGTTGTTCCACAGGGTGTGTGCCGCTTTTTTGCCAAGCCGGCCGGCCCGGAAAAACAGGTAGCACAGGCCGCGCAGGAGGAGGAACGCCAGGACCAGTCCGATGGTGGCGGGGGCGCTCCATCCGGCGGGGAAAGTGTCCACGAATGCGGGTCTGAGTACGTGAAAACGGTCCAGGACCAGACAGAAGGGCAGCATGAGACGGAGTGCGATCCCGTTGCGGACGCGCGCCGTGCCCATGCTGTTCTCCAGCGCCTCGGCGCCGCGGGAACGGCTGTACGTGTAGAGCAGGGGCGGGGTGAGGCGGAACAGGTCCAGGAAGTGGTACAGGATCAGCACCAGTGACAGGACGAGCAGGATGCGGTTGGTCAGCACATCGGACCAGAGCGCCGGTGCTGCCACCGTCTCCAGGGGGCTGGAGGACATCTCCAGGGTTCCGCTCCGGAAGATCTCGTCCATGGTCTGCTAATTGCCGCGTTTGACTTGATATCCCATCCCGGAGAGCAGGGAGACAAGCTTGTCGCGCAGGTCGCCCTGGATCAGGATCTGGCCCTCTTCCACCGTGCCGCCCACGCCGCACTTGGTCTTGAGCGTCTTGGCGAGGGCCGAGAGGTCGGCCGAGCGGCCGACGAATCCGTCCACGAGCGTGACCTGCTTGCCGGCGCGCCGGCGCCGGTCGATGCGGACGACCAGGCGCTGTTTTTCCGGAGGGAGCGTGTCCGCCTCCGGCGCATCCTGTGCCGTCTGGTATTGAAAGTCGGGGTTGGTGGAATAGACCACCCCCAGGCGATCTTTCCAGTCTTGTTGAGCCATGGTGGGATAATTTTTGCAAAGATACAGATTTTTAGTTGTACATTTGCAAGTTATGACAGAGAAGAAATTCACCTTGTGGAACCGGATCTGCGCGGCGCTCGCTTTCGTGGTTTCCGCCGTCACGTATCTGCTGACCATAGAGCCCTCCGCTTCCTATTGGGACTGCGGCGAGTTCATCGCTTCATCGTATAAACTCGAAGTGGGTCACCCGCCGGGAAACCCGGTGTTCCAGCTTTTCGCCCGCATCTTCACGCTGTTCGGGGACAATATGCACGCCGCGATTCTCGTCAATGCGATGAGCGCGCTGTGCTCGGCGGCGACGATTCTCTTCCTGTACCTGACCGTCGTCTGGCTCGCCAAGCGCCTGGTGCGTCCTTCCTCCGACGGCTACAGCACGGCTCAGGCCGTGGCGATTTTCGGTTCCGGCCTCGTGGGAGCCCTGGTGTATACCTTCTCGGATACGTTCTGGTTCTCGGCCGTCGAGGGTGAAGTCTATGCGATGTCCTCGCTGTTCACCGCCGTGGTGTTCTGGCTGATGACGCTGTGGTACGACCGCGCCGACGAGCCGCACTCCCTGCGCTGGATCGTGCTCATCGCCTTCCTGATGGGCCTGAGCATCGGCGTGCACCTGCTCAACCTGCTGGCCATCCCGGCCATCGTGTTCATGTACTACTACCGCCAGCGCGAGGACAAACCTTTCACCTTCTGGGAGTTGGTTAAGATTTTTGCCGTCGGTGTGGTCATCCTGGGCCTGATCGTTTTCCTAGTGGTCCCGTACCTGCCGAAGGTGGCGGCGTACTTCGACCTCTTCTTTGTCAATACCCTGGGCCTGCCGTACAACACCGGCGCTGCCTTCTTCGTCGTCGCGCTGCTCGCCCTGCTGTTCTGGGGCATCTTCCGCACGATGAAGCAGGAGAAGGTCTTCCTCAACACCGCGCTGCTGTGCGTGACCGTCATCACGATCGGCTTCTCGGTCTTTACCATCGACATCATTCGCTCGTGCGCCAAGACGCCGACCAACGAATACCAGCCCGACAACGCCTTCACCCTGGTGCGTTACCTCTCCCGCGAGCAGTATGGCTCCACGCCGCTGCTCTACGGTCAGTACTACGGCGCTCCCTACGATCTCAAGACCACGACCTACTGGGCGCCGCTGGACGGCAAGTATAAGAAGGTCGAGGGCCCGATCGACGCCAAGTACAAGGCTTCCGGCAAGATGCTCTTCCCGCGTATGTGGAGCACCAGCCCGGACGGCAGCTACGAGGCTTTCTACGAGACCTACACCAATGGCAAGGGCCAACGTGTAGCCGGGGCGACGGCCCGCAAGCCGAGCTTCGGAACCAACCTTTATTATTTCTTCGACTATCAGCTGAACTGGATGTACTGGCGCTACTTCATGTGGAACTTCGTCGGTCGCCAGAATCAGATCCACGCCCCCAATCCGGGCGATATCTTCCACGGCAACTGGGAGAGCGGCGTGAAGTTCATCGACGACATCCGCCTGGGCGACCAGATCGATGCGCCGGACACGCTCGCAAACGACAAAGGCAAGAACCATTATTATTTCCTGCCCCTGCTGCTCGGCCTGCTGGGCCTCTTCTTCCAGTTCGACCGCGACAAGCGCGGCTGCTGGCTGACCTTCCTGATGTTCTTCATGACGGGTATCGCCATCGTGCTCTACCTCAACCAGCCGCCGTATCAGGTGCGCGAGCGCGACTATGCGTACGCGGGATCCTTCTATTTCTTCAGCGCCTGGGCGGGACTCGCCGTGGCGGCGCTGTTCAGCTGGATCGACGGCGCCCGCAAGGGTCGCGGCAGCCTGGCTACGGCCAGCGTGCTGACGGGCTTCTGCCTGCTGGTGCCTGTGCAGATGGCCGCCCAGAACTGGGACGACCACGACCGCTCCAACCGCCGCACGGCGGTGGAAATGGCCCGCAACTACCTCAACTCCGTGGGCGAGAACGGTATCCTCGTGACCCACGGGGACAACGATACTTTCCCGCTCTGGTACGCCCAGGAGGTGGAGGATGTCCGCACGGACGTGCGCATCTGCAACACCTCGCTCCTGGGTACCGACTGGCACATCGACCAGATGAAGTGGGCGTGCAACAAGTCCGCCCCGCTGCCCCTGACGGTGGGTCCGGACCAGTATCTCTACGGCACCAACGAGTATGTCCCGATCTACGACACGCAGGAGATCGAGATGAGCATCGCGGACGTGATGGCCGTCTTCAAGCACCCCCAGATCAAGGCCCCGATGACGAGCGGCCGCAAGGTGGACTACATCCCCTCGCGCAAGATCGTCATCCCGGTCAACAAGGAGAATGTCATCAAGTACGGCATCCTGGACGAGAAATATGCGGCGCAGATTCCCGACTCGATCGTGTTCACGATCTCGAAGGACAAGGACTACCTGACCAAGCCGGAGCTCTTTATGCTGGACCTGCTTTCGGGCTACCAGTGGGACCGTCCGCTCCATCTCCTGAACATGGGCGGCGACCTGAACATCGGCATCAAGGACTACCTCGAGTACAGCGGCTATTCCTATAAGTTCGTGCCCATCAAGAACAAGACGACGGGTTCCGAGGCGGGCTTCGTGGACACGGACGAGCTGTACCGCCTGATGACGCAGGTTTACAGCTGGGATGCGGTCGCGCGCGACGACTATTTCCGGGATTATCAGAATATGTACACGCACCTGGGCGTGATGTCCGTTCGCGGCCTGTTCGTGACTTGCGCCGAAGCCTTCATGAAGGCAGGCGAGGACGACCGCGCCCTGGAGATGATCGACAAGGCGGCAGAGGTGATGCAGCATTACCCGCTGGAGACCGTCTCCCTGGGCTTCTCGGGCAACGACTACATGGTCATCCTGATGATCGAAAACTACTACAAGCTTGGCCAGGCGGAGAAGGCCCGCGCCCTGGCGGTTCAGCTGGGCTCCGGCCTGCTGCAGAGCGCCAAGTTCTTCATCGAGTTCTACGACTGGGCCCGCGACGAGTTCGAGATCGCGGGGCAGTGTCTCTACTTCCTGTCTGACATCATGAAAGAGGCCGGCGACGCCGACCTGGCCAAACAGCTCACCGACGGGCTCGTGGCCCTGGTGGACCAGGCCTCGGCAGCGCTCGGAGATGAATCCTAAACCGGACGTTATGGCAGAATATCCTTCTTCTTCCTGGACTGACTACGAACTGCTGGACAGCGGCGCGGGCGAAAAACTGGAGCGCTTCGGCGCCTACGTGCTCGCGCGTCCGGAGCCCAAAGCGCTCTGGGATAAATCTTTGCCGGATGCCCAGTGGCGCCGGCTCGCCCACACGACTTTCACCCCCGGCGCCGGTTTCGGCAAGGCCGGCAAGGAAGATAGCGGCACCTGGAACCGTCTCAAGAAGATGGACGACCAGTGGCACATCAAATATGCCAACGCAGACGGTCTGAAGATGGATCTGCGTCTCGGCCTGACCTCGTTCAAGCACGTCGGCGTGTTCCCGGAGCAGGCCCCCAACTGGGATTATATCTACCGCCAGACCCGCTCGCTCGCGCAGAAGCTGGGCCGCACGCCCCGCGTGCTGAACCTCTTTGCCTACACGGGCGGTGCTTCGCTCGCCGCCAAGGCCGCGGGGGCCGACGTGACGCACCTGGACTCTGTCCGGCAGGTGGTCACCTGGGCCCGTGGCAACATGGAGAACAGCGGCCTGGACGGCATCCGCTGGGTGGTGGAGGATGCGATGAAATTCGCCCAGCGCGAAGCGCGGCGCGGCAACCGCTACGACGGCATCATCCTCGATCCGCCCGCCTACGGGCACGGTCCGGACGGCGAAAAGTGGAAGCTGGACGAATGCCTGTTCGGGATGCTGCGCAGCGTCGGGGAGATCCTCGCGCCGCAGGACGCTTTCCTGGTGCTTAACCTCTACAGCAACGGCTATTCCGCCCTGCTGGGCGAGACGGTGCTTCGCCAGGCCATGCGCGTGGGGGAGATGGAAAGCGGCGAACTGGCCCTGAACGACAAGTTCGGCAAGGCCCTTCCGCTCTCCATCGTGGTGCGAATGGCGCGGTAGTACTTACGGAAATAATTGTTATCTTTGCGATTCGGAATATTCTAAATATCATTTATAGCTATGCAGCAAAACATCGATTCCTACGATTTCGCCGGCAAGAAGGCGATCGTGCGCGTGGACTTCAACGTTCCCCTCAACGAGCAGTTTGAAATTACGGACGATACCCGCATCCGCCGGGCGATGCCGACCCTCAAGAAGGTTCTCGCCGGTGGCGGTTCCCTCATCATCATGTCCCACCTCGGCCGTCCGAAGGGTGTGACCGACAAGTTCTCTCTCAAGCACATCGTGAATCATGTGGCCGAGTGCCTCGGCGCGCCGGTGAAGTTCGCCGCCGACTGCCAGAAGGCCCAGGCTGAAGTGGCCGCCCTCAAGCCGGGTGAGGCCCTCCTGCTCGAGAACCTCCGCTTCTACGCCGAGGAGGAAGGCAAGCCCCGCGGACTCGCCGAGGATGCCTCCGACGAGGAGAAAAAGGCCGCCAAGGCTGCCGTCAAGGCCAGCCAGAAGGACTTCGTCAAGACCCTCGCTTCCTACGCTGACTGCTACATCAACGACGCTTTCGGTACGGCCCACCGTGCCCACGGTTCCACCGCCCTCATCGCCGAGTACTTCCCCAACGACAAGATGTTCGGCTACCTGATGGAAGGTGAGATCAAGGCCATCGACAACGTGCTCAAGAACGCCAAGCACCCCTTCACTGCCATCATCGGCGGTTCCAAGGTCTCTTCCAAGCTCGCCGTGCTCGAGAACATGCTCGAGAAGGTGGACAACCTGATCATCGGCGGCGGTATGGGTTATACCTTCATCAAGGCCCAGGGCGGCAAGATCGGTAACTCCCTGCACGAGGATGAGCTCATCCCGCAGGCGCTTGAGATCCTCGCCAAGGCCAAGGAGAAGGGTGTGAAGATTTACCTCTCCACCGAGACCGTCATCGCTGACGAATTCAGCAACGAGGCCAACACCAAGGTGGTGCCGTCCACCGCGATTCCCGACGGTTGGGAGGGTATGGATGCCGGCCCCGCTTCCCTGAAGGAGTGGAAAGAGGTCATCCTCGGCTCCAAGACCATCCTCTGGAACGGCCCTGTCGGCGTGTTCGAGATGGCTACCTTCGCCAAGGGTACGCTCCAGATCGCTGAAGATCTCGCCGCGGCCACGGCCAAGGGCGCTTACACCCTCGTGGGTGGCGGCGACTCCGTCGCTGCCGTGACCCAGATGGGCTATGCAGATAAGGTGAGCTATGTCTCCACGGGCGGCGGCGCCATGCTCGAGGCCCTCGAAGGCAAGGAGCTTCCGGGTATCGCGGCCATTCGCGGCTAAACCTTTGGAAAAAGCAATTCTACAACCCTAAATCCCATTTCGTGTATGGCCTATCAAGAAGTTACTAAGACTAGCTACGGCACCCGGCTGGGCAATTCCCTAAAGGGAATTCTCACCGGCCTGGTGCTGTTTGTCGCCGCGACCGTCCTCCTGTGGTGGAACGAAGGTCGTGCTGTCAAAACCGCGAAGATGCTTAAGGCGGCCGAGACCGAGTGTGTCGATGTCGCCAGCGTCGATTCTGTGGATCCCTCCCTGGAAGGGAAACTGATCCACGCTACCGCCGTGGCAAAGACGGACGAGCTTCTGACCGATCCCGATTACGGCGTGACCGTGAACGCGGTCCGTCTGGTGCGTGACGTCGAGTATTATCAGGTGGTGGAGCACTCCTCCTCCGAGACCAAGGACAAGATCGGCGGTGGTCAGGAGACTACCACGACCTACACCTACTCCAAAGAGTGGGTGAGCGGTCCGATTGATTCCGGCAGTTTCAAAGACCCTGATTATCAGAGCAGCAACTTTGTCCGCACGACCGTTCCCGACAACACGGTGACGGCCGAGAAGGTGGACTTCGGCGCTTATGTGCTCCCTCCCGCACTGGTCGGTGCCATTCCCGCCAGCACGTCCGTGAACGTCCCGGCATCCCTGGGCAACGGCATAGACACCTTCGTTTCGGGCAATGTCGTCTATTATGGCGAGAATCCCCAGACCCCCGCAGTCGGTGATGTCCGCGTGACCTTCACTGAGGCGGATGGCGGTGTCGCCTCCATCCTGGCTCAGGTCAAGGGAAATAGCTTCGAGTCCTATAAGCACAAGAACGGCAAGAGCCTGATGGTCCTGAAGATGGGCGAGCACTCTCAGGAGGAGATGTTTGAGTCCGAGAAAGCCGCCAATAAGGCGATTCTCTGGATCGTCCGTATCCTGGGTATCATCCTCGTGATCGCGGCCCTGCGCATGACGTTCAGCATCCTCGTGACCATCCTCAAGGTGCTCCCGTTCCTGGCCAAGGTCGGCGAACTGGGCCTCAACCTGGTGACGGGCGTGGTCGGTTTCATCTGGTCGCTGCTCGTGATCATGATTGCCTGGGTGGCCTACCGGCCGCTCCTGGCGGTCGCGCTGGCGCTCGTCATCGCTGCGCTGGTTTACTTCTTGGTTTCCAAGAGCAAGAAGGCTCCCGAAGCGGCCCCTGCCGCGCAGGAGAGCTAGCCTTTGAGCGGACGCGCGTAGTGCGTCTCTGATTTCTTAACCGGCTGCGGATGAACCACCGCGGCCGGTTTTTTTGCCTTGGCGGAGTAGATGAGCAGGCCGATGCCTGCGAGGATGAAGGGAATGGAGAGGAGCTGACCCATGTCCAGGGCCATCGTCTGCTCGAATTCGACCTGCGGTTCCTTGATGAATTCAATCAGGAAGCGGCCGCCGAAGCAGCCCAGCAGGAAGAAGCCGAAGAAGAATCCGCGGTGCACTTTGTCCAGCTTGTTCTTATAGACCCAGACCATGACCAGGCCGAGCAGCAGGTAGGTGAAGGCCTCGTAGAGCTGTGTCGGGTGCTTGGGCTCGGTCTCGCCCCGCAGGTCGAAGATGAAGCCCCAGGGCAGGGTGGTGACATCGCCGTAGATCTCGGAATTGAAGAGGTTGCCCAGGCGGATCATGCAGGCGGCGAAGGCGACGGCGATGCACAGGCGGTCCATGAGCCAGAGGAAGTCGAAGTCATGCTTCTTGCCATAGTGGCTGGTGAACCACCACATCGCCAGCAGCAGGGCAATGGCGCCGCCGTGGCTTGCGAGGCCGCCCTTCCAGGGCATGAAAATTTCCAGGAAACCGGCCCAGGAGCCGAAGTAGTAATCCGGCTGGTAGAAGATGCAGTGCCCGAGGCGGGCGCCGACGACCGTAGCGATCAGCAGGGTGTACAGCAGCGGATCCATCAGCGCGGTGCTCACCTTCTCGCGGGTGAAAAACCACTTGAAAAGGTACCAGCCGATCACGAAACCCGACATGAAGAGCAGGCCATACCAGCGGATCTCGAAGGACCCGATGTGGAAGAGTATGGGGTCAATGTGCCAGTGCACGTAAAGTAAAGATTCTGTCATAAAGTTTTGCGTTTCGCACAAATATAGCACAAAATTTGCATAACTTTGCCCGCGATTATATATTATGAAGAGAACAATTACGTTAGTATTCACGTTCCTTCTCCCGCTGATCGCCGCTGCGCAGGCCGTCGATACGACCGCCACCCCCGCCTTCCTGACCCTGGAAGATGCGCTGCGGATCGCACTCAGTGAGAATGCGTCTGTCAAAGTGGCAGACATGGAGATCGAACGGACGGGTTACGCCCGTAAGGGAACGTACGCTTCCCTTTTCCCGCAGGTCAGTGGATCCGGGTCTTATCAGCGTACCATCAAGAAACAAGTCATGTACATGGACTTCGACATCGGAGGCATGGGCAGTATGGCTGGCGGATCTGCCGGTAGCAGCGGTAGCTCGGACGCCGGCGATGCCAGTGGCAGTAAAAGCTCCTCCGACGGATTCGAAGTCGGTCGTTGGAACACCTGGTCGATTGGTCTTAGCGCCAGCATGCCGCTGGTCAACGCCCAGCTCTGGAAGAACCTGAAGATCTCCAAGGAGAATGTCGAGCTGGCCGTCGAGCAGGCGCGCAGCTCCCGCCTTGAGACGGTGAATCAGGTCAAGCAGGCGTTCTTTACCTGCCTGCTGTCCAAGAAGGCCTTCGACGTGTACAAGTCCGCTTACCAGAACGCTCTCGCGAACTGTGAGCAGATCCAGCGCCGCTACAATGCCCAGAAGGCTTCTGAGTTGGACCTCACCCGCGCCAAGACCACGCTGGCGAACGCCATCCCGAATGTCTATGACGCGGAGAGCTCCGTGCTGCTGTCCCTGTGGCAGCTCAAGGCCGTGATGGGCGTTGACCTGGACACGAACATCGACGTGGCCGGCGACCTGGACGACTTCGCGGAGCACATGCTCTATGACCTGAATGAAAGCGAGGCGCTCTCGCTGGAGAACAACTCCACGATGCGCCAGCTGGCCATCCAGGCCGAGCAGCTCGCCGATGCCGTCAAGGTTCAGCAGTACGCCTATCTGCCCACGCTATCGCTGTCGTTCAACTACAGCCTCAACGCGATGACCAACGACTTCAAGTTCAGCGAGTACAAGTGGTCCCCGTATTCCTTCGTCGGATTGAGCCTGTCGGTGCCCATCTTCTCCGGTGGCCAGCGTCTCAACGCCGTCCGCCAGGCCAAGGTGCAGGCCCGCGAGCTGGATGTCCAGCGGACCAACACCGAGCGCCAGCTCAAGATCGCCATCCGTCAGTACCTCAATCAGATGGAGACGGCGATGAAGAGCCTCAGCTCCGCCCGCAGCGCCGCCGAGACGGCCCAGAAGGCCTATGACATCGCGGCCAAGTCCTACGACGTGGGCCGCAGCACGCTCACGGACCTCAACGACGCGCAGTACGCGCTGACGCAGTCCCAGCTCGGCGTCTGCCAGGCCATCTACAGCTTCGTCGTGGCGAAAGCTGGTCTCGAGAGCACGCTCGGCGCTGATTTCATCGATGCCGACGGCAATGTCCAATTGAATAAAACTTACGTCAATGAATAAAGTATCCAAGATAGGTATGGCCCTGTGCGCGCTTGTGAGCGCCGCTTGCGGCCAGCAGCAGTCCGGTGCGCCGGCCATGGACCCGATGGCCGCCATGAACGCTACGCCGGTCGTTTCCGTGACGGGTGCCGTCCGGGAGCAGGTGGCCCGCGACGCGGTGTATTCCGCGACCGTCCAGGCCAATGTCATCAACAACATTGCTCCGCTGAGCAGCGGACGCATCCAGAAACTGAATGTCGAGGTCGGCGACTTCGTGTCCGCCGGCCAGATCCTCGCCGAGATGGACCGCGTGCAGCTCGACCAGGCTGCCCTGCGGCTCAAGAACGACGAGACTGAGCTCGCCCGCGTGAAGCAACTTCTCGCGGAGGGCGGCGTGTCCCAGTCCGACTATGAGTCGCTCGAACTCGCCTTCAAAGTGTCCAAGAGCAGCTACGAGAACCTGCTGGAGAACACCATCCTGCGCGCTCCCGTGAGCGGCGTGGTGTCCGCCCGCAACTACGACCGCGGCGACCTCTATTCCATGAGCCAGCCCATCTACACCGTGCAGCAGATTACGCCGGTGAAGCTCCTGGTTCCCATCTCCGAAGCCGACTACACCCGCGTGAAGCGCGGCGACAAGGTGACCCTGACGGCCGATGCCCTGCCGGGCCGGACCTACACGGGCACCATTGTGCGCCTCTATCCGACCATCGATCCCGCTTCCCATACGTTCAGCGCGGAAGTGCGCGTGGCCAACGAGAAACGCGAACTCCGCCCGGGCATGTACGCCCGCGTGTCCGTGGACTTCGGTGCCGTCGAGAGCATCGTCGTGCCGGATGTGGCCGTGATGAAGCTTCAGGGCTCCGGCCAGCGGACCGTCTTCGTGCTGAATAACGACAACACCGTTTCCGTGAAGACGGTGGAGGTCGGCCGCCATTTCGGGACCCGCTATGAGATTCTTTCCGGCCTGCAGGAGGGCGAGCTGGTGCTGACCGGCGGTCACTCCAACCTCAAGTCCGGCGATAAAGTGGAGGTCCAGCGATGAGTATCTACCGATCCGCGGTCGAACATCCTGTCACGACGGCCCTGGTTTTCATCGCCCTCGCGATCCTCGGTGTCTTCTCCCTGAGCCGGACGTCCATCGCCCTGCTCCCGGAGTTTGACTCCAATACGATCATGGTGATGGCTTCGTACCAAGGCGCCAATGCGCAGGAAATCGAGACCAACCTGACCAAGGTCCTGGAGAACGCCCTGAACGGCGTCGAGGACCTGAAGGAGATGACTTCCCAATCCAAGGAGAACATCTCCCTGCTGACCCTGACCTTTAACTACGGCGTCGATATCGAGGCGGCGACCAACAGCGTCCGAGACAAGTTGGACATGGTCAATTCCATGCTCCCGGACGGGGTGTCGAACCCCGTCATCTTCAAGTTCAACGCCTCCGATATGCCGATCATGCTGCTCTCCGCCACGGCGAGCGAGAGCCTTTCCGGCCTGGACAAGATTCTGGACGACAAGGTGGCCACCCCGCTGGCGCGTGTCTCCGGCGTGGGTACGGTGTCCGTGAGCGGCGCGCCCGGTCGTGAGATCCAGGTCTATTGCGACCCCAGCAAGCTGCAGGCCTACGGCCTCAGCCTCAGCGGCATCGCGAGCGTGATTTCGGCCGAGAACCGCAACCTCCCTTCGGGAAATATCGACATCGGCTCCGAGACCTACACCCTGCGCGTGCAGAAGGAGTTCACCGACCCGTCCGAACTGCTGGACATCGTGGTCGGCGCGTCGAACGGCCGGGTCGTGTACCTGCGCGACGTGGCGAAGGTGCTCGACGGAGAGCAGGAGCGCGAGCAGGAGTCCTACACCAACGGTGAGCGCTCCGCCCGTATCATCATCCAGAAGCAGAGCGACGCCAACACGGTGAACGTCATCAAGGGTGTCAAGAAGCAACTGGCTGAAATCCAGAAAACGCTGCCCGCCGACATCAAGATTACGACCATCGTGGACGGCTCCCGCGAAATCATCAATACCATCCGCACCCTCATCGAGACCATCCTCATCACCTTCCTGGTGGTGATGCTCGTGGTCTTCGTGTTCCTGGGCAACTGGAAGTCCACCTTCATCATCGTGCTGTCCATCCCGCTGGCCCTGCTGGCATCCCTGATGTACCTGTTTGCCTCCGGCAATACGCTCAACATCATCTCGATGTCCGCTCTCACCATTGCCATCGGTATGGTTGTGGATGATGCCATCGTGGTGTTGGAGAACGTATCTTCGCACATCGCCCGCGGCGAGAAGCCGAAAGAGGCGGCCGTGCACGGCACGGGCGAGGTGGGTATCTCCGTTATCGCTTCCACGCTGACCATGCTCTGCGTGTTCCTGCCGCTGACGATGATCAACGGCATGGCCGGCATCATGTTCCGTCAGCTGGGCTGGATCGTGTCGATCATCATGATCGTTTCCACGACCGCCGCCCTGACCTTCGTGCCGATGCTGTGCTCCCGCTGGCTCAAGAAGGAGGTCAGCCACGGAAAGGCCTACAACGCTATTTTCGTGCCGATCAACAAGGCGATCGACAAGATCTCCCGTGGCTACGCGCACGTCATCCATTGGGCGACCAAGCGCCGCAAGGTGGTGATCCTGAGCTTCGCCGCCGTGTTCGTCGCCTCCCTCGTCCTGCTGCTTCCGGGCCTCAAGACCGAGTACTTCCCGCGGGGCGACTCCGAGCGCCTCACCGTCACGATCAACCTGCCGATGGGTACGGCGCAGGATGTCACGCGCGGCGTCTATGAGCGCCTCTACGCCGACATCACGGCTGCCGTGCCGGAGATCGAGGTGTTCAACGCCACCTTCGGCCAGGCCGACACCGACAACACCTTCGCGAGCATGCAGAGCAACGGTACGCACATCATCTCGCTGAACCTCAATATCGGCACCTCGAGTACGCGCAAGCGCTCCTCGGCCGAGATCTCCGACGTGCTGCGCGGCATCTGCGCGAAGTATCCGGAAATCCGTCGTGCGATGGTTACCGAAGGCATGGGTATGGGTATGGGCGCCTCTTCCGTTGAGGTGGAGGTTTACGGCTTCGACTTCACCGAGACCGACCGCGTCGCGCAGGAACTGCAGGCCCGCTTGATGCAGGAGAGTTCCTTCACGCAGGTGACCCTCAGCCGCGATGAATATACCCCGGAGCTCCGGATGGACTTCGACCGCACCAAACTGGCCCTGCACGGGCTGAATTCCACCACCGCGGCCTCCGCGTTCAGCGCGGCGATGAGTGGCACGGTGGCTTCGCTGTACCGCGAGGACGGTGAGGAATACAACATCCGCGTGCGTTATGCGCCGGAATTCCGCTCCAGCGTCGAGGACATGGAGAACGTCGTGGTCTCGACCCCGACGGGCGCCACCGTCCGGATGAAGGAGCTCGGCACCGTGGTCGAAGGCCTCGTGCCGCCGACCATCGAGCGCAAGGACCGTTCGCGTATGATTACCGTCCGCGGTATCGTCGCGAAGGGCGCCGCCCTGAGCGATGCCGTGGAGAGCTGTGAGAAGGTCCTTGACGGCATGGTGATCCCGTCCGAGGTCTCGACGGTCATCGCGGGCGACTACGAGGACCAGCAGGAAATGTTCGGCCAGATGGCTGTGCTGATTCTCCTGATGATCCTGCTCGTCTATATGGTGATGGCTTCGCAGTTCGAGAACCTGATGGGCCCGTTCGTCATCATGTTCAGCGTGCCGTTCGCCCTGGTGGGCGTGCTGCTCGGCCTGCGCATCACGGGCATGGCCCTGGGTATGATGTCCATCATCGGCGTCATCATCCTGATCGGCATCGTGGTGAAGAATGGTATCGTGCTAATTGACTACACGATCCTCTGCCGCGAGCGCGGCATGAATATTCGCGACGCGTCCACGACGGCGGCCAAGAGCCGTCTGCGCCCGATCCTCATGACCACCCTGACCACCGTGCTCGGTATGCTCCCGATGGCCATCGGCACGGGCGAGGGTTCCGAGATGTGGCAAGGCCTGGGCGTTACGGTGTGCTGGGGTCTGACCGTCTCTACGCTCATCACCCTCGTGCTCATCCCGACGGTGTACTGCTCGTTTACCAATCGCATGGAAAGAAGACTTGAAAGAAGGAGGAATCGTCAATGAAAGCTATGTTCATCGCCTACAATCAGGCATATAACGAAGAAATCGTAGAGATTCTTGCCGCCCACGGCCAGCGGGGATTCACCCGCTGGGAGGGCGTGGAAGGCAAAGGAGACTTCAACGGCTTCCCCCGTTTCGGCAGCCATGCGTGGCCGGAACTGAACCACGCGCTGCTCGTGATGATGGCGGACGAGAAGGTCGCGCCGCTGCTCGAAGCGCTGGGGGCCAAGGACAAGGAAGCCCCGGATCTGGGGCTCCGGGCCTTCGTGTGGAATATTGAAACTTTCTATTAATTTATTATCTTTGCACTTGTGGATACTATTATCCGCAAGCTAAAACTGATTTTCTAACTCATATGGAAACTGTTATCAATCCGAACAATATCAGCGAGATACTCGCTTCCAAGCAGCCAGTCCTGATTGACTTCTGGGCTACTTGGTGCGGCCCCTGCCGCATCCTTTCCCCGACCGTTGACGAAGTGGCCGCCGAGCTCGGCGACAAGGCCGTCGTGGCCAAGTGCAACGTGGACGACTGCGAGGACATCGCCATGCAGTACGGCATCCGCAACATCCCGACCCTGCTCTACTTCAAGGACGGGCAGCTGGCGGACCGCACCGTGGGCGTCGTCCCCAAGCAGGAGATCATCGACCGCCTGCAGAAACTGATGTAATAACCATTCAACCATCATTTTTACTAAAATGAAAAAACTTATTGTAATCGTCGCTTCCCTGCTCGTCGCAGTAAGCGCGCATGCCCAGCTCGGTGTCGTGGCGGGCATCACTTCCTCCAAGGCTACTATCGACGATGCCATCTCCGATGTGCAGAACATTACCCAGTATCATGTCGGTCTGACCTACAAGCTTGATCTCGGGATCATCGCCATCCAGCCGTCCCTCATCTACAACGTGAAGGGCGCCAAAATTGGCGAGTTCAAGGCTGTCGGTGACATCAGCTCTTTTGACTACAAGAACGGTTACCTCGAGCTTCCTGTTCAGATTCAGGCTGGCCTGAACCTCGGTGTGGCCCGTATCTACGCGATCGCCGAGCCGTTCATCGGCTATGCGATCACCAACTCCACTACCAGCACCAACGGCAACAAGATTGACGTCGACTGGGGCGCGGTAAAGAACAAGCTGGAGTACGGTGTCGGTGTCGGTGCCGGTATCGAGCTGATCAAGCACGTCCAGGTGTCCGCCCGTTACTTCTGGAACCTGGGTAATGTGAACGAGGCTGGTTTGAACCCCATGGTTGATGCTGTCTCCAACAAGGCGGCCAACGGCATCGTCGCTTCCGTCGCTCTTCTCTTCTAGTCAGTTATGTCGGACAAACGGGCAGTTATCTATTGCTCTTCCAGTTCCGACATCGATCCGGCCTATAATCAAGCTGCGCGGCAAATTGTCCGCGCAGCTTGTTTGGCAGGATATGATATCGTTTCGGGAGGATCCTGGCGCGGCACGATGGGGCATGTTTGTGACGAGGCTCTGGAGCACGGCGTACGCGTGATTGGCGTGCTGCCCCGCTTCATGAAAGGCTTCGAGCATCCCCGTCTGACGGAGTGCATCTGGACGGACCGTATGTCCGAGCGCAAGGATGTGATGCGGGAAGGAACCTCCCTCGCCATCGCCCTGCCGGGCGGAATCGGGACCTTGGACGAGGCTGCCGAGACCTATTGCCTGGCGAAGCTGGGCCGCTATCCCGGCAAGGTGGTATTTTTCAATATGAACGGATTCTATGAACCGTTCAAACAGCAGCTCGACCTCTACGTGGAGCGGGGCATGATGGACGCGGATTCCCGCGCCCTGGCCCACTTCCCGGAGACGGTCGCCGAATTCGAGGTTTTGTTATGAGTAGAGAAGAGATCCTCGCATATCTGGGCGCCGATTGGGATCGCGTGAAGATCCTGATCCGGAGCCACCTGCACACGGACGTCCCGCTGCTTGAGCAGACCAACGAGCGCATCCTTTCGCATGCCGGCAAGATGTTGCGTCCGTTGGTGGGGCTGCTGATCGCGCATGCGATTTCGCGCCCGACCGAGGACAGTATCTGCTATGCGGCGGCCGCGGAACTGCTGCACAACGCCACGCTCATCCACGATGACGTGGCGGACGAGAGTTCCGAGCGGCGCGGGATCCCGACGCTGAGCGCCCTGCTCGGCCCCGGCCCCGCCGTGCTGGTGGGGGATTACTGGCTGGCCCGTGCGGTGGACCTGGTGGTCCGCACGGCGCACCGGGATGTGGCCATCTCCTCTTTCGCCAAGACGTTGACCGACCTGGCGGAAGGCGAAATGCTCCAGCTGGAGAAGGCGTCTTCCTGCGACACGACGGAGGAGGATTATCTCCGCATCATCTTCTGCAAGACGGCTTCGCTCTTCCGTGCCTCGACCGAGACGGCGGCATTTTCCGTCGACGCTTCGCCCGAGCAGATGGAGGCGGCCAAGGCCTATGGCACGGCCCTGGGCATCGCTTTCCAGATCAAGGACGACATCCTTGATTACGTCGGCACGGACGCCCTGGGCAAACCTGTCGGCGTGGACCTGAAGGAGCAGAAGATCACGCTCCCGCTGCTGGCCGCCCTGAGCGGCTCGCCGGACGAGGCGCGGATCCGACAGCTGGTACGCGAGATCCCGGAGCATCCGGAGAATTGCGCGACCGTCAGCGCCTTCGTTCGGGAGCGGGACGGCATCGAGCTGGCCGCCCGCAAACTCTCAGAATGGGTGGAACGTGCCGAGCGGGCGCTGGACACGTTCTCCGACGGCACGGCCAAGGAAGCCCTGATCGAAATCGCCCGCTACAACCAGTGGAGGCAGGTATGACATTCGCGCAGTTGCAGGGAAATGAAGATGTGAAGCAGGCGTTGACCGGTATGGTTGACTCCGGCCGCATCCCGCACGCCATCCTCTTTCATGAGGACGACGGCGGCGGGGCCTTCCCGATTGCGCTCTCCTTCCTGCAATACCTGTTCTGCCAGGACCCCCGCCCCGGGGATTCCTGCGATGCCTGCCCGTCCTGCGGAAAAATCGCGAAACTGATCCATCCGGACGTGCATTTCGTCTTTCCGACGGCAGCCGGCGTGCTCTCCGAGCAGTATATGGAACCCTTCCGAAAGCTCGTCGCCGAGCATCCTGCTTTCCGCGAGATGGAGCTCGCCGAGGCGCTGGGCATCGAGGGCAAGAACGCGGTGATTGCCGTCGCCGAGTCGCGCCGTCTGTTGGAAAAGCTCTCGCTGAGCGCCCTTGAAGGGGGCTGGCGCGCTGTGGTGATCTACCTGCCGGAGCGCCTGAACGCCGAGGCGGCGAACCGCCTGCTGAAGATGATTGAGGAACCGCCCGCACAGACGCAGTTCCTGCTCATTGCGCACCAGATGGAGCGCGTCCTGACAACGATTTCGTCCCGTTGTCAACGCATCCGCATTCGTCCCGCCGGGGCTTCCGCCGGGCCGGATTTTGCCGATGCTCAGCTGCTGGACGAGTTGATGGCCGCGCTGCTGGGCCGCAATCTGCTCGACGCCCTCGAGGTGTCGGAGAAACTTGCTGCGCTGCCTTCGCGCGAAGTCGCGAAATCTTTTTGTACCTTTGCCTCCGATCGCTTCCGCCAGGTGTTCCTGGCACAGCAGGGCATTGAGGGGGCCGGGGAGATTTCCCCGCAGGCCCGGCAGTGGGCCGCCAAATGCCGCAAGACCTTCCCGCGCCAGGCGCTGGAGGTGATGAACCGGACACAGACCCTGATCGGTCGGAATGTCAACCTGAAGATCCTCTTCGCCGACATGGCCGATCGCTTATATA
>JAEEGJ010011846.1_pt1 | contig 21912 bp, 17 predicted proteins | sample 8958761 | NCBI WGS metagenome assembly JAEEGJ01 (sample SAMN16246546, study PRJNA631951) | gut metagenome | biome: gut microbiome; feature: rumen; material: RS-attached | host: Bos | place: Iran: Karaj | collected 2018-10 | reverse complement strand
TTCGATCTCCGAAGAATAATCCTTCGCGTGTTTGATCTCGTATTCCCACTTCTCGAAGTTGGCTAAGAAGAGAATACGCTTAGAGGATTCGCTTAAGACACGGTGAGGGTAGTAGACATCTTTGACGCCGTAACTGAGATTGACCTCCCCTTCTTCTGCAAGAGCTTTGGCAGCCTCATCAAGAAGGTTATTGAGGGAGCAATATGGGTAAATGACACCGCCGATTTTGCAGTGAATTAAATTCTCGATACCGGTGGTCTTGGAGATCTTGAGAACGTTGAAATTCGTGACAAATCCCTCGCAAACCGTCTCTAAACCGAGGAAGGACTCAACGTTATAGACATATAAGGCGATGGTCTTTTCGTCATACTTTCCAAGCAAGGAATGAGGGAAGGTCTCACGGGCTTTCGCTTTGAGGGATTCGAAATCGCTTTCCTCAAAAGACCTCGCCCCTTTAAGTTGCACTAAGAGGAGGGCGCTTCGATACGAATCATTGGCCTGAGCCTCTTTGAGGAGGGTTTCCATGAACTTCTCTTTATCGTAGATGACACCCTCTTCGATATCTTTCTCAATCTCTTCTTCGGAGGCTTTTCCAACGAAGACGAGACGGTAGTTCGTGTAGTCGGCGATGGCCTGGTTGACCTTCTGCTGGATCTTCGCGATGCCAGGGAGCATCTCATTGTATTCTTTGTTGATGGCGATGAAGTTGCCCTTTGCGAAAGCGTCGATCTGGTGGCTGATGTCGTGGCCGAGGTTTGAAAGCATCGTGCTGTACTGATAGGCAAGCCAAAGGATGATGACGACAACGCCTAAAGCACTGCCAAATAAGAAGCCCATGCTGATCCAGAGGGTGACTTTATTATTGAAATAGTAGCTAAGAGGGATACCGACTGAGGCCGCTAAGAAAATCGCGACGAAAACAAGGCCAAGGATGGTCGAAACACGGCCTTTGAAGAACATCATCAGGTTGACGCTTCTGTCTTTTTTCTTCTTAGTCTTTGCCATTGTCTCTCCTACATATTGATGTCTTCGGTTCTAGCGACGAGGATTCGGGTGATGATCTTGCCGATTGTCGGCATCATCTCCAAACCTGTACGGATATAATTGATACGTTCTCTATCTTTGCCCATCTGCATGGCTACGCCTTTGATGGTGAGAAGAGCGGTGTGATTAAGGTGACAGACCATCGCGATTGCCGCGCTTGTGTTGTCGTATGCACGCATGTTCTCTTCTTGGACGAGGAAGTGATTCTGAACGATGGATGCGACTTTGTTCGGCATGAAGTTGAATGATGAGCCAGAGAGGAGGAAGCCTCTTTGGACATATCTCGTGGTCATAAGATAGGCGTTCTTCTCCGCTCTATCGTTGATGGAGTTATCGGCGACGAAGAATGGGTCTCTGCCAGGGATTTGGCCATAGACCGCTTCCTTGTTGTCGGTGAAATCGACATCACTAAAGAAATAACGGTCGGCGATGAAAAGGTCCCCTTGCCTAAGCTCATCGGAGAAGCTATAGACGTTTCCGACGTTGAAGACGATATATGGGTCGAATTTCTCGATGATGAGAGTGGTTAAGATGCCAGCGTTCACGAGTGATGGTCCAGTCGCGGCAACGATGCATTCCTCACGGAATATGCTGCCTTTGAACACTTTGAAACCACCGGTGAGGGTGACCTCCTCTGGATTTCCCATCTTTACCTTGAAGTAAAGGATATCGTCATCTGTCGTACCGATGATACAAATCATTTGGCTGCCTCCCCTACTTTCTTCTTCTCGAATGTGTTGTTGCCAAGGAATCTCTGGAATTCGAATTCACCAAGAGGTCTAGCGTAGTAGTAACCTTGGATTGAATCGATGCCAAGTTCCTTGACGACCTTCATCTGGCTTTCTGTCTCAACGCCTTCGGCGATGGTCTTCATGCCAAGAGAGTGGCCGATGTCGTTAATACAACGAACAAGAGCGCGGCTCTTCTCGTCTAACTCGACTTCGTCGATGAAGGATTTATCAATCTTTAATGTGTCAAATGGAATCTTCTTAAGAGATGAGAAGGATGAATAACCGGTGCCGAAGTCATCGATGGAAGTGTCTAGGCCCATGCCTTTGATCTTTCTGATGATGGCCGAAACGAAGACGGCATCCTGCGCGGCCATGGACTCGGTTAACTCAATCTCAATCCAAGCAGGATTGACGCCGTATTTCTCCATCGTTTCCTGATAGAAGTCGAGGATGTTTGGAAGGAGAGCGGTCTTTCTTGATAAGTTGATCGAAACCTTAGGAAGACGTTTTCCTTCGTTCTTCCATTTGATCATGTTCTTGCAGACCTGCTCAAAGACGTATTTGTCGACCTCGATGATACGGCCGGATTGCTCAGCGAATGGGATGAAAAGAGATGGAGGGAGAAGACCACGGGATGGGTGGTTCCATCTGACAAGGGCTTCTGCGCCGAAGAAGTAATCGTCCTTAAGATCGAACTTCGGTTGATAGAAGATCTGAAGCTGTTCTTCGTTGATCGCGTTACCTAACTCACTAGAAAGAGATCTTTCACCCTCACTATCCATCATGAACTCATCGCTATAGAGGATGACGTCGCTAGAGATACGGGATGAGAGGTTATATGTAGCGGCAACCGCTGCTTTGTTATAGGCGTCTTCGAAGGATTCGCCGTGTTTGACGTAATAGACGCCGCAAAGGATTGTGACATCAGGCATGGTGCCGTCTTTCTCTAAGATGTAGTTCACTCGGTTACAGATGTGCTTAAGTTCCTCGATGAAATCAGAGACGTTTCCGCCTTTCTTGAAAAGGAACCAGCCTTTGGTTGGCGAGAAGGAATAGCAATAGAGGTTATCCTCTCCGGATACGGCATCATGGATGGCTGAATATAAGGCATCGTTGATGAGACGCGGTCCTTTTTGGCCATAGACCGCTTTAAGACGGGAAAGATCCCTGACATCAAGGACGGCGAAGAGGCCTTCGCTCTTCCTTCTTCTTAAGCGGTGTGAGACGACGATCTTCATGGCCGCTTCGTTATAGACGTAGGTCTCTTTGTTGAAGTTCTCTTGGCAGATATCGTGGTCGATTCTCGCTGTGGAAAGAATCGCCTGATAGACAAGAGCGAGGAAAATGAGAATGACGTCGACGATGAAGACGATGAGAAGGGAAATGATGATGCCTGGGAGGACAAGTCCTGTGTAGAGGATGATATAAAGGACCAGGGTGGCGATCATGTTGACCGTAAGGGCACTGAGAACGATATACATGTTCCTCTTATGGGCCTTGAAGGAGAAACGGTAGGCAAATAGGTTCAATAGACGTTTCATTTGACTTCTCCTTCCTTAGCGTATTCGGCAAGGATCCTCGCTTTTTCCTCGGCTTTGATTCTCTCTAATTCTTCGGATTTTGCGAGCTCTTCCTTGGCTTTCTTGAATTCTTCCATGAAGAGGGCTTTCTGCTCCTTCTTCATCTCTTCCATCTCACGCTCGATCTCTTTGCGCATCTGGTATTTCTCTTTGAAGATGAGGACGGCTTTCTCGTCTTTCGGATCAACGCCAGCCAAAAGCATCTCGTTATTGAGTTCCTCTTCTTCTTTTTTCTTTTCTTCGCGGTATCCCTTGATGAAATCGATGACGGTCATCGTTCCGATGATGAGGATCGGGACAAGGATAGCGACTGGGACGAACCAGATGGATTGGACGGTATGGAGAACGCCGCCGAAGAAATGGCTATGGCTCATGACTGAGCCGACATAGTATTTCGATGGGACAACGTCTCTATAGGTGGATTCAACGGCTTTGCCAGTGGCTTTGACGTAGAATTCGGCGTTGAGGTTATCGCCACAGGTATAGAAAGTCATCTCGGCTTTGCCAGAGTAATTTGGCATCACGTGGGTGAGGGTTTTCTCGGTGTCGCTCTTTGAGCGGGTCATGAAGTTCTTGCCGGCTTCAAGAGAGACTTGCTCTCCGCCAGTCGTCCAGGTCGTGCCGTTATCGACGCTATATTCGAAAGCGCTGCTGACCTCGAACTTGCCTGGGGTGGAAACGCTATCTGGCGAAATGACGATCTCAATGACGCGGTGAGATACGCAGTACTGGATCTGCTCGCTATAGAAGGTGATGACTTCGCCTGCTTTGACTTCGTTGACATCTCTCTTCTGGATGACGACACCCTCCCCTGCATCAAAGGAATCAGGATTCTCCCCTTCCATTGAGTCAGTAAGGACTTCCATGAAGCTATAGCCGAAAAGGGATGGGATACCGAAGTTATTGTTCTTCGTGATGAACATGTCGATCTGGAGTCCCAATATCAAAACGATGAGGGCACCGAGAACGACGTCCACGATTTTCGAGGCGATTTTTTTCTTCTTCTTTTGCTCTTCCATCTACTTATTTGGCTTTCTTGATGCGGAACACTTTTTCTGAATGTTTCTCTTCTTTTTCCTTCTTGAATTTGACGAACTTCAAAGAAGAGGCTTCTTTTTCCTCTGGTTTCTCATGGGTTCTTGAGATGAAGGTGATGTGGCCATATGGATCGGTCTTGATGCCTCCGATATCGAGGGCGTACTTCGAATAACCCCTACGGACCTTGACGATCTCTGGGGCTTTTTCTTTCTTCTTCTCTTCGATGATTCTTGGCATGGCGATGACCTTCTCTTTAACTGGGACGACTTCGACTGCGGCTGGTTTATTGCTTTGTTCCTCAAGCTGAGCCTCGAGTTCAGCGATCTTTCTCGCTTGCTCCTCGTTCTCTTTCCTCAAGGAATCGATCAGTTCTTGATCGTGAGACGCTTCTTCGGCGGTCTTGACCACAACAGGGACAGGTGCCACGCCCTCCATGAGCTCTTCAGGTTCACTTCCCTCATAGAGAGATTCTTCTGGTTGCTCTCCTGGGGCTACAACTAAATCGGAGACTCCGGCCCCCTCGTCAACGACGAATTCAGAGAGGCCAACTGGTCTTTGCTTTTCTTCTGGCTCTTGTAGAGGTTCTTCTTCCTCTTTTGGAGGGTTACGTTTAGCGAGTTCATCGGCGATCGACTCATCAAGAGGAGCGTCTTCCATGGCTAAGGCCATGATTCTCTCACGGGCTTCTTTGAGGAGCTCGTTTTCTCTCGCAAGTCTCACTTCTGTTTCGATTCTGATCTTCTCTTCGAGTTCTTTGAGTCTTTGCGCTTCTTCTTCTTGGCGTTTGGCTTCAGCGGCAGCGCGTTCCTCTTCGATACGTTTCTCTTCGGCTTTGCGGCGTTCCATCTCGGCAAGGATGGCTTCCTGATCCATGTAGTTTCTTTCTTCTTCGGCTTGCTCACGGAGTTCTTTGGCGGTGAGCATTTCCGCGGTCAGGTATTCGTTGTCGCTTTCTTTGAAGGCTTTGACCTCATCTGGGGTCCAAGCGAAGTCTTTTTCTTCTATGTCCCTATCTGGGGTGACAAGGAGATTCTCATGTTCTGGGAACTGGTCGTAGCGGAACTTATGGGAAAGGAATGTCTCATCTTCTAAGGAAAGCATGACCTTTGGCTCGAAGTGCTTGGTCATCGGTTTCGAGGATTCCTTCTCGTCTTTTGTCTTTACTTTGCGGTTATCGATGAGGTGGGTATGGAGGGTGGCCATGGAGGCGGCAGTTAAACCATAAACCTCATTGAAGTATTCGGTATCGAACTCGCCCTTCTTCTCCTCGATATCGAAGGAGATACCGAGTTTGGTGTATGAATCGATGAACTTCCAAAGGACCGCGACTTTGTGGTAGTCAGGGTTCTTTAAGAGAAGGTTAGTCATCTGAAGAGGTGAGTGAACGCTTTTGGCTTCCTTCATCTCTTCCATGAATGGCGACTTGATATAGAAGTTCACGCGTTCTGAGAGGTTTTTGATACGGGCAAGAAGCATCTTGTTCTTCTCGTATTCACCATGGTCATCGGACTCGATCGAGATCTTGATGCGATTATCTACTTCGTAGCGGACCCCGTCTATCTCTGTTTTGGAGTGGATGAAAAGAACATCGGAGTTACGGGTCTCACCTTTATCGGAGATGAACTGAACACGTTTCTCGACGAAGAAGGTGAGTCTCTGGATGAGAGACATAAGGACACGGTTCTCATAGATGTGCATATCGACATCGGAACCGATCGAAAGGATACGTTCTGGGACGATCTGGCCTTCTTTGTTGAAGCCATGGATATAACGGGTATGGGATGCGAGGTGGCGGATAGAGGTTGAGTTGATACGTTTGGCCTGACCCGCAAGGACAAGATCCTGCGTCTCCTTAATGAAGGTACGAGGATGGGCGATGATCCTGTCGATGGCGTCGAATCCGGTATCTAACTCAGTGATCCACTTGTCATCATAGGTCTTGTTCTCATGGCGGTTTCTTTGGAAAACAGTATTCTCACCGGTTGTCTTGATGGCATCGACGAACGACTTGAAAGGAAGGCTCCCCTTCATGAGGGAATCCATCTTCTTCACGTAGTCAGCGTGAACGCGCGTCAGTTTTGCGGTGTCTTTTTCTTTTTTCGCCATGGTTTAAAAAGAGGTGTTTGGGGTTATTTTTGAGTTGTTTGTATTAGCCAACGTCCTTAAGGAAGCCGGCGATCTTGGCTTTGGACATCTTGAACTCGGCTTTGCCGAAGAGCTTGGTGAGCTTGGCATCGAGTTCGATGAGGTCATCGCGTAAGTGGGCGATGTTAAGGGATTCGAATTTCTTGAGGATCTTCGTGGCGAAGATGTAGTCGACGCCTTCAAGCTCGGTGCCGCCGGTCGCGACATAGCATGGGACGAAAGCGTTTAACTGCTTAAGAATACGGTTACCAAAGGCAAGCTTGAAGTGCTGGATGACAAAGTCATCAAGCTCGGTGAATTTCTCAAGAGTCTTGCCGGAGATCGGGAAGTTGCTGTTGGCTTCGGCGTAAAGCTTCATGAGATATTCGAATGGGAGAGGCATAGCTTCGGTGAATGGGGCTTCGAAGGCGATACCTTTGTTATCGAAGAAGAGCGACATAGCACGGTCATAGACCTTATCGGTGATGGTGAAGGTCGAGTCATCGTTATTCGCGGTGCCGATGAACCAGACGTTCTGAGGAATGAGGAGTTTGCCATCTCTTAAATGCTTTGGATCGTCTTTCTGAGGTGAGGAGATAAGATCAATGTTCCAAGCGGATGGGTTAGGCATTTCCATGATGGAAAGGAACTCGGCGAAGTAGTACTCGATACGGGCGATGTTCATCTCATCGAGGACGATGAGGTTGACATCCTCTCTGAAGGTGGATTCGTAGATGCTTCTTAAGAATTCGGTCTCGGTGAATTTCTTCGTGAAGTCATTGTAGAAGCCAAGGAGTTCTGAACGATCACGCCAGGAAGGCTGGACGGAGCAGATCGTGCAGTTGTTCTGGAAGAATTTTCCTAAAGCGTATGGCAAGGAGGTTTTACCGGTACCGGAAATACCTTCGAGGATGATGATCTTGCCAGTGCCCATGGAGGCGAAGAAGGCTCTCATGGCTGGGATGGTGTAATAAAGCTTAAGCTGAGATGCGGCGTAGTTTCTGAATCTCTCGACGATGCCTTGGAGGGAGATGTCCTGCGCATCCGCTGGGAGTTCGACGTGAGTTGAAATCTCTGCGTATTTCTCGTCGACGGCGATAAGACGAGGGAATCTGACGTCCTTTTCTCCTGGGACGCCGCTCTCTTCCCCTTCTTCTCCTTCGGTTTGTTCTGCTGGGAGTTCACCGCTTGTAGAGCCCATTGAGATCGATTCGGATGGGGAGATGCCAAGGGAATCGAGCTGAAGGCCAAGGATTCTGTTCTTCTCTTGTGTTGCGTTATAAAGTTCGATCTGAAGGTTCTGGACTTCCTCACGGAGTCTTTCCCTGTCGATTTCGGTGCGGTAGAACTTGATGTATTTTCTAAGCAGCCAATAGATGAGGAAAACGAGTGCGCCTATGGCGGCTACGAAGAAAATGGCGAAGAGGACGAAGAAGAACCAACCCCAGAAACCAAAGCCACTGGCGAAGTTGTCGAAAATGATTCCGTATCTGGCGAAATCATCTGGTACGGCTGCCCATGGCACGGCCCAGCGGGTGTTCATCCATCTTGCGAAGTTCTCGAAGAAGGCTAGGACCATTTCACGAAGGTAATTGAAATAGTTTTCCATTATTTCTCTCCTCTTTTGATGATGTTAGTAGTTTGGGTAATTAGGCGCGACTGTGCGGTGCTCACCCATGAAGGCGATGTGCGCGCTGAAGGCGCTGTTGATGAGATCGTTAGAGCATTCTTTGTCCCATCCTTCAAGATAGATGGTGACGACTAAACGTTTCATCTCATTCGGGGCGATGTAGCAGACGTATTGGCTGCCCTTAAGGAGAAGGTCTTTGAGGGCATATGTCTCCTCTTCTTTGATCTTGAGATTTCCTTCGTTGACGGATTTCTCAAGGTTAAGATGCTTGACGCCCGCAAGCGTTTTGCCTCCGACGCCTGGCTTAGCATTGTCGTATTCATGATGTTCGACATCATGATCGACTGCATCGTCGTATTTCAATGTAGCGTCTTCATTATACTCTCCATAGAGCACTTCTTCATTAGAAGAATTGTAATCGATATATCCGTCATAGAAGCTGACGTCGAGAAGACCGGCAAGAGGAGTCTTGCTGCTTTCTTCAACATTAGGTTCGTAGATGACATATCCGTCAGAGCTATAGAAGGAAACGCGGATGGCGTCTTCTACTTTGTTGAGATCATCAACGCTTAAGCCCGTTTGGGTTGCGGCGATCTCGTTGAGACGCTGGTTGGCGGCGACATAGGTGCTTTCGTCGAGATAGACGTAAGTGCCGACATCGCTTGTAAGGAAGATCTCTTCCTGCCAGAAGCCCGAGGTGGCCACTCCTGTCTCTCTATACCCTTTAGCGGATGGATATTCGCTAGAGAGAGCTGGGAAGAGGGTGTCGAGGTACTGGCTGTTATCCTGGAACATGGAGCTGACCGGGGTGAGGAAGGTTTGCTCGTCATTGGAGACCATGTCATCGCTTTCGAACTCGATTGATCCAAGGGAATTACGGGTTCCGATGCGGATGTCGTGGTTCGTGCAAGAAACCTTGATGTTACCGACGGTAAGGAAGTCAGAGACGTTGAACCAGGCGATAGTTGATGTGACGAACGCGCTCAAAGTAAGCGAAAAAAGGGCAAGACCTGCCCATAAGAGGCTCTTTTGCCTGACGCCGATTTTTCTCATACTACGTACGCGCGTAAACAAAATCCTCCTTTGCTTAGTTTGATTCGCTGCTAGTAGCAGCGCTGTCTACTGGGGTGCTTTCTTCCTTGGCCCAGGATTGAGTCAAAGACTCACTGGTGAAGTGCATCGATAAGGTCAAAGCGGCTCCGACTGGGTTTTCGCCCATGCAGTCGGCATCAAAGCCTTCTAACCAGATAACGACGGTGAAACGTCTGATCTCACGAGGAAGGAGATAGGTCTCGTTCTTCATGACGATCATGGCTAACGGATCGTTGCCGTCATCGTTAAGGAAGTTTGTGCAATATCCTTGGTTCTCTGGGTTCTTGGCTTTATAGCCACGGTCATTGCCGGTCGTGCCGGTGATGAGCTCGTTGTTGGCGCCATTGGTCGAGAAGTTCTTGGCCTTTCTGGCGTATGTTCCAACCATGCTGTGTTCAATGGATTCATCCTCAAAGTGAGAGTCATAGACTCTGACTCTGACGATATCCTCAATCGAACAAGAGGCATCGACGTTGGTCGGTTCGGTGATTGACGCGAAATCGATGTAATAGTTCGCTTTTGCCATCTCTGTCGGAGATGAATTTCTCAAATAGAAGGTGTACTTGAAGCTGTAGTCCTGGCTGTATTCATCAGGGCTAGCGGCAGCTGGACGGCTTGGGAGGACGACTGTCTCGTCGGTGATGTCCTTGTCGAGATAATCCTCGGCGGCGAGATCATCGGCGCACATCGGGGTGTTGGCCTCGTATCCCCCTGCCATAAGGTAGGTCGTCTTGTTCTTGATGGTGGTTCCGGACCCGCCTGCGGTGAGCGAATCACCTAAGGAAAGTTCGTTCTTCACCTGCTCAAGCTTGACGGTGAAACTACCGAAGTTGCGGCCTAAAAGAGCGATGATGATGAGGACGGTGATGACGCTGATCGACACGCCGAAAATGATGGCGGCGATGCGTCTTCTGCGCTGGCGGATGAGGTATTCAGGCTTACGAGGTTCGATCAGCTTGAAAGAATCATCGGCGCTGTTGTCCAAAGTAGCAGTCTCAATAGGCTCTATTTGCTCCAAAACCATGACCTCCTTGAAAAGGCTCTTACCTCTGGTGCACGTAAAGTAAAACCAAAGGTTTTGTTCAAGAGTATTTTACTTCAATGATGGCGAAAGAAAAACGGCGCTTTCTTCTTTCTGCGCCGCCGGGACGAGGCTTTCGCCTACCATCAGAATCACTTTTGTTCCAGGGCACGAGCAGAAGATTCTGGATTGTTCACGCTCATCGACCCAGTTGCCCACTGAATCTAGAGTACTGAACTCCAGGCAACTGGCTACCACGCATATATTGCGAGGCCCTGTAGCTTTGCGTCGCCATGTTTCCATGGGTTTGCTATACACGCATATAATAGAAAGCCTTTTTCTCGTTGTCAATAGTTACGCATCAAATTTATTTACATTTTTGAAAGCGTTTACATTAACTTGGACAAAATATAGTTTTCCTTATTCCTTATATATAAATATACGTGTGCACACAAACAGAGAGTTACTGGTTCTGACCGGTGATCATATATTGACGAAGATCCTCCCCTGCAGCTGGTTCCAGAGCTGCTTTTACCGCATTTTTATATATACGTGCATGAAATGTAAAAATTCCTTTGTGTTTGAAAGTCTACTATTTATCGTATGTTTTGAAATATTTGAAAATTTGTTGAGTGTATTGCTCTTGCAAACGTTTTAATCCTTATCTAAACTTATGGTGTCCTCAAAAAGGGCTCAAAACAACTTGCCCGTTGTTCCTTAGAGAGGATGGTCGGACGATCACTCCGACGGTAAAGAAAGAAATCCATCAGAACCCAGACAATCGAAGCTGGGCTTTTCTGCTTATAAGCTTCGGAAAGGAAATCCGACAATGAAAAATAGATCCAAAATGATTCTTGGCTTAGCCTCACTCCTCGGTGTCACCGCTGGTGCCACTGCTGTCAGCGGCTTTGCCTGGTTCGTCACCACCAAGACTGCTGAAGTCGCAGTTACCAACATCGGTGTCTACAACACCAACCCATCCCTCTCTGTCACCGTTAACAACTTCCAAGGTGTCAGCCAGGCCAACAACGTCACCAACAACTTCGACCTTGTTGCCGACGTTGATTCCACCCATGGTTACGAAACCGCTACCGGTAATGGATCCAACAAAGACTTCACCCTTACCGGCTCCCCAGCCGCTGGCGTCACCCCAAAAGCTTACATCGATGACGTTTTAGTTCCTGTCGCCGCCTACGATAGTGTCAATAAGATTGTTACACTCGCCAGCGCTCCAGCTAATGGCAAGGAAATCCGTTTCGTCTACTGCAACGGTGCCGCTCTTACCGACATCAGCTCAGTTGATGGTCTTACCTTCTTCGATCCAATCTGGCAGGCTGCTGCTGAAGGAACCAAAGCCACCAAGATCCCTTATGGCACCACTTCTCAGTACATTGCCTTCGATATGACCTTTGCCGCTCCAGCTGCTGGAAACAGCGCTCTCAGCATCTTCCTCGATCGTCCAACCATCAAGGCTGCCACTCCTGGAACCGCTGCCGATGACGCCGCTGCTTCTGTCGCTCGTGTTGCCTTCTCGATCAACAGCGCCAACGTTCTCACTCTTTCCAACAGCGTTGGTGACAACTACGACCAAGGTATCAGAGCTAGCAAAGTTGAAGATTACGGCGGTACCGGCACAATCAATGCCCGTACAACCGATGGTGATTACACCATTGCCAACGTTCTCGATGATTGCCAGCACCTCTATCAGCCATCATTAGTTGATTACAGCGTCCTTAGCTCCCAGACCGAAGACGCTGCTCATATGTTCCTCACCAAAGTTACCAACGCGAACGTCACCGTTCACGTCTCCATCTGGCTTGAAGGTACTTCTGGCGTCGATGCTAAAGGCGATTACAGCGCCCCAATCGGTGGCGAGATCGCTGTCAAACTCCCAATCGTTGCCTTCACCTCTGCCGCTTAATTAGAATCGGACACCCGACTTCAAAAACCCTAATTAAATTAAGGAGAAACAAAAATGACAAAGAAATCAAAATTAATCCTTGGCTTAGCTTCCATGCTTGGCGTCTCAGCCGGTGCTACCGCTGTTAGCGGCTTCGCCTGGTTCATCACCACCAAATCCGCCACTGTTGAAATCACCAACATCGGCGTCTACAGCACCAGCAGCGGTCTCGATGTTACCCTCAAGACCATCCACCAGGGACTCACTGAATTAAATCCTGGCACCCACAACATCGATCTCGTTGGCGGCACTGTTTCCACAACCGAAACCATCAACGCCACTTCTGCCGGTCAAACTACCTTCACCCTCAATAAATACGCTGCTTCAATCACTTCCGTTAGCGTTAATGGCGGTGCTGCTACCGATGCGTACACCTGGACCGAAGGGCAGAACTCAAAAACCATTGAGCTTGACGACGGTACCGGCATTGTCGTTGGCACACCAATCCAAGTCACATACCTTGCCTATTCCGCTTTGACTGACATCTCCTCAACGGACGGACAGACCTTCTACAAGCCAACTTGGACTGCTGGTAACCCAGGCCTTTACGCAACCGCTATGCCAACCACAGAGGATGGCTATTGCTCATTCACTATGACTCTCGCTGCTTCCGGCGATGACGCCCTTGATATTTATCTCAATGGCGCATCCATTGCTGCCGCTTATTCCAGCGAGGCGAACAACCTTGCTGCGAACATCGCCCGTGTTGCTTTCATCGAGAACACCACTACCAAGTTGATTGTTCAGAATGCTGTTGGCGCCACAAACAACAAAGGTATCAACTCCACCTTCGTCGCTAACTACGATCCAGCCGGTGGTGCGAACAAAACTCAATGGGATTTGTCTGCTCTTCAGATCAGTCCTGCCACTCTTGCTGCTTGCGATGGCACCAACAAGAATACCTGGTCTGATGGTACGAGACAGTTAAGCGAAAACTACATCACCCACATTCCTGGCAATTCCAGCGTCGACATCAAAGTCAGCATCTGGCTCGAAGGAACCAGCGGAAATGCTACCAACAATGCTTCTGGTCAATTCTCTCAAAACCTCGAGGGAGCCATGATCAAGGTTAACCTCCCACTCATCGCCTTCAACCACGCTGCTGCTTAATTTAGTTAATCAGTAACTGATTTAGCCTTCCCTCACGGGAGGGCTTTTTCTTATGCCTTGTTGTACTAGCTTTATGCGGTTCCTTAGCTTCATCCTTCTACTACACCAAAAACACACCCCTAGAAAGGCACCACACGAAGCGATTCTCTTTTCCTTTAGGAAAATCCTCGATTCATTTGATGAGAGAGCTATATGAGGCTTTTATGCGCGTGCTCGCGTGTGAGGTGTTTTTAGGTAAAAGAAAACCGGCCACTTGGACCGGTATGATTCTTTGTTTGGGAGAGTTATTACTCTTCCTCGGTTTTCTTAGCCTGATTCCTGATCTCAGCAAGGGCTTCTTCTCTTGCCTGTCTCTTGGCTTCTTCGAGGAGGTCGTTCTTCTCTTGATCGCTTAGCATCGATTCTCTCTTGGTCGCGTACATGATGAGGTAAACACCGTCAACGACGAAGATAAGGAAGAGAGGGAGAACAATCGTCAGAGCGAAGAGGATGGAGTTATTCTGGAGGGTTCCGATGAATGGTCCATTGAGATCGAGGTTCTTCTGGTGGTTCGCGTTTGGATCGATGGTGACCATGACCCAAATCGAAACGACTAAGCAGAAGATGATCACTGCTACTTCGATCGCGGCGATGATGATAAGAGCTTTTTTGCTAAGAGGTTTATTCATAAACGTTCCTTAATCGACACAAAAAGGTCGGTGAATAGGCTTCTATATAGATTAATACTAGAACATGTGTAGCAAAAAGACAAATTTTTTAAGTTGAGCATATCATTATTCTTCTTTGGAAGCCTTCCATATAATGGTGTTGTCTTAGGTGCAGACAATTTAAAAGAAAGGGGCGTTTTCCTTCCATGGAAGAAGCTACGACAAAGAAAAAGAAGCATTGCTACACTTGCTACATCGATGGCGAGGCTTTCCTATGTTGCGATGGGGAAGAGAATGAGAAGCCAAAGCAAAAGAAGAAATGCTGCAAAAAGAAAGAGAATTAGCCTGGTCAAAAAAGACCGGGCTTTTCTTTTCCCGGTCGTTATTTGGCGAATCTCTTTTTGATCGCTTCGAAGGTCTCCTCGGATAAGTCGTGCTCAATCTTACAAGCGTCACGTAACGCGGTTTCAGGATTGACTCCAAGATCAATGAAGATCTTGCTGAGAATCTTATGCCTCTCATACATCTTCTCGGCGATCTCTCTTCCTTTTGGGGTGAGGATGAGCTGCTGCTTTGGTCCAAGCTCGACGTAGCCGCCGTTCTCAAGCTTCTTCATGGCTATTGAGACGCTTGGTTTGCTATAGGAAAAGCTCTTGGCGATGTCGACGGCCCTGATATCGTTGTTTCCTCTTTCTTCTTCGAGGATGAGGATTCGCTCAAGATAGTCTTCAGCGGATTCGTGGGTGACAGGCATTGGTGCGTCCTCTTTTTCTAGGTATTAGTTTGGGTTTTAGGGATACCTTTGTCAAGGTAAGACGATTTTTGAAAAGTGTGGTTTTGTGGGTGAAATATGAAAAAATACCCTGCAAAAACAAGGTATTTCATTCAAAAAGATCAAAGATGCGACGTATCTCAGAGATAGACGCAATCAGAGCCCTCTGGCACAACAAGATGGGAGTTCCCCTCTTCGTCGAGATAGTACCGATCGCACACAAAGTCCATCCTCCTATCAACTGGCAGCAAGTAGAAAACCGTTTTCTCCGGCACGTAGTATTTGAAATCATAATCGTACTCATCATCAAGGTCGAATAGATTCATACCAGTTCTTGTTCTTTCGTAGACGAGACGATATTGATTGGTGAAGTATAGGGCGAACGTACCACGATAATGGAACTGATAGTATTCTCTATGGTCGCTCTCGTTCTTTAACGTGACGCTCTTTTGCTCTTCAGTATAGGAAACTTCCGTTCCTGCTACCCATTTCAGATCGCTGTAGAGACTATTTGACACCACAGTGGAAGATTCGGGTCCAGCTACGCCCAATGTTTTAAAATCTGAAAGGCTGTTGCCGGTGCCGAGGTTGATGCCCATCCTATAGAATTCTGATTCTGCGAACTTATTGACACGGTCAATCACATCAGCAGTGCTCTCGGTTGAAATGGGCCTAACAGGCACCGTTAAAGTGACTGTGGTGTCGCTATTTGGATTCAAGTAAAGCATGCTGCCTTCTTCCACAGGAAGGCTGACATACTTCGCGAATTTGTATGTAATGGACTTTTTGTCGGTGAGCCATTCGGTGAGTGGTTCCTGCCAATACGCCCAGTTGGAAAGGTAGGTTATGCGTTCCTTGTCATAATAAGCCGTTTCAACGCTTATGACGTCGCCGAAAACCTCATTGGTCGAACGCCCAAATTCAATGATCGAATTGCCTTTTCCAACGATATCGAAATCATTGCAGACGTCATCCGCGTAGATGACGTTAGGTCCATCCACAAACTCAGCGGATGGATCAAAAGAATCCGAATCCTCTATTAGAGACCGAGACTCAGGAGCTGAGCACGAAGCAAGGGAAATAAACGCAATAACGTTGATTATCTTTTTGGCTAAACGATTCTTTTTGGCCTTCATATGATTACCCCTTTCACAAACGGTGAGATTATAGAATTTTTCGCGCGAAAGAATCAAGCCGTTTGAAAGACTTTTTTCTTGTTTGGTTGTGCGCGATATCAAATAAAAAATACCCTGCAAAACCAAGGTATTTTATTCTTTTTGTTCTTCTACTTTTTCCTCAACAGGGGGCTCAGGCTTGACGTAGTTCTTTGGGCGCATGAGCAAAAAGACGAAGGTCATCGTTGTCGGCTCATACTTCCACTTCTTGATGATCCAGCCGTCTTCGTAATACTGATTCGCTTCTTTTAGAGCGCCGGCATACTCACGGTTCCTCACGAAATAGTAGTCGTAGAGATCCTTTTTCTTTGTGCTCTTTTTGACTGCCATACTCTTACTATAAATCAATCTCGAGGAGAACAGGACAATGATCGCTTCCTTTGACGTCGGTAAGAATCTTAGATTCTTTCACTTTCGAGACGAGGGACTCACTGACGATGAAATAGTCGATTCTCCAGCCGATGTTCTTTTCTCTTGAGTTGAAGCGATATGACCACCAGGAATATGTCACCTCGGTTGGATGGAGATAACGGAATGTATCAATGTATCCTTGCGAGAGGAGATTTGAGAACATTCCCCTTTCCTGATCTGTGAAGCCAGGGTTGTTATGGTTGCTGTCAGGGTTCTTTAAGTCGATCTCATTATGAGCAACATTGAGATCGCCCGTATACACGATTGGTTTCTTTTTGCTGAGCTCTTTGAAATACTCGACAAGATCCTTCTCGTATTCGGTTCTGAATGGAAGGCGTTTGAGCTCTTCTCCGGCGTTAGGGACATATGCTCCTACAAAGTAGAAGTCCTCGAATTCAAGGGTGATGACCCTTCCTTCCTCGTCGTATTTGTTATCAAGTAGTCCGTAGTGAACACTCATCGGTTCTTTTTTGGAGTAGACGGCTACACCACTATAACCCTTACGGACCTGGGAGGTTCTTTGATAAGCGAAATAACCTTCAGGAAGGAAAGGGAATTCCTCTTTAGGGTTATCGGTGTATTTGGTTTCCTCGATGACGAAGATGTCGGCATCAAGTTTCGCGAAATCAGTTAAGAAATCCTTCTTAAGGATGGCCCTTAGTCCATTGACGTTGAATGAAACGAATCTCATAGGGAGATTATAGCATTTCAGGGCTCTTTTCGGATACAGAGCGTTTTTGCTCTCCGCTTCTACTTATGAAAAACGTGGATTGGGGCCTGGCTCTTTTCTTCCTTTTGGCATTGCAAATCACTCCGACGAAACATTGCAAATCACTCCGACGAAACATTGCAAATCACTCCGACGAAACATTGCAAATTACTTTGATGGTGCTATTATAATCTAGAGGTGATTAGTATGAAAAAAGAGAGCTATCTGCCTAGGATTATCGATGAGGTAATCAAAGATTATTTGGATGATTTTACTGCCGTACACATTAGAGGTCCGAAATGGTGTGGAAAAACATGCACATCTGAGCATTTTGCGAATAGCGAAATCAAGCTTAATACAAAGAGTCAGAGAGAAGAGTTCGACAGAATGTATTCGGCTAACCCAAAATTGTTTCTCGAAGGGGCAAAGCCAAGATTAATTGATGAATGGCAGCTCTATCCGGCAATATGGGATGAAGTCAAAAACTATGCTGACGAAACCCATCTCAAGAATCAATTCCTTTTGACAGGGTCGTTCTCTCCAAAAGCTGGCACTACAAACCACACCGGTTCCATGAGGATCGTTAAAGTCGATATGACGACAATGACCTTATTCGAAAGCGGCGATTCCACCGGAGAAGTATCTCTGAAAGATCTTTTTGACAACCCCAATAAACCAATCTCTGTGTATTTGGACAAGCAAAAGGAAGAAATTAATCTTTTAATCGCAAAAGGAGGTTGGCCAGAAGGAGTCGCCAACCCACCTCGCAATCTTCTTTCTTACGGAAAACAAGCTTTGGCTAGCGTGTGCGATACAGACATTCAGGAGGCAAGCGGAAAAGACTTAAGCCCAGCAACCACCAGAGTGTTGCTGCGTTCTCTTGCTAGAACGCTTTCGCAAAATGTCGATAACAAGACGATTATATCCGACGTCAATAAATCCGGTCATCCGATGTCGGAAAGCACGTTTTACGACTATTACAACGCACTATTGAGATTGTTTGTCATTAAGGAAATCCCGGCATGGTGCCCAAATTTGAGAAGTAAAACGTCGATACGTTCTTTACCGAAAAAAGAGTTTTTCGATCCGTCTTTAGCCTGTGCGGCACTTGGCATCGGCCCCGAAGGTTTATCAAAAGACCCAAGAACGAGAGGATTCTTTTTTGAGTGCCTGGTTGGAAGAGACTTGGAAGTATATTCAAAAACAATTGACGGGGAAATCTCCTATTATAGGGACAGGCTTGGCTTAGAATGTGATTTTGTTATCCATCTTCCTGATGGGAGATATGGTTTGTTCGAGGTAAAAAGTAGCGACGAGCTTATTTCTGACGGAATCGGTAACTTAGAGAAGATGGTCAGGCTGATTAACGAGTACAACGAAAAGAACCCGAAAAACACCATGCCACTTCCAACAATCAGAGCCATCATTACTGACGATCAATATGGCTATTTGAGTAAGGAAGGAATATTTATTATTCCAATTTGTTGTTTGAAGAATTGATTTGAAACCATTCTTTTTGTGCCTGTTCCCTTTGGGAACCTAATCAGGCTATAATTATGTGATGAGTTTTGTTCCGCTTCATATCTATACAGGGTTTTCTTATCTTAAGAGCGCACTCCCAGCCCAGAGAGTGCCTCTTTTAGCCAAGAAATACGGATACACCAAGATCGGTATTACCGATGACGGGTCCCTTTCAGGGTTCGCGCCTTTTGAACATGCCTGCAAGGATGCGGGTATCACCCCAGTCTTCGGCATGGACGCGAATGTCGATGAAGGGACGTTCAGTCTCTTCGTCGAAAGCGAGGCCGGATACCGTAACCTCCTCCACTTAACAAAGTTAGCAAGCGAAAAGAAACTCACCTTTGCGCATATCAAAGAAAGGTCAATGGGCCTCGCTCTCGTGTATACGATGGACCCACAGCTATTCGAGGACCGTTATCAGTCTTCAAGTAATGACCTCGCTTTGAAGATCGCTGAATACACAAAACCATTCGCCCATTCATATATCGGTCTCCCCTACTTGCCTCATGACCCGAAGATCGTGAATGACATCCGTTCTTTCTGCGGCACTCATTCCATTGAGGTAGTCGCCTTCCCAAAGATTCTCTATGAGAAGCCAGAGGACGCGATCGCTTTAGAGATACTCCATGCGATTGCCGAGAAGACCAACCTCGAAGAGAAAGAGAAGAAAGGCGATGAGTGTTTCCTCAAGCAAGAGGAACTCATCAAGTACTACACCTTCGAGGAGATTGACCGCACAGAGAAGATCGCTTCCTATCAGAGTGAGTTCAAGCTCATCTCAAAAAGAGGAGGCTTGCTCCACTTCCACAACGACTTAGGCTTATCGAGCGCTGACTACCTCAGAAAACTGGCCTATGAAGGATTAGAAAAGCTTGGTTTTGCTGAGAATAATGACTACAAAGAGCGTTTGGAATATGAGTTAAGCGTCATCATCAAGATGGGCTATGCAGATTATTTCCTTATCGTCTCGGATTACGTTAACTGGGCTATTAACCATGGTGTCTCTGTTGGTCCTGGAAGAGGATCCGGCGCTGGATCTCTTGTGTCCTTCTGTTTGGGCATTGTTACCGTTGACCCAATCAAATACGGGCTCCTCTTTGAAAGGTTCCTTAACCCAGAGCGTATCTCCATGCCTGATATCGACGTTGACTTCGCCGATGACAGACGTGACCTTGTCGTCAGATACATACAGAGCAAATACGGCGAAGAGCATGTCGGCTATGTTTTGACCACACAAAATATCAAAGCCCAGCAAGCACTTCGTGATATTGGACGTGTATATCAATACAGGCAAAACGAGATTGAGCTTATGGTCTCCAATATCGTTGATGCTAGACGTTCTTTGAGAGAAAACTACAAACTGAGTCCTAAGCTCAAAGAACTTGTCGATTCCGATTCCTACTTCCTTAGCTACATCTCCCTTGCTGCGAAGATTGAGGGAATCCCAAGGCAAGCAGGTCTCCATGCCGCAGGTATCGTTGTTAATGATAGACCACTAGAAGAGTGTCTCCCTGTCATGATGGAAGACAATATCGGGTCTGTCGCGTGTCTTGAGAAAGATTACCTTGAGGAACAAGGCTTCCTTAAAATGGATATCCTTGGACTTACGAACTTAACCATCATCGATGATGTCCTTGCCAAAGTTAAGAAGAACGAAGGCATCGACCTCAACTACAGGAAGATTCCTTTCGATGATGCTGAATCGATTAAGATCATCGCCGAGAACAAGACGATGGGTCTTTTCCAGCTCGAATCCGCGGGTATGAAGAAAGCGATCAAGCTCGTTCAGCCATCTAGCTTCAACGATGTGGCTGCTTTACTTGCTCTCTTTAGACCTGGCCCAATGGATTCTATTGCCACCTATGCTCGTAGAAAGCACGGACAGGAAAAAGTGCAGTACCTCTCCCCTGAGCTTGAACCAATCCTCAAAGAGACATATGGCATCATCGTCTACCAAGAGCAGATCATGAGAATCGTCAGAGAAATGGCAGGATTCTCCTATGGCCAGGCTGATACGTTTAGACGCGCCATTTCAAAGAAGGATATGCACAAACTCGAAGCCCAGAAAGGCATGTTCATCAAAGGTTGTCTTTCTAACGGAAAGAGCCAGGCACTGAGCGAGAAGGTCTTTGACCTTATCTTCAGGTTCGCCAACTACGGATTCAATAAAGCGCACGCCTTCTCATACGCAGTTATTACCTGCCAGATGGCCTACCTCAAGAAGCACTTCCCTCGTGAGTTCTATTCTGCCATCCTTGCCAGCCAAGATCCTGGCACAACAAAGTTCAAAGACACTCTTAGTGAGGTGAAAGCCTTAGGGCTTCATCTTGCCACCCCTGATATCAATCGAAGCGAAGAAGGTTTCGTCATCGAAGACAAAGCCATCCGCTTCCCTCTTAGCTCCATCAAAGGGCTTGGAGGACAGATCACTGGAGCGATACTTGACGAAAGAAGAGAAAAGGGGCCATATGTCGATCTCTTTGATTTCGCGGCAAGGAACAAGAAGAACGGACTTAACCTCACAACCCTTGTGAGACTTATCGATGCCGGAGCGTTTGACACCATCTGCCCAAGTAGAGCGTCTCTTCGTGCCTCATGCCACGCGGCCATGCAATATAGCGAGATGATGTTCGGTGAGGATGGACAACAGATCCTTCTCGATATAGGCGTTCCTAAACCTGAGATGGAAAAGAGGGAAGACGACCTCAAGACCAACCTCGCAGCCGAATATGAGGCTCTTGGCATCATGGTGAGTGGTTCCCGCCTCTCCTTCATCGAGAACAAACTTAAGGCCGCAAATGTGGCTCCTTTGTCAGAAATCCCTAACAAAACCGGCTCATTCTTGACTGCAGGTATCATTAAATCCGCGAGATCGATCACCACGAAGACCGGAAAGAAGATGGCCTTCATGGAGTTATACGATGATTTGAGCGAAGCCTCATTCATCCTCTTTGACGAGGTGTTCAATAGCAATGTCGCTTTACTCAAGACCGACAACATCGTTTTGGTGAGGGCCCATAAAGAAATCAGAAGATACCAAGGCGGAGAAGAGAGCTTCGTCGTTGAGGAGCTTAGCAGCGTAGGAGAATAGTATGAAAGAAATCAAGATCATAGATGGCAATTCCCTTTTGTTCAGGGCGCATTATGCGACCGCCTACCCTGGCGCGCCTTTGATGTCGACGAAGACCGGAATTCCTACCAATGCCATATTCGCTTTCTCGAACATGCTCGCGAAGTTCCTTTTCTCTCTCAAAGAGGGTGACAGCATCTTCATAGGTTTTGACAAAGATGGAGATACCTTCAGAAAGCAGGAGTTCGAGCAATACAAGGCTAACCGCAAACCATGT
>JAEEGJ010011845.1_pt1 | contig 21912 bp, 18 predicted proteins | sample 8958761 | NCBI WGS metagenome assembly JAEEGJ01 (sample SAMN16246546, study PRJNA631951) | gut metagenome | biome: gut microbiome; feature: rumen; material: RS-attached | host: Bos | place: Iran: Karaj | collected 2018-10 | reverse complement strand
TGGGCGAACAACTCGCCGACCCTGCCGTGGCTTCCGACATGAAGAAGTTCGTGAAGCTCAACAAGGACTATAAGGACTTGGAGCCTATCGTCATGGCCTTCAAGGAATACAAGACCTTGAAAGCCAACGTAGAAGAAGCCAAGGAAATCCTGGCCACAGAGAAGGATGAGGAGATGCGCAAGATGGCCCAAGAAGAATTGGACACCGCCCAAACGCGCATCGAGCAATTAGAGCAGGACATCCGCGTGATGATGATTCCAAAAGACCCACAAGACAGCAAGAACGCCATCATGGAAATCCGTGCAGGCACGGGCGGCGACGAGGCCTGCCTTTTCGCTGGAGACCTATTCCGCATGTACTCCAAATTCTGCGAAAACCGCGGTTGGAAGGTCGAAGTGACCTCCGTCAGCGAAGGCGCGAGCGGCGGCTACAAGGAAATCGACTTCACCGTCACGGGCAACGGTTGCTATGGCATTTTGAAGTTTGAATCGGGCGTGCATCGTGTACAGCGTGTGCCCAAAACCGAGACGCAAGGCCGCATCCACACCTCTGCCGCTTCGGTGGCCGTGTTGCCTGAAGCCGAAGAGTTCGACGTGGAAATCAACGAGGGCGAAATCAAATGGGACACCTTCCGCTCATCTGGTGCTGGCGGACAGAATGTGAACAAGGTGGAATCAGGCGTGCGACTGCGCTATATGTGGAAGAACCCCAACACGGGTGAGATGCAGGAAATCCTCATCGAGTGCACCGAGACCCGAGACCAACCCAAGAACCGCGAACGCGCCTTGGCCAGACTGCGCACGCGCATCTACGACATGGAATACCAAAAATACATCAGCGACATCTCTGCCAAGCGCAAGACCATGGTCTCGACCGGCGACCGCTCGGCGAAGATCCGCACCTACAACTACCCCCAAGGCCGCGTCACCGACCACCGCGTGGAAGGCTTGACGGTCTACAACCTCGCTGCCGTCATGGATGGCGACTTGGATGAGATTATCAACCGTCTGCAGATGGCGGAAAACGCTGAAAGACTGAAAGAAAACATTGAATCATAATGAGTAATAATCTGACACGAGACTTCGAGACACGAGACGCGAGACCATTGTCCTGTGTCACGCAGTCCCGTGTCCCGTGTCAATAAACAATCCTATGAATAAACACCAGTTATTTGAGCAAATCAAGAAAAAGCAGTCGTTCCTCTGCGTCGGATTAGACACCGACATCAACAAGATCCCGCAAGACCTCTTGGTCATGGACGACCCCATTTTTGAGTTTAACAAACAGATTATCAACAAGACAGCCCCATACGCGGTAGCTTACAAGCCCAACACTGCTTTCTACGAAGTGTATGGTGCCAAAGGCTGGCAGAGCCTTGAACGAACCATCCAATACATCCGCAACAACCATCCGGACATTTTCATCATCGCAGACGCCAAGCGCGGCGACATCGGCAATACCTCTGCCAACTACGCCAAGGCCTTCTTCAACACCTTGAAAGCCGACGCCCTGACCGTAGCGCCCTACATGGGCAAAGACTCCGTGGAGCCTTTCCTCAACTTCGAGGACAAATGGGTCATCCTTTTGGCCTTGACTTCCAACAAAGGCTCTCAAGACTTCCAATACCTGAATGTCGGTGAGCGGATGCTCCACCAACAAGTACTGCAAACCGCCACCACTTGGGCCACCTCGGAACAGATGATGTTTGTGGTCGGCGCGACGCATCCCGAAGAGCTGGGCGAAATCCGCAAGATGTTGCCTGACTATTTCTTCCTTGTGCCTGGCGTGGGTGCCCAAGGCGGAGACTTGCAGGCCGTGGCACACAATGGCCTAAATGATGAATGTGGCTTGCTCGTCAACTCATCGAGAGGCATTATTTATGCTTCCAATGGAAGTGATTTTGCTATTAGGGCTGGCGAAGAAGCCAAGAAGTTGCAATCGCAAATGAGCGAGTTGCTGAAGGAGAAAGGACTGGTTTAGGTTCATGAGATTGCGGATCAAGTCCGCAATGACGTTCTTTGTTGGGTCTTTGTCCCAATTGTACCAATAAAAAAGTCGCCTCGGATGAGACGACTTTTTTCGTTGTAATGCATGACTCCATTAACGCGCCACCGTGAAGGTGCGGCTCTGTACGGAACCATCATTGGCATGGACACGGAGGAAATAGATACCACTATTCATGTGCTCCATGTTGATTTGAGCCACATTGCCGTTGACTTCATTCCTCATAATACATTGACCAACAACATTGTAAACCTCAAGGTTAGTCATACCTTCACCTTGAATGTTCAACACGCTTGAAGTGGGGTTGGGATAGATTAACAGCGTTTGATCGGCATTTTCTTCGACATCGTCAAGTGCCTTGATTGAAAGCATGTGAGAGGCTTCCTCGCCGAAATCACCGTTACTATTATCGCCAAAGAGCGTATGGTTGTGGCTATCCTTAACGATGTAATAGCCATTGCCATTACTGCAGCAAATGCCATCACCCATCGAATCACGGATGGTGAACTTCACACATTCATTCACCGGAACCGTGACATTCTCAACATGAATCTGAGTGGCACTATTACCCGCCAGCAACATGTAAGGGCCTCCCGAGCCTAACACCGTGCCGTCGGCAGCCGTGAACTCCCAAGTGATTTGGTTGCCGAACTTGTCCTGCATCAGCATCAATTTCAGCGTTTCCTCTTCACCCTCGATTTCAAGGTTGGACCATTCGAGACTGGTAACAGAACTCGTTGAAGTGAAGCTGTAAGGTTGTCCGTTAGCCGACGTAATCAATACTACCACATCATGGGTGCCAAAAGGAGCCGTCACAGGAATCATAATTTTCTCTCTACCAAAAGGTTGAAGGTCACCTTCCCAAGTGGTATTATAAGTCTCACCGCCATATTCGGCAGTGATGTCCATTGAAGTGATGGCACTCGAACCTATGTTTTGGATGGAGATTTCGATGTTCTTCGATTGGGTGCATTCATACAATCCGTCAATGGAGACGTTGGCGACGATAGGATAAATGGGATCATCAACGCCCTGGATGTATTCAAGTTCACATGCATTCAATATGGGACGAGTGGAAGTAAAATGATACATTTGTCCTTGATATTGGTAATCATACGTTTGGGAACGCTCGGAAACCCAAGCTAAGAAATGGATGTTGCTGAGGTCGACCTCAACACCATTGGGAGAGCCAATGGTTTCAGGAATCGGGTATTCGAAGGTACGGGTAATCAAAGTGCCTTGCGTGGTTGGCGAGATGGCATCACCCCATGCATCAGTAATCACATCGCGAAGGATGTGCATGTGAACATACTGATTACCAATCATCTGCCCAGGATTCCATGTCGTGGCACCCGACTGTGAGCCGAGGATGCTGTCTTGCAACATGGCAACGGTGAGATAGTTCTCGTTGACGGCACTGTTGCCGGTATAATATACCTCAACAGTGATGGTAGCCAAGCGGGTCAAAGGATTAACAATGACCACACCTGCCAAATTACACTCAGCAGCTTGACTCATTTGTTGGCTAGCGAGTGCTGGCCACGTGGTACGGGATTGCCCATCGGGAGTGGAACGATTGACAACTCCAGCCGGAAATCCGTCGACCATGAAGCCACCAAGAATGGCCGAGGCATCCGGATTGTTGAAATTCGGAAACGTAGTAAGCGCATACGAACCTGCATGCACATTGACTGCCCAAAAACGTCCCGGATTATCAGCCGAAATCTGGTTGGCAATGACATGACCATCAGGGCAATATTGACAGCCACGCCCCGTAAATTCTTCGAGGACAACATTTCTGTGAGCTGGTGTGGTCGACACATACACCTGGGCTTTCAGCGAAAAAGAGAAAGCCAGCAAAGCCAATAAGGCAAAAGAAAAACGCTTCATAGTATAACAGTATTGAATATTATTGTTTTAAGCCACAAAAATACATATTAATCAAAAAAATGCGCCACTTTGTGACGCATTTTTTCAATTTTTTCTCAATTGTCCTTCATCAAAGGCCTTCAACAACGGTAATCCAGCCGAATTCGTCAGGCTCGGTGCCGTATTGGATGCCACGGAGCTTGTTGTAAAGTTTCTCGCTCCAAGGACCTGGTTTGCCGTTGCCAAACGTGTATGATTTGCCAGTTTCGGGGTCATCGATACGCGAAATGGGGCTGATGACAGCAGCAGTGCCGCAAGCACCAGCTTCCTCGAAGGTGGCTAATTCCTCTTCAGGGATAGGACGACGTTCGACCTTCATGCCCAAGCTCTGAGCGATTTGGATAAGGCTCTTGTTGGTGATAGAAGGCAGGATGGACGTGCTCTGAGGAGTGATGTAGGTGTTGTCCTTGATGCCGAAGAAGTTGGCAGCGCCAGCCTCATCGATGTACTTTTTCTCCTTGGCGTCGAGATAGAACTCGCAGGCGTATTCACCGCCATGACAAGCCTCAACGTGGGCACGCATGGAAGCGGCATAGTTGCCACCCACCTTATAAATACCCGTGCCGAGAGGAGCCGAGCGGTCATACTTACGCGTGATGACGTATGGGTTAGCCATGAAGCCACCCTTGAAGTAAGGACCAACAGGGGTTACGAAGACAACGAACAAGTACTCAGAGGCAGGCTTCACACCCACTTGAGCGCCCATACCAATCAGCATGGGACGGATGTAGAGAGAAGCGCCCGTTTCATAAGGAGGAATGAACTCGGAATTGAGTTTCACCACCTTGATGACAGCTTCCTCAAACTTCTCCAAGGGGAGCTTGGCCATCATAATGCCATCGCAGGAGGACTGCAAACGCTTGCCGTTCTCGTCGAGGCGGAAGATGCGCACCTTGCCATCCTTGCCACGGAAAGCCTTCAGACCTTCAAAAGCCTCTTGACCATAATGCAGGCAAGTTGCTGCCATGTGGATGTTGATGGTGGTTTCGGAGCTCACTTCCAATTCGCCCCATTGACCGTTGCGGTAGTAGCAGCGGACATTGTAATTCGTTGGATAATAACCAAATGATAAATTTGCCCAATCGATGTTTTGCATGATGTTTTATGTTTTTAGTTGATTGAATGCTGTTGTTTTCTAAAAGTCCACGAAATTACAAAATTTTCCTTTATCGGGACACGCTTTTGAAGAAATAATTTACAGCGAATACGTATATATCACCAAATCAGTCTTTCCTTCAATCGTGGTCTCGATGGCATTCCATCTAAAACATTTCTCGTTTTTGTCGAAAACAACCTGGAACGGAACCGATTCCGTCATTTTCACGCCATCGATTTGAACGCCTTTCCGACCTGTGACGTATGACAGCTTGTGCATACCATCAGCCGAAAACCGATCAATGGGAAGATTGTCGATTAAGTCATCCGTGTATAAAACCGAGTTCGACTCTTTCGTCACACTATTGATTTGGCCGTCTTCATAGGCGTACCATTGTCCCGCAGCGAGGAAATGGAATCTCAGTTTTTGTTGGGCGTCCCACGCGAAATGGCCTACAATCGCTTGACGGCGGATGATGTCGCCGTTCAGCACCAAAGTCTCACCTTTATCTTCTTCACCAACCTTTGATGCCATATAGAAATAATCGCCCTTATTTGAGATAAGGAAATCCGAAATGGAATAGCCTTCCACGTATTTCATCTCTCCATCGACCCAAAAACGGTCGTTTGCGACAGCCATCCAATGCTTGCCGTTGTATGAGAACTTCATTCTCAACGTCTCGTATGTGTATTCACCAAACAACTCGACAGGCTCACCATCGACAATCAAGACCGTGTAGGGCATGTATTGGTCTTGATAAAGATAATAGTAATGAAATGCAGCCTTTCCAGAACAGGCATAATACACATCACCATCGGAGAGCCTACAATCGGCACTTTTCGAAGAAAGCTGAGACCTATCCGACTCTTTGAAGGATTTCTTTTCGGGCCACTCGATTTGAGTCGTCTGTCCCTTCTCCGCCGGCTTATTATAGGTGCTGTAATAATACTCACCGTTCAACTTATAGACATAGCCGTCGTTAGTAATGCTTATGACACTATCGCAAATCATCTGATGCAAGCCATAGGCATACACCGTTTCCATCCCATAGCCGATTTCATGCGAATAGGTCTCAAAATACTTGAGGACAAAAACGCAATCCTTCCAAGTGCTACCCATCCTAAAGACCCTCACGTCATATTTATAGGGAAGCAGGATCCTTCCATTGGCATAAATGGTCGACATACCCAATTTCTCATTTCTTGCCACAAAGAGATAATCATAATAAGTCGACACGGATTGTGTGCTCATATTGGGCATAAGATTATACTCTGCCTGAAACTCTCCTTGATTCACTGAAAGAAATCCTTCCAAAGTCTCCAGTCGCACCCGTTTTAGACGATCGGGGGATTGTGCCTTAATAAAAGGAGAAAGCAACGTCAGCATCAGCGACAAAAACACTATTCTTTTCATGACAACAACTATTGATAACTACATTTCGATTTTCCAAATTCACCCAAATGGAAGCCAAAGCCAAAGTCAACACAAAGATGGCGTTCTCCCAAAATGTCTGATTCGTGGAGGAACACGGTGATGGGGAATCGCCAAATATTAAGGATGGTTCCCACCTCGACGCCAAGACCTTGGAAACGTTTTTCCAGACCTGTGATATTCATCGCTGCCGAAACGCCTACACACAAGTCAATCAACCCATTAACAGGCGTAAACAAGATTCCCGCACTCCCTTCAAGATTACGTATCTTTACGCTATCGGCAACCCTTTCCGCCGGCTGTTCCGTTGGCAACTCCATCGATGGCTCCGGCAACAGATAAAGTGCCTTGATATAAGCGCGCACCTTTCTGTTTCCCAAATCGCCAACCATGAAACCATTTCCTTTTTCAGTGGGGCGAAAAACATAATTCACTGAAATCCAACGGCGGCTGTCGCTGGCGCAATACCCCAAATCAGAGTCATAATACCGTTTCAGGTAGCCGCCGACACCCAGCACAAAACCCGTGCTTTTTACCGAAGGTTTGAACATCCGTGAAGTATGAAAGCCCGCCGTAATCATCACATTTTTATAGAATCCCATCAAACCCGCTTCGTAGTCAAGACCCACATGAGGTTCCCTGACATAGCCCCCGATTCCGACACCAGCGTATGCACCGAGATAGGGGAACTTATTATGGCGGAAAACGGGGCCAAAGGTGATATTGTAACCTGCCAATTCCGGGTTTTCAGTATTGAAATTGGTCACGACAGGCGTATTGGCTTGCACATGCGTGTAAGCGCCCCAAGAATTGGCACTCACAAAACCGCTCATCATGCCGAAGGCTTTCTTAGGCGACCAAGTAAGGGCAGCGAAACGAAGTCCCGGCTTGAAAACCACATCCTGCTGTTGCTCGTTGGCAAACACCTCTCGGCGTTCGAAGCCCATCTGCAAAGAATAATGGCCATAATCGACAGGCAGGTCAAAAGGCGTATACTTCACACTCGATTCTCCTGCGTCGTCGATGACGGTGACCTTCAAATCGGAAGGCAGGCTATTTACTGCCACCGAGCCTTTGCTTGAGGCGGCATCAACCTTAATTTCAGAAGTCAACTCAGGAAGTGGAGAAGTGAAAGCGTACTGATGAACGGGCACTACACAACTCTTTTTGCCCAAATCAAGTTTCACCCAACCATGGCGGCTGAAAAGCGATTCATTCTGACCAACAGTCACCTTTACCTTATCCACTTCGGCCGAAACAAGTATCCAATCGTCAGAAGATGACACACGCCATTGGTTAAGGTTACACTGCACTGTTAACCTTTCCTCCGATGCCGTACTTGGAAACACCAACTCTGCCTTGTCGACGGAAATGGTCGTATCTGCAGCAGCCTGACTGACAGCGATGGGGAAACGCTCATCGATGACAATGAGATAAAGCGTATCCTCACGCACCGACGCCAATTCGTTTTGCTTACTCTCGAGGTATAACATACTATCACTCACTTGATAGTCAATCCAAGAAGGAGAGAAATCCACATCCCACGAATCGGCATTAGTGGTAATGGAAATCCCGACTATTTCGCTTTGCTTTGAGAAATGCACCTTGTCAGGAACAGCTTCAAATTCAAGATTCCCGCCATGCTGCGACACGCCAAACGACATTGTCTTGCCATCAGCAGAAACCGACACACTTGCACTGCGAGCGACTGGGCTGTCATTCCTTTCACAAGAAACCGTGACCGCATTGCCTTTCTTGTTCACCTTGCACCATTTTGCGTTGCTGCTGGCCTTAAAAGTGTCAGCATTCACCCTGACATTCACTTGCTTGGTCTGGTTGCCTTTGGCTTCAAATTGGAGCTCGTTCTCTGAAAAACTCATCGTTGTGCATTCCCTAATCATCTTATCAAGGTCGTTGTCATCAGGAATGCCACCTTTGCATACCACTCTGATTTTCTTGAATTTTTCCTTAGCTTCGTTTAGTTTTCCCTCATTTTTCAGCTTCACCGCCTCATCGTGAAAATAATTGTAACGGTCATAGTTTTGGGCCACGACCGTTAACTGGCACAAAAAAAAGGCAATGAGCGTCAGCAGAAATCCTTTTTTCATGATGTTATTTTGAATTATGTTTTACGACTGCTTTAATAGAGTCAAGCATCGGCTTTTCTTCAGGAAGTGCCAAAATATCTGCAATTTCCAAATCCTGTCTGGTCATCTCGGCAGCGTCTAAATCCAACATATCCTTGACGTCATTCAAGATGGTACTCAGATAATCCTGTCGAAGATTAAGCAATTCTATTTTTTGGTTCTCAATGTCGTATGAATCAACAATTAAACTTCCAGATTGTTCTCTCAGATTCAAAGCCGAATCACACTCGGCAATGCCTTTCATCAACTTCTCAAACGGCTCCGCATTCGAAACCAACTTTAAGAAATTATCCTTAAACTCAGTACTATTGGGCAAATCCTGGGTCAATTCAATCGCCTTCTTTGCATGATAATCATACAATTGATACTCTTTTTGAGGCTGCTCCGTCTCAACAACCTCTTCCACAGTGTCAGATGGTTTTTTCGTCACTGCCGCCACTACCACTGCCGCCACAATAATAAGAAGGGCCGACAACAGATACAATCTTAATCGATGATTTTTCTTCTTTTTGAGTTGTGTCGACACAAGATTCTCGGCAATCTTTGCAAAAGAAGCCGTCCGGTATTCGTGGGTCCACGAAAAGACCTGTATGGTGGTCATCGGTTTCAATGGCTCAGGCAACGATTCAGCTTCAGGCATAAAAAAGCCTGGCAGTCCCACTCCGATGATGTTTTTATTCTGATTCTGTGCTTGTAGGATTTCGCGGCGCACCCAGTCTTCTTCCTCAACACAGCGGTCGAGCGTACCAGGCGACAACACGAGGATAAAGTCTTTACACTCTGATATGGCCCTTTCGATTTGTTCGGGGAACTGCCCACTTCCAATCTCGTCGACATCAAGGAAGACTTTATAGCCCAAGTTCTCAAGCTTGGCCTGCAACTCGCCTGCCACGCCTGCACCTGCGCCTTTACGTCTGTAACTGATGAAGATATTGTAAGCCATAATTCCTACCTGCAACTTATTAAAATGAGTTGCAAAAATAGCAAATTATTCAATTACTTTAACAAAACAACAAAAATAAATCAGCCATTCAGTGGCAATATGGTTTCAAGATAATGCCTATTGATGCCATATTGCTTTTTAAGGCTTTCTATTTGCTCTGCAATGCGTTCTCTGTCGACACGAGCTTTGGTTTTCCGTCCCACCAAAAGCACATTCTTCGGTGTGTGTTCCATCTCGATGAACTCCATCACTTGGGTCTTGTAACCGAAGTATTCCAAAATCAAGGCACGAATGGTGTCGGTAATCATCACCGCTTGGCGCTCGAGGAAAATGCCGTAACGTGTAATGGCATCGTAACGGCCCGAGCGTTCCATCTCCTGCCGGATTTGCTTGTGGCAGCAAGGGGCGCAGACAATCAGCTCCGCACCCGCCTTGATACCTGAGGCGATGGCATCGTCGGTGGCCGTGTTGCAGGCATGAAGTGCAATCAGCACATCCAACTTTTCAGGATGATAAGCCTCGATGCTGCTCTCCACAAACTCCAAGCCTTTCAAGTTGTCGGCCTTGATGATTTCATTGATTTTCTGCACCAAGTCGGGACGAATTTCCACGCCTTTGATGTCGACATCAAGATTCAAGCGTTGGGTAAGAAGCTCGTGCAAGGCAAAAGTGAGATACCCCTTCCCCGCCCCCATGTCGGCGATATGGACCGTACCTTCAAACTTCATCGGTTTGATGAGACTTTCCACAATCTCGGCGTACTTGTAAATCTGCTTGAACTTATGCTGCATGTCGGCGGTAATCTTGCCCTCGCGCGTCGTCAAGCCAAGTTGATACCACCATGGATTCGCTGGATTGATGAGTCGGGCTTTCTGTTTGTCGTGCTCCAGGTTCTGCTCACGACATTCCTGCACCTTCTTGGTCTGGATTGTCGCCTTGCCTTTGCTTGACACCAACAAAGTGACATCCTCGTTCACGGTGAAAAGCACGGCATTCAAAAAACGATTGGGCAGCATTTCCTTCAGCAGATCAAACATTTGCGTGACATCGTAGTTCTTCACCTCGTCGCGACGCTCATAGTGATAGGTGAAAGCGAACAACCGTTTCTCCTTTATCAAAACAGGCTTCACATAGACATTGCGCAGCTCGTCGTGCTTTTGGGCGGGCTTGCTCAGCGTCATCTTCACCAAGGTGCTTTGCTCAGCGGCCACACTGACTTGGTTCAGAAAATTATAAAGATTTTCCGACATGATTGGATTATTTGCAAAAACAAAAGAGATTTAGCTTTATTCCGGCAATGCTACCGCAGGCCAGCCAAAGTCTTGGAGATATTTGACTGTTAAGTCATGCTTCTTCACATAGTCAGCGACAAACTGCAGTCTTAAACCCTCGCGTTTCTCCGAGTTGCTGTTGATTTCCCAGAATGCATCAAATTGATCACCAAAAATCTTCTTGGCACTTTCCAAATTGCCAGCACCATCCTCAACAGCTTCGAAGGCAGTCACTTCGAAAAAGCCGCTGTCGTTCTTCTTAAGATGCATCAATCCAGGATGATCGCCTCCCGAAATGGTCTTCAGCGTGTCGCCCGAAATGTTGTAGTTAAACACCCAGAAGTCGCCCAAAACCAGAACATCATCCTTATTTGCATCATTCGTGCTAATGATAATAGGGCAAGGAATGCAATGCTCAGCTTCAGCGTAGTTCTTTCCAATCACGTTTTCCAAGTAGTTCGTGACGGCTAAATTGCATAGCTCTGCGTCAGGCACAACTTCTTCCACCTGAACGATTTCAGCTTGTGTTTCAACAGGTTGCTCTTTAGCAGGCTTATTGCCACAGCCAATCATACTTGTGCCGCAAAAGATCAGGATGGCGGCCATCACCCATGTTTTTATAGTCTTGTTCATCAGATAATAGGATTAAATTGCAAGTGCAAAAATAGGCAAAAATCTTGCGTTTATCGTTTTTTTCCTACTTTTGTAGCGTATTTAACATCAAATCCCATGAAAAAACTGTTATTTGTCGCCCTTTCAGGCATGATGCTGCTCGCTTTCACACAATGTGGAGGGGGCAAAGGTTCAAAAGAGTATCAAGACGGCTTGAATATTTACGAGCAAGCGGAGAAATCCATAAAGGCTGCCAGCACTTGCGAAGAGCTGGAACAAGCTGTTACTGACATGTTAGAAATGGCTTTGGCATCCGAACGAAAGTATGCCGAAGGAGAAAAGGTAACCGAAAAGGAAGAGGCCGAGCTCAACCAATTTGGAGATAAACTCAAAGATCTCTACAAAGAGAAATCTGAAAAGTTAGGCTGCGGCAAATAGTATAATTTATCCAGTTACACACTTTTACAAGCAAGCCCTAATCACTTGCGGTTTTATTGCTGTTGTCGACGACACACGACACCGTCATGTCGCCTGTCACATTGACAACGGTGCGAAGCATGTCCAAAGGTCGGTCGATGCCCAAGATGAGCGCCAAGCCTTCAATGGGGATGCCAACCGAATCAAGCACAATCATCAGCATCACGATGGAACCGCCTGGGATGCCCGGCGTACCTATCGATGATATGGTGGCAGTGGCCAAAATGAGCAGCATCTGTCCGAAAGTCAAGTCTAAACCCAAGACCTGCGCCAAAAACACCGCCGCCACCGCCTGATAACAACTCGTGCCATCCATGTTGATGGTCACGCCTACAGGCAGCACAAACGACGAAACTTCCTCGGAAACACCCAAATGCTTCTGTGTGCGCTCCATCGTTAAAGGTAGCGTTGCAGCGCTTGAGCTGGTGGTGAAAGCCAGCATCTGCACAGGTGTCGCCGCTTTGAGGAACTGCCTTATCGTCCGCTTGCCAAAGACCCGCATGATGAAAGGATACACCAAGAAGATGATGACTGCCAAGGCCAGCACCACCGTCAGGGCATACAATCCCAAGGCGGAGAAGATGCCCACGTCGCCCGCATAGTCCACTATCAAGGCCGCCATCAAAGCAAATACGCCAACTGGGGCGAATGCCATGATGAAGTCGATAATTTTAAGCAAGACAAGATTCAACTGTTGGAAGAAACGCACCACCGAAGGCACTTTCGAAGGTCCCACGACAATCAAGGCCACACCGAAAAGCAGGGCGAAGAAGATGATTTGCAGCATCTTGGAGTTGTCGCCCAAGGCCTTAAAAATGTTTTCAGGCACCATGTCGACCATGAATTGCAAAGGCGACTCATCTTTTACCTGTTGCATCTGTGCCTCGCGCTCCACCACGGTCTGCTCGTAACGCTCCATGAATTCCGTCTGTCGGTCTTTCGGGAAAACCTTCCCCGGCATGATGACGCTGACCATGCCCAAACCTATGCTTACCGCGATAATCGTGGTGCAGACATAAATCAAAATGGTTTTCAAGCCGATGCGCGACAAGTTGCGGATGTCTTTGAGGTTGACAACACCCATGATGAGCGACACCAATACCAAAGGCACGGCAATTAACTTGAGCAAGCGCATGAAAATAGTACCCCACGGTGCCACCCAGTCATGAACAAAGCCCTCCCAATGCAAAGCCATAGCCAGAAAGCCGAAGCCCAAGCCAAGCCCCATGCCTAACAAAATCTTGGCATAGAGCGGAATGCGTTTCTTATGTGTTTCTCCCCTATTCAATCAAGTTGATTTTTTGTGTAGCCACGCCATCTTCGGTCACGATGCGGACGACATAAATGCCTTGGGAATAGCCTTCCAGGTTCAGTTCCACCTTGTTCGAGTTGGTCTTTCTGTCCTCAAGCATCTCTCCCTTGATGCCCATCAGCGTCACTTGTTGGATATGGCTTTGCGCTTCGATGACAACCTTGTCCTTGGTGGGATTGGGATACATATTGAACTTAGTAGCGGCCAACTCATTCACATTCACATTGGTAGTATCGGTCGGCACAACCTTCACATCATCGACAAACCAGTCGAAAGCCAGCCATTCACCAAAGATGTTGTAACCTCTGAAACCAATCTTAATGTTCTTACCGATGTACTCGTCCAAATCAATGGAAATCGGCTCGTTGTATGCGTTGATTTGTCCGTAAGGCATGTCTGCGGCATCCCATTTGTCTTCCCAAGTGCCATTGTAAGTATCGTACACTCTAACAGCAAAGCGGTCGTAGCCGTCAGTGCCATATTGCACCCAAGTCCAGAACTGCAAAACGGTGGGTCTCGTGATGGTCAACACAGGCGTAATCAAGGTTTGGTCTTGTGGCGATGGACTTTCGCTGCTATCCCATTCCAACACGGCCTGTTTACTTCCTCTATGAGGTTGTACTACGTAACTATTTTCGTAATAATCAGTATAATACATGGTACCTTGGAACGACCAATCCCACCAACTTGGGTTGCCATCCGTGGTCCAACCTTCGGGCAAACCAAATGTGGTGCCGCATTCCTCGAAAGTCTCGAAAAGAAGAGGGCATTGATAATCCCAATGAATCGGTATTTCTTCCGACAACGCGCTGTTGCCCAAGGCATCCACAAGCTGAATGGTCATTGTGCCAGGAGTGTGATTATCGTAGGCAGGAATAGTGGCGGTGTAATCGTAATTCCCCCTATCGTTTCTATCCATGGTGAAAAACAGGTCGTGGGTCGTGCCCCAAATGGTATAGGTAGCTGCCAAAGTGGAAGGCATTTCCGAGGCATCGTGAACACGAATCTTCAAGCTCATCTCCGTGTCGGCATAGGCCTGATTGCCCGTGACCGAAATCAAGGTAGGAGCCTCGTGGTCTTCTGAGGAACTATTGATGAAAATGTCGTCCAAATACAGGTTCCAGCCATAGTCGCTGATGCCCTCGAAGATGATGAAGCCATAATCATCGGGACAATCGAAGGTGAAGGCATATTCATACCAGTCGTCCACATCAGCGACGACAGGTTCCTTATAAGTGCAACGATGGATGGTCCCGAGCAATTGTCCGCCTTCCGAACGAGGCACAGCGTTGTAATACACATTGATACGGTCAACCTTGTTGATGTTTGGGTTACTGTTGCGGAACATCCAGAAGCTGACGATATTATCATGTTCGTTCAAGTCCATCTTGGGCGAGACCAATTCAGCCGAGCCTCCAGTAGGATTAGTGTAGGTGTAGAAACGAGCCATGTATTGGCTACCTTCATGTGGCGTCGCGCTTGGCGTGGAACCGTTTGTTATGCGGTCAAAAGCGTAGTTGCCATTGGTGATGTTGTTTTGCCAACCGAAGGGCACGAAGTCATTCTCAAAGCCTTCCTCCAAAGGGAAATCAGCGAAGGGAGCCATAGCGGTAATTTGGAAATCCACACTTTGCGTTGGTGCAGAATGGCTTGAAACGACATCGAAGGTAGCATGAACGACTTGGTTATCGCTCAAATCCATCGGAAGAGTGGCTTTGGCCACCAATTCCATTGAGGTATTGTAAGGCACGTTCACCTCGGTCACCTGGGTGCCATTCTGATAAAACTCTAACGGCAGGTCGCTCGTATTAGTTAACTGATAGGTATCTGACTCCATTCCAATATTATCAAGGCGGAAACGCAAGTAGGCAGGCTCACCCAAATAAACGGAAGTGTCAGCCGTGAGTTGCTCCACATCAACAATGTATTGCGCCGACTCCTCAATGATGATGTCGTCAATCGACAAATACCATGGCCCGTTGTCGGCCACGCTGTGGAAACCGACATAATAAGCGCCCGAGCTGGTTGCCTGGAACACGCCCGAAGTCTGTTCAAATTCTTCGTTGGCGACCACCATCATCGGCACAGCCGTTTCCGTCATCGCCGAAGGATTGGAGTTTACACCAGCTTTCACTTCCAAGTTGAAATGGTCAACGTGCCAGGTGGCATACCAGAACGAAACGCGGTAATAGTTGCCCTCCGTTACGTCGATTTCCTTGTAAATCCACACGTCGGTGTTATAGGTGGCGTACATATACCAGTCGCCCGTATGCGGCTTTCTGCCACGGGCTGTGTTGTCGTCTGGAATGGTAATGCCAGCTTTCCAGCCGCCATCGCCAATCCAGCCCGACGGGGTCTGGTCTACAATGTTACCATTTTCAAAGGTCTCGTTGACAAGCACTTGGGCGAAGGCGCTTCCCACAAGAAGCCACATCGCAATTAAAGCGTACAGTTTTTTCATATTTTGATTCTTTTTTATATTTGCCTACAAAAATAAGGATTGTTTTGTTACAATTAACAGTTTTTCTTAAACAAATAAACAAGCAGGTCCCTAAGCCTGAGGTTGCTGAGCCTGTCGAAGCATCGAAGGGCCGTCACATACACACTTTATTTTCTAGCCACCACCAAAAAATGCGGACTCATCCCCATCATCTCGGGCTCAGATTCAGTGATGCGGACAATGTCGAGGAGGCGTTCACGGCTGGCCTCATCCTCCCATTTCTCGGTGAGGTGCGGCGTGAACCAGATACAGCCTTCCACGGCAATGGCTTTCTCCACCATGAATCCCGCTTCAGCGATTTCCGATTTCATTTCGTCAGAGGTAGTGAAATATGACTCTGCAATAAACTTCGGGTATTCCTTCGGTCTGATATGGTCGCCAGTGGTCATCTCGCCCTTGATCATGTTGAGAAACACAGGGTCGTCAAGGAATTCCATGAGGTTCTCGTTCTTCTTCTCGCCATACACCGACAAAGCCCAAGTCATGGAGCTGAACTTGGAGATGCCCGCCGCCACCAAGAGACCGCCTTTCTTCAGCACTCGGAACGCCTCGCGGAGCGACTGCATGCGGTCTTCCCTATCACGCAGATGATACTGTGGACCCATCAGCAGCACCACATCAGCGCTCTCGTCGGGACGGTTGACTTGCAAGGCATTGCCCGTCTCGGCAATGAATTGGCAATCCTGCATCATATTGGCTTTGGCATATTCCACGGCGTTTTCGGCCAATTCAATCAGATGGACTTCGTTGCCTTTCTTCGCCAGCCATGCCGCATACATCCCGATGCCGCCGCCGATGTCGTAAATCACTTTGCCGCCATCGATATAGCGCGCAAGGATTTCCATTGTCCGATGGAACTCCACGATGCCTAGGCCTCGCTCCAGTCGACCTATCTCGGCACCGTTGTTATAGAAGTCGTAGATTTCGCTCATTATCTTTGGTTTGATGTCGCAAAAATATAAAAAACTTGCCATTTTGTCACATTTTGTTGATGGCACATATTTTGACTATCGGACGCGAGACTTCGAGACATGAGACGCGAGACGTTCCCATTGTCCCGTGTCCCGCAGTCCCGTGTCCCGCGTCAATTTCGAATCTTAAATTTTGAATTTTAAATTATACGAAATATGCAAACCGGTAACATTGGAGTAAAGACAGAAAACATTTTCCCTGTCATCAAGAAGTTCCTCTATTCGGACCAGGAGATATTCCTGCGCGAAATCATCAGCAATGCCGTGGATGCCACGCAAAAGCTGAAAGCCTTGGCCGCCTCGGGTGAGTTCAAGGGCGAACTGGGCGACCTTACCATCAAGGTGGAAGTCGACAAGAAGAAAAAGACCCTCACCGTGCGCGACCGCGGCATCGGCATGAACGCCGAAGAGGTCGACAAGTACATCAACCAAATCGCCTTCTCGGGCGCGGAGGAGTTCATCGCCAAGTTCAAGACCCAAAGCGAGGCCGAAGCCGCCAATATCATCGGACATTTTGGCTTGGGCTTCTACTCCGCCTTCATGGTCTCTTCTAAGGTGTCGCTGATCTCGAAGTCCTGCAAGGAAGAAGGCGCGAACGGCGTCATCTGGGAATGCGACGGCAGCCCAGAGTACACGATGAATGAGATCCCGAAGGGCGACCGCGGCACCGACGTTATCCTTTATATCGCTGACGATGCCGCCGAGTTCCTCGAAGAAGGCCGCATCCGCGAACTCCTTAATAAATACTGCAAGTTCCTGCCCATCCCGATCCAGTTTGGCACACGCAAGGTGCAGGAAGAAATCGAGGGCGAGACCGACAAGGACGGCAAACCCAAGACCAAGGAAGTGGAGAAGCCTTGGATCATCAACGACGTGGCGCCGCTGTGGAAGAAAGCCCCTGCCGACATCAAGGACGAGGAATACAACGACTTCTACCACACGCTCTACCCGATGAACTTCGGCGAGCCGCTGTTCCACATCCACCTCAACGTGGACTACCCCTTCAACCTCACGGGCATCCTCTATTTCCCGAAGGTGAAGAACCGCTACGAGTTCCAGCGCAACAAGATACAACTCTACTGCAACGAGGTCTTCGTCACCGATAGCGTCGAAGGCATCCTGCCCGAGTTCCTCTCGCTGCTGCACGGCGTCATCGACTCGCCCGACATCCCGCTGAATGTCAGCCGCTCGTTCCTGCAAAGCGACCAGAACGTGAAGAAAATCTCGACCTACATCACCAAGAAGGTGGCCGAGAAACTTGAAGAGCTCTTCAAGAAAGATCGTGAGGCCTACGAGAAGAACTGGGACGACATCCGCGTGTTCATCGAATACGGCATGATGAGCGACCCGAAGTTCTACGAGCGCGCCGAGAAGTTCTTCCTCTTCAAGGACACCGACGACAAATACTACACCATCGAGGAGTACAAAGCCTTGATTAAAGAAAACCAGACCAACAAGGACAAAGCCCTCGTTTATCTGTATGCCACCGACAAGGATGACCAATACACCAACATAGAGAACGCCAAAGCCAAGGGTTACAACGTCTTGATGATGGACGGAATCCTCGACCCGCATTTCATCAGCGCCTACGAGCAGAAGGAAGGCGAGAAGGGCGGTGACAACCGTGCCATGTTTGCCCGTGTGGACTCCAACACCATCGACAAGCTCATCGTGAAGGACGACAAGGAAGCCGCCTCGGGGCTCGACGACAAGCAGAAGGAAACCGTGAAGGCTGCCTTCGAGAAAGTCATCGACAAGGTGAAGTTCAATGTGGAGTTCAGCAACGAAGGCGCAGAAGCCGCCCCCGTGGAGGTCACTCAAAACGAGTGGATGCGTCGTATGAAGGAGATGGAGCAGATGGGCGGCGGCCCGATGTCGTTCTACGGCTCCATGCCCGACAGCTACACGCTGATGCTCAACACGAACAGTCCTGTTATCATTGGCCTGTTGGACAAGGACGAAGCCGCACAGGAAGCCACCATTCGACAGATTTACGACCTCGCCTTGCTCTCGAAGAACTTGCTTAAGGGCAAGGATTTGAGCGAGTTTGTGAAGAGAAATATTGAGAATTTATAATTTGACTATGACTTGTAACTATCTATGTCCATGACCGCTTTGACGATTGTTGAAGCGGTCATGTTGAGTTTTGTCCTGCGATGTCTAAAACTTTTTTAATTGTGGGATTTGTGTTTTGGGAGTGTCCAAACAAAATATTAATGCCTATCCTCAACAGAGCAAACAAGGCGTACACTTTTACCGTAACATCGTTCATAATAATTAAAATCAATTGCACCAAAATCGATACATATATTGTAGGCTCGAACAAGATTATATGGCGTTGCCGACCAATAATGGCCACAAATGCCAGCATTATAAACTTGAGTTCCATGACGCCATCCTGCTGCGGGCAAGAACACTACTCCAGCCTTTTCAAAAGCATCCCACTCTTGGACAGATATAGTGTTTTTCACAAAACAATTATTATCATGTTCTATACAATCATAATTTATTCTTTTAAATAGAATATTACTTGCATCCCAGTCATCAGGAAATATCATTACTCCATTCACATTATTTACAAACGCTTTTGCATAACGAACGCCAGATGCCGTGTATCGATTATTAAAAACATACATCCATTCTTTTATGGATAAAGTATGCCAATGCCAATAATCGAGGTTACCATTAAAAATGTGTCCCCAATCACTAAAGCCTCTATATCTAATAGGCCATTTGGTTCTTTTTGTTGGATTACCACCAGTACCCCATCCAAACAAATCAATCCAACCCTTATTACCTATTTCATATAAATCGACCCTATGACTTATTAAACTTGAAGAAATTTTACCATTGTCAGCACCAATAATTTCATATTGTTTTTTTGCGAATCTCCAACTTCCAGTAACTTTACAATATTCTGTCTTATATTTATATGGACAATATTGAAGATTCCCAGGAGAAAAATACACTCTTTTTGTTGGACTTACGGAAAAGATTCCGTTGATAGCACCTTTTGGACAATCTTGCTCTGAGGGAGAAATAATAGAAAACTTGTTTATCGTTTCTTGGCTTTCACTTTTCGCAATCAAACCAAAAATGGAATTCAACAAAGCGGGCAATTTATCAGCAAAGTGCGGGAAAGCATCAATCCAATGCATTTGGTTCAACATCAGATTCAGCGCACCTGTTAATTCTGTGTTATCAACACGAAAAGGCAGAATTGGTTTATCATTGGAAAATGCAATATTAATTTCACCCTTAACCCATTTGGATACAGATGCTGCTTGGGAGAACACCAATATAACGACCTTACTTGTTTTAATAGCTTCTTCTATCAAATCACCGTATTCGCTCCCAACAGGAATGTCACGCGGAGCCATCCAGCATTTGAAACCATTCTCTTCCAAATAGTGGCAAACGCCATCGGCAATGCTTTTCTGCTTGCTTGAATAACTGATAAATATGTCGTGGTTCATAACAAATCTATAGTTGTTTGACCTTGCAAAGAAACAAAAATTGCCTGATTTGGCAAAGTTGAAATGTGAATTTGCGAAAAATGATTATTTTTGCAGGTGAAAAAATAAAGAAAATGGAAAACACAACAATAAACCCAGGCAACATCATCCAAAGAATCACTTTTCTGGTGACCCAACTTGCCACCAACCAACAGCAAGAACTGGAAAAGCAATTGAAACTGATGCTTTTATGGGAAGAAGCACGACGTTTGGATAATTCTGTAGAGAAGAACAACATCACCATGAGAGAAATTGTCGAAGAGGTAAAAAAAGTTAGAAATGGACAATAAAACTGTCTTCGATGTCAATATTTGGATTTCCTATTTCTTGAAAGGAAAATTCACCGAACTCGTTGATTTGATGGCAAATCACGATGTCGAGTTTTTTCGTGCCAAGGAGCTTACAGAAGAACTAATCTCTGTCATTAGCCGCAACAAATTCAAGAAACACTTACATTTGCCCTTACAATCATACATCTCGTTTTACGAGAAAATCAGCACTTTCCTAACCATTCAGAATGAGTTTTCGAGCTGCCGAGACCCCAAAGACAACTACCTCTTCGATTTAGCTTTCCAATCTCATTCAAAATATCTTGTCTCTGGTGACCGTGATGTCAGAGAAACAGTAATTGACAGACCCTTGAATGTGGTTTCGTTGAGGACATTCAAGGAACTGATTGCAGAATAATCCGAATTATGGCATCACCCGACACCTATACGATATTCTCCAACTACCGCCCCAACGGACACCAAATCAACCCTTCGTTGCTGTGGGAATACGACATGAGCACCTTTGCTGCTATGTTACACAAGGAAAGAATTGAGACAAGCACGAATCTCTTTATGGTGCAAAGAAACTTTGACTGGAGTATCATCGCCAACCGACTGAACGATTTCTAAACACTATTTTTTATATATTTTTAGCGTTTTCATACATTATATTTTTCATTAAATCAGTGTTTTGAGATACTATCATTCGATGCTTCTTTTATCATTTTACATCATAATGATGCAAATTTACATCAATTTATTGCAGAATGAAATAAAATGTATATTTTTGCACCATAATAGAACAAGAAAGTACCATGTCGCAAGTATCTATAACAGTGAGGATGGACTCACAACTGAAGAGAATGTTCGACGCACTATGTGCCGAGTTTGGGATGAGCAGCAATACCGCTATCAATGTCTTTGCAAGGGCGGTTGTCCAGCGCCGAAAGATTCCTTTTGAGATTAGGGCGCAAAGAGAGGCCAGCAATTCGGACAGCTATGATGCATTTCGCAAGATGAGGGAGCGTGCCGAACGAGGCGAAACGCCCGACCTGACCATCGAGGAAATCGACGAAGAAATCAGAAAAGCAAGGAGTGAGCGATGAAAGTCTACGCCGTATTCGACACGAACGTGCTTGTGTCGGCGATGATCACCCACAACCCCATTGCTTCCACGGTAAAAGTGGTTGAAGCGATGGCGTTGGAGAAAATCGTGCCTCTTTACAACGAGGAGATTATCGAAGAGTATGACGACGTGCTGCACAGGGACAAATTCAACCTGTTGGACGAAGATGTCGCAAATATGATTGGTTTCATCCTAAAGAACGGACTGAATGTGAACAGAACCGAAAGCGGATTGGAGTTTGCCGATGCGACCGATGCCGTATTCTACGAAGTTGCTCTTTCAAAGGAAGGATCTTTTGTCATCACGGGC
>JAEEGJ010011842.1_pt1 | contig 21913 bp, 13 predicted proteins | sample 8958761 | NCBI WGS metagenome assembly JAEEGJ01 (sample SAMN16246546, study PRJNA631951) | gut metagenome | biome: gut microbiome; feature: rumen; material: RS-attached | host: Bos | place: Iran: Karaj | collected 2018-10 | reverse complement strand
GTTGTCCGAGCCCGTGACGGCCTCTACAGTAACTGTTTCAGGATGCAGGGAAGTTGCCGTCACGCCGCCGTCGGTGGTCACCGTAACCGTGACATTCTCACTGTAAACGGTGGTGTAAGTGTCTTCGTACAGACAGAGGTCGAGGACATCCGCGCCTTCAATAGCCGGAAGCACCGTCAGCATCAGATACGACACCGTATCGACCATGCGGCCGTTAATCTCCCGCTGTCCCGGAAACTCGTAGTAACCTTGCGCGTCAGGAGCCATGCCCGCGATGCAGTTGGCCGTGCCGTTCGCGTACCAGCAGTAGTCCGCGACATTGTCCTGCCATGTCTGCGCCAGAGTGAACGTCCGGTCGCAGATCGTGTCGTAGTGCGGTTCCTCCACGATCAGGATGCGAGTGGTGATGCTGTCGCAGCCGTTGCCGCCGGGGAGCGTGTCCGTGAACGTCTGCACGCCGGAGTTTGTCACCCAAAATTCATGTCCAGCCAGATTCAAGATATAATCCTCCCCCGGGATATGCAACACATTGTCCACCAACGTGTCTTTCTTCACATCCTTTATACGCACCGTCAAATGCACGATGCTGTCGCAGCCATCCATCGTATGCATCCAGATAACAAATGGAAAATCATCCCCCACATGCGCCAAAACCTCTATCTGATAATCACCAACAGTCTGCAAATCCACGAGCCCATCGTCATTCACCACTATCGTAAAATCCTCATGATTCCAATACGGAATATCCATAAACCCTTCAGCATGACATATTTCCATCATATCCTCGCTCTCATACACTGGATTCACCGTAATATCCAAATAGGTCACCGTATCTATATCCAAGCCATTCAATCCCATCTTTCCCGGAAATTCAAAATACCCGTTTTCATCCGTTTCCATCTGTTCCAAATCATACCCGTTCCAATATTGAGCATCTGCATTGGGCTTCCAACCGGAAAGCTCATACTCGGATTCACAAACAGTATCCCGAACTATCTCTTCCACAATCAAATAGATAGTAACGGAACTATCACATCCGAATACTGAAGTGAGCACTTCTGTTTGGGAATACACTCCCGGTCCTGCTACGTCCTCAAAAGTGACACACGCGACCGTCACCTGTCCGTCCTCAACGATGTCGGGCGGAACCACATAGTATAAGGTATCATCGCCTTCGTGAACCACAACCTGACTGCTGAAATTCAAGGTGTCGGGACCAAATATCACAACCGCGTCATAAACAGAAGTCTCCTCCGGGCTGACCTCCATTACATTTAAATTATTGTCCAGCCAATAGGCCTCTATCACATCATAAAATTCACGAACCGGACGTATGGCATACGATTCCGTCCCACTGCCATAAAGGATAGAGCCGTCTTGTTGCAAATAATACATCATCACGTCACTGTTCAACGATTTCGTGGAACTCCAATGGGCACCCTGCGTCAGGTTCATCACATTTCCTCCTACAGACTCCACGGCAGAACGGACAATCGGCAAAACACTGTAAAATTTCCGAAGTTGCACAATATCAGGAATATACCATTGTCTATGGACATCTACGGCCGAGGCTGCAGGAGACCGTCCTGACAAGAAAAGACTTTGGGTATTTTCCCATCCGGTATAACTCCAATAGCCCATAAAGGCAACACTGGTAGGTTCATAATTGTTCCATCTTTGCAAATTTTGAGGACACTGGCCAGTCCACAGCACATACGTGCCGGGCAAATCATCCAGGGCGGCAACCCAGCCGTGGTTAGGGTCTTCGGGATCGACATAATACACAACCCCTTGCGACCCGTCTGCGAAAGTGTATATCTCCCCCACCCGATGTCGCTGGGCGGAAAGCGTCCACACCAATCCTGCACAAAAAAACAAGCAAAACAAGATTCTAATAACGGGTAAAACAATTCTCTCTTTCATAATTTCTACCAATTAGTTGTGAATATTTCTTATATTTTTAAAAAGCGATAATGGCCCGAACCAAATTTTCAACATCCATCTCTTCACTGAATATGCCGCCTGATGTAGAAAAAGCCCACGCATAGCCGCTCTGACGAACCGTGGACGACCAATAGTTGCCTTCCTGAAGCGGCTGAATATGACCATCATAGCCATTTAACAACATCAAGGTTTTATTAACCTCGAACATATTATCATACAGAATGTTACATTCACCCAAAGAGGGTAAATACCACCCAAATGGATCAGAGCCTGTCGCGGAGATTCTGTGATCGTAATAGTAACAATGAGAGGCGGCAATGGCCTCGCCTCCGAAGCCATTACTTTCTGCTTCTTCCGATTGTTGCTTGAGGATGAGCGTGTTACCCATCCCATTCATATCTAACACCGCATCCGAATAGTTGGCCGCCAAAGACATAGAGAGATTCAACATCGGCTGATCGGCGAACGGTAGGGAAAAAGAAGTCAAGGCCACCGCCAAACCGTGCAGCCCGCTCTCATCCACATAAAAGACCACCCCTTTGGGCAATCTACCACTTTCGTAAAACTCAGACGGGGAAAGAATCGCCCCGTCAACACAAACCACATCCCCCACATGGACAGGCTCCGGTATCACATCCTCCCAATAGGAACTGCTTTGTTCCGAGGCACTGATTTCCAACACGATGGAATTCCCTTTACAAATCTCACCTCCTGATATGTCCACATCCAAAACAGTGAGATGCAATATGTCAAGACTGTCGCAGCCCTCAGACGTTTTGGTCTGATACGCGTAATGACCGCTCTCCCAATAAGTTTTGCCATGCCAGCTAAAAAAGTCGCTACTCAAACTGCTGATAGTCACTACCGTGTCCCTGTGAGGCGGGGGAAGAACCGTGAGTGTGAATATGGAATCAAAGAAGTGGATGCCGTCTTCCGAAAACGGTCTCGTAAAGACATAGGTGCCGGCGTGCCGCAGCGCATCATCCAACTCTTCGGAAGAGGCAAACAGCGGCGCAACCCCGTACGGGTCATCATAATTGGCCGTCTGGCTCTGACAAACCACATCGTGTATAAACACCGAATGGCACGCCCTCACTTCCGCGACGACCACCCCATGTGTCATCGCGGCGCTGTCCCAAACATCCAAAGTGTCAGCACACAAGCCCTCGACCCTCGGACACAAGCCCTCCTCAACGGTAGTAAAGAGAAACGTCCTCCGAACAATGCCGCCCGTATCATAATACGACCATGCCGAATCGGTGATGATTTCCGTTTTCAACAGATGGGTAAGCTCACAATCGGCATACCACCGCAACGTATAAGGGGGTTCCATGTCCGTCCGAGCGAAAAGTCTGGCAGTGTCGCCGAGGCAAACCGTGTCGTGTATGACGTGAATGGCGCAAGGGGGAAGCGAATCCTTGTCCAGTCTTACGTCCATGGCGAGATCCGCATCCATGACAGCGTGGTCCAGCATCTCCGCGCACCTTCCGTGGAAACGCATTTCCCATTGTGGAATCAAAACTTTCCCCTGAAGCAACACGCAGGAGAATAACAACATCGTCCAAATCAGAAACTTTTTCTTCATCATTCCAATAATTTAACAAATTGTAAAATTAACCACTTTCAAACTATATTTGAATATTATTGATTATTCTTATTATACACTCAGTTTTTCATTATAAAACCAACAAAACACCACAATAATCTTAATTTTTACTATAAATATTTAATTTTATATCCATTTTCAACAAAAATTGATGCGACAAAAATAAAAAATTTTTATTCATAATTAACACGATTATTAAATTATTTTTTGCTTATGGTTTTTTAAGAATTAACAGTTAAAATTAAGGGCAAAAAAAACAGCGATGAAACCATGTTCATCACTGCGACTAACTGTTATTCAAATAAATGATTAAAAAACAATCACCCTCATCTCACATCTCCCGCAATCGAACTCCAAGCGGAACCTGAACCGTCCGGAAACCAAATAGAGCGGTTGCGGCGGACATTTTTCGGAAGGATTCCGGCTGCACCAACCTAACTCGTTTCGCAAACAATACTTGCAGGTCATAACGGTTTTGCCTTTATAATCCTCCGTCTTGTCCAATCCGTACTCAATCTCCTTTGCTCCAAAGTCCTCATACACAGATTCATGCGCTTCATTGGTGATATTACGAAGATAATCAGCATGTTGAAACAAGGTTTCAGGATGATAGCATAACGGAAGGTCTTTAGGACGGAAATGCTCCACTCGGACTGCTGCCAACCGATCCAACACTTTTGTTTTCAACTCGTTGATAAACCCAGCCCGAAGAAATACCGTGCATATTGGAATAACGATGTTGCGTGCCTCAAACGGTGTGCCGCCCAACTTCGACAAGGCCGTGCGCAGGGTTTCAGCCATTTTCTCCGGCTGTTGTGCCGGGACCAGATCAAGACATTCCTCCACGAATGCAGTACATCCGTCTTCATCAACGATTGTAAGCCGCACTCTGTCAGACAGTTCCTCAAAACGCATATCCACCGCAATCTTCCGCTCCGCCGTCTTCCCCGACAGCACTTTCTCGAAATACTTGTCTATATTTCTATATAGGGCAACTTTTGTGAACGCCGACAACGGCTTATGTGGAATAATCCGATTACCTTCCACACCATTTACCAAAAAGCCTTCCAATTCACCCTCTGTATTGATGAAACACAGCCCGTCACCGTTGACGATTGCGCCACCGAGCTTCTTGCCCCTGCCGGGGCTGCTCAAGGAAGATGTTTTTGAATATTGGGGTTCAACGTAATAATTTCCGTTTCGTTGGATGAGCGCACCGATGGGTTCCCCGATCGCCTTCGGGGTGTCAAAGGAGGCAATTTGCTCGCGACGACCATCAATGAAATACGGGGTGTATTCGCGGTTGAAGGTCTTATGCAGGTCGGGAGTGAAGAAGAAGCGGGTAGTTCCGCTGCCAACCCGTTGATATTCAGAACATCCCTCAAGAACAGCATCCAATCTCTGACGGTAAAAGGCAGTCACATTCTTGACGTAACTTTCGTTCTTCAACCGCCCTTCGACTTTGAAGGAGACGATACCGGCTTTCAGCATAGCTTCGATATAATCGGCACGGCACATGTCCTTGAGGGAAAGCAGATGTTTGTTGCGTATCAGCGTTTTGCCGTTGGCGTCCTGCAGGTCGAAGCGGGTGCGGCAAATCTGGGCGCACTCTCCCCTATTGCCGCTTCTGCCCGTCATCATCCGGCTGATGTAGCACTGTCCGCTGTAACACACACACAACGCGCCATGCACAAAGGCTTCTAACTCAATATTTGTTTGATTATGAATCTTTTGGATGGTTTCCAAGTCGGTCTCCCGCGCTAATACCGCACGCGTGAAACCTAACTTTTCAAGGAACTGGATTCGCTCCACTGAATGGTTATGGCATTGCGTGCTCGCGTGCAAGGCAATCGGAGGAATGTCGAGTTTCAACAACCCTAAATCTTGAATCAACACGGCATCCACCCCAATGTTATATAGCTCCCACAGCAGTTTTCTTGCTCCTTCTAACTCATTGTCATACAACAACGTATTAACAGTCACATGAACTTTGGAACCGTAGAGATGGGCATACCGCACCATTTCCTCTATGTCGTGGAGGGAATTGCCTGCCGCCTGCCGCGCTCCGAAAGCCGAAGCTCCGATATAAACGGCATCCGCCCCGTGGTTGATGGCGGTCATGCCAGTCGAGAGATCCTTGGCGGGCAGCAAAAGCTCAATCCTACTCATCGGCAAAACGTTTCGCTTTCAACGGGAACTGTTCAGCCAGCTCGCCGGAAAAATAAAAGTCGTTGCAGATCACCCCGAAAGTGTAAATTGCATCATGCACGGTAATGTGCGAGCCGCCACATTGCGGATCCGGACCCGGCTTGGAAGCTGCGAAACCGAGATTAAAAAGGGTGAACAGAATATCCGGACGGTTCACGATGTCGTAACCAGAACGCCGCCACTGCAACATCGTCTGGTGCAGGATACAACCCGTGTAAATGTATGAGTAAAGATGGTTCCGGTAATTCGTAAGACGGCTTATACGTTCCGCCTGATGATTTTCTGTCTTGAAGTCGAGAATATGCTCGTAAGGCTTGCCCATATAGAAGATGGAGGAGGTGTCGGTGAGGTTGCGTTCCACCTGCATGGCGGTGAAATCCTTGATGCCGTTGACACCGAGCGAAAACTGCGACTGCACCGAAAGCACCTTCATCGGGCCGAGATACCGCTTGTACATCTCGCGCTTGCTGTTGAACAGGCGCACCTGCTCACCCACAAGACAGCCCACAATGAGTCTCGGCTCAACACCCGTAAGCCGCGCCGCCTCGTAAATCAAAGCCGAATCCTTCAAGATGGCGGCTTTCAACGCAGGCCAAGCAGAGTCGTTCATCCAGGGAATCACATTTCCCTCAAATGGCTGCATTTTTTTGGATTTCAAGATATTATCCACATCATCGACCATCTTACGATAGGCGTCAGCGTGATCATCCTCTTGCATGTACATGTTGGCGGCGTAAATCATCTCCTGTACCGCAGTAGGACGATCGCTATACCGCGCGGCATTGAAGATGAGGTCGGCGTTTTTGGGATAAAACTGTCGGAGAACGGACAGATGACGATAGCCGTTAAGTGCTGCCTCCTGACTGTTCACGGAATCAGAAGATGCCAAATAATGTTGACTTTCAGTAAGATATCGATTGTTTTTATCGGCACCACCATTGTTGTTGGTAAAGCCCAACTCAAAGAAAGCCCAAGCGCCAAGAATGCCTGCGCCAACCAACGCAAACAGGTGCAACACTATCAAATAGAATTTCGTACGCCCTTTCAGCCTTTTCCACGATTTCCATAAGGAACGTTTCTTACGCACCTTTTTCGTGGGTTGTTGCGACGCGTTATCAGATGATTGTAGAGACGTTTCAGGAAACGTCTCTACAGAAGGATTTGTCTCTTCCATCTCGTTTTTCGGCCTTAAACCTTAAACTTTAAACTTTGAACCTTGAACTTTGAACTTTGAACCTTACACCAGATTCGCAAATCCCATGAACGCCATTGCGAGGATGCCGGCGGTGATGAGCGCGATCGGAACGCCCTTCATGCCTTTGGGGATTTCCACCAGCTCGAGCTGCTCGCGCAGGCCTGCGAAAATCGTGATGGCCAAGGTGAATCCTATAGCGATAGCAACCGCGTATATCGTGTTGTCAATCACGGAGAAACCATGGCCAGGAATGATGGTTTGCTGGGTCACGTTGATGGCGACACCGAGGACGGCGCAGTTCGTCGTGATCAGCGGCAAGAAGACACCCAATGCGCGATACAGCGACGGACTGACCTTCTTGAGGATGATCTCCACCATCTGCACCAAACTGGCGATGACCAAGATGAAAACGATGGTCTGCAAGTAGGTGATCTCCAGCGGAAGCAGGACATATTTCTGTAACAACGAGGTGACCAGCGTGGCTAATGCCATGACGAATGTAACGGCCGCGCCCATGCCGAGGGCGGTGTTCACCTTGCTGGAAACGCCCAAAAACGGGCATATACCGAGGAACTGCACCAAAATGATATTGTTGACCAGTACAGCTCCGATTATCATTAATATATATTCCATTGTTTTATTTTATTCGTTTGTTATTTAACAGTGATCAGTGAACAGTGATCAGTGATCAGTGAATTGTGAATTGTGACTTGAGACTTATGAATATCATACGTCACACGTCTTATTCAGCAGCGCAATGTTTCTTCTTCTCCTCTCTTTTGTTCACCAGGAAGCGTACGGCAGCCATCACAAAGCCGAAGACGATGAACGCGCCGGGGGCGAGCACGAAAATCAGCATGTTGTATTCCGACGGGATGAACTGGTAACCGAGGAATGAACCGGAGCCCAGAATCTCGCGGATACCGCCGATAAGCGTCAGCGCTATGGTGAAACCGATACCCATGCCAAGACCGTCAAGCAACGAGTCGAACACGGTGTTCTTGTTGGCGAAGGCCTCCGCACGGCCCAGCACAATGCAGTTCACCACAATCAACGGGATGAACACGCCCAAGCTGGCCGACAATGAAGGCAGGAAACCTTGGATCAGAAGGTCGATCATGCTCACGAAGGTGGCGATGATGACGATGTAGCTCGGGATACGCACTTTGTCGGGGATGACGTTCTTCAACGCCGAGATGAGCATGTTGGACATCAGCAGCACAAAGGTCGTGGCTGCGCCCATACCCAAAGCGTTGGTCACCGAGGTGGTGACGGCCAGCGTCGGACAGCAGCCCAACACCAAAATCAAGGTGGGGTTCTCTTTGAAGAAGCCCTTGGTCAATATGTTTAATTTGCTGTTACTCATGATAATCCTCCTTTATTTTCATAAAAATGTCGTAAGCGCGTTGCACCGCATCGCAGTAGGCACGGGAGGAGATGGTGGCCGCCGTGATGGCATCCACGTCACCGCCGTCCTTTTTAACCACCAGTTTGAAATCCGCAGGATTCTGATGGTTGAACTGCATGGCGAAATCGCTCTTGTCCTTGTTGATTTTGTCGCCCAAGCCAGGGGTTTCACCCGCCTTGATGACCTCAGTGTTGACAATAGCACCGTCGGCATCAAAGCCCACCATCAGGTCGAAGCGGCCCGCGAAGGCTTTCTTGGTATAGGTTTCGATGCCTGCGCCACAAAGTTCACCGTCCTTGCCGATGGCCAAGTGGACGGGAATCTCTTCGTTGTCGGCATCCACAATCAGGGTGTCGCGCACCGTACCTTGATAATCGGGCAGCACGGCTTGCAAGGCTTTTTCCTTTTTCTCTTTCTGACCCAGTTCGATAGGTCCTTTGGTGAGGGCATAGACGCCGGTGAGGGCCAATGCCGCCAACAGTGATATGCACGTCAGCACAATCACTAATCTCCATATAGAATCTTTCTTTGCCATATCGATAGAATTTTAGGGTTAGTGAGCAAATTGTTTCGGTTTGAAACCTTTGTTAATCAACGGCACCACGGCGTTCATCAGCAGGATGGAGAAGGAGACACCCTCGGGGTACGCGCCGAATAGACGGATGATGATCGTGAGCAGACCGCAGCCGCAGCCGAACACAACCATACCCCACGGGGAAGTCGGGGAGGTCACCATATCAGTAGCCATGAAACAGGCACCAAGAATGAGACCGCCGGAGAGCAGGTGAATGAACGGGTTGACATACTCGGCAGGGTTCGCCAAGTGGAAAATGCCAGCCACTACAAACACCGTGGCGATGAATGACACGGGAATGTGCCACGTGATGATGCGCTTCCAGAGGAGGAATGCCGCGCCGATGAGCAGGGCAATAGCGGAAACCTCACCGAAGCTGCCGCCCATCTGCCCGACGAGCATATCCACGTACGACGGGAGCTGCGTCAGGTCACCGCCCTCCTTGATGAGACCGAGGGTCGTGGGACCCGTCACAGCGTCGGCGAAACCCCAGATGGGAGTCGGCACCGGCCATGTGGTCATCTGCACTGGGAATGCGATGAGCAAGGTGACACGCGCCACCAAAGCGGGGTTGAACGGATTGTGCCCCAGACCGCCGAAGGGCATCTTGGCAATGCCTATGGCAACGAGCGCACCCACTACCATGATCCATATCGGAAGATTGGAAGGCACGTTGAAGGCCAGCAGAAGTCCTGTCACCACGGCAGATCCATCATCCACAGAGGGCTTCTGATGCAGCATGAAACGTTGGATGAGATACTCGAAAAGCACGCAACATCCAATGGAAACAGCCGTCAGGATGATGACAGGCAGCCCGAAATAATAGACGGATACCAGAAACGCCGGTACCAGCGAAAGAACCACCGACCACATGATCTTCTTCACAGACTCGTCGCTGTGAACGTGCGGTGATCCCGAAATGTGTAACAATTTATCCATACAGTGTGATTTTAATATTTCCTATTCTTTTAAGTTCAAAGTTCAAAGTTCAAGGTTCAAAGTTATAGTTATAGTCATAGTTATTGTTATTGTCAAATCTGTCCGCGCAATGCCAACAGCTCATATTTGGCCTTCAGCAGTTGGATGCCATGAAGTTCTTGGTTCATAAGCGATTGCAGTTCATCATTATGTTGCCGAATATAGTCGATGGCGGTAATCGTGCCGTTTACCAACTGGCTGGAGGACGTCTTGGTGAGGTTCTTGTATTTGGCGGTGATTTGCTCGTCGAGGACCAGCATCTGTTCAATTCGGTGTATTTCGTTCAGTTTGTCCTGAATGGCAATCTGGTTGGCATTCCGGAAATCTTGCTCCTTGCTTTGCAGAATTTCCTTCTGGATGTTGATGACCTTACCCACGCCGGAAGTTTTCGCCCACTCGATGACCGGCACATGCAAATGCACGCCCGCCATATAATACCACTGATTTTTGTTCAGGTAATATGCATAGGTTGGACGACCGTAACCTCCTGTGGCAAAAAAGGAGAGGCTCGGGAGACTGTTGGAGAAATGCAATTTGCGCTGATACTCCAGCTGACGCTTCTGATTCTCGAAAATAGAGAATTCCAGCCGTTGGGAGTTTCCGTTGAACACATCCGTCTCTGGCAACACAGGAATGTCAAACACGACATCGCTTAAATCCTTTCCGGTCAAAATGGACAAAGAACTGATGACGGAATTCTTTTTGGCTTTGATTTCCTCGTAATTCTGTTCTATTTTCAATGCCTCCAACTCCAGCTGCGACAGTGTGTTAGCGGATATCACGCCTTCGTGCAGCAAAACTTTGAGCTGTTTGATCTGGTCATCAAAAGTACTCTGCACATTCTCAATGATTCCCATTTGCTTGTCAAGAATCAGATAGGAGAGATAGAGATTGATCACCTGAGCTTTGATTTCATTCATAGCCAGGTCGATCTTATAGATTTCAGCCTCATTTTTCAGATGCTCGTAACGACGGCCGAAAAAGATTTTTCCACCCTCAAACACGGTCTGCTCAAAATCCAGGCCGATATTGTATTGCATTTGGTAGGGAAGATTATTGTCGAAAGGGGAAACATCCGCATATTCTGTACCTTCCCACGGGTTATGGGCGGACTGATAGGTAAAGTTCCCATTCAGGGAGAGTTTGGGGTACAAATGTGCTGAAGCGTTGCCTAAATTCTCCTTCAGAATCTGACCGTTGAGATCCTTCTGGACATTGGCCGAAGTCTGCGCCACCGCCCAGTTCTGACACTGGTCAATGGTGACGTGTTCTTGCGCAAAGAGGTGGAAGCCAAAGGCCAACAGACAAAGAATCGCATATAACTTCCTCATAATCAACTATTACCTATAAAACATCATCAGAATGATAACAAACGGCAAATTTAATATTTTTTTTGATTGAGTGGATTTTCACTTTTGCCATCCCTTATTCCACTTCAATTTCATCCACAAAAAGCCAGGCCGGATGTCCAAATCCAGTGTGCCCGCTCGGCAACTGATGGCCAGTGATGCGCACACGAACGAATTGCGCGGTCACCGGCTCAAAGGTGAACTTGTAGGATTCAATACTGTTAATGTGGTCCCAATCCGCAAGTCCATAATGCTCCTCCGCCACTCTACGGAATTTCTTGCCGTCATCAGAAACAAAAATCTCACAATCTTTCGGGTTGTAAATCCAGTCGTTGATATTGATAAGGCTACTGAATGCAACCTGCTGTATCTCCGTGGGCTGCTGGAGGTCAATGGTGGCCTCCAACGGCGTGCCCCAGAAGCCGATCCAGCGGCCGGTGCGGTAGTTCTGGTTGCCGTGCAAACCGTCAATGAGCGTGGACGCCCCCGCGTAGGCGTAGTTCTCGTGCGGCGGCTCCGTCAACGTCACGGGTTTCATCGAAGACTTCGTGAACCGGAACTTCGTCTTGTACTCGGATGTCTGCCCGTCGGGACGAATCAGCACCGCCCGGAAATCCGTGTTCTTGCGTACCTCAACAATGTCGGAATAGAGTGCGCCTTTGGCCGGGTCGCTGCCGTCGAGAGAGTAGCGGATCTCACCTTCCCCGAATTTAGACAACACGATGTCAATGCAGCCTTTGTCATAGTTGGGAATCACTTCCGCCTGTAAGTCAAAAATATGATGCGCATAGTTGTATTGATACACATCGTAGAGTTTGGCCATCTTGAAACATCGTTTTATAAAATCCTGATAATTACGTTGTTCCGAATAACACCACTGTAATTCAGCGAGGGCGGCCATACGCGGCAGCGCGTCGTATTCCACATCTTTGAAACTATGGACATACTCACCCCAGATGTTGGCCTGCACCCCGATGATGTGCTTTTTCTGGTTCTCGGAAAGTGCATCCGGAAGCGGGTTGAAGGAATAGACACGCTCCACAGGCAGGTAACCGTCGGCGGCGACAGGCTCCTCTTCGGGAGTCAGCGACTGTCCTTGGCTGAAGTAGAGGTAGTCACCGGGGGACATCACCACATCGTGGCCCTTCTTGGCCGCCTCGATGCCGCCGGAAGTGCCGCGCCAGCTCATGATCATCGCCGTTGAACTGATGCTGCCTTCCAAAATCTCGTCCCAGCCGATAATGCGGCGGCCGCGCGCCTTCACCACCCTTTCCATCCGGTTCATCACATAGCTCTGCAGATGGTCCTCCGCCGAGAAACGCCCGTCATCATGCAGTCCGAGTTGCTGGATCTTCGCCTGACATTTCGGGCACTCTTTCCAACGGGTCTTCGGACACTCATCGCCGCCGATGTGGATAATATCTGAAGGGAACACGTTCATCACCTCGTTGAGGACATCCTCCAGGAAGCGCATGGCTTCCTCGTTGCCGGCACAGATCACCTCATCCGTCACGCCCCAGCGTTGCCACACCTCGTAAGGACCGCCCGTGCAGCCGTACTGCGGGTAAGTGGCCAACACCGCCTGTGTATGACCGGGCAAGTCTATTTCAGGGACAATGGTGATATGGCGGTCGGCTGCGTATGCCACCAAGTCACGAAGTTCATCCTGCGTGTAGAAGCCGCCATGCCGCACACTGTCATACTGGTTGGTGTTGCGACCCACCACAGTACCGTCGCGCCATGCCCCGATTTTGGTCAGCTCGGGATATTTCTTGATTTCCATACGCCAACCTTGATCATCCGTAAGATGGAAATGGAACTTGTTGATATTGTGCATCGCCATCATGTCGAGATAGCGTTTCACAGAGTCGAGCGGGATGAAGTGGCGGCTCACGTCGAGGTGCATGCCACGATAGGCGAACTGCGGGAAATCCTGGATGGTGCCGGCGGGGAAATGCACCACATCGACCTTCTCGCCAGCAGGCATGCTCTTGCGCAACGTCTGGATTCCATAGAAAACGCCCGCGGCATCCGTTCCCGTAACCACAATCCGCTCCGGCGTGATGTCAATTTCATAACCATCGGAATGGCCTTCCGCCGCTCCGCAGTGCTCGTCGTCCACCACCAGAAAAACCCCGGTGCGGGTGGAGGCCTCAATGGGCTTGATCTGGAAATCCCTGTCCATAAGGTCAGACAGATATTCCGCAAGAAACTCGGCCTCGCGCCGTAAAGAGTCTCCCTCGTCATAATAAATAATGGTATTCTTCGTCAGCGCGAATGGCGTGTCTTTGTTCAAGTCAATCTGCTTGGGAAGCGGAATCACCTGGTAATCAGCCTCCGAGATCTTCTGTTTACATCCTGCGAACAATCCGCAGCACAGCATTATGCACAAGACAAGACAGCATTTTGCGTATAATTTTCTCATAATTTGACGATATTTCCATTTGAAACGGCAAAGATAGTTTTTTTTGATTAATAAAAAAAATTTTATCTTTGCGGCTGTTTTTTTGAGAGGAAACAGGGAAAAGGCAATAGGCAATAGGCAATAGAGTTTTTCCTTGAGCAGCCTCGAAGAGGCAAGACGCACGAAGTGCTAATAACCCCACATAAGCGAAGCGTAATGTGGGGTAGTTACTGGACGATAATACTAATAAACAAATAAAACAAGAATGCAAACCATCAATCCCCAAGAAAATTACGAGGCCACACGTGCCGCGATAGGCTATGTGGACCGCAAGGAGGCCACCCAGGCCGACTATGACCGCATCGGGTTCATGTCGGGGCTGGAAGTGCACCAGCAACTGGCCACCAAGGAGAAACTGTTCTGCCGCTGTCCCGCCGGCATCTTCCAGAAACCGGACCAGTTCGACGCGGAGCTGCTGCGTCACATGCGCCCCACCCTCTCGGAAATGGGCGAATACGACGGCACCGCGCTCATGGAGTTCAAGACGCGCAAGAACATCATCTACCGCATCGCCCACCGCACGGCGTGTACCTACGAGGTCGACGACACCCCTCCGTTCCCAATCAACCCCGAGGCGCTGCAGTACGCCCTCGAAATCACCCTCGCCTCCAAGCTGAAGGTCGTGGGCGAGGTTCACATCACCCGCAAGCAGTACCTCGACGGTTCCATCCCGACGGGCTTCCAGCGCACCGCCATCCTCGGCATCGACGGCGAGATTCCGTTGCGCCACAAGAAGGTGCGCCTCATCCAGCTCAGCGTGGAGGAAGACGCCTGCCGCGAGGTTTCCGACATCGGACACACCCGCATCTACCGCACCGACCGTCTGGGAATGCCTCTGATTGAGACGGTTACATACCCTGATATGGTGAACCCCGACGAGGTGGAGGAGGCCGGCAACGTGATCCGTTTCCTGAACCGCAGCACCGGCCGTGTGCGCACGGGCATCGGCGCGGGACGCCAGGACGTGAACGTGAGCTGTAAGGGCGGCACCCGCATCGAGGTGAAGGGCGTGGCCCACACGAAATGGATTCCGGAGGTCACCCATGTGGAGTGTTTCCGCCAGTGGGCACTGCTCGCCATCCGTGAGCAACTCAAGTCCCGCATCAAAAAAGAGAATTGGAAAATGAACTATATGGAGCTCAACCCCAAGGAGTTCCACTTCTACTTCGACCCCATCACCGACGCTATCAAGCGCGGTGAGAAGGTCTATGCCGTCAACCTGCCGCAGTTTGCCGGCCTGTTGTCGCACTTCACGCAGCCCGGCCATCCGTTCTACTATGAGTTCGCGGAACGGCTGAAGGTCATCGCCTGCATCGAGCGCCCGAACATGGCCACCAGCGAGGATCTGGAGGACGTGGTAAGCCGCAGCGTGTTCGAGAAGGCCGCCAAGGCGCTGAATGCCGGCGACAACGACGCGCAGATCATCTTCTGGGCGGCTGACGACGACGTGAAGACCGCTTTGGAGACCATCGAGGAGCGTGCCCTGATGGCCTTCGACGGTGTGCCGCAGGAGACCCGCAAGGCCTTGCCCGACGGCACCACCATCTTTGAGCGCGTGCTGCCCGGTGCCGACCGCATGTACCCCGACACCGACTCCGCGCCCATCCCGCTCACCAACGACTACATCGAGGGGCTGCGCAAGAACATCCCCGAATCCATCGCCGACCGCTATGCCCAACTCGACCAGTGGGGCGTGCCCGCCGACTGTTACAAATATATCCTCACCTACAACTATTTCCCGCTCATCAAGCGCATCACCGACGAGCTCGGTGTCTGCCCGAAATATCTCGGCACTTTCTTCGGCCATCGGCTCAAACATCTGCACGGCCAGTACGGAAAGCTTCCGTTCTACGCCGAGCGGGTCTATGACCTTTTCGCTTTCCTGAAAGAGAAAAACCTCGACAAGTCCATCGCTCCAGATTTGCTGAAGTTGCTGTTCGAGTACCCGACCGCCGACTTCACGGAACTACTGAAATTGTCCAATTACCGCAAGTGTACGAAAGAGGAAATCTTGTCGCAACTGAATGTTGCCGCCAATGCTTTCAAACCCCGCCGCAAGCGCACCAATGATACTGACAAACGCAATAGTCTCATAGGGTATATACGTTCTATGGCAATCGGTAACATTCCATTCACAGAGCTTGCCAAATAATTCTTAATTCTTAATTTTTAATTCTTAATTGAATATGGACGACAAAGTAACATTCCAAGGATATAAAGGCAGAGCACTGGAAATGCTCAAAAAATACGACGTCCACGTGTGGGACAAGGCTGAGGTCGAGACCACCCGCGGGCACTTCTCGGGCAAAATCCTGCCCCGCGCCGAGAACACCGACGACATCCACATCGTCATGAAGGTGGCCACGGGCTACAACATCGGCATCGACATCGAGACGGTGACCGACATGAAGGGCGAGCGCGACCCGCAGCCCGTCTTCAAGATTCCGGAGAAGGAGTTCCCCTACACGCCCGGTCTGCCGCACGTGAAGCTGCTCGGCACCGGCGGCACCATCGCCTCTCGGTTGGACTACCGCACCGGCGCGGTGATTCCCGCCTTCTCGCCCGGCGAGCTCTACGGCGCCGTGCCCGAGTTGGCCGACATCTGCAACTTGGAGACCGAGAAGGTCTTCGCCGTCTTCTCCGAGAACATGTCGCCGACGGAGTACATGGCTTTGGCCAACAAGATCGGCGACGAGATCAAGAAGGGCATCGAGGGCATCGTCATCGGTCACGGCACGGACACGTTGGCGCACACCGCCACCGCGTTGACCTACATGTGCCAGAACCTGCCCATGCCGGTGGTGTTGGTCGGCTCGCAAAGAAGCTCCGACCGTCCGAGCTCCGACGCGGCGTTGAACCTCATGCACGCCATGACGGCGGCAGGTCACGGTGACATCGCCGAAGTGATGGTCTGCATGTTCGGACCCACCAGCGACGACTACGGCTTCCTGCACCGCGGCACCCGCGTGAGGAAGATGCACAGCTCCTACCGCTCCACGTTCCGCACCATCGGCGACACGCCGTTGGCCACCGTGAACCGCAAGGACGGCGTGAAGCCCATCAAGGAGGTCTATAACCACCGCCGCCACGGCGAGCAGCACCGCAAGGTGGAGGTCATCACCAACTACGAAGACTACAAACGCAGCTTGGCACTCAACGACCCGAACGTCACCCGCATCGTGCCGACGTTCGACGACCGCGTGGCCATCCTCTACTACTATCCGGGTATGAAACCCGACGTGTTGGATGCGTTGATTGACAACGGATACAAGGGCATTGTGTGGAACGGCACCGGCTTGGGCCATGTCAACAAGCACATGTTCGACGCCATCCAACGGGCCACCGACGCGGGCGTGCACCAGTACATGAGCGTGCAGACCATCTGGGGCTACACCCACATGTTCGTCTATGACACCGGCCGCGACATGATGGCGCGCGGCATCATCCCCGCCGACAACATGCTGGCGGAGAGCTCCTACATCAAACTCGGCTGGGCGTTGGGATTGACCAAAGACAGCGGCCAGAAGCGCGAGGACGTGAAGAAGCTGATGCTCACCCCCATCAACGACGAAATCACCAAACGCGAACCCTACGACGGCTACCTTGTCTATCAAGGCGGCGTACCGGAGGTGGAGGAGTTCGTGAAGAAAGTGAGGAAATAAGTGTGAAAGTGTATTAAAGTATATAGTATATAGCTTGTGGTATAATTTATAGTATATAGTTTATAGTATGTAGTGAAGGCGGCCGAAGGGCTGCCTTTTTTTTACGATTATCATTCAAATAAAAGTGAATAACACAGGTTTTTTTGCTATTTTTGCCGCATTAATTGCTAAAAATAGTATGAAACTAATCGACAACGTCACCCACACTCTTAAAGAGGATTTTGTGGCGGAAATAAAAGAGGGAGGCAAACTGTCCATTGCCGCTTCCTGCTTTTCAATTTATGCCTTTCAAGAATTGAAAAATCAATTGAAAGATATTGACAACCTGCGTTTTATTTTCACATCTCCAACCTTTGTGACCGAAAAGACCACGAAACAACAACGGGAATTTTATATCCCACGATTGAATCGGGAACGGAATCTTTGGGGCACCGAGTTTGAGGTGAAACTCCGAAACGAACTATCTCAAAAAGCAATTGCCCGTGAATGCGCAGAGTGGATCAAAAAGAAAGCATGTTTCAAGTCGAACCGAACCAATGAAAACATGATGGGATTTGTCAATGTGGACAATACAACCTATATGCCTGTCAACGGCTTCACTACGGTGGACTTGGGTTGCGAACGCGGCAACAATGCTTATACGATGATATCTCGATTGAATTATCCTGAATCCAACAGTTTTTTGTCTCTATTTGACCAATTATGGAATGATTCCAAACGAATGCAAGTGGTGACGGAAGAGGTGTTGGACAACATCACCAATGCATATAAGGAAAATGCACCTGACTTCCTTTATTTTGTCACTTTATACAACATCTTCAATGAATTCTTAGAAGATATTTCCGAAGATGTACTTCCGAATGAGGCGACAGGGTTCAAATCCAGTTTGATTTGGAACAAACTATACAATTTTCAGAAAGATGCAGCATTGGCTATCATCAACAAATTGGAAAAGTACAATGGTTGTATCTTGGCCGACAGTGTGGGTCTTGGTAAAACTTTTACCGCATTGGCGGTTATCAAATATTACGAGAATCGCAACAAATCGGTGTTGGTGCTATGTCCCAAGAAGTTGAATGACAACTGGATGACATATCGGAGCAATTACCTTAACAATCCGATAGCGCAGGACCGTCTTCGCTACGATGTGTTCTTCCATTCCGATCTTTCCCGCCGGGGCGGTTATTCCAACGGGCACGATTTGAATCACATCAACTGGGGCAACTATGACTTGGTGGTCATTGACGAGTCGCACAATTTCAGAAACGGCGGCAAGATGACGACTGACGAAGATGACAATCCGCGCGAAAACCGTTATCTGAAACTAATGAACACTGTTATTCGTGCTGGGGTCAAAACCAAAGTGCTGATGTTGTCTGCCACACCTGTCAACAATCGTTTTAATGATTTGAAGAACCAAATAGAGTTGGCATACGAAGGTGAATCTGACAAAATGGATGAATTGTTGGACACTAACATCGGAATTGATCAGATTTTCAGGCAGGCTCAGACAGCCTACAACAAATGGGCCAAACTGGAACAAGAAGAACGGACCACCCAACGATTATTGGGGATGCTCAGTTTTGATTTCTTCGAAGTACTGGATTCTGTCACCATTGCCCGCAGTCGCAAGCATGTTGAACGCTATTATGACACCTCCGAAATCGGGAAGTTCCCTACTCGACTGGCTCCTATTTCCAGAAGACCCAGCTTAACCGATCTGGATTCTGCCATCAATTACAATGAAATTTTCGACCTGATTCAAAAGTTGAACCTCGCGGTTTACACTCCTTCCGACTTCATCCTTCCCAGTGCAGCGATGAAATACTTAGAGTTGGATGAGGATGGGGAGAAGTCCAACAGGCTTTCCATCCATAGCCGCGAAATGGGTATTCGCCGCCTGATGAGCATCAATCTGTTGAAACGTCTGGAAAGTTCTGTCAATTCGTTCCGACTCTCCCTACGCCACGTGAAAGAACTGGTGCGGAATACGATCGAAACCATTGACCACTTTGATAAAAACAAAGCCACTTTCGTGGAGGATTTTGACGCCGACTACCAATACGACTTGGACAGTGAGGACACCGACATCTTCATTGGCAACAAGAAGAATAAGATTCTGTTGGAAGATCTGGATTATATTTCTTGGAAAGAATATTTGAAGCAGGATTTGGAGACATTAGACCTGCTCATCATGATGTTGGAAGACATCACGCCCGAGCATGATGCCAAATTACAACAATTGGTTGAAGATTTGCGGCATAAGTTTACCAATCCCATCAACAACGACAACAAAAAAGTAATCATTTTCACCGCTTTTGCAGACACGGCTGAGTATCTATACAGGGAGCTGGCCCCACGTATTAAAGACAACCACGGTTTGAACGTCGCATTGGTGACAGGCACGGGAAGTGAGAAAGCCACACTCAAGCGGAAAGAGAAAATGGATTTCAACACGATATTGACCCTGTTTTCTCCCATTTCCAAAGAACGTGACGTGGTTTACCCCAACATCAAGGACAACATTGACGTGCTCATTGCCACCGACTGCATTTCCGAAGGTCAGAACCTACAGGACTGCGACTACCTTATCAACTACGACATCCATTGGAATCCCGTGCGCATCATCCAGCGCTTCGGACGTATTGACCGTATTGGGTCCCAAAATGAGGTAATCCAGTTGATGAACTACTGGCCAGATATGACTTTAGACGAATACATTGATCTGAAAGGTCGTGTGGAGGCCAGGATGAAAGTATCGGTGATGACAGCCACCGGTGACGACAACCCGATTTCCGTGGAGGAGAAGGGCGATTTGGAATACCGTAGAGCCCAACTGAAAAAGCTTCAGGAGGAGGTGGTGGATATTGAAGACATGAACACCGGTGTATCCATCATGGACTTGGGACTGAACGAGTTCCGCCTTGATTTGCTGGAATATATGAAGCAGGAACCTGACATCGAGCATACCCCCTTCGGACTTCATGCGGTGGTGCCAGCGGCCAAAGACACCCCGCCCGGTGTGGTGTTCGTATTGAAAAACCGCTCTGAGGGAGTCAATATCGACCATAAAAACCGACTTCACCCGTTCTATCTAGTGTATGTGAAAAATGACGGCCAAATTGAGGTTAACCACCTGTCTCCGAAAGAATTGCTGGACAAAATGCGCTTCCTTTGCAAAAACCACTCCGAACCAGACAAGAACCTGTGCAAAGCTTTCAACAAGGAGACCAAAGACGGCACGGAAATGCGAAAATACTCCAAACTGTTGAGCGATGCCATTGCCTCCATTGTCAATGTGAAGGGAAAAAGCGACCTCGACTGCTTCCTCTGCGGTGTTCAGTCGGAGCTGTTCACCGAAGAGATAAACGGATTGGACGATTTTGAACTGATTTGCTTTTTAGTGATCACAGACCATGTATAACCTGCCACAAAGCACAGAAATCAACAAAGCGCTTCCCAAGACCGTCCTCTATGAGAAGTTTGAACTGAAGCCGTCGCAGCAGAAAGCCTTTGATGCGGATGTGAGCCGCATGGTCATCACAAACGTGCTCTCATCACACACATTGCCTGCTGTTGCGGAAGGACAAAGCGTGAAAACTATCTATGTGGTTACGGTTCAGTTGAAACGAAAGCAATACGTGTCTGGCAAAAGCATCGAACTGCTTTCGCGGCTAATTCCGCAAAAAATGGTCCTCGTGTTGCATCATGACGACAAAATGCAACTGGCCGTACACCATTCCCGGCTGTTCACTTCCGAATGGATGAATGAGGATGACGTGGACATACCCATCCTCGGCTTGGACTTTGACAAGGTGTGGGAAAACATTGTGGCAACGGTGAGCGGCATCGTCTTGGACAACGCCATCAGCATAGACGAGCAGCTTGACAAGGACTGGAAACGCCAACAGACGGAGCAAAAAATCGTCCAACTGGAGAAGCGCGCCCGCATAGAAAAGCAGCCACGGAAGAAATGGGAACTGGTGGCGGAGATTCGGAGACTTGAGAAAGAGCTGTGAAAAGATTAATCTGCTTCAAAGGAGGATCAGCATTTTAAAAACATCAAAAGCCGGCCACTTGTCCATTTTGCCAAATCGCCACAAAAAGCGCCGTGTCGAAAAATAAAATTCAAATTTTAAAGAACTACATTTGAAGATATGCAAATATTTTGTATTTTTGCAAAATAAAATTTTTACACAAGTCGTATTCGGACTATTATGATACAAGAACTGAAAATAAAGAATTATTTGTCGTTCCGCGACGAAGTGACGCTCAACTTCGAAGCGACGAAAGACAAGACTTTTGACAAGACACACCTTGTCGAAGTGGAGCCGGGAGTTCGGTTGCTCCGTTTCGCCATGGTATATGGAGCCAATGCATCGGGCAAATCCAACCTGCTGTACGCCTTGGACTTTCTCCAAGAATTCATCTTCTCTAAAGCAAACGATCTGGAAGAGAAAACGGGGACAGTGCCTTTCAGATTAGATGCCACAACCCCAAACGAGCCCTCGGAATTCTGCCTTAA
>JAEEGJ010011841.1_pt1 | contig 21917 bp, 22 predicted proteins | sample 8958761 | NCBI WGS metagenome assembly JAEEGJ01 (sample SAMN16246546, study PRJNA631951) | gut metagenome | biome: gut microbiome; feature: rumen; material: RS-attached | host: Bos | place: Iran: Karaj | collected 2018-10 | reverse complement strand
TATTACCGTGATCCTATGGCATCATGGCAGAAGCCCCACATAGAGAAGAATCATGAGTATATAAGGTATGTGATTCGAAGGGGCAGAAGTTTGAATCCGTATACTCAGGAGGATATGACGCTCCTTATGAATCACATCAACAGTACACGTAGGGTTAGTCTTGGAAATAAGGCTCCATATGAGCTTATTAACGAAGAGGACAAGGATATGATGGCATTATGGCATCTATTAAAAATGGACCTCATCCCGCCCGATGAAGTCCACTTAATGCCTGACCTGTTCGTGAAGAACAAGTAAACAAATATTTTGAATGCAGAAAGTGATCGATTTGTCAATAGGGGTAATCAGACGGGTCGTGTTTTCTTTTGCATAAGTAGTACCGAGTCGTCTGTTTGCCATGCCAGAAATGATTACATGATGCATTCAGATGTACGTATTATAACACATCTTGAAGAAAAATGCACGCTATATAACGCACATTTTTGCCTCAAAAATCGATTTTATGTTAATGGTCGATATTTTGGTCAAGATTGAGTTTTTCATTCAAGGGAGGCATAAGAGTACATCATGAAGTTTGTATAGGGGGTGATTAAGTTATGACGGTAATTAAGAGCGAAAAGGACATATATAAGGATTTACTGCCTCAATTGGACAAGATAAACTTCAAACAGATTCTGTGGGGCGAAGATCTGGTCAACTATAAGCTTGTCATTTATCCCCAAAGGATAACAGATATACCATATTATAAAAAAATCAGTAAAAATATGGTAAGCATAGGCATTGTATATATCAATCCGGGTGCTAACCAAAAAGTCAAACCAATATCCGTAATGCTTAACTGGAGCGATAGGGAGATATATATTGAGAGAAATACGCTTAATAAAGTATGGAAGTATCTCCGGACGAGCGTCCAACGTGGGATTGATATGGCAACTGTCAATAGAAAGTTCATAAGAATAATTACTCCTGAAGATATCTTAGTAACAAAATACATAAAAATGACAAAAACTGACTTTAATAAAATGTTCCACCTGCCAGAAAAAGGAAGAATGAATAATGTGAGCGGATCGGATCCTGAAAAAGATTATATATACTATTACACAAGGGATGGGAAAGAATATCACGACAAAGACTGCGAGGAAATAAGAAATATGACGCCAGAAACAGTCTGTACCGCTAAAAGAATCCCTATAGGAATAATACCATGTCCTAAGTGTCGAAAAATGCTCTATCTCAGAGAATTATGCAAACCTTTTTATAGCGATATGAAGGATGTTGACAGGATACTGACAAGGGGAAAGATAGATGAAAAACAAGTAAAAAAGCTGATAAACAGCTATGGAATGAGAATGCATACAGATATTGATGGCAATCTTATAGTGCTGTGTAATGAGGATGTATGGAAAATTGAAGGTCTAGAACATGGATCATTTAGCCTATGGCATAATAATTATGTCAGAACCGGACAAAGTGATAGAAAAAAGACTTCGGGATACCATATTCATGAAATAAGAAAAACTACTCTCGAAGGAATTCTTAAATATATAAGTGGATATAGCTTTGAAAAACACCTTGAAGCTGAAAATTTAAAATAATATGAAACTACAGTAAATACCTTTTAAGCGCACGGAGGAAATATATATGAGGAGATTAAAATATTGGATAAAGAGAATGTTAGATGGAAATAACAAATATTGCACCAGTTGTTGCCTCACATGCCCGTATTTTAATAGATGCAGGCGTGATGGCTTCAAAAAATAACTACGTACTATAAAGTTCCCACCGAAAATGCCGATATATACTCTATATATGGGTATGCTACAGACAGAATATATATCGGAGGTGGATTATGCCAAAAGGAAAAGGACAAAAGCTGAAACTGTACTACTTAAGCAGGATAATGAGAGAGAAGACCGATGACGAGCACGGACTTACCATAAAAGAAATGCAGATGCGGCTTGCAAAGCATGACTGTACCGCAGATCGTAAGAGCCTGTATGATGATCTGGAGGCTCTTAATGTCATGGGGCTTGAAATTATAGGTGAACAGAAAGGCGGCAGTTATGAGTATCATGTAGGACAGAAGGAGTTTGACGTAGCGGAACTGAAGCTCCTGGTAGATGCAGTCCAGTCATCGAAGTTTATAACCGAGAGGAAATCAAATGACCTTATAAAGAAGCTTACTGCCTTGGCAAGCGATTATGAAGCAGAACAGCTCAAGCGTCAGGTAGTAGTGCAGGGACGTGTCAAGAACATGAACGAGAGCATCTATTATGTGGTAGATGATATCCATCGTGCCATAAGCGGGAACTGCCAGATAATGTTTGAGTACATGCAGTGGAACCTCAAGAAGCAGCTGGAGCCCAAGAGAAAGGAACCTTACCGCGTAAGTCCCTGGGCACTTATCTGGGCAGAAGAGAACTATTACCTTGTCGCCTATGATGAGGCTGAAGATAAAATAAAGCATTTCCGAGTTGACAAGATGAAGAGCATTTCAGTTCTTCAGGAGAAAAGGAAGGGCAAGAACAAATTCGACGAATCCGGGCTTGCGGCATATTCTACCATAAACTTTGGTATGTTCGGCGGAGAAGAAAGAGATGTCAAGATAGAGTTCAAGAATGAGATGGTCGGTGTGATCATAGACCGTTTCGGGAAGAATATAATGATTCATCCGTCAGAGAAGGATGGATGGTCGCATACGACTGTGAAAGTGGCTATAAGCAGGCAATTTTTTGGGTGGATATTTGCGCTTGGAACAGATGTGGTTATCACGGGACCTGCCGATGTGGTAAAGATGTTTGAAAAAGATGTAGATGAACGGAAAAAACAGCTAAAAAACAAATAATAAATCAAATATAGATATAGGCTCGTAAACATTGTAAAAAACTTTCAGATGCTGTATAATAATATACAGTCATACAATAATAATACAGCGATAGTGCTTTTGAGAAAAGCCTGCTCGTTAGAATGGGTGGATAAAATGAGGCTTTTTAATAATATTACAGAGATAGTCAAGGATGATTTAGCAGCGACAATGACAGTGGGAAGCAAAGTTTCCGTTGCGGCCGCATGCTTTTCTATGTATGCATATAAAGAGCTTAAAAAACAGTTAGAAGAAATAGATGAATTTCGCTTTATATTTACATCACCTACTTTTATTTCGGAAAAGGCTAAAAAAGAAAAAAGAGAGTTTTATATCCCGAGGTTAGGAAGGGAACACAGTCTTTATGGTACAGAATTTGAGATAAAGCTTAAAAATGAAATGACGCAGAAGGCTATTGCCAAAGAGTGTGCGGAGTGGATAAAAAGAAAGGCGAAATTCCGTTCAAACTCAACCGGTGAGAACATGCCGGGGTTTATGACCGTACAGAACAAATCTGATAAATACATCTATCAGCCGATAAATGGGTTTACCACCGTTGATATTGGATGTGACCGTGGCAATAACGCGTATAATTATGTTAACCGTTTTGAATCCCCAAATGCTGACTCATATATGGAACTTTTCGATAGCATATGGAATGACAAGAACAGACTTGAAGATGTAACAAATATGGTAATAGACAATATCGCTACAGCCTATAACGAGAATTCACCTGAATTCATATATTTTATTACTCTCTACAACGTTTTCAGCGAATTTTTGGAGGATATCTCTGAAGACGTTCTTCCTAACGAAGCTACTGGGTTTAAGTCAAGTAAGATATGGGGAATGTTGTATGATTTTCAAAAGGATGCTGTACTTGCTATAATTAACAAGCTTGAAAAGTATAATGGGTGTATCCTGGCGGATAGTGTAGGTCTTGGAAAGACTTTAACAGCGCTTGCAGTTATCAAATATTATGAAAACAGGAATAAATCAGTTCTTGTATTATGCCCTAAAAGGCTTTGTGAAAACTGGAATACATACAAGGATAACTATGTGAACAACCCTATAGCCGGTGACAGGCTGAACTACGATGTCCTGTTTCATACGGATCTTTCAAGAAGCAGCGGTACATCGAACGGTCTGGATCTTGATCGGCTGAACTGGGGAAACTATGATCTGGTTGTGATTGACGAATCTCATAATTTCCGCAATGGTGCCGGTACACATGCGAATACTCGTGAGAACCGTTATGTTAAACTGATGGATAAAGTAATCCGTGCCGGAGTAAAGACAAAGGTGCTGATGCTTTCGGCTACCCCTGTTAACAATCGTTTTATTGACCTGAAGAATCAGCTGGCTCTTGCTTATGAGGGTGATGCAGAGCTGATGGATAAGGAACTGAACACATCTAAAACACTGGATGAGATTTTCAGACAGGCACAGACGGCATTTAATACATGGAGCAAGATGGATGTAGAAAAGCGTACTACTGACTCTCTACTTAAGATGCTTGACTTTGATTTCTTTGAAGTACTGGATTCTGTAACCATAGCACGTTCGCGTAAGCATATTGAGAAGTATTACAGTACTGAGGAAATCGGGAAATTCCCTGAACGATTGAAACCAATCTCTAAACGCCCTAACCTGACTGATCTGAAAGGTGCGATCAATTATAATGAAATATATGAACAGCTGATGCTGCTGACTTTGGAGATATATACGCCATCAAAATATATCTTCCCCAGCAAGTTGGCGAAATACATGGATTTGACTCATAATAAAGGAAACAACCTCACACAGTATGGCCGTGAGGAAGGTATCCGAAGACTTATGAGCGTAAATCTATTAAAGCGTTTGGAAAGCTCGGTATTCTCTTTCAATCTGACATTAAAGAGAATTAAAGACCTGATAACAGGAACAATAGAAGCTATAAACAATTATGAGAATAGCGGAACGGCTGACCTTGATATGTACGAGGTAGATGATCAGTCCGATTTTGATATGGATGACTCTAATACAGATTTTTTCAGCGTCGGGAAGAAAGTAAAAATCGACCTTGCCGATATGGATTATGTGACATGGCGCGATGTACTGAAAAAGGATGCAGAAGTATTGGAGCTTGTTACCTCTATGGTAGCGGATATTACGCCGGAACATGACACAAAACTTCAGACGCTTCTGAAATTGATATCCGGAAAAATAGAGAGCCCGATCAATCCTGAGAATAGGAAAGTTTTAATCTTTTCTGCTTTTTCAGATACAGCTGAGTATCTGTATGACAATGTAGCACAGTACATAAATAAGAAGTATGGTCTGGATACGGCTATGATAACCGGAGCGGTAGAAGGCAGGACAACGATTAAGGGACTTAAGGGTACGCTTAACAATATCCTGACATGTTTCTCGCCCGTATCTAAGAGCAGAGATGTTTTGATGCCGGGAAGTACAAAGGAAATAGATATACTGATAGCCACTGACTGTATTTCTGAAGGACAGAACCTTCAGGATTGTGATTATCTTGTAAATTATGATATACACTGGAATCCGGTGCGTATTATCCAAAGATTTGGGCGTATTGACCGTATTGGAAGCCGGAATGCTCAGATTCAGCTGGTAAACTTTTGGCCGAACCTTACATTGGATGAATATATAAATCTTAAAGCTCGTGTTGAGACAAGGATGAAGATTTCGGTAATGACTTCCACAGGTGATGATGACTTGATCAATCCTGAGGAAAAAGGAGATTTGGAATATAGAAAAGCACAGCTTAAGAAGCTGCAGGATGAAGTGGTAGATATAGAAGAAATGTCAGATGGTATTTCTATCATGGATCTTGGTCTAAACGAATTCAGGCTGGATCTCCTTGAATACGTGAAAAACCATGATGATCTGGACAAAAAGCCATTTGGACTGCATGCGGTTGTACCTAAAACAGATGAGCTGGGAGAAGGTGTGATCTTCGTCTTGAAAAACCGGAATAACGGGGTGAACATTGACAGTCTTAACCGAATTCATCCGTTTTATATGGTTTATATAGGAGCAGATGGTGAAATAATCTGTGATTATCTTAATCCCAAAAAGTTGTTAGATGATATGCGGTTATTATGCAAGGGGAAGAATAATCCTATACCGGAGGCATACAGCATATTCAACAAAGAGACCGATGACGGCAGAAATATGGCAGAGATGTCCGCTCTGTTAAGTGATGCGATAGATTCTGTAATTGATACAAAAGAGGAAAGCGATATAGACAGCCTGTTCAAGAAAGGCGGGACTTCCGCATTGATGTCAGAAGTATCCGGTCTTGATGATTTTGAACTGGTATGTTTTCTTGTAGTAAAATAAGGAGGAAGCTTATGCTTGGATTCCCAAAGACTACAGAATTTAACAAAAGAATACCAAAACAGAAATTTTATGAGAACATTCAGGTTACACCTGCCCTAAAACGCAGTTTTGTAGAACAGATAAAGGTAATATACTGGAAGAATAAGATAGCGGCTACAACTGTTAACCTAGCGGAAGGAAAAGATGTAACAGAGCTGGAAGTATTTGAAATACAGCTTAATGGGCAGGAGCTGGATGAAGCTGTTTTAAAACAGATAGACAGAGAGATACCTTATCATATTCTCTTCATATTGAAAAATGAGAATAAATGTAAGGCTGTAATCGGATTTAAAGAAGTATCAGTGTCCGGAAATGCCACATTTAAAGTAAACAGATACTATCAGACTGACTGGATATCCGAAGAAGAACTTTCGCTAAAAATAGAAGGGTTATCATTAGATGCAGTATATGAAAATTTAGTAAGACAGATAGCTGGGGATGCTCTTACTCACGGGGAAGCTGGTGAATCCCTTAGGAATAGCGTTAAAAGGAATGAAGAAATACAAGTGTTGAAGAAGCAGATAGAGAAGCTTCAAATAAAGATTCGGAAAGAAAGGCAGTTGAATGTTCAGATTCAATTAAATACAGAAATGAAGGCATTAAAAAGAAAATTGGAGGGACTATGAAATTATTTGAGATTCCTGTGTATGCCCTGTCAAAAGAATGTTTAGAACAACGAGTCAAATATGCATTTGACATATATAAAAAGCCATATCCTGATAATGCAGACATTATAAAAGAACTAAAAACTAGTTTCAATATTGGGGCTTTTCCAGCCTGCCTATGGGAATACAATCATATTATAGGATATATGGTAGTTAGTAAAGTCGGTAAGGATATTAACATAGAATGGTATACATCTTCTCCTGAATTACAAAGGTATTTATGGAAATCAGAGAAAAAGCATTTCTTTCAGAATATGAGGATAAATGGATATCATTTTTATACGGGTGATATGAAGGAAGGAGAAGAACTTAGAAAGAAATTAAAAGTCTTGTTGGAAGGCTTTGTAAAAGAAATACTAAGACCAATTTACTTTGCAGATTTGGAAGCGTTTAATAATATTGATGCTTTATTAGATTATGATAAATTATTGAAAGGATAAAAATAATGGATAAAATGAGAATGGAATCACCAGATATGACAACACTGAATATTGAAAGAATAGAAGAATTATTTCCGAACTGTATTACGGAGACAAAAGACAATGAAGGAAAGATGAAAAAAGCTATCAATTTTGATATTCTTCGGCAGATGCTATCAAGGGATATAGTTGAGGGTGATGAGGCTTATGAGTTTACATGGGTAGGGAAGAAGGCTTCTATTGTGGAAGCTAACAAGCCGTTAAGAAAGACTCTTCGTCCGTGTCCTGAAGAAAGTGTGAACTGGGATACTACAGAAAATCTTTATATTGAGGGAGATAATCTTGAAGCTTTGAAATTAATACAAGAGAGTTATCTTGGAAAGGTTAAGATGATATACATTGATCCACCATATAATACTGGTAATGATTTTATCTATAGAGATGATTTCAAATTATCAGAGGATGAGTATGAAGATGGATTAAAAATATTCGATGAGGAAGGTAATCGTCTTTTTAAGAATACTGATACCAACGGCAGGTTTCATTCTGATTGGTGCAGTATGTTATATTCAAGGCTTATGCTTGCAAGAAACCTTTTGACAGAAGATGGAGTCATTTTTATTTCCATAGATGATCATGAGCAGGAAAACGCAAAAAAGATTTGTGGGGAGATTTTTGGAGAGAGTAATTTTGTTGCGGAATTGATTTGGGAGAGAGCTTATTCCCCTAAAAATGATGCTAAGTTTATATCTAATAGTCACGATTATATTCTGATGTATGCGAAAAATATATCTAATTTTGTTATTGGAAGATTACCGAGAACAGAAGAGGCTAATGCAAGGTATTCTAATCCAGATAATGATCCGCGTGGTGTATGGAAACCGAGTGATATGTCAGTAAAAACATATAATGCAGAATGTGATTATCCTATAACCACGCCCTCCGGGCGTGTAATAGAGCCTCCAACAGGGCGCTGTTGGAGGCTCTCCCAAAAAGCATTTTGGGAGAGACTCCAAGATAACAGGATATATTTTGGAACTGATGGAAATAGTGTTCCATGTATTAAGCGTTTCCTTACGGAATTAAAATTTGACGGTATGGCTCCTACATCTATTCTGTTTTATAAAGAAGTTGGACATAGTCAGGAGGGTGCGAAAGAAGTCACAAAGCTATTGGAAGCAGGTGCATTTGATGGCCCTAAGCCTATTAGGTTGATGAGAAGATTGATGACCTTGGCTAATCTTAAGGATGATTCAGTTGTGTTAGATTTCTTTTCGGGTTCGGCTTCTACGGCACATGCTGTAATCCGGAATAATGCTGAAAATAGTAAGAATTGTAAGTTCATTATGATCCAGATACCACAGGAATGTGACGAAAAGGGAGAGGCTTATCAAGCCGGCTATAGGAACATCTGCGAAATTGGAAAGGAACGAATTAGAAGAGCCGGGAAAAAAGTTAAGGAAGAGATAAATGCTGATATAGATTATGGCTTTCGTGTTTTAAAAATTGACGACTCTAATATGTGCGATGTTTATTACAGCGCAGATGATTATAACCAGCAGATGCTTAAAGGGTTAGAATCAAACATTAAAGAAGACCGTACTGATCTTGACCTTCTTTTTGGCTGCCTTTTAGAGTGGGGACTTCCTTTGTCGCTTCCATATTCATCAGAGCAGATAGACGGGTGCACAGTACATACTTATAATGATGGTGATTTAATTGCTTGCTTTGATGAGAATATATCAAAAGAAGTTATCGAGACGATTGCCAGACGCCAGCCTTTGCGAGCTGTATTCCGTGACAGTAGCTTCATGAACAGCCCTGCGAAGATAAATGTAGGTGAAATATTTAAGCTTCTTGCTCCTGATACCAGGGTGAAGGTTATATAAGGAGTGTTTGTCATTTAACAAAATCAGTTATTCGAAATTTTCGAATAACTGATTGATAAAAGAAACAATAGGAAGTGTACTTGACACCATAACTTTAAACAGGATTTGATTTTGTAGTATGTCTAGAATTCTTATATATAAAATGGCATAAAATATAAGGCTTCGGTGATGTGATATAACCTTGTCTAGAATTTTGAAGATGGAGGGAATAGTTGATGTTCATGGCAGTGCAGTACACCCAGAATGTTTTCTTGCGTCGAATATTTAGTCAAGAAAGTCGGTTTTTAGTCAAGAAATTAGTCAAGGAATTAGTCAAGGAACATGATTATGAAGTCGACGAGAAGCGATAGAAAGCATTTATGTCTGAAGACATGCAGGATTTTTGCGATATTAGATCACAGGATTACTTTAGAAAGAATGATTTTATTGTAAACTGAAAGAATGTATTTTTTTTAGAAAGGCAAACTATGACAGATTTTTATGAACTTCAGGAAAAAAACTATGATAAAGAATTGATTTCAGTACTGAAGCATTTGATCCAGAACTGGGAATATGAGGTAGTAGAGTTTAAAGAAGCGGGAAATGATTATGATAAAAACAGGATAGGAATGTATTTCTCTGCAATCAGTAACGAAGCAAACCTAAAATCATTACAGTATGGATGGCTTGTGTTTGGAGTTAGGAACAAGGACAAAACTATAGTTGGATCAAATTATAGGGATGAAAAGGGCTTGGACACGCTGAAACAGGAAATATCTCAGGAGACAACCGGAAACATATCTTTTATTGAAATTTATGAGATATATCCTGTAATTAACAATGAAAAACTCCGTGTCATCATGTTTCAGATACCTGCTGCAGTGACAGCTACTCCTACTGGTTGGAAGGGACACTTTTATGGTAGGGATGGAGAATCATTAGGACCGTTGTCCGGTGAAGAATACGATAGGATAAGAGGGCAGGAAAAAAAGGATTGGTCCAAACAGCTGTTGGAAGGATCTTCTATTAACGATATTAATCGGGACGCTGTTGCTTTAGCAAGGGCAATGTATAAGGAGAAGATGAATAAGCAGCACATCAGTGAAGAGGTAGATAAAATGACTGATGAAGATTTTCTCTGCAAATTGAAACTTATGGTCAATGGAAGGCTGACAAATGCTGCAATGCTACTGTTAGGGAACGAGGATAAGGATTATCTTTTTAATTCTGTTCCGGAAGCGTCATGGCGGCTATATAACTCGAAGAATGATATAAGTGATTATGAGATTTTTAAAATTCCCTTTATAACACTGAGCGACAGGCTTTTTGGCAGGTTGAGAAACTTGACATACAGGTATATGCCAAATCAGCTCACGCTATTTCCTCAGGAGATTTCTCAATATGATATACGGCTTCTGAGGGAATTGCTCAATAATTCTATTGCACATTCCGAATATACGATAGGTGGCAGAATATACTTAAATGAATTTGAAGACAAAATAATACTCAGCAATCCGGGATCGTTCCTTCCGGGGTCTATTGAACCGGTACTGGAGCCGAGTTACAATCCGCCTTTCTACAGAAATCAGCTGCTTGCCGAGACAATGGTAAAGTTGAATATGATTGATTCTCAGACCATGGGGATAAGGCGGATATTCAGAATACAGCAGGAGAGATATTTCCCGCTTCCCGATTATGATTTTTCTAATAGATATCAGGTTAATGTGTGCGTATATGGCAAAACTATTGATGATAATTATATGCATTTGCTATATGATAATCAAAATTTGGATTTAAAAACAGTGTTTTTATTGGATCAGGTTCAGAAGAAGAGAAAAATAGAAAAATCCGCGGTTACACTTTTGAGAAAACAAAAGTTGATTGAGGGACGAATAAATAATCTCTATATATCATCCTCAGTTGCAGGAAGTACAGAACAAGAGGTTGAATACATAAAACACAAGGCTTTTGATGATCAGTATTATAAAGATTTGATTGTAAAGTATCTTAGACAATGGCAAAAAGCAAAGAAAAAAGATATAAAAAACTTGCTGTGGGACAAATTGCCGGATGGATTAAATGATAAGCAAAAGGAATATAAAATAAGAACATTACTGACATCTTTAAAAAATTCCAAGGTTATTATGAGAGACTTGGATAATCAAAAATTATCTTCATGGATATTGGTTGAATAGAATAAATAATAGATTTAAACCGATAAATTAAACCAATAAAGATGAGGCATTAAACCAAAAAACTTTCAAAAATGGCTAAAATACAGGATTTAATCTATTGGTTTAGAAGGAAAGAATAAATGTATTTCAACCAATAATGAGTATCTTATGAAATATAAGCAAGGCATGCCGGTCACAATTAACTGCAGAAAACCGGAAAAATGTTGGAAGTGGTTACAGCGGTCTTTGGGAAAAAAAGATATAGGAGAAGATAATAAATGAAACTACAGTTTAAGCATCAGAAATTCCAGGCAGATGCCGCAAAGGCAGTGGTTGATGTATTTGCCGGACAGCCATATCTGACACCGACATATATGATGGATAAAGGTTATCAGGGAAAAGCCAATGACGGACAGACTTTTTCTCAGATGTCCCTCTTTGATACCACATTATTCACCGGCTGGAGCAATCAGCGTATTGTTCCGGAAATGAATGACAAGATAATACTCGAACATATTCAGAAAATACAGAGGGCAAACCAGATAACTCCTTCTACAAGTCTGATAGGAAGAAGCGAAGGCTATAATCTGACTATCGAGATGGAGACCGGTGTCGGAAAGACTTATACATATATTAAGACTATGTTTGAACTGAACAAGCAATATGGATGGTCGAAGTTTATAATTGTAGTTCCAAGTATTGCTATAAGGGAGGGTGTGTATAAGAGTTTTCAGATGACGCAGGAACATTTTGCGGAGGAATATGGAAAGAAAATCCGATTTTTCATATATAATTCCGCACAACTGACGGAGATTGACAGATTTGCTTCAGATAGTTCTATAAATGTTATGATTATAAATTCACAGGCGTTTAACGCCAAGGGAAAGGATGCCCGCAGGATTTATATGAAACTGGATGAGTTCCGCAGCCGCAGGCCTATAGACATCATTGCGAAAACGAACCCTATCCTGATCATAGATGAGCCGCAGTCTGTAGAGGGTAAGCAGACAAAGGAAAACTTAAAGCAGTTTAATCCTATGATCACTTTGCGTTATTCAGCCACGCATAAATCGGACAGCATCTACAATATGATCTACAGGCTGGATGCTATGGAAGCATACAACAAAAAGCTTGTAAAGAAGATTGCGGTTAAAGGTATAACTGAGAGCGGTTCTACAGCAACGGACAGCTATCTTTATCTGGAAAGCATAAATCTTTCAAAAGCCGCGCCGACAGCTACGATTCAGTTTGATTTCAAAGGTACAAGCGGTATTCGTAAAAAGACCCAGACAGTTGGTATCGGTTTCAATGTTTATGATCATTCCGGACAGCTGGATGAATATAAAAACGGATTTATTGTTAAATCCATAGATGGCCGTGACGACTCTGTAGAATTTATTAACGGTACAAAGATATATGCCGGGGATGTGTTTGGTAAGGTGACGGAGGAACAGCTCCGCAGGATCCAGATTCGGGAAACAATACTTTCACATCTTCAGAGAGAACGTCAGCTTTTCTATAAAGGTATTAAGGTATTGTCATTGTTCTTTATTGATGAAGTGGATCATTATAAACGCTATGATGATGCCGGTCAAGCCTACAATGGTATCTTTGCCGATATGTTTGAAGAAGAGTATAAAGACATATTAGGTAACATGCAGAGGGAAATCGGCGACGATGATTATATGAGATACCTGGAGGCTATTCCTGCAGAAAAGACCCATGCGGGGTACTTTTCTATAGATAAAAAGGGACATATGACAAACAGTTCGCTTTCCGATAAAAAAGAGCGGACATCAGATGATATTGATGCATATGACCTGATAATGAAGAATAAGGAACTGCTTCTGGAGAGAGATCCTAAGAAATCACCGGTGCGGTTCATATTCTCACATTCGGCTTTAAGAGAAGGTTGGGATAATCCTAATGTATTCCAGATATGTACCTTAAAGTCATCTGGGTCTGATGTCAGAAAGCGTCAGGAAGTAGGGCGTGGACTGCGCCTATGTGTTAATCAGGACGGGGAGCGAATGGATGTCGCAGCCCTTGGAAATGATGTGCATAATGTAAATGTACTTACCGTTATAGCCAGCGAAAGCTATGACAGCTTCGCTAAAGGTTTGCAGAGTGAGCTTGCGGATGCAGTAGGTGACCGCCCTCTTGCAGTTACAAGAGAGTTGTTCTTGAATCGTGTGGTTAAGGATGAGCTGGGAAATGAGTTCCTGATAGACAGTGATACGGCTTCTGAGATACAATACCAGCTCCGTTTACAGGGATATATTGATAAGCATGGAGCACTGACCGACAAGTATTATGAAGATAAGGCGAATGGTGATATAAAGGTAGCGGAAGAAGTGCAGGATTATGCTGCTGATGTTATAAATATCATTGATTCAGTATATGACAGCAATGTGCTTATGCCGGAAAACGCCCGCAGCAATAATGTAGAGCTTACCTGCGATTCAGAAAAACTGAACAGTAAGGAGTTTAAGGCTTTATGGTCACATATCAATTCTAAATCAGTATATGTAGTTGACTTTGATACTGATGAATTGGTTAAAAAGGCGATATTGGCATTGAACAGCAAGCTTCGTGTTTCAAAAATATACTTTAAGGTTGAAACCGGCCAGATGAATGAGATCAAGTCAAAACAGGATCTTATTTCAGGTGCTTCCTTTGTAAAAGAAGAAGCAGGAATGTATAATGATGTTACGCAGATCAAGGTTAACAGCGGCGTAAAATATGATCTTGTCGGGAAACTGGTGGAAGAGACAGGGCTTACCAGAAAAGCTGTAGTTGAGATACTGACCGGTATTGAAAAAACTGTTTTTGATCAATTTAAATCTAACCCTGAAGAATTCATAATAAAAGCAGCCGGGCTGATAAATGATGAAAAAGCAACCGCAATCATAGAGCACATAACATATGATGTGATGGATGAGCATTATGATACAGATATCTTTACCGAACCGACTATAAAAGGAAAACTTGGAACAAACGCCATGAAGGCAAAGAAACATTTGTATGATCATATTGTTTATGATTCTACAAATGAGAAGACATTTGCCGAAAATCTGGATATAAGCAATGATGTTGCGGTATATGTGAAGCTTCCGGATGGTTTTTATATCTCTACACCGGTTGGAAAGTACAATCCTGACTGGGCAATCGCTTTTTATGAGGGAAATGTAAAGCACATATATTTCGTTGCAGAAACAAAAGGTTCTATGAATTCTATGCAGCTTAGAGATATAGAAAAGGCGAAGATACATTGCGCAAAAGAGCATTTTAAAGCAATTAGCGGAGATAATGTTATTTATGATGTTGTGGATAACTATACATCATTGATGGAGAAGGTAATGAAGTAGTAATAGAATGAATAGAACAATAACCGTAGAGAGGTGACAGTACCATGAAAACAAATGACAGACCGCTTATTATGAATGATTAACATGCTGTGCTTTGAATGAATGGCTTGAGGAATGATCTCTGATTTATTATACGAAAATTTATAGGAGAAAGAGTCTATTTCTTATGACTTAAAGAAAGCAAGAATTTGAAAGGAGGTGTCTCGTGTACATATTTGATTTGGTTGATAATGATAATTTTTTTAAACCATTTTGCAGTAAAAACAAATACATATACTACGATTGTATTGTTGAACTCGTGAAAAAATCAAAAGGACGGCCTGTACTTTATGATACAGATGCACGAGACTGCCTCAATATTTATCTGAACAACAGCCAGTTAGATTATGTCGAGGAGACGGATGATATTAGCCAGACTGTAATCACAAAGTCGGGAAGTGATATTATGCGCTATTTCCGTGAATGCGGCTGGTTGAGTGAAAAAGAACTTGGTCGAAATGGTGAATATGAAACGCACGTGACGCCATATTGCCGCAGGCTCATAGAATACTTACAGGATCTTGCAGATAAAAATAATGAGGGCGCACTCTCAAATAAGATCATTGACATGTATGATATTCTTCAATCTGCTTTCAGTAGCGAGTCTATCCGTTCTGATAGACCTTATATCAATGTTCTGAAACCACTGATTGATGATATATGGTGGAGCTATGTCAGGATTTGCCGCTGATCAGAAGAGAATGGAGCATTTCGTCACTCACTATGGAGCCGAGCCGATATGTCAATTGCATCCATTCCAGATATTTTTCGATGAAGAAAGTGCTCAAAGAATAAGGGAGGTGTATACATATGAATGGGCTGACGATGAAACATGATGCTTACATAGAAACCGTACAGAACATGTGTGGCCCTTACAAGCCTGCAGATATCCCTAAAATTAAAATGAATCTGCGAGAACTCGTAAAATATGCCAAGTCGATTAATAAGAAGGTTCCAGAACTTAGTGATGAGGAAATAAATCGTTATATATCAGGTGCAACAATGGATGATGTTCGTAACGTTCGCATTATTGTTCCAGGAGCAGAATATGCGAATTAACATCAGGGTTTACGAAATTAAATAATCAATTTGAAGCTATCAAACTATGATATTGCAAATATTCTAGGATAGCTGGGGAGATAATTGGCATCGTAATGATTAATATGAATAATATTACAAGGCTAAAGAAGCCGATATATGTAGTGGTAACAAAAGTATTATCATAAAAGAAAGTAGGTGCATATCATGAAGAAGTATGTATCGCTAGACAAGCGAAGCAAGAAGGCTCAGAAGGAGTACTACTCTGAGAGACGAGTAACATGGGGCGAGCTTAATCCCGTTACAAGGAGCGTACCGAGTGGAAAGAACTATAACAGAAAGAAAGACAAGCAGGAGATACGAAGAGCTGACTTAAGATCCGGAGATGGATTTGAGGTCAGTTCTTTTTTTGTCTGTTTTGAGATTAAATAAATGACAAATGTCATCATAAGAATGTTACATTATACACTATGAAGAGAAATTAACAAGAGATATAATTCCATTATAGAGATAGATCATAAGAAAAAGGATGGTAGTCCGATGGAAAAGACAAAGACTAAGATTAGCAAACTGGTAGTTGTTTTTCTTATAGTGATGACGGTATTGTCATTTGCAAATTGTATTAAAATAGAGATTGATGGTGAACTGCTTAAAATTGCCGGGCTTGTAGTTTTTGTAGGTATAGCAGCTTATTTTATCACACGTAATACTAACGAACACAAAAACGCAGGACTTGATATTAAAGCAATTCCGGGACAGATAAAGGATGTGAAGGTGATCGTCCTTATCTTGATCCCGACGGCGATAAATATCATATTGACTTTTATAGAAAAGTCACTTATACCTGACTATTTTGAATTCCTAAAAAACAGGATTTTTATTGATTCATCTAATACTCCCAAGATGCTTATAGAGCTCATAGTTCTGGCATTGGGTGAAGAGATAGCCCTGAGAGCATTCTATCAAAAGCAGACAACAAAGATTGTCGGCTTTGTTCCCGCTTTAATCATTACATCGATCGTTTTTACATTTGGACACTTCTCATATGGTGACCCTGTTTACATGATTTGGGATTTATCAGGCATTTTCGTTAATTCCATATTCTATGGCTTGGTTTTTAAAAAGACGGATAATGCATGGTGTAGCTGGATATCACATTTTCTTGCTAACGTTGTAGCAATGCTTCTATTAATATAAGGGGTCTGGCCACAATGAAGGGCTGACTTAAGATCCAGAAATGGATCCGAAGTCAGTTCTTTTTTTATGAAAAAGGCCATTTTTGGTTTGAAAACAAAATTTTGATTTGGTATAATAGAGAACGTAAAGCTTTCGTATAGGTTTTAGTTTTTATAAGTATGATCATATGTACCTGTTTACAGATAAAAGGCTATATTATTATAAGTTCGATAGGGAGATGACAGAAGTGACAGGTGTTTTCCCTTGGTTTTCTAAATCTGAGAATGCTTCGGATAATAATCATGGATTAGAAGACGAATTAAACAATGAAGAGGCTCTCTGCGTATTATACAATAGAAGAGTATTTTGGAAAAGATACTGAGGAATGATGATATTTAAAGAGGTATGGGGAATTAAAGTCTCTGAAGGAGTATGTGGATAACGAGCAGGATTCCATCTATGCCATAGCAAAGGGTGTGAATCCGATAAAGGCAATGTAGGGGATTGGGTTAAATGACAGATATTGAATTTGAAAAGAAGAAGGCACTGTTCCTGGAGCAGAAGAATACACTGGATTCATTCCTTAAGACCGGTGCTATCAGCCGGCTGCAGTATGATTTATCATACGGGGATATGGTCAGGAAGATGGGGATGGAGAAAGTAGCAGAAGAATTAAAGGGAACAGAATAGGTGGGCGTTTATGAGCAAGCATCCGGAGAATCTTAAGAGTTTTTTCTGAGGACGGTATCTACAATATGTTTGAACGGAACAAGGAACTGTTGGATAGGATAAAGGAATGACAGGAGAAAAAACAATTGGTTTATGGCTGAGAAAAAGAAAAGCAAGAAACGGATTATAATTTTGGTTTTGATTGTCGTACTGGCAGTGCTTCTGATACCTATACCGGAGCGGTATAAGGATGGGGGTACAGTTAAGTACAGGGCAGTCCTATGGTCATATACCGATTATCATGCACTGGCTGATGTTATGGGCGAGAATAGTGAACCTGTTATTGGCTATGAGGTAGGACATAAGTTGGAGATCATAGGATTTGTTGTGAGTGAGGAAAAACATTTTGAAAGATAAGTATTGAGATACTCTTAAACAAGTTAGTAAGATTATATTACAGTTTTATAGACAATCATTTTACTGGGGGAAGGGTATGCCACTAGAAAAATCAATTCTGAATAAGGAAAACATTAAGCAACTATTGCTGGAAAGATATGGTCTCCATTACTTAGAAGACAATCATTTATCACAGGGAACAGCTAACTGCTTCAGAATACGCTGCAAGGAAGGAAATTTTTTCCTAAAAGAGTATCAGAGCTGGTTTACACCTGAGGATGTTGTCTCAGAAGGTAAACTTGTATCGTATCTTGTCTCTAAAGGATTTCCGACAGCCAGTTTTCTGAAGACCGTTGATGGAAAGTACAGTTCGGAGTTTGGTGGCCATGTGATCGGTGTTCAGGAGTTTATCGAGGGTGAAACCTATATGAATAATTTGCCTCATGAACTCAAGCTGGAGTGTGCGAGATATTTGGGAGAACTGCATAAGTGCCTAAGAGACTATCCGATGAAGATGAGTATGACATCCGAGTGGGCTGAAAAGTATTCCGTGGAAGCAGCCACTGAAAAATGCGATGAGCTTTTGGCAGTCCTTGATAGAAACCAATCCATTCCGGATAGTGAAAGAATAGGCAGAGATCTTCTATACAAGAAGGAATTGAACATATCGCTAGATGGTATGAAATCCTACTATAAAGGCATCACATATATGCCGTCTCATGGGGATTATACCGCATGTCAGTTGATTTGTAACGGATCGAAAATCAAAGCGGTCATAGACTTTGCATCTGCAACCTGTATTCCTGCTGTATGGGAGATTATGAGGTCATACATGCAGTCCTTCAGCGTATGTAAGGGTGGAAGTCCCTTGGATATAGAGGACTTTGTGTCGTATGTCAGGGAATACATGAAATACTCGAGGCTTACTGAACGCAATCTTGAGTCTATGCCATATGTATATCTTTTCCAGCTTGCACGCAGTTGTTACGGGTATAAGGAATATCTCCTTACCCAAGTGGAAAACAGGAACGAATTATTACAGTTTGCATTCTGGCGTACGGAGATTTGTCGTGAGGTATATGGGAGACTTCGTGAAATATCTGACGCATTACTGAGGCTGTGCTAATTAAATTTCAGTTTAATCGAATACAAGGGATTGACATTCAAGAAGGAAATACGTAAGATAATAAGTAAGATAATAAGCAAGATGAAATGGGGGGACCAAGCATATGGGGAATTATATTCCACCTTATACAATTTCAGAAAAAATGCTGGAGCAGGTATCTGCTATTTCTGAGAAAGTTGGAAAGATTACCGGTCATAGAGAGTTGGAATCTAAACCGCATCTTCGTAGAAACAACCGTATCCGCTCGATTCATTCATCACTTAAGATAGAAGCAAATTCGCTTTCTTTAAACGAGGTTAGGGATGTCATAAACGGTCATTTGGTTATAGGAGATCAGAAGGAGATTCAGGAGGTAAAGAATGCTTACGCAGCTTACGAAAAAATCTCCGAGATCGATCCTTCGAGCGCAAAACAATTGAAAGAGATCCATGGGATAATGACGCATCTGACTGTTGAAGAATCAGGTGTTTTCCGTAAAGGCGATGAGGGGGTGTTCTCCGGAGATAAGTGCATATTTGTTGCTCCCCCACCAAATATGGTACCTGAACTTATGAAAAATTTACTTTCATGGGTGAAAAAATACGAAGGAAAAGTACACCCTCTTATAATGGCGGCGGTATTTCATTATGAGTTTGTGTTTATACATCCATTTGCTGATGGAAACGGGCGTATGGCAAGACTTTGGCATACGGTTTTGCTATATCGATGGAGAAATGTATTTGAATATATTCCATTAGAAAGCCAAATAGAGCGATTTCAGGAACAATACTATGATGCGATTGCCAAGTGTAATACGTCAGGTAATTCAAACATTTTTATTGAATTTATGCTTGATATGATCGATCAGGTTTTAGATGACGTCATATTACAGGTTAATAAAGCAAATGCTGAAACCAGTGAATATGTGAAAAAGATGCTTGATCTGATTGAATATGATGTCCCGTACACATCAAATGATATTATGGACAGACTTGGACTAAAGTCTAAAGAAACACTTCGTAAGAACTATATTAATCCTGCGATTGAATTAGGACTGATACGTATGACAATACCTGATAAACCTAATAGCAAAAATCAAAGATATGTTAAATCATAAAATATCGTGCTATAGTATCAATCGTAGTTTTTAGTATATCGGGAGATGGAAAATATGAAACTGATTACTGATAGATATTCCAGTTTTATTCAACAACGGGGGCATTTAGGAATAGGATGGGAAACATTAGTTTAGGAAAAAACAATATAGAGTTTCGTAACGTGGATCAGGCATTGGATATAATCAAAAATGCAATGTCAAATGAAAAGGAAATATGGATAAGCGGTAATAATGTATATCCGAGTATGGCTATATGCCTAAATGGGAAGTATGCTGCAATTACATATTTTCAGTCCGAAGATGGTGCTATGTGGCTTTCTTACAATGAGAATAATCAAGAAGTGATAACATTTGTTGCCGGTGGTGAAGAGTGGATACCGGAACCGAATGCTGTTATTGAGATAAAAGATATGCTTTCTTGTGTTAAGGAGTTTCTTAATACCTTCGAAAGACCATCCTGCATTTGTTGGCAGGATTTATAAAATAAAATTACAGTTGGAAATTATTTTACAGGATAATAATACTATGAAGATCATTTTTATGGGAAAATACAATAATGATCCGACATCTCTACCTAAAAGAGAAATGGCACCGGAGTCGCATAAGATTAAAAAGATTGATAATCTCGTGATTCTTACTGTAGTAATGTCGTTTGTATCAATTCTTTTGCTATACATATTTGGTATATTTCTTATTAACTATTTTGGAAGAAAATTGTTGAGTATACCCAGTGTGATTGCCGTAATTATTTCAGTACTTTTTTATATTCCGCATGAATACATTCATGCTATCTGCTTTAAGGAAGAAGCTTACATATATATTGCAAATGGGGCATTCTTCGCAATGTCTCCGGAACACATGACAAAAAGGCGTTATCTGTTCATGTTGATGCTTCCATTTCTTGTTCTTGGGATAATTCCGTTATGCATAGGGATTGTGCTGAGATACCCGCCATTAGCTGTTTTTGGTGTTATGAGCATCATTCCTTGTACAGGCGATTTATATATAGCGATTAGTGCTTTATTTCAAGTTCCGAAAAAAGGAAAGATTTATTTATATGATATGGTCAACTATTGGTATGTTTGATAACTTGTTTAAAAAGATAAATCGGAATACAATTCTTTTACAACAGGATGGAGGAGCTATGATCAAAGGAATTCATCATGTTTCTATGAAGTGCAATACTGAAGAGGAAATAAATAAAGTAAAAGATTTTTACATCTCTGTATTGGGCCTGAAGATAGTTCGCGAATGGCCAGATGGATTTATGATTTATACTGGTAATGGATATATTGAGATCTTTACAAATGCTGATGGAGAGCATCGTTTAGGCTCGATTCGCCATTTTGCATTGCTTACTGATGATGTGGATTCATTAGCTGAAAAGGTGAAAGACGCCGGATACGAATTGATTGTAGAACCAAATGATAAGGTGATAAAGTCGGTTCCGGAATATCCTATTAGAATGGCATTTTGCATTGGTCCTTTGGGGGAACAGATAGAGTTTTTCTATGAAAGATAAATCGGGATTTGCAGAAAGGGAAAAATGATAATTCGAGACTTTGAAACGAAATATATAGAGGAAGCAATGGAAATTGCCCTCGACGCATATAATTATGAGAGAGCATTT
>JAEEGJ010011840.1_pt1 | contig 21918 bp, 21 predicted proteins | sample 8958761 | NCBI WGS metagenome assembly JAEEGJ01 (sample SAMN16246546, study PRJNA631951) | gut metagenome | biome: gut microbiome; feature: rumen; material: RS-attached | host: Bos | place: Iran: Karaj | collected 2018-10 | reverse complement strand
CCTGATCGACAAGGTGAAGGAAGTGATGGCCGATACGCGGCTCACCAGCCACTATTCGCCCCACGAGATCGTCAAGATCCGCAAGACCCTGCGCGACGACGTGCTGACCATCGGTTTCGCCCGCCGCTTCGCCACCTACAAGCGCGCCACGCTGCTGTTCAGCAATCTCGAGCGCCTGGCCGACATCGTCAACAATCCCGACCATCCGGTCCAGTTCCTGTTCGCGGGCAAGGCCCATCCGGCTGACAAGGCGGGCCAGGACCTGATCAAGCGCATCATCGACATCTCCAAGATGCCGCAGTTCATCGGCAAGATCGTCTTCGTGCCCAACTACGACATCACGATCGCGAAACTGCTGGTCCAGGGCGTCGACGTATGGATGAACAACCCGACCCGTCCGCAGGAAGCCTCCGGCACCAGCGGCGAGAAGGCCGTGATGAACGGTGTCATGCACTTCTCCGTGCTCGATGGCTGGTGGGTGGAAGGCTATAAGCCGGGCGCCGGCTGGGCCCTGAAGATGGAACGCACCTACGACAACCAGTCGTTCCAGGACGACCTCGACTCGTCTACCATTTACAACATCCTCGAGACCGAAATCGCCCCGACCTACTACACCCGCAACGCCGAAGGCATGCCTAAGCAGTGGATCGAGATCATCAAGAACACCGTGGCGCAGGTGGCCTGCAACTTCACCACCAACCGGATGCTCACCGACTACTGCAACAAGTACTACGAGCCGCTGAAGGAACGTTCCGCCAAACTGCTGGCCGACGACTTCAGTCTCGCCCGCGACATCGCCTTCTGGAAGAAGCGTGTCCGCCGCGAGTGGGAGCACCTGGAGATCGTTTCGTACACCCGTCCCGACAATGTCCGTTCCTCGCTGACCATCGGCCAGAACTATACTTCGGAACTGGTGGTGTCGATCGGCGACCTCGACCCGGCCGACATCGGCGCCGAGATCCTCCTGACGGAGCAGAACGCCAAGGGCGAACACCACATCGTGGCGCTCTACGACTTCGAACTGGCCGATTTCCACGACGGCGTGGCCACGTACCGGGCTTCCATCGTGCCCGAAGTGGCCGGTATGTATGAGTCGGCCGCCCGGCTCTACGCCAAGAATCCGGACCTGCCGCACCGGCAGGATTTCGAACTGGTGAAATGGCTGTAGCGGCGACCGGTTTTTTCGACGGCGTACATCTGGGGCACCGGCAGGTGATCGATCAGTTGTGCGCCGTCGCCCGTGAGCGGGGGGAGGAGAGCGTAATCGTGACCTTCTGGCCGCATCCGCGCAGCGTCCTGCAGCAGGATGCCGACCGGCTCCGGCTGCTGACGACGCTGCAGGAGAAGAAGGAACGCTGCCTGGCCTGCGGCGTGGACCGTTTCGAGGTCCTGCCGTTCACCCGGGAATTCAGCCGCCTGTCCGCCGAGACCTTTATCCGCGATTACCTGGTCGCCCGCTTCGGCGTGACGGCGCTGATCCTGGGCTACGACCACCGGCTCGGTCACGACAACTTCGACACGCCGGAGCAGATGGCCGAAGTCGTGGCGCACTGCGGCGTGACGCCGATCCGCGTCCCGGCCGTCGCCATCGGAGCGGGGGCTGTGAGTTCCACGCAGATCCGCGATGCCCTGACTGCCGGCGACGTGGCTCGCGCCGAAGCGATGCTGGGGTATCGCTACGGAATGTGCGGCGTCGTGGTGGCGGGCAACCGCATCGGCCGGACCCTCGGCTTCCCGACGGCGAACATGCAGCTCTACGAGCCTTTGAAGCAGGTGCCGGCCAACGGCGTTTACGCCGTCTGGGCCGACGTGCTCGACCGGCGTTACAAGGGCGTCTGCAACATCGGGACGCGCCCGACCATCGGGATGGGCGATGCCCGGACCATCGAAACGCACATCCTTGATTTCGACGAAGATATTTACGGACTGGACCTGCGTATCACCTTCTGCGCGCGGCTGCGCGACGAACGGCGGTTCGATTCGCGCGAAGCGCTCCGGGAGCAACTGACCCTCGACTGCCAAAAGGCGTCGGAGATTCTTGTTGCATATTGAAAAAAAGTGTATCTTTGCAGAAATATTGAACGTTGAAAGGGTCCCGTTTCGGACGGGATTCTTTTCTTTTTAACTTTTGCAACATGGGACAAGCACATTATGTCACACAGGAAGGGCTCGACAAACTGCGCGAGGAACTCGCGGCGATGATTGCCGAGCGGCCTGTCATTTCGAGAGCCATCGCCGAAGCGCGCGACAAGGGAGACCTTTCGGAAAACGCGGAGTATGACGCCGCACGCGAAGCACAGGGCATGCTCGAACTCAAGATCAGCAAAATGCAGGACCTGATCGCCAACGCCAAGGTCATCGACGAATCGAAGATCAATACCGAACAGGTACAGATGCTGACGAAAGTCAAGCTGAAGAACCTGGGCAACGGGGCCGTGGTCACCTACACGCTGGTCGGTGAGAGCGAAGCCAATATCATGCAGGGCAAGATTGCCATGACCACGCCGATCGGCCGTTCGCTGATGGGCCACCGCAAGGGTGAAGTGGTCGAGGTGACCGTTCCCTCGGGCGTCATCAAGTTTGAAATCCTCGAAATCTCGATTTAAGTTTATGGCAAGCATTTTCAGCCGGATCGCAGCCGGTGAGATCCCTTCGTACAAAGTGGCGGAAAACGACCGCTACTACGCCTTCCTCGACATCAACCCGATGGTGGAAGGCCATACCCTGGTCATCCCCAAGCAGGAGGTCGACTACATCTTCGACCTCGATGCGGAAACCTACGCCGGCCTGTGGCGCTTCGCCGCCGAAGTGGCCGCCGCCATCCGCGCCGCCATCCCCTGCAAACGCGTGGGCGTGGCCGTGCTGGGCATGGAAGTTCCCCACGCGCACATCCACCTGGTTCCGCTCCAGACGGAAGGCGACATGGATTTCCGGAAGGAAAAACTGCAGCTCACCCCCGGCCGTTTCGCTGAAATCGCCGCGGCCATCAACGCCGAATTCGAGAAAGCCCAAGCATAAGCGTATGAAAAAATGGACCGTCTGGGCCCTGGCCCTCTTGCTGCTGGCCGCCTGTGAACAGGCGCCCGTGGCCCGCATTACCGGCACGGTGGAAAACGCCAAGGATTCCGCCGTCGTGCTCCAGAAACTCAATTTCAATCGCCTGGTGCCCGTCGATACCATCCGGACCGACGCCGCCGGCAACTTCTCCTACAAGGTGAAGCTCACCGGCAACGAACCGTACTTCTACTACCTGTATCTGGGTGAAGCGCCCGTGGCTTCGATGATCCTGCTTCCGTCCGACCGCGTAACCATCCGCGTGCCGGCCGCCGGACCGTTTGAGATCGAAGGGTCCGAGGAATCCGCCCTGCTGAAGGAAGTCAACGCCTCGTTCGCCGAGACGGCCGCGCAGATGAACAACCTGATCGGCCAGCTCGACGAAGACAGCGATGAAGCGACCGTGCGGCAGGTCAACGCCGGCGTGAGCAAACTCTACGTGGACTACAAGCGCAAAGCCATCAAATACGTGATCAGCCATCCGCGCTCCATCACGTCGGCCGTCGTGCTGTTCCAGCGTTTCAACGACAATCTTCCGGTCTTCGGCCAGGAGTCCGACGCCATCATCATCAAAACGATCCAGGATTCCCTGGCGACGGTCTATCCCAAGTCCGAATTCCTGACGGCGCTGCGCGACGAGATCGACAACCGCGCCCGGAACCTCGAACTGGCCAACCGCTTCAGCGAAGCCTCCCTGATCAGCTTCCCTGAACTGGCCCTGCCGGATGTCGAAGGCAACATCCGCATCCTCTCCGAACTGGAAGGCGGCGTGATCATCCTCTCTTTCTGGAGCGTGGGTCAGGAAGAACACAAGATGTTCAACGTCGAACTGGCGGAGCTCTATCGGAAGTACCACGACCGGGGTCTGGAAGTCTACCAGGTCAGCCTCGACATCGACAAGCCGTCCTGGGCCGCGACGGTCAAGAACCAGGCGATGCCTTGGATCAGCGTCAACGACGGTCTGGGTTTGGATTCGCCGGCCGTGATCGCCTACAATATCGACCACGTCCCGTCGATGTTCGTCATCGACCGGGAAGGCGGCATCGCAGCCACTGACCTGTTCGATCAGGACGCGCTTGACCAGTTGATCCGGAAGCTGTTATAAGACGGCCTTCTTGCTGACTCCGGCGACGAAGTCCTTGAGGTAGAAGGGTTCGAAGTACGCAATGTCTTCGAACTCTTTTTTTTGCAGCGCTTCCCGGGCGGGCGTGACCATGGCGGATGCCAGGGGATAGCAGGTCTGGAAGGAGGCGTTGGGATGGGTGCAGACCGGGCGGAATTTCTCGGCGCCGGGGCCGATGAACAGGACGGTGCCGGCTTCGAGCAGGTCCTGATAGCTGTTTTCGTCGAGGATGACGGCCTCGGTTTCGGAGAGCCTGTGGCCGCTGCCGTCGAAGACGGCGGCGTAGACCTCCATCCGCCGGGCGTCGAGCATCGCGACAATCCGGTCGAAGGACCCTTCGGCCTGGAGGGCGAGGATGCGCAGGGTGTCGACCCCGATGAGCGGCTTGCCGCAGCCGAAGCAGAATCCCTTGGCGGTCGAGACGCCGACGCGGAGGCCCGTGTAGGAGCCCGGCCCGGCGCTGACTGCGACGGCGTCGAGGTCGGCGGCCCGGAGGCCGGCTTCCTGCAGGATTTCCTGCAGATAGGGGGCCAGTTGGGAGGCGTGCATTTTGGGCGTCTCGTTGATGCGTTGCGCCAGAATGACCGGGCCGTCGGAGACGGCCGCGGAGCAGCATTCCGTGCTGGTTTCCATCATCAGGATCTTTTCACTCATCGTCTTGCGTATTGTCGGACGGTCTGACCCGTCGGTTTTCTGTCAGTTTCTTTTCAATCGCTTCGGACGGCCCGGCGACGACGCGTTCGTCATCGGCGAGGCCTTCCCGTATTTCGATCCGGTCGCGCTCCTGGATGCCGGTGACCACTTTCCGGGCCTGGACGGTCCGGCCGGCGCCGAGCACCCAGACGAACTCCTCCCGACCGCGGGTGAACAGGCAAGCCACCGGGAGCGTCCGGCAGTGGCTTTTCCGCTCCGTGATGATGTCTACGGCGGCGGACATGCCGGGGAGGAACACCACCGAATCGGGCATCAGTTCAATCCGGACCTCAAAGTTAGTAACTTGATTGAAGCGTTCATCCATTTTTTTAGCGGAATTGGCGATTTGGGTCACCAGGCCGCGGCATTTCCGCCGCGGGTAGGCGTCGAGGGTCACCGCCACGCTGTCGCCGCAGGCGATGCGGACGACGTCGCTTTCCCCCACGTCGACCACGACTTCCATCCGGCTGAAGTCGGCGATGCGGAGCAGTTCCGTACCGGCCATCTGGCTGGTTCCGACCACGCGTTCGCCTTTCTCCACGTGCAGTTGGGAGACGGTGCCGTCGACCGGGGCGTAGATGATGGTTTTCTGGAGATTGTCGCGGGCTTCGCGCAGGCGGGCCTCGCCGCTGCGGACGGCATACTCTGCCTCGCGCAAGCCGCTTTGCGCGATGTCGAGCTCAGTCTGGACGCTCTGGAGCTCCGCAGCGGATATGGCGTTGAGTTCGAAGAGTTTGCGGTCACGTTCGTGGTTCTGCCGGGCCAGGCGCTCCTGCGCCCGCTGCCGGGCGTATTGGGCGCGCAGGCTGCCCAATGCGGCGGCCGCCTGCTCGACCTGGGAGCGGTACAGGTCCTGCCGGATCTTGAGCAGCACGTCGCCGGCCGCGACGTGCGCCCCTTCCGCGGTGCAGATTTCGACGATTTCGCCCGAGACTTCCGGGCTGATGCGCACTTCCACGACCGGCCGGACCGTGCCGGAGGCCGGGACGGTCTCCACCAGGTCCTGCCGCAGCGGATGCACGGTCGCGACTTCGACCGGCGGCTCCCGGCGGAAGAGCAGCAGGAGGAGGAACAGGCCGCCGGCGGCGGGCAGGAGCCATTTCCTGCGTTTCAGGGCCTGTAGTGTTCGAGTAACCGGAGTTGGAAGAGATATTGCCATTTGGCTTGGAGATAATCGGACATCGCTTTGAAATGCTGGTTGCGGGCCAGGACGTAGTCGAGCGCCGAGGCCGCTCCCAGGTCGTATTTGGCCTCGGTGACCTGGAGCAGTTCCTGCATCGCGTCGAGCGTCTCCCGGGCGGACAGATAGTGCTGGCAGGCGTTTTCCGCTTCGATGGCGGCGGTGCGGATCTCGTCGACGATTTCCACGCGGGCCCTTTCGGCTTCCAACTGGGCCGTCTCCAGCGCCAGCCGGCTCTGCCGGGTCCGGGTGAGCAAGGTTCCGGCGCTGAATACGGGAATGCCCAGCGTGAAGGAGAGGGAAGGGTTCCGGTTCTCGTCGAGCTGCGTACGGAAGGGCTCTTCGGCCGTACTGCTATAGTAGGTGCCGTAACCGGCCGTTACCGTGAGGCTGGGCAGGAAGCCGCCCCGGGCGGCGGCGAGCAGGTGGCGGCGCTCCGCCACGGTCGCTTTCGCGCCTCGCAGACGCGGATCCTTCGTCAGGTAATCTTCGATCTGCGTGGTCGGTATCACCGGAACACGGACGGCCAGCGTCTCCTGGCCGAAGGGTTCGGCCGCCGCGAAATCGCTGTCGGGCGGCAGGTTCATCAGGCGGGTCAGTTCGAGCGTGGCCGTCCGCACGCGGCAGGAGGCAGCGACCATGGCGGCCTTCTCCGAGGCGCTCTGCGCCTGCATTTCGGCCAGCGCACTCTTGGGCTGGCTGCCCGCCTCCACCAGCCGGGCCGTCCAGTCCTGCTGCTGCGAAATTGTGGCATAACTCTCCTGGCTGTAGGCATAGATCTGCCGCGCCAGCATCAGCTGCAGGAAGGCGCGGGTGACGTCGATGGTCAGCCGTTCGCGCAGCTCCTGCGCCGTCGCCCGGGCCGCTTCCACCGCCTTGCCGGCGGCCAGGCGGTTGTAATGCCGGGCGGTGCCTTCGAACAGGGCGACCGATGCGTTGAGCGAGGCGCCCGTGGCGTGCGTGAGCTTGTTGCGGATGATCACCAGTTCCTGCATATCGACGCTCCGGCCCCAGTTGAAATCCTGGCCGACCTGCAGGCGGAGGGCGGGGAGATGCCCGAGCCAGCCGGCCGTCAGTTCCGTCTTGCGGACGGCGACGGCGAGTTCCTGTTTCCGGATGTCGAGATTGTGTTCCAGGGCATAGGCCACGCAGCGCTCGAGCGGCCAGGGTTCCTGGGCTGCCAGTCCGGTGGCAAGAAGGCCCGGCAGCAGGGCCAGCAGATATTTTTTCATCGGATCAAGAGGGTCTCTCCGAAGAGAGACCCCGGTTGTTGGTCAAACTGTCGGCCGGTCCTTTTTGATCAGGAAAAGGGCTCCGATGAACCGGGCGATCACGCCCAGTACGTAACCGATCGTGTAGAGTGCGTCCTGTGCTCTTTTGTCGACGCCGCCCCAGACCAGGGCGGCTTCCTGCATATCCAAGATCCTCATGGCTAACCCTCCTTTGCTGACGATGAGTTACCCAGGAGGCCGTCCTTGAATCCCTTCAGGAAATTGGGCAGGTAATCCGCAATCGTGTCGATGAGATTGCGGATCTTTTCGAAGATGTTGGTGAAGAAGTTGGAGCCTCCACCCCGCAGCAGGAGTTCGGAAGAATGCAGTTCTCTCAAACCCCGTCCAATCATAATTGTTTCTTCCATCGGTTGTTGTTTTATCGGTTTGCTTCCATCCTTACAGGTGTCTGGAAATGACCTTGTTCCGTGCGCACGGATTTTTATGTTCTGACGATTTTGTCGGCGATGGCGGCGTTGTCGGCCTTGTGGGTGATCAGCATCACGGTCCCGCCCGCGTCGCGGAAGCGGCAGACTTCCCGCAGCAGGCTCCGCTGCGATTCCTCGTCGAGCGAAGCCGTCACTTCGTCGAGAATGAGCAGGTTCGGCCTGTGGTACAGGGCCCGGGCCAGGGCGATTCGCTGCCGCTGACCGCCGGAGAGCATTCCGCCCCGTTCTCCGATTTTGGTAAACAGGCCCAGGGGCAGTTCCCGGACCATCGGGCCCAGGTCGAGCGCTTCCAGCAGCGCGACGACCCGCTCGATGTCGGGCGACGGCTCCAGGCAGGTGATATTGTCGAGGATCGATGCGTTGAGCAGCTGCGGCTCCTGCGGCACCAGGGCGGCGAACCGCCGCCAGGCCTCCAGCGAAAACAGACGGATATCGTGCGGGCCCAAGCGGATGGCGCCGCCCTGAACCGAATAGTCGCGCATCAGCAGCGAAGCCAGGGTGCTTTTTCCGCAGCCGCTCGGCCCCTGGATGGCCGTGATCCGACCCTTTTCGAGCACGCAGCTGAAATCCTGCAGCAGCACGGGGCAGCCCGGATAGGAGAACGTGATATGGTCGAATACGATGTCGGCGCCGGGCGATGGTCGGAACGAATCCACGCCGCTTTCTTCCGGCGGCAGCTGGGTGATGTCGCCCAGCCGTTCATAGGCGATGCGGGCTTCCGCATAGGCGTCGTTGAGGTGGACCAGGTCGCCCAGCGGCGTGGAGAACCAGGCGGTCAGCGAATAGAACGACACCAGGGCGCCGACCGTCAGCGAGCCCGCGAATATGTAGAAGGAACCGACTGTCAGCAGCGTGATGGTCAGCATCTTGGCGATTCCGTCAACGGCTGAGGCGAAGCCGTCTGCCCAGCGGCCGCCCCGGAAGATCTTCCGGGTCAGCGACAGGTATTCCTTTTCGATGCCCCGCAGGAGCCGCTCGCCGTTGCCGTAGTGCCGCATCACGCGGACGGCCGCGATGCCTTCCACCGTCCGCTCCTCGAAGACGGCGGACTGTTCGATGATATCGCGGTTCACCTTCCGGTTCACCCGGTCGGCAATCAGGTAGAGCAGCAGATAGACGGGAAGAAAGGTGAGCATCAACAGGGCCAGTCGCCAGTGCATGGTGAACATCAGGATGAACGAGACGGCCAGCATCAGGACGCCGGTGACCAGGGTGGACGTTCCCTCGATCAGGAAACTGCGGACCTTGCCGGCGTCCGAGACCCGGGCGTGGAGTTCGCCGGTGCCCCGCCGTGCGAAGAAGGCGGCCGGCAGCCGGAAAAGGTGTTGCAAATAGCCCAGGATCAGGCGCGTATCGAGCGTCAGGCTCAGCCGGAGCGCGTAGAGGACGCGTCCGTAGCCGACCAGCAGCGTGCCGGCCATCACGGCCAGCATCAGGGCGCCGGTGCGCAGGAGCGCGGCCGTGTCGCGGGCCGGAAGGACCCGGTCGATGATATGTTGCAGGAACAGCGCGGTGCAGAGCCCGGCCACGATATAGACGACCGAGCCGGCCAGCATCAGGCCGTACTCTTTCCAGGAGAGCTGCCCCAGACAGTGGAACAGCGAATGTCGCTGCGGCCGGGCGGCTGTCTCGCGCGCTTCCTGGCCGTCGGGATCGGGGCGGAGGGTCACCAGATAGCCGGTCCACTGGCCGGCGAGTTTTTCGGTGGACATCCGCAGCGTTTTTCCGCGTTCCGGATCCATGATGCGGGCGGTTTTGGGCGAAAGCGACTCGAGCACCACGAAATGCAGGTCGCCCCGGGCGTTGACCACGTGGAGGATCACGGGTTCGGCCAGCCCGTACAGCCCTTCGATTTTCTTTTCGTCCGATTTATAGGCGGCAGCCTGGAATCCGATCTGCCGGCAGGCGTCGAGGATGCCCTTGATGCTGGTGCCGGCCTGCGACGTTCCCGACGCTTCCCGGATGAGGGTCAGCGGCACGGCCACGCCGTAGTGCCGCGCAACGGAAGCGATGCAGGCGGCGGCGCAGTCGGAGATGTCGTGCTGTCGGATGGCTGTTTTCATAGGTCTTCAAAAAAAGGAGGGAGCTCTCCTTCACGTGTCTTCTCGCCCATAAGACAATCCCGCTCACGCTCCCTCGCGGATTTATAGGAAAAAAATGACCGACAGGACGGACAGGGCAAGGGTCGCCGTCAGCAGAATTGCATAGAGAAAGCCGGAAGAATTTTCGGAAAAGGGCAGAAGATGGGCCACAGTCCCGTCCAGGTCGGTCATGCGTTGTATGCGGTCTTCAGGTTCCATTTGCGCAGGTCATTTTCCAAGCGCAAAGATGGACATCGGACGGGGAATTCATCCGACGAAACGGCAAAATCGGCAGCCGGGCGGGAAAGTGTGGAAATTTAAATTTGTCCCTGCTGGAAAAGCTCCTTGAAATGCGGGAAAACCTGTTTGGACAGGTCGAGGAGGGCGGGGTAGAAGCGGGACTCTTCGAGCTTCTCTTTTGGGATGAAATCCAGCAGGTTATTGGCAGAATCGACAAAGTAGACGACCACCGAGATCAGCAGCGCGAAAATACAGAAAGTCATGACGATGCCCAGCAGTTTGTTGAGCCAGCCGAGCATCGAAATATTGATTATTTTTTCGAGCATCTTGCCCAGCAGGTTCAAAAGCAGGGCAATTGCAAAAAAAATCACGATGAAGGAAACGGTTTTCGCCCAGAAATCCGAAATCTTCACCCGCTCGACGATCCATTCGGCGACCGGCGTGGCGAAACGCAGCGAGAGACGAAGGCCGAAATAGATGACGGCAAATGCGACCAGCTGCTTGACGAGCCCGTTCTTGATGCCGAAATACAGGACCGGGAGAAAACAGCAGACGATGACGATGTCGATGACGCCCATATCAATATTTACTTTGCGTGCCCAAAATTAGTGAATTATCGTATCTTTGCAAATTCTAAAAATGATCAACCGTCTGTTTGCAATGCGCTTTGCCGAATATAAGAAACTGGACCTCGTGGCCGTGGGCAACGAGATCCGTGAAAAGTGGGAAAAAGAGAATACGTTCCGCCATGTGCTGAAAATGAGCGAAGGGGCTCCCGCGTTCATTTTCTTCGAGGGGCCGCCGTCCGCCAACGGCATGCCGGGCATCCACCACGTGATGGCCCGCTCGATCAAGGACGCCGTGTGCCGCTTCAAGACGCAGACGGGCTACCACGTCGAGCGCAAGGCCGGCTGGGACACGCACGGCCTTCCCGTGGAACTGGGCGTCGAGAAGAAACTCGGCATCACCAAGGCCGACATCGGCACCAAGATCTCGGTGGAGGAATACAATGCCACCTGCCGGACCGAAGTGATGAAGTACACGAAGGAATGGGCCGCCCTGACCGACCGCATCGGCTACTGGGTCGACATGGACGATCCGTATATCACTTATGACAACCGCTACATCGAGACCCTGTGGTATCTGCTGAAGAAGATCTACGACAAGGGTCTGCTCTATAAGGGATTCACCATCCAGCCGTACTCGCCGACCGACGGTACGGGCCTCAGCTCCCACGAGCTCAACCAGCCGGGCTGCTACAAGGACGTGTCCGATACCACGGCGACCGTGCAGTTCGAAGTGGTGCGCGACGCTGCTTCGGAGCGCTTCTTCGAAGAAGGGCTTCCGCTCTGCTTCCTGGCCTGGACCACGACGCCCTGGACGCTTCCGTCCAATACGGCGCTCTGCGTGGGCCCGAACATCGACTATGTGCGCGTCCGCTCCACCAATCCCTATTCGGGTGCCGAAGCTGTCTATATCGTAGCCAAGGAGCTTTGCGACACCTGGTTCAATCCCAAAGGCAAGATTCCGTTCACCGTGCTGGACGGCACGTTCAAGGGTGCTGACCTGGTTGGTATGCGGTATCGCCAGCTGATTCCCTGGTTCAAACCCGACGGCGATGCGTTCCGCGTGATTCCGGGCGATTATGTGACCACGGAAGACGGTACGGGTATCGTCCACATCGCGCCGACCTTCGGCGCCGATGACAAGCGCGTTGCCGCAGCCGCCGGCGTATCGGGCATCATGCCCGTGGACCGCGACGGCAATCCGCAGGCCCAGGTGGACCGCCAGGGCCGCTTCTGCCGCATCGAAGACCTCGATCCGGACTATGTGAAGACCCACGTGGATCCGTCCTACCGCGAATACGCCGGCCGCTATGTCAAGGCGGGCTACAAGCAATACTTCGAGCACGTGGAAGAAGAGGGGACCCTCGACATCGACCTGTGCGTGATGCTGAAATCCGACGGCCGCGCCTTCAAGGTGCAGAAGCACGTGCACAGCTATCCCCACAGCTGGCGCACCGACCTGCCGGTCCTCTACTATCCGCTCGACTCCTGGTTCATCAAGGCCACGGCCGTGAAAGACGAGATGGTGGAACTCAACAAGCAGATCACCTGGAAACCGGCTTCCACCGGCACCGGCCGTTTCGGCCAGTGGCTCGAGAACATCCAGGACTGGAACCTGAGCCGCAGCCGCTTCTGGGGCACCCCGCTGCCCATCTGGCGCACCGAAGACGGCAAGGAAGAGATCTGCATCGGCTCGGCCGCCGAACTCTACGCCGAGATCGAGAAAGCCGTCGCCGCCGGCATCATGCCGGTCAATCCGATGAAAGAAAAGGGCTTCGATCCCGCCGATCCGAGCCTCGAAAACTATAACCGCATCGACCTGCACCGGCCGTATATGGATCAGATTTTCCTGGTGTCGCCGTCCGGCCGCAAGATGGTGCGCGAGAGCGACCTGATCGACGTGTGGTTCGACTCGGGCGCCATGCCGTATGCCCAGGAGGGCCTTCGGAACCTGGACAGCCCCAAGTTCGGCGCCACCGCCGACTTCATCGCCGAAGGCGTCGACCAGACGCGCGGCTGGTTCTACACCCTCCACGCCATCCACACGATGGTCAGCGGCACGCCGGCTTTCAAGCGCGTGATCTCCAACGGCCTCGTGCTCGACAAAGCGGGCAACAAGATGAGCAAGCGCCTGGGCAACGCGGTCGATCCGTTCAAGGCCCTCGACACCTACGGCGCCGATGCGCTCCGCTGGTATATGCTCACCAACGCCGAGCCTTGGGACAACCTGAAGTTTGACGAAGGCGGCGTGGAAGAAGTCCGCCGCAAGTTCTTCGGCACGCTCTACAATACCTATGCGTTCTTCGCCCTGTATGCGAACATCGACGGCTGGCAGATTTCCCGGCCCGACCGGAATTCGCTGGCCGAAATCGACCGCTGGATCCTTTCCCGCCTGAACAGCCTGATCCGCGACGTGCGCGCCGCCTATGAGGACTACGACATCAAGTCGGCGGGCCGCCTGATCGAGAGCTTCGTCTGCGACGACCTCTCCAACTGGTACGTCCACCTGAACCGCAAGCGCTACTGGGCCGGCGAGATGACGGCCGACAAGCAGGCCGCCTACCAGACGCTCTACGCCTGCCTCCACGACGTGGCGGTGCTGATGGCGCCGATCGCCCCGTTCTTCGCCGAACGGCTGTATCTCGACCTGACGGCACCTTGCCAGGCGGAAGGCTGCGAAGCCGGACGCTCGGTGCACTTCGTGCAGATGCCCGTGGCCGACGAAAGCTTCATCGACGAAGACCTGGAAGAGCGGGTCCGCCTTTCCCAGACGGCCACGTCCATGGTGCTCGCCCTCCGCAAGAAAGTGGGCATCCCGGTGCGCCAGCCGCTGCAGAAGATGGTGGTGCCCGTCATCTCCGAGCAGGTCCGCACCCGGCTCGATGCCGTGAAGGGCCTGATCCTGACCGAAGTCAATGTGAAGGAGATGGAGTTTGTGGAGAATACCGAAGGCATCCTGACCAAGAAGATCAAACCCAACTTCAAGTCGCTGGGCAAGGTCTACGGTCCGCGGATGAAAGAAATCGCGGCCGCGTTCGCCACGCTCGACCAGCCGACAATCTCCGCCATCCAGCGCGCCGAAGCGGCGGATGAGCCGTTCTCCCTGACGCTCCCGGGCGGCGAAGTCGTCCTCAGCCCCGGCGATTACCAGATTTCTTCGGAAGATATGCCGGGCTGGCTCGTCGCCACGCAGGGCGCCCTGACCATCGCCCTCGACATCGAGCTCACGCCGGAACTCCGGCAGGAAGGTCTGGCACGTGAATTGGTAAACCGCATCCAGAATTTGCGCAAGGCCGCCGGCTTCGAAGTGACCGACCGGATCGAAGTCGTGATCGAACCCAATCCGGCCCTCCAGGAGGCTCTGGAACGCTATGGCGCCTATGTTTGCAACCAAACCCTCTGCCGGGAGATCCGCTTCGAAGCGAATCCCGCCGCGGTCGAGGTCGAATGGGAAGACGGCACGCTTGCAATCGCTGTTGTCAGATTGAAATAAAAAGAGTATATTTACATTTTAGTAATAAAACGGAAAGCCATGGAAGAGAAAAAAGAAGAACAGGTGGAGAAGGTCCGCTACAGCGACGAGGAACTCCAGGAGTTCAAGGAGCTGATCCTGCAGAAGCTTGCAAAGGCCCGCAAGGACTACAACATGCTTCAGTCGCAGATCGACCATAGCAGCAGCAACGACACGGAAGACACCTCCCCGTCGTTCAAGGTGCTGGAGGAAGGATCGGCTTCCCAGGCCAAGGAAGAGGCGAGCCAGCTCGCCGCGCGCCAGTACAAGTTCATCCAGAACCTGGAGGCCGCGCTGATCCGCATTGAGAACAAGACCTATGGCATCTGCCGGGAAACGGGCAAACTGATTCCGAAGGAACGCCTGCGTCTTGTCCCGCACGCCACCCTGAGCGTCGAAGCGAAGAACAAGCGTTAATCCGTGATGAAAGTCTCGAAAGGCGCGCGGATCACGCTGCTTGTCATCCTGCTCCTGATCGTCGACCAGATTGTGAAGATTCTGGTCAAGACGAATATGCAGCTCGGACAGAGCATCCATGTCCTTGGCGACTGGTTCCAGATACTGTTCATCGAAAACAACGGCATGGCCTTCGGCCTGCAGTTCGGGGAAGGCTGGGGCAAGCTCCTGCTGAGCCTCTGCCGGCTGATCCTGATCGCCCTGATCATCGTCTATCTGTGCAAGTTGCTCAAGAAGCCCGAGACGCCCCGCGGCGTCCTGGTCGGGCTCGCCCTGATCCTGACGGGCGCCATCGGCAACATGATCGATTCGATGTTCTACGGCATCATCTTCGACTACGCCCCGTTCCTCTACGGCAAGGTGGTAGACATGCTCTATTTCCCCATCATCGACACGACCCTTCCGGCCGGCTTCCCCATCTGGGGTGGCCGCCACATCATCTTCTTCCGCCCCATCTTCAACATCGCCGACAGTTGCATCACTTGCGGTGCCATCTATCTGCTGTTGTTCCAGTGGCGGTTCTTTGCGAAGAGCTAACGCGACATCCCATCCCGCCTGCGGCGGGGCTATGCAAAGCTCCACAAAAAACAGCGCTCGAGCAAGCTCGGCGCTGGTTTTTTATTCCGCTTTGCGGAGAGTAAGGGATTCGAACCCCTGAGGCGTTGCCGCCTAACAGTTTTCAAGACTGCCGCCATCGACCACTCGGCCAACTCTCCTTGTCTCCTTGGGCGTTGATTTCGGGGCAAAGGTAGCAATTTTTTATGATTTGAGCATCGTTGCGATTTCACTCCTGTCCAGGCCGAATGTGCGGGACAATTGGGGGATGGACGTGTTGGTCGTATGCGAGATATAAGGAATCAGCCGGGCTTTCTCAATTCGGGAGAGTGACGCGATAGCTTTGCCGAACCATCGTTCGCTGACAGAAGACACGTGCTTGAAGAATTCCCCGTCCAGCATCCGGGTCCGGGGACCATCGACCAGTCTCTGATTCATCTCGGCCATATTCACCGTTCCGATCGTTTTCAGCAGGAAAGCCTGTGATCCGTCAAAGGCCGCTTCGACATAGCCATAGTCACAAGTGCTGACTGGTTCCAGTTGCCCATCTGCATTGATGAGCCATTCCGTACCGGCTACGGAATCGTTCGTATGCAGGATCGCTTCCCGTTCCCGCTTGGTCAGCGACGAAACCGGGCGTGCCCATACCCCGCATCTGCCTTTGCAGAACAGCGCCCGATATCCCGACCAGGGGTATGATTCGACGCTGTCACCGTTGTCCAGCGCATTTCTGAAAACGTAAGCGATGGCATTCCTCAGATACCAATCCGTATCAATCCATTGGACATCTACACATTTTTTGTGATATAGCCGCCGTTCGTGATACTTATGGCTGAACCACATCGCATACCTTCTCCGGATTTCATTCCCGTAAGCCTTCGCCTGAGCTTCGTTCTCCGCCAATAGAATGACATGCAGATGGTTTGAAACAACGACATACGTGATGACACGGACATTCTTACTGATCGCGCACAAGAAGATATACTTGATCAACACATCATAGTCTTCATCATCCCGGCAGATAATAGCTTTCTTAAGACCCTCCAGACTCATATGAAAGGGATATACACTGCAGACAGACCCATCCGGCATCTCCCGCACAATCGCACGCAACATTGCCATCGCTCTTTTTCGACAAAGATAATCGCGCCCGCCCAAATCCGGCCGACAAAAAAGCAATTGTTACGGCATCTTCTACCAAATATTTCGGCTATTCCACGTTGTAATTCCACATTCGTGGGGTAGGTCTCCCCGCTTTTTGAGGTAGGTCGAATGAATCAATTCGGACCTACCCCAGGAATCAGTCTCTGACAGCATATACTGGGGTAAGTCTCGGCCAATCCATCCAACCTACCCCAAAATCACACGGGACCTACCCCAAACCGTCTGGATGCCGCTACCCGTTGCAACCTGGATGGGGGGGGACTTCGGCGCCACGCCGACCTGCGGTCCGGCAATGCCCACGCCGTCCAGCTCGGGCGACGTGACAGTGTTGCGCAGGGCTCGGGGTGCGAAGAATGGCTTCTTCGGCCGGGTCGTGAACGGTCAGGACGTGCATGATCTCGGACTGGTCGTCGATCAGTGAGGACGTGCATGATATCAGGCTGGTCGGCGATCGGTGACCGCTTGGCTATAGTTTAGTTACCGGGATTGGCGCAGCTTGTTAGCATGGCGGAGAGAAATAATTCCGATGGGCGCAAAACGCCTTACTCCGTTCATAACCGGATGCGTTTTTTCAGACGGATGTCCTGCGAGGAGGCGCCGAGGAGGATGCGGGCGCGTTTGCCCGGGCTGGTGAAGGCGTGGGCGTCGGTGTTCCAGGTTGTCAGGTCTTCGGCGGGGACGATCAGTTCTACGTTGGCGGTCTCTCCCGCTTTGACGAAGATGCGGTCGAAGCCGCGGAGCCGGCGGGCTGCGTCATCGCCCTGGAAGGCGGCGTAGAGCTGGACGACTTCCTCGCCGTCCCGCGTGCCGGTATTCTTCAGTCGGAACCGGAAGACGAACCGGTCGCCATCGCGGGAAACCTTCAGCCGCGAATACTTGAATGTCGTGTAGCTGAGGCCATGCCCGAACGGGAACAAGGGGTCGCCCTTGAAATACATATATGTGCGGCCGTGCCGGATGTCATAGTCCAGCATGTTGGGCAGGTCGAGGATGTCGCGGACCCAGGTCTGGGTCGTCCGGCCGGCGGGGTTGTAGTCGCCGAACAGGACGTCGGCCAGGGCGTTGCCCAGCTCCTGGCTGCATTGGGTCAGATGGACGATGGCCGGCACGTGGGCCGCCGTCCAGTTGATGGCAAAGGGAAAGCTGGAAATGAGTACCGCCACCGTGTTGGGATTGGCTTGCCAGACAACCTTGATCAGGTCTTCGGTCTCCAGCTGGAGGGAGCGGCGGTCGAGCGCTTCGCGCCCGTCGCCCGCCACCGTGCCGTAGGCCCACGGCGCCTGGACGGTCTGCCCGTCCCAGTCGGGGCTCGTGTTGGGATGGTTGCCCACGCAGACGATGCAGACGTCGGCCCAGCGTGCCAGTTCCTGGGCGGAGCCGTCGGAGTCCCAGCGCTGGAAACGCACTTCGGTCCGGTTGCTGTCGACGGCGGCCCGGATGCCCTCCAGCGGGCTCACGCGGTAGGTGGGGAGAGCGCCGTACCAGTCCTTGAGCACGGCCTCGGCCCGGTTGCCGAAAACGGCGATCTTCGTTACCTTGTCGCGGTCGAGCGGCAGGAGGTCTTGCTCATTCTTGAGCAGGACGATGGATTTCTGCGTCACCAGCCGCGCCTTGTCACGGGCCTCCTGTGTCTCCCAGGGGACGGTGTCGCCGTATTCTTCCGCATCGTACGGGCACGCGTCGTCGAGGAGGCCGAGCCTGAGCATCGTGCGGAGGTTGTTTTTCGTGCGCTCGTTCAGGACGTCCTCGGCGATGAAACCGGCTTCCCAGGCGGCCTTCACCTGCTCGAAGCGGGCGTCGATGAAGCGCGTCAGCCCGGCTTCCAGGGCCATCTTGATGGCTTCGTTGATATCCTTCGCATAGCCATGCATCTCGGGCATATGCAGGAAGCGCAGGGCGCCGGCGTCATCGACGAGGGTGCCTTTCATGCCCCACTCATCCTGCAAGATCTCCTTGATGAAGGGATTGGCGATGCAGGGGATGCCGTTGTATGCGTTGTAGGCTGTCATCAGCGACATGGCGCCGGCCCGGGCGCCTTTCCAGAAGCCGTAGGAATAGTAGTCGCGGAACAGCGCCTCGTCGAAACGGGAATCCGTCCGGAAGCGGTTGTCTTCGTTGCTGTTGGCCAGGAAATGCTTCATCAGGGAAGCGCCGCGCCAATACTTCGGATCGTCGCCCTGGATGCCCCGCACTTCGGCCGCCACCATCTCACCGACCAGATAGGGATCTTCCCCGAAACTCTCCTCGGTGCGGCCCCAGCGGGGATCGCGGGCGAGGTCGGCGTTCGGAGCCCAGAGGACCAGGCATTTCCAGTCTGCATCGTGCGAATAGAAACGCGCCTCGTGCGACATCACGTCGCCGACCAGGCGGGCCATCTCGCGGTCCCAGGTCTCGCCGATTCCGTAGGCTTGCGGGAAGGCCGTGCTGTGCTGGTATCTTTGTTCAGGCCGGCCTACGCGTTCACCGCCGCCCCACAGCCCGGGCAGGTCGGTGGCGCCGCCCCGGACGATGCCGTGGATGGCTTCGGTCGCGCCCGGATTGGCGATGCCGAGCCGGGGGACGCCCTGCCCGACCAGCGTGGCCAGCTTCTCGTCGACGGTCATCAGGGAAACAGCGTTGTTGAGCCGCTCTTCTTCGGAGAGGGCGGGGTTCCGGAACGGATAGTCCTGCGCGCGGAGCGTCAGGGATGCGGCGAGGAGCAGCAGGCCGAGCAATACTTTTTTCATGATTCTCAATGTCTTGCTACGAAGATACGAAGATTTCGATAAAACCGCTTTGCGGATTCAAAAACTCCGGTTATATTTGTGGGAAATTTCCAACTTTTCCTACTTATGCAAGAGAAAGACGGCAAATACATCTTCGGTGTCGTGAAGGTGGGCGACAAGGGGCAGATCGTGATTCCGCGCGATGCCCGCAAACTTTATGATATCAAGCCCGGCGACGCCCTGCTCGTCCTGGGCGACCAGCGGGGCATGGCGCTCCTGAAGACGGAAATCTTCCAGGCCGCCATCGACCAGGCCATGGAGGGCCTTCCGAAATGAGCGCGTCCGCAACCCCGGCCCGGAAATACTGGCTCGACAATCTGCGGTGGGTGACGGTGCTCCTGGTGCTGCTCTACCACGTTTTCTATTTCTACAACAACAAGGGCGTCTTCGGCGGCATCGGCGGGTTCGGCGAGTGGCCGCAGGTAAAACAGTATCAGGATGTGGTGATGTACATCCTGTATCCCTGGTTCATGCCGTTGCTCTTCCTGGTGGCCGGCATCAGCGCCCATTATGCCCTGGCGCACCATTCCGGCAAGGAATGGTTCCGGTCCCGGACACGCAAGCTCCTGGTCCCGGGCACGATCGGCCTGTTCGTGTTCCACTGGATGACCGGTTATTTCAATACCGCCGTGGCAGCCCGGACCGGCGTGTTCGATGGGATGCCCGCCGTGGCGAAATATGTGATGATGGCTGTCAGCGGCACGGGCCCGCTCTGGTTCATCCAGGACCTGTGGCTGTTCTCGCTGTTGCTGCTGCTCATCTGCAAACTGGACGCCTCCGGGCGGTTTCACGACGCTTGCGGCCGCGTCTTCGGCGGCAAGGCCGGCATCCTCTGGCTGATTCTGCTGGGCGTGCTGTTCTGGCTGGGCGAGCAGACGCTGATCCAGAATCCCCGGCCGGAAAGCCCCGACGGCCTGCTTAACCTGTATAAGCCGCTGTTTTACCTGATTCCGTTCCTGCTGGGCTACTTCGTGTTCTCGAACGAGGCCGTTCAGGAGCAGGTGGGCAAATACTGGATTCCGCTGCTGGCCTGCGCGGCAGTCGCAGGCGTCGTTCTGATCGTCACGACTTTCGGCCAGGACAATACCTCGCCGCAGTATCTGGGTAGTCCGCTCAACTGCCTCTACGGCTGGCTGGCCTGCCTGGCGATGATGGCCTGGTTCAAGGCCCGTTTCGACCGGACCTCGGCCTTCGCCGGCTATATGACCCGTTCCAGTTTCGGCATCTACATCGTCCACTATCTGGTGATCGCCAGCCTGGGCTATATGATGAAGCAGTATACGCAGCTTCCGCCTTGGGCAATGTACGTGATTCTGGCAGCTGCCGTCTTTACGCTGTCGCCGCTGCTCTACGAAATCCTCCGGCGGATTCCTTTCCTCCGCTGGAGCATTCTGGGCGAGAAGAAATGACGCGCCGGCGCGCGCTTATTTTCCCTGCAGGTATGCTTTGAAGAAACGCCCCTGGGTGGTGGGGGTGAAATCCCAGTCGCTGATGAGCATCGGCGCCCAGCTGGTGTCGAAGCACCACACCGTGAACGAGATGCCTTTCTGCTCGAAGTAGCGGGTGATGTGCTCGCCGTAGTTCTCGGTGGCCATGACCGGAATATGGGCGCCCGGCTCGTCGGGCAGGCAGAAACCGATTTCCGTGCAGATGACGGGATAGGTGTCGGCCACGAAGCCGAAGTCCTGTTCCCACTGTTCCTCCCACGGTTCGTCGCGCTTCATCGGGTAGGGATGGGACACGTAAGCCACATTCTCGCGGGCGATCGGCGCTTCCGCCACCGGTGTCAGGTCGTACGCCCAGTTGAATCCGGCGCACAGGCAGACGGCCTTGGGATTGTAGGTGCGGATGGTGTCGATGATCTGCTCCTGCAGCGCTTTCCATTCGGGCCAGGTGCAGGTTCCCACGCCTTCGGCCGTGACGGTCGGTTCGTTGAAAAGCTCATACAGCGCCACGGCGGGCTCGTCCTTGTAGCGCTGGGCGACGGTGCGCCAGAACTTGAACGTCTCTTCCCGGGTGGTGTTGTACATCGCGGAGGTGTACAGTTCATCCTTGAGGTTGCCGATGGAGTGCCAGTCCATGATGACGTACAGCCCGTGCTTTTTGGCCCATTCGATGCCCTGGTCCATGGCCCGGAAGGTTTCCTCCCAGCCCAGGGAATTGAGGTTGGCCGGATGGACGGCGAATCGCACCACGTTCGCGCCCCAGTCGGCGGCCGCGGCGAAATACCGTTCGTTCCACTGGCCTTCGCGGACCAGTTTGACCGGATCGGAGAAGCAGAGTCCGCGGAAGACGATTTCCTTCCCCTGCGGGTCGACGAATTGGTTTCCTTTGACTTTCACCCATCCGCCGTCGGATGAACAGGAAAGGGTCAGTGCGGCCAGGAGCACGGCGGCCGCTGCGAGGAAGAATCTTTTCATGGTCGATAGTTTTCTCAAATGTAGTCAATCCCTTTCAATCTTGCAACTTATGTGGAATCTCCGGTCGGAATTGCGTATCTTTGTCCTATGAACCGAAGCGCACAAATCGTACGGACCAGCGTGGTCGGCATTGTCACCAATGTCCTGCTGGCCGCTTTCAAGGCCCTTGTCGGGGCCCTTTCCCACAGTATCGCCATCGTGATGGACGCCGTCAACAATCTGAGCGACGCCCTCTCCAGCGTCATCACCATCATCGGCACCAAACTCTCCCAGCGTCCGGCCGACCGCAAGCATCCGTTCGGTTACGGGCGGGTGGAGTATTTCAGCGCCATCATCATCGCCGTCATCGTCCTGTCGGCCGGCGTCACTTCGCTCATCGAATCGGTCAAG
>JAEEGJ010011839.1_pt1 | contig 21919 bp, 14 predicted proteins | sample 8958761 | NCBI WGS metagenome assembly JAEEGJ01 (sample SAMN16246546, study PRJNA631951) | gut metagenome | biome: gut microbiome; feature: rumen; material: RS-attached | host: Bos | place: Iran: Karaj | collected 2018-10 | reverse complement strand
AGGTCGTGAAGGAACAGGGCAAGGACAACGACTTGCTCGAACGCGTGCTGAAGAACGAAAAGTTCCAGAAGCTCGGCATCACCGAAGAAAAGCTCAAGGAAATCCTCGACCTCCGCAAGTTCGTGGGTCGCGCTCCGGGACAGGTTGTCAAATTTGTAACAGAAGAGGTGCGTCCTGCCATCGAAGCAGTTCCGGATTGGAGCAACATCGATGCCGGCGAACTCAAGGTGTAAAATCGCTTTATAACACATCGCAATACTTTGTCACGCGAGCTCTCGCTGTATGTTTTATACAGCTTCGGCTCGCGTTTCTCGTTACTGAGACTCCGCGCTTTTAGCGCGGGAAATGGGCTTCGCCCATTGTTCGTCGAAGGATGTCGTAATCATATTTTGTCGGAAACTTGTTTCCGTTTCAAGATATAGATTAGGACCTTGCTCGGCTCTAAAGCGATTTTTGTTTTTAAAAAGGGCGCGTTATTCGTCTTAAAACATTTCGATGCAGGCGATTGCAATGCTAATGGGATACATGAGTATTCCTGCGTAAATACCGCCTAAAAGATCGTCGGCCATGACGCCCCATGCTCCGGGGAATGCTTCGAAACGGTGGATGCCGAGCGGCTTAAGAATGTCGAAAAAGCGGAAGAGACCGAACCCGACAAGAAGCGCGATGGGGCTGTCCAGTATAATGTAGGGGTTCACCAGTGCGAAGGTCATAAAGATTCCACAGACTTCGTCAATCACGATCCAGCCGGGGTCTTCGGTGCCGGTGTCTTTCATCGCCTTGTTCACGAAAGGGATTGCTCCGAAAAAGACGATGACCGCTGCAATAAAGAATAAAGGATTGAATTGTATGTCGCCAAACAATCTTACCGCGAGAAGGGCCATGGGGTAGGCGACGACTGCTGCTGCCAGACTGCCCATGGTGCCAGGCGCTTTTGGGCTCATTCCTGAACCAAAGAAAGTGGTTACGAGTATAGACAAAGAATCGGTGCCCCGCCATTCGTGGGGCACTCGTTTTTTGCCGTATTTCTCTTTAAGTTCCTCGCGGTTCACGAGAAATTAGTTGTCCTCGTATTCGGAGCTGCCCCAGCCGTCCAGGTCACCTGCAGCACGGCCAAGAGTTGCACCGCCGAGGATTTCGTCGATACCCTTGTCTTCGGAATCATCGTCTTCTTCTTCGAAGATGGAAGATTCTTCCATTTCAAGGTCATCGTTCGGAATGATCGGATCGTCATCCAGTGCGTTTTTGCTCTTCTTTCCTGCCATATTTTCTCCTTGGTAAAAGGCGTTTTCGTATTCTTTACCGCTATATTATAAATTTTTTTATAAAAAGGGAGATTTTTTTTGAAAAAAGTTAAAAAAAATGCACTTTTGGGGAAATAAAAATGAAAAGCCTCCCGTTTTGGGAGGCTTTTGAGGTTAAAAGCTTGTCAAATTCGTTTTTTTTCGTGGGCTGAAATGTTTTTCGCCATGAATGCGTAAACGGCTTTTGAGCCCATACGCGATAAAAAACGAACCTTCGTGTTAACCCTAGAATTATTCAACATCAGGTTATATTCCACGGTTTCGTTATATTCTTCGGAGTATAGGAGCCGCTTATAGCAATCTTGTGCGCTTTCTGGAGAGAGCATGCTGAGCACATCATTGATGTCGTTTGCCCCAAAGGAATTGATTTCCTGGTAGAACGCCTTGTTGGCAAATATCGTGCGGTAAACCCTGTTTTCACCTTCGATAAGCGCAATAGAAATTTCATTTGTCACATCCATGCGCTTTCTTGTCAGCGGAGAGTTTTCCAGGAAGTTGATTCGTCCCATGTCGTCATAATAGCGACGTTCCGCAGGTGTTTCGTTTGTTTCGAATCCACACAGTTCTGCCCGTTTATTGTGGAAATCTTCGATGGGCATGGGCTTGGCAAAATAATAACCTTGAATCAGTTCACAACCGATTCGTTTGAGGTATTCGTACTGTTCTTCGGTTTCGACGCCCTCGGCCAAAGTATGAATACCGAGCTTTTTCGCCAAGTCCACAATAGAGGCGATAATGACCTTGGACTTCGGGGTTTTGTCGAAGTTTCTAAGGAAGTTCATGTCGATTTTGAGAAAATCAAAATCGTAAGTCTGCAAATTGTTGAATGAGCTGTAACCAGAACCGAAGTCGTCGATCCAGACCTGGTAGCCATCTTCTCTAAAACAGCGAATGGTATCGCCTAAGCTTTCCAGGTCCGAAGCGAAGGCGCTTTCGGTGACTTCTAGGACAAGATATTCCTTGGGAACGTTGTATTTAGCGACAGCTTTATCTACGACCGACTTGATATCGCTTAATTCAAAGTCAAGTCTTGAAAGGTTGACTGAAATGGGCTGGTAGGCGTATCCGCTATCAATATCGTCGCGCAGGTCCTTGCAAACCTGGTCAATAATATAGGCATCCAGCTTGTTAATCAAGTGAACCTTCTCAAGAACTTCAATAAAGATGAGGGGCGAAATCATGCCCCGCTTGGGGTCGATCCATCGGGCGAGAGCCTCGTAACCGCAGACCTTTTTGTTCAGAGCGCGGTAGATCGGCTGGTAATACACCTTGAAGTATCCCTTTTCGAAGGCTTCGTCAAAGTGCTCCAACACGTATTGCTTCTGTTCGTGCTTCTTGCTGAGTTCTTCGTCAAAGACGGCGTATTCCTTGTTGAAAATGCCGTGAACTTCTCTACAGGCGAGGGAGGCGCGGTCCATCATGACAATGGGCTGTTGTGGAGTGCCGTCGGCTATATAGATGCCCGCCTTGATGAGGTTGCGAAGGCCTTTTTCGTAATTTGCCATCGCTTTGTTCAGAAGCTTGATTCGTAGGGCAATTTCTTCAACAGTAAGATTGAGACTGATGACCACCAGGTGGTCTGCTCCAGCTCGTAGGACAGTTTCGCCTTCAAAAAGATTCTTGAGCTCGTCTCTGAACTTGCAGAGGTATTCGTTTCCGCCCTGGTAAGAAAATCTCTGATTAATGGTCTTGAAACTCATCACGTTAAAAAATGTGATGGTCGATCTTTCAAGAGGATAAAAGCTAGGGTCTTTTTGGGTTTGTGCAAAAAACCATGCCACGAAATTCAGGCCGGTAATAGGGTCTTCTTTTTCGAAAATCGAAGTGCTTGGCCCCGCTCCAATGGGCCGCATCATATCGGATTCGCTTTGCATTGCTACCATTTTCTCCTGTTTCGCTAATCAATTTAACTAAAGAAAATGGAAAAAGGGACTTTTCCTTGAAAAAAGTCCCTTTTTATTACGATTTTCTTACTCCAAATTGGAATATTGTTATTCCCACTCAATGGTTCCGGGGGGCTTGTGGGTCACGTCGTACCACAAACTTCCGGCGCCTTCGGCTTCGAACTTGCGCCAGAGACCTGCGAGCATGCCCTGGTCGATTTCGGCGAAGTTTGCCGTCATGGCTTCGGTGGAGTTCACCGGGCGCATCACGATGCAGGGCTTGCCCGCCGTGCGGAGCGGAACGAGCACCACGGGCATCTGCCAGATTTTTTCGTATAGGTCATTTGCCTGCAAGAATTCGGTGCAGATGTTGTCGAACTTGCGGAGCGTATCGAAGTTCTCGCGGGTAGCGAACTGTTCGACAAGCTTCGGGTCTTCGTCAGCCACGCTACCGATCTGGTAAATCACGCGGTTGATGGCCTTGAAGCGGTTGGCTAGTTCGGTAGAGAACTTTTCGCAATCCTTCCAGCTTAAGCCGGTCGTGGTGATGAGGAACGGCTGCGCGTAGGTACGGCCGTCGCCCTGCACGCCCACGCTCTTGATGGGGAGCAGGCGGCCAGCAATGTTGTTTGCCTTCAGGTAGTCGGCGAGGCTGTTGCCTGCGGTGTCCTTCACGTCTTCGAACTTGACCATGTCATCGGAGAGCTTGCCTTCGCTGCAGAGCAGGCGGACGCCGAGGCCCGGACCCGGGAACGGGTGACGCCACACGAGGTTGTGCGGAATGCCGAGTTCTTCGCCGAGAGCACGGACTTCGTCCTTGTACAGGTCGGCGAGCGGTTCCAGCACGAGGCCCTTTTCCATAAGGTCCAAAACTTCTTGCACGCGGTTGTGGTGCGTCTTGATCTTGTCGGCGTTCTTGGTGCCGCCGCTTTCGATGGTGTCGGGGTAGATGGTGCCCTGCGCCATCATCCACTGGTTCGGATCGAGGTTGAGTTTCGCCATTTCCTCGTCCTTCACCGTCAAGAATTCCTTACCGATGATGCCGCGCTTGGTTTCGGGCGCAGTCACGCCCTTGAGCTTCGCGAGGAAGTGTTCGCTGGCGTCGCGGATCTTGAGGTTGTTCATGCCTTCCTTTGTGAGGAAGTCCATAATCTTCTGGGATTCGCCGAGGCGCATCATGCCGTTATCTACATGCAGGCCCAAGACCTTTTCCGGTCCGAGCACGCGGTTCAGGAGCACGAATGCCACGGTGGAGTCCACGCCGCCAGACACGAGCAAGAAGACCTTGCGGTCCTTGACCTGGTCCTTGATGCGCTGCGTGATGAGCGGCAGGTAGCTCTTCATGTTCCAAGTCTTCTTCGCACCCGTGAAGTCGATGAAGTTTTCGAGCAACTTCATGCCGAACTTACTGTGGGTAACTTCCGGGTGGAACTGGATACCGAAAATCTGGCGTTCAGGCTTGTCGCTGTCGAAGGCGACGGCGGCGATTTCGCAGTCCTTGGTGCTGGCCACGATCTTGTAGCCTTCGGGGAGCTTGGTCACCTGGTCGCCGTGGCTCATCCACATGGGGCTGGCCTTCGGGAGTCCCTTCAGGAGCGGGCACTTTTCGTCACCCACGATAAGGTCGGCAATACCGTATTCCTTGACCTTGCCCGGTTCAACGTGACCGCCCAGCTGCTGGGCAATGAGCTGGTGGCCGTAGCAGATGCCGAGCTTCGGCACGGGGAGGTCCAAAATCTCGGGATTATATTCCGGGGCGTCGGCCGCATACACGCTGCTGGGACCGCCACTGTAGATGATTCCCTTCACGCCTTCGAGTTCGCTGACGGGAGCGGCGGGGGAGTGGATCTCGGTAAACACACCCAGGCGGCGTACGCGGTTAGCAATCAGGTGGGCGTACTGCCCGCCAAAGTCCAAAACTGCAATAGTATCGACATTCTTCATACAATTCCAAAAATAGAAATTTATTCTGCAGCGCTGAATTCGCGGGCAAGTTCAATCAGCGTCTGCACGCCGAATCCGGTGGCGCCGTATTCGGTGTACTTCCACTTTTTATCAACGAATGCGGTACCGGCGATGTCCCAGTGCGTCCAGGCGGTGTTCTCGGGCACGAATTCCTGGAGGAAGAGTGCTGCAGAAATGGCGCCAGCGTCGCTTCCGGTATTCTTGAGGTCAGCGAACTTGTCCTTGAGGGCGTCGGCGTATTCTTCTTCGAGCGGCATGCTCCAAAACTTTTCGCAGCAAGCTTCGCCGCAGTTGATCACCTTGAGGCCAAGGTCGTCATCGTTGCTGAAGAATCCGGTGACGGCGTAGCCGAGGGCGCGGACCATGGCGCCCGTAAGGGTGGCGAGGTCCACGATGTGGGTTGCGCCGATTTCGCCGGCTTCGGCAAGTCCGTCGCTTAAGACCAGACGGCCTTCGGCGTCGGTGTTGTCCACCATGACGGTCTTGCCGTTCTTGGCGGTAAAGATGTCGCCCGGCAGCACTGACTTATTGCCGATTGCATTTTCGGCGAGGCAGCAGACGGCGCTCACGCGAATCGGGAGCTTGAGCGTTGCGATAGCCTGGATGGCGGCGAGCGCGGTCGCTGCGCCACTCATGTCGCTAATCATTTCGGGCATGGATTTAGGCGGTTTCAGGCAGAGGCCGCCGGTATCGAAGGTGAGACCCTTGCCGACGATGACCAAGTGGTCCTTGGAGGTACGCTTCGCAGGCTTGTATTCCAGCGTAATCATGTGCGGCTCGTGGGAGCTGCCCTTACCGACGGTCACGTGACCCATGAAGCCTTCCTTTTCGAGTTGCTTCATGTTGCGGACCTTGATGCTCAAGCCTTCGGTGTACTTGGCGACCGTCTTTGCGCGTTCCACGAATTCGGCGGGGTAGAGGTCCGAAGCACTTGTGTTGATCAAGTTCTTGGCGAGCGTAATGGCCTTCTGTTCCACGGCGACTTCTTCGGCAATTTTCTTGAAATCCTTGAGGTGTTCGCCGGCGACAATTTCGTAGGTCACCTGGAAGTTCGGCTTCTGTTTGCTCTTGTAGGCGTCGAACTTGTAGTCGGCGTAATGCAGACCGTGCAAAATGGCCTTGAACTGTTCGTCGGCGGCGTCGGCCAGGAACAGGCTCACGGTGGCAATCTGCTTTTTCATGGCGCGCTTGGCCAGGCGATAGGCTGCCATACGCAGGTGGTCGAGGGCGGAAAGGCCGCGTTCCTTGGCTGCATCCACAAAGAAGGTGTTGCAACCGTCAATTTCTAAGTATTCGAGGTCTTCAAAGGGGCCGTCGTTCATGCCCTTGAGAATGGTTTCGACCTGTTCTTCGCCTTCGGGCGAGAGCACGGTGGAAAACTGAATGGACTGCTTGACAAAGAAAAGGGCGTAAGCCTTGTTGTCGACTTTTTTGAGATTTTCAGAGGAAACGATATTCAGATTCATGCCACAAATGTAGTAAAACTGGTGGCGTGGACGGTTCTATCCGCGTAAATTGCCGTCTAGTCGCTTTTTTTGCCATTCTTTTTGCATTTTCAAAAGAAAAAATGCTATAATAAAGTGTGAAAAATGGAGGTTCAAATGAATCGTAAAATCACTGGTATTCTTAGTGTTCTTGCCCTTTCGGCATTTACCTTTGCTCAGGAAGGCGCCGCAGCTACCGCTGCTCCTGCAGCTGCCGCTCCGGCGGAAGAAGCTGCTCCGGTCGCCGTCCGTGGCGCAGACGCTCCCGCTGCTGCCGCTGCCGAAGCTCCCGCTGCAACGGAACAGGCTACCGCACCGGTTGCAGCCGAAGCTCCCGCCGCTGTTGCTGAAGCTCCTGCCGCCGCAGAACCTGTCGAAGAACCCGCTGTGGTCGTAGCCCCGAAGGCTGTACGCGGCGCCGGTAAAAATGAAGATGTGGGTCCTTCTTCCGAAGCCGCCCAGCGATTCCGCGATGCTCGCAATACCGTGTATTACGAAACCGTTTACACCGGCCAAGATGGAGTTCCTGTCCGTACAGTCTATGTTGCTGAACGTGAAGGCAAAGATACGGTGACGCTCGATGACCTTAGGGGCCTTTACCCCATGAGCTTTAAAATTGGTGCCCACGCTTCCGTTGGTGCCTACCAGCTGGCTGGTAACGACTGGGATAGCGACCAGTACAATGGCATGAACTGGAAGGCCGGTATCATGTCCATTATCCCGTTGAATGCCTACACCATGGGTATTAAGCTCGGCGTCCTTTACGAACAGGCTAAGGCTAGCGAATCTTACATCGTTAATGAAGTTCCGACCAGCTATAAGTTCAGTCAGAAGAAAATCGATATTCCGGTGCTCTTCACATTCAAGGCCGCCACTTCGAGAATCTTCTTTGATCTCGGTGCTGAAATGTCTATCCCCGTGTACGATAAGCTTCGCCTTTCTTACACCGATGCAAAGGATAACAAGCATACGGACAAGATTGACATGATGGACGATTATCGAAACAGCATGGACTGGGCTTTTGTCTTTGGCTTCTCGGTCATGGCAAACCAGTACATTTCTCTCGACATCTCGGCCAACTTGGGTATGTCCGACCTCTATGATGGTCACATGAAGTACCTGAACCTGAATCTGGATGCTTCTTCCTTCAACGTCGGAATTTCTGTCTACCCGTTCTAATATATGATTCTTGCAATTGTCGCTGTAATTCTTGGCCTTGCGGTTCTCGTCTGGAGTGCTGACAAATTCGTAGACGGAGCCGTAGGTATTGCCGAATTTTGCGGCATGTCTACACTTTTGATTGGTATGGTTATCGTAGGCTTTGGAACCTCTGCTCCGGAGCTTACGGTTTCTGCTATATCGGCTTCGCAAGGAAATCCCGAGCTCGCTCTCGGTAACGCTTACGGCAGCAATATTGCAAATATCGCCCTGATTTTGGGCGCTACTGCCTTGATTTCGCCAATCCTTATGCAACGCTCGGTGATTCGCGGTGACTTGCCGATCCTGATTGCTGTATCCATTCTTTCCATTATTTTGGTGTGGGATGGTAGCGTGGTGCGCTGGAACGGCATCTTGCTGCTGGTCGTCTTTGTCGCCGTAATGGGCTACAATGTTTGGCGCGAAATGCGAAAGGCTCATGCTGAAATTTCGGCCGATGAACCGTCGAATGAAAAGAAGTCTTTAGGCAAGTCTGTTCTGTGGCTCGTCTTGGGCCTTTTACTGCTTGTGGCTAGTTCCCGTGCGCTGGTCTGGGGCGCTGTCGAAATTGCCCGTACGCTTGGCGTGAGTGATTTGCTGATTGGCCTTACTATTGTGGCTATCGGAACCTCATTGCCGGAACTAGCCAGTTCCATTGCCGCAGCCCGTAAGGGTGAGAACGACTTGGCTCTTGGGAACATTATTGGTTCTAATCTTTTTAATACGCTGGCAGTTGTGGGCGTGGCTGCAACCATTTCGCCTATGGACGAAATCGAAAGAGTGGTGACTACCCGCGATATGCCGCTCATGACAGCTTTGACTGTCGCCTTGATTGTTCTTGGTTTTAGACGCAAAGGTGATGGTCGTTTAAACCGTATTGCCGGCGGAATCCTTTTAGCGGTTTACGTCGGTTACCTTGCCTTGCTTGTTACGCAAGCGGCTCATTAATTTGATTTAATTTTCAATCTTCCGCTAGAACTGGAAGTAGATGAAGGGGCAGCTGTCTGCGCTCATGAATTGGTAAATCACGAAGATGATGAACGCGGAGCTTGCGACCATGAGCGGAATGGGCTGGGAGGCGAAGGCGATGCGGTAACGGCTCTTGACCTTCTTGGGAATCCAGTGGATGAGCATGCCCGCGATAAACACCAGGATAATGTTGATGTGTTCCCAGGCGATTGTGCCGATGGTATCCCATTTCCAGGCGGTACCCATCTGCTGCACCATGTTTTTGGCCGTATTCCAGGCGACTTCGTTGGCTTCGGCGGGGTCGAGGTTCGAACCGGCGCGGAAGAACAGTCGGGTAAAGGTGATGAAAATGAAGGTCAGGGACACGTTCCATGCCACGTAGATTCCGTGGATGTACTTGTCGCTGAACAGGCGGAAAATCAGCACCGAGTAAATACCTACGAACAGAATGCCGAAATAGGCTGCCGTGATGGCGAAAATGGCAATGTGGCTTTGCTTAAAGATAATAGCCGAAGTGGCGAACAAGATGAATGAGGCGGCAGCACGGAAGGTGCGGCTGCGCTTGACCCAAATTTTATTGAACACCTGGCCAAAGCCGTTCAAGCCGCCCCAGATGATAAAGTTCCAGCTAGCACCGTGCCACCAGCCGCCCACGATCTGGGTTGACATGGCGTTCATGTTGGTGGTAATGAACTTGCGGGAATCGGGCTTGAGGTAAGCGTAAATGGCGATATAGAGGAAGAACAGGCCGAGAGCGATGCCCACCCAGACACTGCCCGAAAGCATAATGGCAACCAGGCTCAAGAATCCCATCCAGAAGAACGTTCCGACGGAGGCTCCACGGTTACCGCCCAGGGGAATGTACAGGTAGTCGCGCCACCAGCTGGAAAGGCTGATGTGCCAGCGACGCCAGAATTCCGTGGGGCTGAGAGCCTTGTAGGGACTGTTGAAGTTCTGCGGCAGGCGGAAACCCATGAGGAGTGCAACGCCAATGGCGATGTCGGTATAGCCTGAGAAGTCGGCGTACACCTGCAGGGAGTAGGCGAACAGGGCAATCAGGTTTTCGAGGCCGGTAAACAGCAGTGGAGTGTCAAAGACGCGGTCCACGAAGTTGGTGGCCAGGTAGTCGCTCAAGATGATTTTCTTGGCGAGGCCGTTCAGAATCCAGAAGACGGCAATGCCGAAGGTACGGCGCGGCAAGAAGAATTTCTTGTAGAGCTGCGGTACGAATTTATCGGCGCGCACGATGGGACCTGCTACCAGCTGCGGGAAGAAGGACAGGTAAAATCCGAAATCCAGGATGTTCTTGACTGCCGAAATTTTACCGCGGTAAATATCAATGCAGTAACTCATGGCCTGGAAGGTAAAGAAGGAGATGCCCACCGGCAAAATAATCGTATCGACCAGCGAATGGGTGCCGAACATCTTGTTGCTGGCTGCCGCGAAGAAATTGTACACGTGCAGCTCGATGCCGGTAAAGTCGTAGAGGGCGTCCAGGAAGAAATAGGAATACTTGTAGTAGCAAAGAACGAGAAGGTCGATGATGACCACGATAATCATCAGGAATTTCTTTTTCCACTGCGCTTCGGCTTTTTCAATCCACTTGCCGATAAAGAAGTTCGCTACGACACAGAATATAAGAATGCAAACGTAGCTGCCGCTTGTCTTGTAATAGAAGAACAAGCTCGTGGCGAACAGGAACGCGTTACGGAGAGCAATGCGATTCTTGATTAAGGTAAGAAATGCGAAGACGACGGCGAAGAATCCCCAGAAATAGAACTGCGTAAACAGCAGCGGACTATTCGCGTCGAACGAGAATGTTCTTGTAAGGTAAGGTATCAAGTAATCTAACATATTATGTCATCCTGAGCGAAGTGAAACGGAGTCGAAGGATCTAATCCTTCATTAAGTTTTTCCATTCAGGGTTCATTTTGTTTATCAAATTGTTTTTCTTTTCTCTTTTCCAACCTTTTAATTGTTTTTCTCTTGTTATAGCATCTTTTATTTCTGTATATCTTTCAAAATAAACGAGTTTATTGATTTTATATTTTGATGTGAATTCAGCTCCATTGCCACTAATATGTTCTAATGCACGTCTTTCAATATTATTTGTTACTCCAACATATATTGTTGAATTACTCTGATTAGACATTATGTATGTAAAGTAATCGTTTCTCATTTTTTTTAGATCCTTCGACTTCGAACCTACGGTTCTTCGCTCAGGATGACACTGCTGCAAATCCTTATTTTACTTCTTCATTCCTTTTTTCTGCAGGCAAATTGGCTATATGTTCTTGATATGTCTTGATGATTGCCTTGTAGAACAGATCGCCCAGAAGGTTGTAACCGGCCAATTTAAAGTGGACCTTGTCTGCCTTGGCCAGGTCTGCTTTTTCCCATTTGGCCATGGAACCGAGACCACCCATGATGCTGAACTTGTCCCATACGCCGGCTCCGTGCTTTTCGGCCAGGGCGAAGAATGCCTTGCGGGCCACGTCACCATTGGGGTGTTGCACATAGCGTTTTTTCTTGACCTTGCGGAACATGTCGTTGTTGGTCTCGAAAATAATGGCTGCGTTGGGGTTCACCTTTTTAATGCGGGTAATCAGTTTGTCGTAGTCGTCACGGAACTGTTTGTCGTTAAAGCGTTCCACGTTGGCGTCGTTAATGCCGATGGCGAAAATGACGAGGTCCGGCTTGTAGTAGGCCAGTTCCTTTTCGAAACGGGGGCAGACTTCTTCAAAGTAGTCGTGAACCTTGGCGCCGTTAATGCCTACGCCGGTATAGGTAATGCCCGGGTTGTTGGTTTCGGTCAAAATACCTGTGAGCGTAAAGCGGGGGCGTGCGTTCTTCTTTACGGAATCGGGAACGACTTCAGCTTCGGTAATGCAGTGCTCGTTGGCGTAGTTGGTGGAATCCAGTTCGCCTTCGGCGTAGTTGACTGCCGGCTTGTTTACCATGTCGGCACAGCGACGGGGACCCTTGGCGCGGGCTTCTTCTCGGGCGGGGCAGGCGGTGTCCAGAACGTCGCATTCGCCCTGGAACATGGAATCTCTGGCCACTTCGGGTAGGGCTACGTTGTTAGGAATCTTGGCTGGCGGTTCGGGCTCCTTCTTGTTTTGGGCCGTGTCGCCGTTGGCTTTTTTCAGGGAATCTTCCTTGGCACGGGCGATGGAATCCTGGATCAGGGAGTCCGTAATGAACTGGGCTATGGTGGCCTGCTGCAGGGAATCCATCCAGCGGAATGCAATTTGGATGGTATCGATGGGGCGGGGACTCGTAAAGACGTAACTCTGACTTGCGGTGTCAAGTTTACCGTAAATGTCTACGGAATCGACTCGCAGCACGGGCACCACGTCGTTATTATCGCTGTAGCCGAACAGGCGGAGCTTTGTTTCGCCCCAGATTGGTTCAGAATTGTACCTGTCCAAAAGGAGGGTGATTTCGGAGCGCGGATCGCTGGTACTCACGGCGATGCCCAAAAGCCCAAGGGGCTTCTTGATTTCGCGTTGCACATTCTTGTTCATGTCCCAGATGCCCTTGTAGGCGCTGGCGTAGCTGGCGGGCGTATTGGTGCGGGCGGCGGAGTAGGGGAACACGAATCCGCGACCTGCCGAAGCACCCGGATATTCCTTGATAAAGTGTTCGCGGATGCGGCCCGAAATCACGTCGGCCTGCAGATGCGAACCGCCCACGTGCAGAATGCGCACCTGTCCGCGGTTTTCGAACACCAGGGTGTCCAACTTGTTGTAGAATGCGTTGAAAGACGCATTCCCTCTGGGGAACTGAATTACATTAAGCGAGGTGTCGATAAAGTCATAGCGGGTCAGGTCGATGTTGTAGGCACCTGGTGCGGCCGTTATTTTTTTCGCTTCGCTTGCAATAATGTTTGTAGTGAGGGCTGCAATTAATGCGGCGGCAAGAAATCTCATTTCTTTGCACCTCCTCTTTTCTTAGATCTTTTCGACTTTACGTTCAAGAAGGTTCGCTCGGGAAGAACGTTCTTTTCTTTTTCAATCTGTTCTTCGTTGCTCCACTTGTGAATGTCTTTCAGCTTTTCGTCGCTAATGTTGTGGCGATCGCGGAACTTGAAGTAGTCGTAGTGCATGCGGAGTGCCGAGCAGAACAAGTCGCCCATGTAGGCAGCACCCCTGCGCGTAAAGTGAATGTGGTCCGTGAATCCGAGGGCCGGCTCCTTGTTGACCCACTTGATCATGGCTCCGTTGCCGCCCATCACACGGTGCATGTCCCAGTAGGCGGCGCTGTTTTCAAGGGCTACTTCGCGGAGAGCCTTGATAGTCATGTTCAGGCCTGCGTAAGTCTGCCACTGTCCGTCCTTTTGGCGTGCCATGTCGGCAGGGCCAATGAATAAGATGTCTGCATCGGGGTTCGCTTTTTGAATGGCCTGAATTTGACGGGTGATGATTTTCTTGGTCCAGTCGATGTTGCCGGAGTTGATGCTGGGTACCAGGTTTCCGCCATATTCCATAATCACCAGGCGCGCGTTCATTGCCTTGTAGGATTCTGCCAAAAGTTCGGTGTCGATGCGGTGGAAAATGGTGCCCGAAGAACCGCGCATGGCCACGTTGTCTACTGCCACGCCATAAGCGCCGTCTGCAGAAATCGCGTAGATTTCTGCGTTACCCGAAAGGTACATCTTGGCAATGGAGGTGGTGTCCTTGAGTTTCCAAGTGTACACCTTGAGCTTGTTGTAGGTGTCGACCGTGGGTTCGCCTGCATCCACCACCTTGGTGGTGCGCTTTTCTTTGGAGGTGCCGTCTTCGTTCTGACCAACGACTTCCACTAAGGTCTGGTTTACGTTGAGCTTGGCCTTGAGGCGGGCGTTCTTGTTGGTCAGGAGCTTGATGGTCTTGTAACCGCCCACGTGGGGGAACTGTCCCTTGCGTTCCTTGCGACGCTGGATGGTGATGGCGGCGTCACCTTCGAGCTTAGCCAGCTGTGCCAAGGGGCCGTAGCGGCTGTGATCTGCTTCCTCGTCCTTCGGTCCAAACAAGATATAGCGGGAGAGTGCGCCCGTGCTGGCATGACTGGTGGTCTGGGACGGAACCGTCATAATGGGGGGCATCATGCCGGGGCCAGCGCCACCGAATTCGTCTTGCAGGTCTTCGCGGATGGTTGCAGAGATTCGGTCTTCTTCAAGCTGGGAGTCGCCGTAGTGAACAATGTGGACCACGGTGCTTTCCAAGGAGGCAAGCTCCATATGCAGGAAGAACCGGTCGAACCACGTGGGGTCGTTGTTGGGCAAATCGAAGCGTGTCCTGCCCTTTTGGAAAAAGTCCTCGTAGAACTTCAGGGAATCGCTGAAGGCGGCGAATTCCTGTCGTTTGGTGGCTTCCATCATTTCGCGGATTGCCTCTTCGGGATCGGCAGCCGCGCTAGAATCGCCGAGCGAGTCGCCTGCGGACTGCTTTTCGAAGATTTCGGTGAGCTTCGGGTAACGGAGCGTCGAATCGCCAATGTGGATGCCGTCATTCGGGTAAATGAGGGCGATAAGCCCCAGTACGGCGAACAAGCTAATGATAGATAAGAGAACTTTTAAGGGGGACATCATAAGCGTTTAACTATTATGCCTTCAAGCGCTCTACGATGGCTTCTGTATTTCCTACGAACATTTCGCCGGTGCGCATGTCCTTGTATTCGAATTCACCTGCGGCAGCCTTGGAACCATCGACGTACACGACGATTTTTGCACCCTGGTAGTTGGCCTGGTCGAGCTGCTTGCCCATCTTCATGGGGGCGAGCGGGTGAGAAACCTTGCTTCCGTCTGCGCGGAACACTTGGGCGGTTTCGAACACCTTCTTCATGTCGTTTGTAAAGCTTGCGATGTAGAAGTCCACGCTCTGCTTCGGGCTCGGGAGCAACTTGTGTTCAGCGAGCAAGTCGGCGAGAACCACGTCGCCCATGCCAAAGCCCACGCCCGGAATACGTTCGCCACCGAGTTTTTCGGTGAGGCTGTCGTAACGGCCACCGCCAGCGATAGCGCGCATGGATTTACCCTTGTCAAAGACTTCGAACACGATGCCGGTGTAGTAGGCAAGGCCGCGAACGATGGAAAGGTCCAGGTTCACGCATTCGCCGTAGCCTGCTGCGGTGAGGGTGGCGAACAGGTCTTCGATTTCGGCGAGGGCGGCCGTTGCGTTTTCGCTGTGCACCTTGGTCTTGACTTCTTCGATGCTCTTGCAGCTCATGAAGTCGTCCAGTTTTTTCACCTGGTCTTCGGAGAGGCCTGCGTCGGCGAGAGCCTTGGCGAAGGCTTCGGGGCCGATTTTCAGGCGGCGGTCAAGCACCGGGTAAACCAGCGCCGGATTCGGGGCGCCGATTTCTTCAAGGTAGGTGGCCAAAAGCTTGCGGCTAGAAACGCCAATGGCGAATTCGCCATCCTTGAGGCCGAACTTGCGGAGCATCGTAGCGATGGCGGCCATCAGGTCGGCTTCGGCGTAAATGCTTTCGGTACCGATGATGTCCATGTTCAGCTGGAAGAATTCGCGGAGGCGGCCCTTCTGAGCCTTTTCGTAACGGAAAAGGCGGGGCATGCTGAACCACTTGAAAGGTTTCTTGAGTTCGCGGGCCTTCTGGATCACGAGGCGGGCGAGTGTCGGGGTCATTTCGGGGCGGAGTGCGATTTCGCGGTCGCCCTTGTCTTTAAAGTTGTAAAGCTGGCTAACGATTTCTTCGCCGGATTTGCCCGTATAAAGCTCCAGGTGTTCAAACATGGGGCCTTCGTATTCTTCGTAGGCAAAAGATTCGGCGACGCTGCGCCAGGTGTCAAAAATGTAATTCTGGATGCGCTGGGCTTCCGGGTAAAAATCGCGTGTGCCCTTAGGCAACTGGGGGATAGAAATGCTCATAGTGAGCACAAATATAGTTATTTCACCTCAATCATCGGGCTTGTTTCGCTGAGCAAGTAGGTCCATTCTTCGCGAATTTTGTTGTATTCGGCCGGGTCGGCGTACAATGCGAAGGTGGTCCACTTGATGCTATTCTTGCCGTCGAAATTCTTTTCGTAGCTCACGTAATCCGGGTCGCGGGTGAGCGGCTTCGGACCCGTAACCTTGACAGTCTTGCCGTTGGCGGCGGTGACGCTTAATTTGTATGCAAACTGCGTTTCGTGGGGCATGCGAATGGGGTGGTGACGCTTGGAAACCTTGGGCAGCTTGAACAGGCTGCGTTCCCACACGTTGGGGAAACGTCCCTTGAGTTCGGAGCCGCCCTGTCCGAAGTAGCCCTTGGAGGCGTAAGTCACGATCAAGGCCAGGGGCTTGTTGAATTCAGACAGGTTGTCAATACGGATGTTGCCGATGCTAACGTCGGGAATGCCCGAGGCGAGGAAATCTTCCATCAGCTTTTCCTGCTCCTTCATGTCGCGGCCAAAGAAGCGGTTACGCATGACGCTTGCAAACTTGCCCTGCAGCGAAATCGAGTCGCGGAATTCGCAGGCGCCGTCGTTTCCGATAAACAGGCGGTGTTCAATGCCGATTTGGTGTTCCTGATTGTCTTCCAAAATCGGCGTGGTGACCACATGGCTGCTGTCGTCGTTGATCACGAGCGCGACTTTGCCTTCCATGTCGAGTGGTACGGTGCGGTCGTTGCCGGTTTTGTCGGTGGCGTCGACCCAGCGTTCGGTGACTTGACCTTGCGCCGGAATGTAGAGAATCATGTGGTTGAACTGCTGAATCGTCGGGAGGCCGGCGAAGCCTTCTTCGGTCAGGTGGATGGCGGTGAGGTAGCTCTTGATGCCAATCGATTCAAGCATTTCCTTGAGCAAAAGCGCCATGTCCTTGCAGTCGCCCTGGTGCTTTTTGAGCGTGACTTCGGCGGTTTGCGGAATCAGGCTGTGTCCGCCGAATCGCACGTCGCGGTAGCGAATATCTTGGCGCACAAAGTTCACGATGGCCTTGACGGCGTTGTCGTTTGCCTTGCTGCCGCGGACTTCGCGGGCTTTTTCTCGCACGCTCACGGCCTGCTTGAACTGGTGCTTGATCAGGTTCTGGTAATCTTCGCCCACGTTCTTCCATTCCTGCTTGCCGGTAAGCATCAGGCCTGCGCCAAAGTCGCGGTACACGGGCATGTAAAGTTCCTTGCGGATAATGACCGGGTTTTCGATCTTCCATTCGATGCCGCCCTTGATTGCCTTCTTTTCGAGCGGGCCGTATTCTTCGGTCACAAAACGGGCTGTGTCGGCGTAAATGCGGAAGCTGGACTGGCCTACGGGAACGTCCTTGCTGCTCACGAAGTCGGTGTAGGGGATCATGCCCTTGTTTTCGATATTCGTGCGGCTGAACTGCAGGTAAATAAAGTCGCCCGGCTCCAGTTCCGAGAGCGGGAAATGCGCCGTCTGCGATTCGTTCTGGCCGCCGATTTCGGTGGCGTAGGTAATGTAGGCGCCGTTCAGGTTCGCCTTCTGCTTCAGGTTCCAGTTGCTGTCGTAGACTTCGAGCGCGTTCAGGTAAATGCGGTCGAATCCCGGCAAGAAGTCGAAGGTGAATTCGCGATAAATGGCGGCGCCGCGGATGTCGAGGATTTCCATGAGCATTTCGTCGGTGCGGACCCAGTTCGCGCCCTTTTCGGCCTTCAGGGACTGCTTGCTGTAATGCACTACAGCGGGGAAGTCGCCGTCGGTGCCTTGCTTCTTGGCGTTTTCGCTGAGTAGGCCCTTCAGGTTCTTGGTGCGTTCTTCCACCGGAGTGATGGGCTTTTGCAGGGTGCGGTTGTCAGCCTTGCCGAGGAAGGCCTTCGTGGCGCTGAGGAAACTTTTCGCGTCTTCGTTATCGGGTTTTAAGGCGAGCGCCTTGGTGAGCGACTTTTCGGCGTCGCGGTAGTTACGGCTGTAAAAGAGAATCTTGCCCTGTGTGGTCCAAATCTTGTAGTCGTTACGGTCCTTGGCCAAGGTTTCTTCGCTAATGGCGCGGGCTTCTTCGTAGCGGCCAAGGAACATGAGGGCATCCATCAAGGTGCTTCCGAGTTCCACGCTCATGCCAAAGCGGCGGCGCACCTGGTAAAGAATATCGACGGCTTCAGCGTATTGGTCGAGGCCCATGTAAGTTTTCGCGAGGTAAACGCCCAGGCGGCTGCTCGGCTGCGTATCGTAAAGGCGTTGCACGACCACGAGCGACTGGTTGCGCTGACCCAATCCCCAGAGGGCGTCGCTCAAGTTGATCACGTATTCCGGGTTGTTCGGTGTGTATCGGAGGGCGGCTTCGGCGCATTCGCGGGCGCGGCCGTAGTCGAACAGGGCTTCGTACATTTCGCCCAAAATCGAGAGTAACTTGCCGTTCTTTTGCACCAGTTCGCGCTGGCTTTCAAAGTGGCTGATGCCCGGGCCGTAAAGTTCCTTCATCTGGTACACGAATCCGCAGTTGATCAGGTAGAGAGGCTCTTCGGGGTCCATGCGGTTCGCGCGTTCAAAGTAGCTGAGCGCCACCAGCGGCTGGTTTTCGAGCAGGCGCAAAATGCCCACCTGGTTCATAATCGCGGCGTTGAATTTTGCCTGTTTCTTGGCGGATTCTGCATCGCTGGCGGTGGCGGCGGATTTGGCGGCGGGATTTTCGCCCACCGTCATGCCTTCGATACCGCGCTGCATGACCTTGCCGTATTTCTTCTTGTTTACGCCCTGGGTCCAGCTCACGATCAAGATTCCGCGGCCATCGTCATAGAAGTAACGGCCCGTGTAGTAGAAGTCGAACTTGTTGACGACATGGGTCAAGGTAAAGTCCTGTGCGTAGCGGTCGCCGACCTTTTGACGGTGGCTTTCAAGTGTCGGATTATTCGGGTCGACGCCCAGGCGCACGAGCAACACCTTGAACAAATCTTGCGAATTGACGGCATCGCTTTCTACAGTCGCGCCGTAAACGAACAGCGAAACGTCCTCGGCCTTGTTCGAAAGCACCAGGTCGGGGTCGTCATTCTGGCGGGCGATTCCTGTCCAGTGATGCCAGAGGGTGTCTTTCACAGCCCAAGTGTAGCCGAGGGCGGGGGAGTTGAAGCTTTGCACGTTGTTCGGCGAAAGTTCCGGGCCTTCGCTGGCGGCGGTTTCGCGCATGCTGAAGTTAGCGAAGAATTCCTTCCACTCGTTCTTGAGTTCGCCCGGGGGCAGCTGGGTGTCGGTGGCAGAAAGCGTGAGCGTGTACACGCGGCTGCCTGCGCCAGTTACAAAGCCCACGGCCTCGTAGGGGCTGTCGTAGCGCTTGCCGGCGATGTCGAAGAAGACGCCGGTACCGCCGAAAGCTTCCTCGGGATAGGTTTCGGCGAGAGTTGCCTTCTTGCCGCTAGATTCAAACGCCTGCATTTCCATCTGGGCGCGGTCCATGAGTCGCATGGGTTCGCCCTTCGGGAGTTCGATTTCGACCAGGACCGCGCGGCGTCCTGTGCTTGCGTTATAAAATTCGTAGGGGACGCCGCTCTCGTGGGCTCCTTCATCTGAGCCGCCCACGAGCGCCCAGTCACCGGAGCCGCCCTGCGGCAGAATGAAGCTGAAACCGTCGGAGCTGAAGCTGTTGGCGGTATTTTTGCGGGCCGATTTGGAGCCTGCATCCGAATTTACAGCCGAACCTTCGTCAAAATAGTCGTCCGTGTAGCTCCTGGAACCCCCGTTCCCCGCGCCTTCGGACGTTTTCGGGTCCGATTCAGTCAGCGGCTGGCCGTTACCGGCACAAGAAATCAAAGAAACTACGAAAAACAGCCCGAACAGTGGGGCGCAAAAATTGGGAATACGACCAAAATTTTTAAACAAAGAATTGCTCATGACGACAAAAATAAAAAAAACGAGGCGCTTAAGCCCCGTCCTTCCATAGTCCAAAGTGGAATAACGATTGTATCGTACATTTGGTATCATACAAAAGCAAAAATCTTTTTACGTTGTTCAGCTGCTAAAAAAGGGGTGCAAAATTCCCAATTTTTCTGAATCTGGCGTGTTATATAGAGGAGCCTTTCGACGTTTTTGGGTTCCAAATAGACGATAATAATGAAGACTATCTGAAGGAGTTGGAAATGGCATTCAAAAGTGTAGGACAGAAGTACGGCTTTGTGAGCGCCGGTGATGTGTTCCGCAAACGACTTGCGGATGCTCATGCTGAAACTCAAGAAGCTAAAGACAAACTTGCGCAAAATAAAGCTGACACCGAGGCCGTTCTTCGTGAAGAAGGGCTTTCCGACGAAATGATTGCGAAAATTCAATCAAAGCTCGAAGCACTTCAGCAATGTCGTCTTGCAAAATAGTTTAGTTGTTTTTTTTCTAGAACGAAAGCCAGCTTGTAAGGCTGGCTTTTTAGTTGCTATATTTTGCAAAAAATTTGAAAGTTAGGTGGTTTTATGAAGAACGTTTGGGCATTATCTGCTATCTCGGCGGCTTTGATGTTTTTTGCGGCTTGCGACGACAGCACCTCCGCTACTCACAACGATGACCCGCTCAGCAGTGGAACCAAGGCATGGTCTTCATTCAGTGACGATGATGACAAGAGCGTCTATGACGCAGAAAACAATACCTTGACGGACCTGCGCGACGGGAAAACCTATAGGACCACCACCATTTCAATACCGGAAAAGGATTATTCCGAAGTGTGGATGGCGCAGAACTTGAATTACGAGACGGTCAATAGTCACTGCTATGATGATGTTGCGTCCAACTGCGCCAAGTATGGCCGCCTTTACGCATGGGCTGCCGCCGTGGGCAAGTCGGAAAGCGAATGTGGCTATGATCAAAGTTGCGACTTTGGTACAGGCGATGTGCAGGGTGTATGCCCCAATGGCTGGCACCTGCCCAGTAAAGATGAATTCGAGGCGCTGATTAATGCGGCTGGCGGCTCCAGTGCGGCAGGCAAGGCGCTCAAGTCCGTGGACGGGTGGGATGATGATGAATATACTGTTCCTAACGACGACGCCTATTCCTTTGCTGCGTTGCCGGCCGGCGACTACGACCATGGCAATTTCCGCAATGAGGGCTACCTCGCGTACTTCTGGAGTTCTACACAGTACAATGAAGGCAACGAGTACAAGTACAATGAAGACAACGCGTACGACATGAACTTGTACTACAGTGACGACTATGCGTACCTGGGCAGCGACTACAAGGGCTTCGGGATCTCTGTCCGTTGCCTTAAGGACTAGATGTAGTCGGGGGTTTTAGGGGGTGTCCCCCTAGGAGAGGAGGTAGCGAAAGACCCGACTACTGATGCTTTATGGCCGGAAGGGATGTTTCTGGTGAACGAGCCCCGGTTCACAGAACGAAGTTCTGTGGCCCGGTTAGCGAGTGTGCGGAAACATCGCGACGGTCTTTGCTTTATGTCGGGGCTTACGCGAGGGGGAAACTTCCCCCTTTGGGTGGGAAAATTAAACCTCTATAGCCGGTTCGGGGCGATTTTTTCGCAAATGTTACTACACAAACGGCTCGGATTTTTGTAAATTTACGCCCAACAACGCACCACCCCTCCCTAAAAAAGTGGGGTGAAGCAATTTCACAATAAACAAAAGGATCCAATAATGGCTCTCAAACTCGGTATCAATGGTTTCGGTCGTATCGGCCGTATGGTCTTCCGCGCTGCTGTGGAAAACTTCTCCAAGGACATTACTGTTGTCGGTATCAACGACCTTCTCGACGCTGACTACCTCGCTTACATGCTGAAGTATGACTCCGTCCACGGCGCTTTCAACCACGACATCAAGGTGGAAGGCAACTTCCTCATCGTCGATGGCAACAAGATTCAGATCTTCGCCGAAAAGGATCCGTCCGCTATCACTTGGGGTGCCCTCGATGTTGACGTCGTTGTGGAATCCACCGGCTTCTTCCTGACCGAAGAACTCGCTTCTGCTCACCTCAAGGCTGGTGCCAAGAAGGTCATCATGTCTGCTCCGTCTAAGGACGCTACTCCGATGTTCGTGTACGGCGTGAACGACAAGACCTACGCTGGCCAGAAGATCATCTCCAACGCTTCCTGCACCACCAACTGCCTTGCCCCGATCTCCAAGGTTCTCGATGAAAAGTTCGGCATCGTCCGTGGCCTCATGACCACCGTTCACGCTGCAACTGCTACTCAGAAGACCGTTGACGGCCCGTCCAAGAAGGACTGGCGCGGTGGCCGTGGCATCCTCGAAAACATCATCC
>JAEEGJ010011836.1_pt1 | contig 21924 bp, 16 predicted proteins | sample 8958761 | NCBI WGS metagenome assembly JAEEGJ01 (sample SAMN16246546, study PRJNA631951) | gut metagenome | biome: gut microbiome; feature: rumen; material: RS-attached | host: Bos | place: Iran: Karaj | collected 2018-10 | reverse complement strand
TGAAGCCAGGAAAGACTTGGAGATAGCGGCCTTAATCTTGTCAATGGTAAACACCTCGTGTTTGCCATCTCTTTTTACAATATATGTCTCCATAAATAACTAAAAGTATTCATCAATTCAGCATAGCGGAGTGACCTTGTCCCTCCACGAAGTTGCACTGTATAATCAGGATAACTCCCTCAAAATCCCCGGCCTTGTAGTCCTGCAAGAACCAAGGGCCCAATGTCATTGGCAGGTCTTCTGACTTATCCCGTCCCATGCGCCTTCCCGGTCCCTTATCGGCCAGTGGCAGAGAGTGCATCGGATTTATAATCAGGGATTTACAGCAGCAGGCACTGTCCCGGTCTTTCACCGGATTCCAAATTATTCCGTCGGGGAACCGCCCCTCCGGGAACCAATGACGTAGGCAAAGATATTATAAAAACAATAAGATGATACGGTCTGTTGATAACTAAAAAGCCCTATTTGCCCAGAAGTTTTCAACAGCCCTCGCCGCAGCTGTTTCTTTCCACATTCGGAAAACTTTTAGAAAAATTTTTGCCCGAAAGTTTTCCAAAATGCATAACTTTGGATTGAATAAAAAGTGTATTGTTATGGCACTGAAAAGATTCGGAGTTTCACTGGAGGATGAGTTGCTTGAGCAGCTTGACACCTTGGTAAAGGAAGACGGTTACGCTAACCGCTCCCAAGCCATACGTTTCCTGATTGAGAAGAACCTGGCCGAGAAGAAATGGCAGTGCAACCATATCGTTGCGGGTACCATATTTATAATATATGACCAGCAGCGGACCGATATATCCGCACGCATATCGGATATACAGATCCGCCACCAGAATCTTGTGCTCTCTTCACAACAGCACTATATCAACGAGGGCACCTGTCTGCACGTGTGCACCGTCATGGGCGAGGCCCGTCTGCTTACCGCACTGGCCGATGAGATGACATCCATCAAGGGCATCCGCCACGGCAAGCTGCTTATGAGCCGCGCCGATTAGCGCTTTATAAAGAAACTTCCTACAGCAATTACCAGAACCAGGCCTGAGAGCAGGAACGCCCACACGTTCACGGCTCTTGATGTTGCCGTAAAGGTATAATCACCGACCGTGAGGTAATCTCCGCCAAAACCATACTGTATCACGCCATTCTCAACCTGGCCTCGGCCGGCATCAATGACCTTGCCGGGCATCTTCAGGGTATATGAAGCCGTCAGACAGCCCAGTCCTACGCTCTGGTACCATAGAGCTGCACCGTAAGACTCCGCTTCGGGGATATCGGTTTCCGTAAAGACTTTTGTATTAAAGAATCTGTCCAGGTATTTAAGGGCATTGTTATCGCCAGTGCCGCCCCAAAAATCCAGTTCTTCTTCATATGCCGACTTCATGACCGAATCACGCATTGAAAGGAATGTTTCACGATCCACCGGCGGGTTTTTGATCTGACCGTAATATTCGGCTATTGACCTGAAGTAGATATCCCACACTACGTCAAAGGCCCAGTGTTCAGCATTGCTTGAAATATCAGCCACATAGTCTAGTTCCTTGCCTGTAATTCCCTTTGGCAGTTCAGGATAACCGGTAAACCAGAAAGAGGCCTCATCCTGACTCATATAATCCGTAATCGGGATATTGAATGAGTCTTCCCATCCGCGGAATGTCTCCGTAAAGGTATAGTCGGTATAGAACCATTTGAATTTCCTGTCAAGAGTTGCCTCTGACTTTAAGGGTCTTCCAAATATCTGCAAAGCAGGAGAACCGTTCATATCCTCTACCCTGTCAAACTTTCTGCTGACAGTTACACCCTGGATCTTGTTTTTGAAAAAATCTACAGAATCTTTGGTTGCCAGCACTTCCCATCCCTCATCCTCGGTAAGGCAACCGTCATCGTCTGTCGTAACCGTACGTATGCACGATCCGTCGCGCATGACCTGAGTGTCCATCCGGACATTCCATTCGTCACAGGAGGCTAAAGCCAACGCTGTGAGAGCAAATAATATCTTAAAAACCGGAGTTCGCATAATACTTTTCTTTAAGGACTTTACGTCTGTTCATTAATCTCATTTTCTCAATTCTCATATTATATCTCTCGGCCGGAGAACAATCTTTACACTCTTCACTGACAACCTCAAGATAGGCTGTTTCAGTATTTTCATCCTGGATTGCGGTCTCGCTTTTAAGTTGTACATAGAGCGCCACAAGCACGACTGCTGCCACCGATGAAACGGTCCTGAGCACTGAGAGCCACATCGGAACCGTAACCGGTTTCCTCTCCTCAGTCTCCTCTATGGCCGACATGATGCTGTCGGTCAGTGCATCGGCACCGGGAACCTGGGGCATCTGCCCCTTGAGGCGTTCAAGCATATCATCAATCCTTTCCATATCCCATCTTGATCAATCGTTCACGTATATTCTTCTTGGCCGCATACAGATTGCTCTTTATCTGGTCTGCATCCAGGCCTGTAATCTCAATAATCTCGGCAGTGTCAAGATCCTCCAGTTGGCTCAAAGTAAACACCAGCCGCTGTTTCTCACTAAGTTCCGATGCCATCACCTTTATGACCGATACCCACTCGCTGGCAAGCAGACGGCGCTCGGGATCGGGATCATCGGTTATACGTTCAAAGACCTCAGCATCATCAGTAGTCTGCATCCTGCCAGAGAAACTCTTAAGACGGTCCAGACAGACACGGGCGGCGATGGTGTAGATCCATGTGGTCAGGCTGTAACACTCATCATAGTTAGCAATGTTCTGCCATACTTTAATAAAGGTATCCTGAACCGCATCCCTGGCCTCCTCTGTATCGGCAAGCATCTTGACGGCGAGTGAATAAACCATCTGCTGACAGTTCTCCACCACAAATCTGAAAGCAGCCTTGTCACCTGCCTTGCACCTGCTGATTATGTCGGCGTCTATCTGTTGCATCTCACTTTATTATACGAACTCCGGTTGAGGAAGTCAAAAATAGACAAAAAAAAATACCTTTTCAACAATAAACCAGTGTTACGAAATAACACAATCGTGTTACTTTGCTATATTTGCAACCAGAACTAACCAAACCTTATTTATGAAACACATTGCACTGATTCTTGCCGCAGCAGCCGTATCATTCAGCTCAGCACAGGCAATCGAGCCTTCAGATTCCATACTTCAGGAGGTAGTAATAACAGGCACACGCGCCGCTACCGACGTACGTCACCTCTCACAGACCGTCAACGTGGTTGACCGCGCTGCCATTGAGGAGACCAACCGCGCATCACTTCTGCCCCTGCTTACCGAGCAGGTTCCCGGACTGTTCATCACCCAGCGCGGTTATGCCGGATACGGTGTATCGGGCGGTGCTGCAGGTAACATATCCATGCGTGGTATGACCGGCGGAACAGCACGTATGATAATTCTTATTGACGGACATCCCAACTATGCCGGTATCTACGGACACCCCATAGCCGATTCCTATCAGTCACTCATGACCGAGAGGGTCGAGGTTCTGCGCGGTCCCGCATCAATCCTGTACGGATCAGGTGCAATGGCCGGAGTGGTTAATATAGTAACCAAGAAAGAGGATGGCACACATGCACGCCTGCATGCCGGTTACGGATCATTCAACACAGCCGAGACCGAGTTTACAGCCAGCACCCGTCAGGGCAAGTTCAGCGCAGTGGCATCGGGTTCTTACAACCGCACTGACGGTCACCGTGACAACATGAACTTTGAGCAGTTCGGCGGTTATGCCAAGTTGGGATATGACATTTCAGACAACTGGAACGCATCGGCCAATGTGGACATTACCCGTTTCAAGGCTTCACAGCCGGGTTCCGAGAGTGCTCCTCTTATAGATGCTGACCAGGAGATAACCCGTGGTACATCCGCCCTGTTCATTGAGAACAACTACTCACGCACGCAAGGTGCCGTTAGCCTGTTCTACAGTTGGGGAAACCACTGGATCAATGACGGTTATGCACCAGGCGGCACACCCAGACTGTTCCGTTTCATTTCATACGATGAGATGCTTGGAGCATCGGCCTGGCAGAGCGCAAGCCTGTTTGAGGGCAACCGTCTGACTCTGGGATTTGACTACTACCGCTACGGCGGCAAGGCAGACAACCATTATGTTGACGGACCAAAGGCCGGTACTGACGAACTCCAGGTCGATGAGCGTGAAGATGAGTTTGCCGGTTACCTTGAGATGCGTCAGGAGATTGGTTCACTGCTTACCCTGAACGCAGGCCTGCGTGTAGACCATCACTCCAAGGCTGGAACCGAGTTGGTACCTCAGGCCGGCGCCGCATTCCATCTGCCTGCAAATGCCGAGGTCAAGCTCTCTGTAGGCAAGGGATTCCGCTATCCTATCATCAGAGAGATGTACTTGTATTCTCCTCACAACCCGGACCTCAAAGCCGAGTCACTCTGGAACTATGAGCTCTCATTCTCACAGAGACTTCTGAACGGTAAACTCTACTATGGAATCAACCTGTTCCATATGGATGCAAAGAATATCATCCTGACATTGCCCAATCCCGTTGCTCCTCCCCCAATGCTCAACCAGAACAGCGGTGAGCTCAAAAATACCGGTGTTGAAGTTGAGGCTTCATACCTGATTTCCAAGTCATTCGCTGCCAACTGCAACTACAGTTTCCTCAAGATGGAGACTCCCATTGTGGGTGCCCCTGAGCACAAGGCTTATCTGGGCGGTTCATACACCAACAAGGGCTGGCATGCCAGCACCGGTCTGCAGTATATAAACGGCCTCTACTCAGCTGTAGGCCCCGATGTTAAGGAGAACTTCCTGCTTTGGAACGCACGCGTATCCTATCAGCTGTCAGATATGCTCCAGCTCTGGGTGAACGGAGACAATTTGCTCAATACCAAATATCAGATTAATGCCGGATATCCTATGCCGGGTATTGCTTTCATGGGTGGTATAAACCTTACCCTTTGATATAAGGACTATTTAAAAACGCCGCTTTGGGGTCGTTTCCCAAAGCGGCGTTTTTTTAGTGACGTGATTTTCCGGAGGGTTTGGTGCGGGCGGCTTTGCGGCCGTTGACCTTCTCCTTATGGGCCGGCTTTTTCTCCTTATGCTTCTTGGAGGGTTTGCCGTTACCGCTGCGGAAGAACTGGTGCCAATCCTCGTTTTCAAAGTTGTTCCAGAACTCATCATCGTCCTGAACCTTCTTGGATTTCTTCTCAGGTGCTCTTTCCGGTTTTCTCTCCGGCTTGCGTTCTGGCTTACGCTCCGTCCTGCGCTCAGACTTTTTCTCAGCCCTTCTCTCAGGCTTGCGTGCAGGCTTCTCCTCACCGCCCTCCTCGGAGCGTGTCTCGGCCACCTCAACGTGAACCTGACGGCCTTTGTAGTTTACGCCATCCATACCGATGACAATCTCCTCGGTAAACTCCTCGGGGCACTCAAAGAATGAGAAGTTCTGCATCAGGTCAATGCGGCCCACATCCACTCGTCCGGCCACATTGCGGTTGAGCATCTCAATGATATGGACAGGCTGTACGTGGTCTTTCTTGCCGATATTTATAAAGAAGCGGGTATAACCCTTCTGTGCGCGGTGACGGTCTTTTTTCTTGCGTTTTTCGCCCTCAACATCATTGCGGGTAACCTCCTCAAGTTCAGGAGCATCCTGATAGTAGCGCACAAAACGGCCGAACTCTCGTGTAACGATACGCTTGATGATATCGTTCTTGTCCATCCAGTCCAGACGGCGGAATATATCGGGCAGGAACTTCTCAATCTGCTCCTCGTTCACCTCAATGCGCTCCAGATCGTCTATAACCTTATAGAGTTGCTTCTCGCATATCTGGGTGCCGGTAGGCATCACACCCTGTACGAATGTCTTGCCTATGGCCTTCTCTATGAAGCGGATCTTACCCTTCTCTCGCAGGTTGACGATGGATATTGAAATACCCTTCTTGCCTGCACGACCGGTTCGGCCGCTGCGGTGGGTGTAGTTTTCAATGTCATCGGGCAATCCGAAGTTGATTACGTGAGTCAGATTGTCCACATCCAGTCCGCGGGCAGCCACATCGGTAGCCACCAGAAGCTGCAGCTGACGCTTGCGGAACTTGTTCATGGTCAGGTCACGCTGTGCCTGTGACAGGTCGCCGTGCAGCGAATCGGCATTATAGCCGTCCTGCATCAGTTTGTCGGCAATCTCCTGCGTCTCCAGTCGGGTGCGGCAGAATATGATTGCGTATATTGAAGGGTAATAATCGACAATACGTTTCAGGGCCAGGTACTTGTCCTTGGCGTGAACCATATAATAGACATGCTCCACGTTCTCGGCGCCCTCATTACGTGTGCCGATGACAATCTCTCGGGCATCATGCAGATACTTCTTTGATATGGCCTGGATCTCCTTGCTCATGGTGGCCGAGAACATAAGCATCTTACGCTCTACGGGGACCGATGAAAGGATCTTCTCCAAATCCTCAGAGAATCCCATGTTGAGCATCTCATCGGCCTCATCAAGGATAACGGTGCGTATGGTGTCAAGACTTACCACACCGCGCTCCATAAGGTCTATCAGACGGCCAGGAGTTGCCACGATGACGTGTGCTCCGCGCTTGAAGTTGCGTATCTGGTTCTCGATTGATGAACCGCCGTACATGGGGATTACATGCAGACCCTCAATATAATGTGAGAAGTCGGCCAGGTCACTGGCTATCTGCACGCACAGTTCGCGTGTGGGGCTCAGAATAAGGAACTGGGCATCCTTGCTGTCTACATCAGTCTGCTGGATTACAGGTATACCGTATGCGGCAGTCTTGCCGGTACCGGTCTGGGCCAAAGCCACAACATCACCGCTGCCCTCCTCCAGAAGATAGGGAATGACAGCCTCCTGGACCGGCATGGGCTGCTCAAATCCAAGTTCCTCAATTGCCTTGAGTATCCTCTCGGATACACCAAGCTCGCGGAATGAACTCATTTAAATGGGTTTATCAGTTAAGTGTAACGCTCTGCTCACCTATCATGACGCCATCTACAAAGAGATAGGCGTTATAGGTGCCTGCGCTAAGGTATTCCTCAACATCCCAGTACATGGTAACCTCCTGTTGTTCGCCGGTGTACTCAATGTACTTCTTTGCCGAGTATTCAAGATTCACGTTCTCATACTTGAACGTGTTGCCGGCATCCTTCACCAACGGCTCGCCGTCGGGTTTGGTAATGCGGAGATATACGGTCTTCTCACCTGTCTGAACGGTAATGTTCTTTACGATAGTGAAGTTGACCACGAACTGGGTCACGTTCTTGACCTTATGTTCCACCTTGCCGCGCTTGTTATGGGGAGTGACGGTGATGGCGGCTGCATCAAGCTGTGATGCCAGAGCCACCTTCTCCTCGGCCTTCTCCTTATCAACGGTAAGCTGCTGTACAACCTTGGTCTGCTCCTGATACTGCTGCTTTACGCGGGTGTTCTCCTTGGCCAGCTGCTTATTGATCTGGTCCAGAGAATCTATCTGCCTTACATAGGTGCGCATAACCGTACGTACGGTCGTGAGTTCCTTTTTGAGTCGGGTAATCTCGGCTGCATTGGTAGCCTTGGTCTGACGCAGCTCCTCAAGCAGTTGCTGGGTACGCTGCTTCTCACGGTCCAGCTGACGGATCAGAGAGTCATTGGAGATATGCACCTTCATCTCATCATACTGGACGGCGAATCCGGAGTACTCATTCTCCATCTCCTCCTTCTCAATCTCAAAGAGCTGGGTCATCTCCTCAATGTTCTGCTGGCTCTTCTGCCATGACAGCATATAGAAGACGGCAATGCCTGCCACCACTATGAAGGCTATCGCAATACCTACTATTCCACCTGTAGATATCGATCTGCCCTTGGATTTTGTCTGGTTCTCTTCCATTATTTCTTAAGAGCAGCTATGCTCTCCTTTAATGTTGCAATCTTCTGAGTGGCATCGGCCTGTTTCTTACGCTCGTTCTCTACGACGGCTGCAGGTGCGTGTGCCACAAAGTTCTCATTTGAAAGCTTGGCGTTGACACCCTTCAGGAATCCCTCCAGATGCTCCAGCTCGGCCTCCATCTTCTTAAGCTCAGCCTCAACGTCAATCAGGCCGCCCAGACGTACAGCGTACTCCTGAGTTCCAACCATGAATGCAGCAGTGCCCTCGCTCTTGGCAGCAACTACAACAATCTCCTCAAGTCCGGCCATCTTAAGAACCACGCTGTCAAGTGCTGAAAGCGGGTTGCTTCCCACAGCCTCAACGGTCAGCGGCTCACGGGGGCCGATGTTCTTGGCCTTGCGTACCGAGCGTACCTCAGTTACAATCTGCTTGGCATCTTCAAACTGGGCAAGCAGTTTGGCATCGGCCTTACCCTTAACCAGGCTGGTGATGCTCTCGTTCATGATGCTTGCGCCGGCCTTACGCTCACGTACAGCCTGCCAAAGCTCCTCGGTGATGAACGGCATGAACGGATGCAGCAGCATGAGCAGCTCCTCAAACAACTGCAATGTTGCGTTGTATGTCTTGGAGTCGATAGGCTGTCCGTAAACGGGCTTGATGATCTCCAGGTACCAGCTTGCAAACTCATCCCAGAACAGCTTGTAAACTGCCATCAGAGCCTCGCTGATACGGTACTTTGACATCAGGTCATCCATCTCGGCAGCGGTGCTGTTGAGCTTGCTGCGGAACCAGTCAACTGCAAGCTTTGAGCTCTCGGGCTGCTCTATATCGGCTACGGTCCAGGTCTGTGTCAGACGGAACGCATTCCATATCTTGTTGTTGAAGTTACGGCCCTGCTCGCAGATAGCCTCGTCGAACGGTATGTCGTTACCGGCGGGGGCAGAGAGCATAAGACCCATACGAACGCCGTCGGCGCCGTACTTCTCGATAAGGCCGATGGGATCGGGTGAGTTACCAAGTGACTTACTCATCTTGCGGCCCAGCTTGTCACGAACGATACCTGTAAAGTAAACGTTGCGGAAAGGCATATCGTGGCGGTACTCGTAACCTGACATGATCATACGTGCTACCCAGAAGAAGATGATATCCGGACCGGTTACCAGATCGTTTGTGGGATAGTAGTAGTTGATCTCCTTATTGTCGGGGTTGTTGATGCCGTCAAAGAGGCTGATAGGCCAGAGCCATGAGCTGAACCATGTATCCAGCACATCCTCATCCTGACGCAGATCGGCAGCGGTAAGAGAGTTGTCACCGCTCTTGGCGCGTGCCAGCTCAACTGCCTTCTCAATTGTCTCGGCAACTACAAAACCGCCCTTGGGCATGAAGTATGCGGGAATTCTGTGACCCCACCAGAGCTGACGGCTTATGCACCAGTCCTTGATATTCTCCAGCCAGTTGCGGTATGTGTTCTTGTACTTGGGCGGATAGAACTTGAGCTCATCGTTCATTACAGGAGGCAGAGCCATATCGGCAAAGTGCTGCATCTTGAGGAACCACTGCATTGAGAGCTTAGGCTCAATTACGGTGTCCGGATTACGCTCGCTGTAGCCAACCTTGTTGGTGTAGTCCTCCATCTTCTCCAGCAGGCCGGCAGCCTCCAGGTCAACGGCAATCTGCTTCTTTACTGCAAAGCGGTCCATACCGATGTAAAGGCCGGCCTTCTCGCTCAGTGTACCGTTGTCGTTGAATATGTCGATGGTCTCCAGATTGTACTTTTCACCCAGCATATAGTCATTGACATCGTGGGCAGGGGTTACTTTCAAGCAACCGGTACCGAACTCAATGTCAACATAATCATCTTCGATTACAGGTATTACGCGGTTCACCAGGGGAACGATAACCTTGTGACCCTTCAGCCAGCCGTTCTTGGGATCGGCCGGGTTGATGCACATTGCGGTATCACCCATGATGGTCTCGGGACGAGTGGTGGCAACCACTGCGTAGTAACCCTTGGCATCCTTGTGAACAATCTCACCCTCGGCACCGGTAGGCTTTACAGGATTCTCGGCAGCATCGGCAACGTAGTACTTCAGATAGTACAGCTTGCTGTGCTCCTCCTTGTAAACAACCTCCTCGTCACTAAGAGCAGTCTGAGCCTTGGGGTCCCAGTTCACCATACGTACGCCTCGGTATATCAGCCCCTTGTTGTACAGGTCAACGAACACCTTGATCACGCTCTCTGAGCGCAGGTCATCCATTGTGAATGCGGTACGGTCCCAGTCACAGCTGCAACCCAGACGGCGCAACTGCTTCAGGATAATGCCTCCGTGCTCCTCTTTCCACTCCCATGCGTGCTTAAGGAACTCCTCACGGGTCAGATCGGTCTTCTTGATACCCTGTGCGGCAAGCTTACCTACGACCTTGGCCTCGGTAGCGATTGATGCGTGGTCGGTTCCAGGTACCCAAAGAGCGTTCTTGCCCATCATGCGGGCACGGCGCACCAGAATATCCTGAATGGTGTTGTTAAGCATATGTCCCATATGCAGCACACCGGTCACGTTTGGTGGCGGAATGACTATTGTATAAGGCTCACGGCCATCGGGCTCTGAGTGAAAAAACTTACCATCCTCCCAGTACTTGTACCACTTTCCCTCAACATCAGCGGGGTTGTATTTGCTTGCTAATTCCATAAAGAAATATTACCTGTGTCTAAAATTGCCTGCAAAGGTACTGATTTAATGTGTAATTTTGCGCTAAAATATAATAATATGCATACACGCGAGGAACAGATGCAGGCTTTCGGCCGCCTGCTTGACATAATGGATGAACTCAGGGAGAAATGCCCTTGGGATAGTGTACAGACAAATGACTCACTCCGTCAGAATACCATTGAGGAGGTTTATGAGCTTTGCGATGCCATTATGAAGGACAACAAGGCCGATATCTGCAAGGAGTTAGGCGATGTCCTTCTGCACGTAGTCTTCTACGCCAAGATAGGCAGCGAGACCGGCGATTACGATATCAAGGATGTTTGTGACAAGCTTTGTGACAAGCTTATCTACCGTCATCCGCATATTTACGGAACTACCAATGTGAACGGTGAGGAGCAGGTGCTCCAGAACTGGGAGCAGCTCAAGCTCAAGGAGAAGGGTGGCAACAAACGCGTGCTGGCCGGTGTGCCCGATGCCCTGCCATCGACCATCAAGGCTTTCCGCATCCAGGAGAAAGCGGCTCATGTAGGATTTGACTGGGATACCCCTGAGGGAGCTTTGGACAAAGTCAAGGAAGAGTACGCCGAACTCAAGCAGGAGATTGCCGCAGCCGATAAGGAAAAGGCAGAGAGCGAACTGGGCGACCTGCTGTTCTCAATCATCAACGTTGCCCGCCTCTACAAGATACATCCCGATGACGCCCTGGAGCGCACCAACAAGAAGTTCATACGCCGCTTCAACTACGTTGAGGAAGCAGCCATCAACCAAGGCAAGCAGCTCAAGGATATGACCCTTGAAGAGATGGATGCGCTTTGGAATGAAGCCAAAGCTAAAGGCTTATAACGAAAGTAGTGACAGAGTTGGGAGCTAAGACGGCTTCCAACTTTTTTTCTTTGATTTTTCCAAGGTCGGTCTCGGCCCAATGTTCACCGTCGGCAAACTGTCCGGCGGTTCTTATCTGACGCACCTTGCCTTTCACCTTGAAATCACTCAAATCAAAGGTCATGGGCTTTTCCTGGGCGGTGGTGTTGGTGCAGACTATGGTCAGTTGCTTTTTGCTGACGGCGGCTAAGGCTTTGGTGCCGGAGCGGCGGTCGGTGGGGCAGAGAATCAGAGTGGAGCCGGGACGGATGTAGCGGCTGAACTGGCCGAATGCGTAGTACTTCTGGGTGAGCAGGATCTCACCGGTATCATGGTTGGCGCAGGCGGTTCCCCAGTAGCCTCCTGCAGTGCGCAGCGGGCCTCCGTCACGACGGCCTTGATAGCCCTCTTTGCTGATGTGTGTGTCTATTACCTGCCAGAGAACCCAGGCCGATGGCTCCAACGCTTCAATGTCAGTTATTATCTTTTCTGCGAGCCACAGTCCGGCTGCCATCTCTCCCGCATTCTGGCCGGCGGTTCCGTTGCCGTCCACCTCACTCATCCAGAGGTTTATCTTCTCGTCCTTGGCAAGTTGTCCCATCTCGCGGATGCTATTGGTGCCGTAGGTGTGTACACTGATACGGTTTATGGCCTTGCGGGCATCGGGGGTAAGAGTCTTTATCTCCTCTATCTGCTTGCCGGGATTGGTCTCATCACTGGTGGTCAGGACTATATCATTAAGACCGTAGCGTCCCAGCGCCTCCTTGGTCAGTACCAGCAACTTGGACTGTGCCTCACCTGCATCTATGTGGCAACCCTCCTGCTTGTAGTTCATGGCGGGCCAGTAGTTGGTGTTGGGTTCGTTCATGGGCGATACGCTCTTTACCTTGAGTTTCATCTCACTGGTCATGTAGTTGGCAACGTGAGCCATATACTCGGCAAAGTCATCGTACTCATCGTCCTTGATGTTGTTCTCCTCGGCCTTGAAGTTACCGGTAGAGCAGCCGCTGTTGGTCATGAAGTAAGGGGGCGAGTTGCTGAATATCTCCAGATAGGCATCCTGGCCGGCGGCTTTCATTGCGGCCTTTACCACATTGAGTTGGCGGGCATCGGCCGTATAGTCATACTTGCGCTCGCCGCTGTCATCAATATACATCCAGCCGGGCACGTCGCTGTCGGTACGGGTTATGTGATGGTGTGTGGGGTCATCGCCTCCGCCCACGTTGTAGCGCATTATGTTCAGGCCCAATCCTTTCTGAGCATCAAAGAACAGGTCGGCCGATTTCTGAGTAAGCGTCTCGTTGTAGCCCACGCGGTTGGCCCACCAGCACAGACTGGTGCCCCATCCCTCCCAATATCCTCCATTGGTCCGGATGGCATTATCCATTGACACTTTGATTACGGTACTCTCGGCATGGCATACCAACCCGGCTGCCAGCAACAGAACAAAGGCTATCTTTCTCATAACACCGCGAAGATAAAAAAAGGGACGGAAAAACCGTCCCTTCTATCCATTGGAATTGATTATCAGAACTTGTAAGTGATACCGGCACGGAGTGCGGGGAACCAGTCCTCACCGCCAATCTCTGCCAATACAGCCAGATTCTCTGTAAAGAAGTAGCGGCAACCTGCAAAGCCACCCCAAAGAATGAATGAGTCTGTGGTCTTTACATCTCTCTCACCGTTCCAATACTTCCATGAGCGAATACCGAAACCGGTCTCGGCTGTTACATGAACCTCAAACTCGGGAGTAATATTAAGACCGTATGTTGCACGGGGAGTAATACCGATAGCTGTTTCGTGCTTGTAAGGTACACTGAAATCAAACTCACCACCAACGGTGAAGTGACCTTTCCACCACTCGTCAACAAGGACATAGTCAAGAGAAACTGTTCCGCCAAAAGGCTGAACACCGACAGCAGCATTAACCATCATTGTACCTTTTGACCACTGGGGCTCCAGTTCAGCTGATGCGCTGTAAGAAACCATTGCCATAGCGGCAATCATCACAAACTTTCCAAATCTTTTCATAAATATTCAGTTTAATAATAAGGTTAATCGGGTTTACCTGTTAGCAAAGGTAAGTCTTTTTTCAATACATTATCTCCATCTGACATTTTGAGCAGTCAAAACGCAGACGGAAACGACGTCCGTCATGTGATACAAGGTAGAGGGGTTCCTGCACTTTCATATCCTGTCCGGGATTCTTAGTGCAAAGTCCCATAGCGTTTTTGATGCAATGACGGCAGTACATTATCACACCGCTGTCAGGCGTATTTTTTTCAAATGCGTCATCAATATTTTTTACGCCGTGATCCTGATAGAAGGTCCTGGCCTGGGCGTTCATCACATTACCCAGATAGGTCAATTGATCAACCGGATAAACGGGATTGGCCGATGCCCCCACGCTGGGACGTACATATGATGCTAAGCGGGTCTTTTCAAGTTCATCGGTAACCTGACGGCGCAGATCAGAGAGCAGTGACGAAGGGATGAAACGCTCTCCCTCAAGTCTGATATCCACATTCTGCACCTCAAAGCCGGTATTACCGGTTTTACCCAACTGGGTACGTATATTGTCATGCTGAGGTGTGCGGGCATCCTCCTTCTTCCATTCCGCTTCAGCGCTGGATTTCAGACCATCCTCATCAGTGAACGTAACCTTGTATCCGTCGGCGGTCTCCTCAAAAAGGATATCCACTCCTATCTTTCTGGTGGCCGATTCCTTGGATAGCACCTTCTCGAACTCCAGGTCATAGTTGCGGTAGAGTTCGGTTCCGGCGGCAAGCGATGGCATATCGGCCCCCTCCAGGAACAGGAACACACGGTTGCCTTCCACGCGGTTCACGCGGTAGCCCTCCAGTTCTCCTGCGCGGTTAAAGAAGCATATTCCGTCACCGTTATGGAATGCCTTGAAACCGGACACCTTGATCCAGCCGCGGCCCACCTCCTTGACGGGACCCATCTTCTCGCCTATTGACTTGGGCGTACCGAATGAGTAGATGTCATCAGTGCGTCCGTGCAGGAAATAGTCAGTGAATCCGCGGTTGAAACTGCGGTTCACATCGGGCGTAAAATGCGGAACACTATGGCCCGATGACGCTCTGACAAACTCCCTTCTGCGTACCAGGACCTTCTCTACAGCCTGGCTGTATGCGGCAGTCACGTTCTTGACATACTGCACGTCCTTGAGTCGGCCCTCAATCTTGAACGAGCAGACACCCGCATCCATGAGTTCCTCCAGATATGCCATACGGTTCATGTCACGGAGCGACAGCAGATGCTTACCTGCAATCAGGGTGTTGCCGTCAGAGTCAACCAGGTCAAATTTGAGACGGCAGAACTGGGCGCATTCGCCGCGGTTGGCGCTGCGTCCAAAGCAGTATTGTGAGGCATAGCACTGTCCGCTGTAACTGACACAGAGCGCTCCGTGTACAAAGCACTCCAGTTCCACATCGGGGCATGCCTTATGAATTTCAGTTATTTCAGCGAGTGAAAGCTCACGGGCCAGCACCACGCGGGTAAAGCCGCAACCTGCCAGAAAACGCACCTTATCGGCACTACGCACATCGCACTGCGTGCTTGCATGCAGGGCAATTGGTGGCAGTTTCATACGCAAAACCGCCATATCCTGCACAAGCAGGGCATCGGCTCCGGCCTCGTAGAGTTGCCATATCAGTTTCTCGGCATCGGCCAACTCGGAGTCCTTTAGTATGGTGTTTACGGTCACATAGACCTTGGCACCGTAGAAATGTGCAAAACGGGTAAGTTGTGCTATGTCATCCACCGGGTTTCCGGCAGCCTGACGTGCACCGAACCGGCCGGCACCTATGTACACGGCATCGGCTCCATGCTTTATGGCTTCTATACCGCACTCCAGATTCTTGGCCGGAGCCAGCAGTTCTATGGTCCTACCCTCTTTCATTTACCAGATACGTACCCTGTTTTGGGGTGCAATATACATAGAATCCTCTTCCGTTATACCAAAAGCGCTGTACCACTCGTCAATATGGGGCAGCGCGCCGTTTACACGCAGACGGCTCAGGGAGTGTTCGTCACTCTTGGTCTGCTGCAGTATCATCTCGTCGCGGCAGTTCTCGGCCCACGTGCAGGCATATGCTATAAAGAAGCGCTGCAGCGGAGTAAAGCCCAGTTTGACCTCATCATCGCACACCTCACGGAATGCCTCAAGGGCCACTGTCAGGCCGCCGTGGTCGGCAATATTCTCGCCCAGTGTGAGTTTGCCGTTGGCCTTGATGCCGGGCAGCACCTCCATGCTCCCGAACCAATCCGCCAAAACCTTGACGCGGCGTTTGAAACGGCGCGTATCGGTTATGCTCCACCAGTTACGCATATTGCCATTCTTGTCAAACTGACGGCCTTCATCGTCAAATCCGTGAGTCATCTCATGACCCATGATTGTGCCGATGGCCCCGTAGTTGAAGGCGTCATCGGCCTCCATGCTGAAGAAGGGGTACTGCAGTATTCCGGCGGGGAAACAGATCTCGTTGATTGAAACATCATAATAGGCGTTAATCTCCTGCGGGTTCATGTACCACTCAGTCTGATCGACCGGTTTCTTGAACTTGCGCTCCACCATGTCGTTCCAGAAGAAACGGCTTATTGAGGCGCTGTTCTCAAAAAGGGTCTTGGCGGGGTCAATCTCCATCTTGGAGTAATCACGCCACTTATCGGGATAACCTATCTTGAACTTGAAGGCATCCAGTTTCTCAAGCGCCAGACTGCAGCTCTCGTCACTCATCCACTCCTGCGCCTCGATGCGGCGGGCAAGCGCCCGTTTCAGACGCTGGAACATATCAATCATACGTTCCTTGGCGCCGGCTGAGAAATACTTCTCAACATAAAGGCGTCCCATGGCGTCACCCAGAGTTCCGTTTACGGCCGATGTAGCCCGCTTCCACATGGGTTTGGGCTCCTTCTGACCGCTCAGGGTGCGTCCGTAGAAAGCAAAGTCGGCATCATCGAACTTCTTGCCCAGACGGGTTCCGTTGGAGTCAAGCATCTGCCACTCCATAAGTATCTTCTGGTCCTCAAGAGACTCCTCATTGAAGACACGGATGGCCTCACGGATAGCCTCGGGCTGACCTACATCGACCCACTCCACTCCGTCCAGACCCAGTTTGCTGAAGAACGGTTTCCAGTCCAGTCCGGGCAGTTGGGTATAGAGTTCGTCTATTGACCACTTGTGGTAGTTGGCGGCAGGATCGCGCAGTTGCACATTGTTGCGTGAGGCACGTGCCAGGCGTTTCTCAATACGCCAGATGGTCCGCATGTTTTTGAATGCCTCCCACCGGCTGTAACCGGCCAGCACCATCATATGCACCATATGCTTCTTAAACGCCTTGCGGATGTTGATGGTCTGCAAGTCACGATCAGTGTAGTACTCCTTGTCGCCAAGGGTAAGACCACCCTGACTCAGACCCACTATGTTTGTCTTGCTGTCCTTAAGGTCAGGTCCGATACCCACGTCAAAGTAACCCGTCACGCCATAGGGATCCAGTTCCAGCATGGTGTTCAGCAATTCCTCACGGCTGCTGATGGCGCGGATACGCTCCACGTACGGTTTCATCGGCCCTATACCATCTCGGTCACGGCGTTCAGTGTCCATGACCAGATTGTACAGGTCAGCAATACGGGCGGCATCACTGCCCGCAGGATTGTCCTGCGCAGTGATGCCGTCTATAAGTTCCTTGAGCTGCTTACGGTTAAGTTCAGCAAGCTCATCGTATGTACCGTAACAGGGAAAGTCATCAGGCAGAGGGTTGGCGTCAAGCCAGCCTCCGCAACTGAAGCGGTAAAAATCCTGGCCGGGGCTCATACTCCGGTCCAGATAGTCCTCTCTAATCCCTGCTCCTTTAATCATTTACCAGATACGTGCTCTCTTTTCAGGTGCCAGATAGAGTGCATTGTCGGGAGTTACACCGAATGCCTCGTACCAGGCGTCAATGTGAGGCAGTGTACCGTTTACACGCCAGCGACCCAGTGCATGGGGATCACTCTTGGTCTGGTTGCGGATCTGCTCGTCACGGATATTGCCTGCCCAAACACCTGCGTATGCCATGAAGAAGCGCTGCTCAGGAGTGTAACCGTTAACGGTCTTCAGGGGAGCATCCTTGGTGGCGTTCTTGAATGCCTGATAAGCAACCATCAGACCGCCGTGGTCAGCAATGTTCTCACCCAGTGTGAGTGAACCGTTGGCATTCAGGTCAGGCAGAACCTTGATACCGTCAAAGTGGTCAACGATAACCTGAACATGCTCCTTGAACTTGTCAGCATCACCGGGAGCCCACCAGTCAGTGAAGTTACCCTCCTTGTCAAACTGACGGCCCTGGTCATCAAATCCGTGAGTCATCTCATGGCCGATAACCACACCGATTGCACCGTAGTTGAATGCATCGTCGGCGCTCATGTCAAAGAACGGATACTGAAGGATACCTGCGGGGAAGCAGATCTCATTGGTGGTAGGATTGTAATAAGCGTTTACAGTCTGCGGGGTCATGAACCACTCGGTGTTGTCAACCGGCTTCTTGTACTTGCGCTCCACGTTATCCTGCCAGAAGAAATGAGTCATGGCAATCTGGTTGTCAAACAGGCTCTTGGCGGGATCTATAGTGAGTTTTGAATAATCCTTCCACTTGTCGGGATAACCAATCTTTACATAGAAGGCATCCAGTTTCTCATGAGCGCGGGCCTTGGTCTCATCGCTCATCCAATCCTGATCGTCAATACGCTGACCCAGGGCAATCTGCAGGTTCTTTACCAGAGTAACCATACGCTCCTTAGCCTCTGCCGGGAAGTACTTCTCAACATAAAGCTGGCCGATAGCCTCACCCAGAACACCGCTTACGGTTGATGTGGCGCGCTTCCACCAGGGCTGCTGCTCCTGACGACCGCTCAGGATCTTGCCGTAGAAATCAAAGTTGGCATCGTCAAGTTCCTTAGTCAGCATAGAAGCGGAATGATCAATCAGCTGCCACTCCATATATGACTTGTGAGCCTCAACGGGAACCTGTGCCAGGATAGCCTCAACCTCATGGATAGGCTCGGGCTGACCTACGTCAACAAAGTCGCAGTCATAAAGACCCAGTGCATCAAAGTATGCCTGCCAGTCAATGCCCTTGAAATCCTTCTTGAGCTGCTCAAACGGCATCTTGTGATAGTTGGCAGCCGGATCACGCATCTGGACATTGCTGTAAGACTTCTCAGCGATGCGGGTCTCAATCAGCATAACATCCTCCATCTTCTTCTGAGCGGTCTTCTCGTCAAAGCCGCAGAGAGTGAACATACGTACTATATGCTTCTTGAAAGCTTCACGGATAGCAGTGGTAGCCTCATCAGTATCCAGGTAGTACTCTTTCTCACCGAGTGAAAGACCGCCCTGACCTATGCTTACAAGGTTAGACTTGCTGTCCATCATATCGGCACCGATACCCAGACCGAAATAGTTGCCTACCAGACCGTTTACATCCAACTCCGTCATGAGCGGGAATATCTCCTTGCGGTCCTTTACAGCCTCAATCTTCTCAATCCAGGGCTTCATGGGAGCAAGACCCTCAGTCTCACGGCGTGCAGTGTCAAGCACCAGCTTATAGAGATCGGCAATCTTCTGTGCGTTTGTGCCGGGCTCATTGTCAGCAGCCACGATCTCATCGATCAGGCCCTTCAACTGCTCACGGTTATCCTCGGCCAGCTGGTCAAAACTGCCAAAACGTGCATACTCGTCAGTAAGAGGATGTGCGGCATTCCAACCACCGTCTGCAAACTGGAAAAAATCATCACCGGGTACTGCGGTCTTGTCAAGATTCTCCATCTTGATACCTATACCCTGCTTGGAATTGTTACAAGAAATCATAGCCATTCCTGCAAATGCAATTGTGATTAACGTTACTTTTTTCATAACTCTTTTAATATGTAGTCTTTAAATACTTTCTCCTTCCATCATGGCCTCCTCCCAGCGTTCCTCGGCCTTGACCAGGTCATCCTTGAGTTTACCGTAAGCCTCAAACATGGCGGGATTCTGAGCGCCGCCCGGGGTAGCCAGCCACTCCTCAAGGTCCTTTATCTCCTTGGTAATGCGCTCCACCTCCTTCTCGCAGTCATCAATCTTTTTCTGGACCTTGCGCTTGCGGCGTTCCTGCTCTTTCTTAGCCTCGTAATCCTCCTTTCCGGCCGATGCCCGATCCTGCGTAGCCTGCGCTGCGGGCGCTCCCTTCATGCGGCCTATGTCGGCCAGATTGTCCAGGTTTTTCTTCTGCAGGAAGTCATAAATGCCACCCAGATGCTCGCGTACATGGCCGTCGGCAAACTCATAGACCTTGCTTACCAGTCCGTCCAGGAACTCGCGGTCGTGGCTTACCACTATAACCGTGCCGTCAAAGGCCTGAATGGCCTCCTTGAGCACATCCTTTGATGCCATATCCAGATGGTTGGTAGGCTCGTCAAGTATAAGCAGGTTATTTGGTGTAAGCAGCAGACGTATCATTGCCAGACGTGAGCGCTCTCCTCCGGAAAGCACTTTTACTTTCTTCTGACCGGCCTCACCGCCAAACATGAATGCGCCCAGGATATCGTTTATGCGGGTACGGATAGGACCGGTAGCCACATTGTCTATCGTATCGTGAACGGTAACCTCATCATCCAGCAACTGTGCCTGATTCTGCGCATAATAGCCTATCTGGATATTATGTCCGATGGTAAGCGTACCGTCAAACGGAATCTCGCCCATGATGCACTTTACAAGTGTGGTCTTACCTTCACCGTTCCGGCCCACAAAAGCAACCTTCTCACCGCGCTTGATGGTCAGATCCACCCCGCTGAATACCGTGTGGTCGCCGTAACTCTTGGCCACGCCCTCACAGATTACGGGATAGTTGCCGCTGCGGATTGCGGGCGGGAACTTAAGGCGCATGGTCTTGTTGTCCACCTCATCAATCTCAATGGGAACAATCTTCTCCAGGGCCTTGATGCGACTCTGAACCTGTACGGCCTTGGTGGGTTTGTAGCGGAAACGCTCTATGAACTCCTTGGCATCGGCTATCTCCTTCTGCTGGTTCTCATAGGCGCGCAGCTGCTGCTCACGGCGCTCCTTGCGCAGTTCCACAAACTCGTTGTACTTGACCTTGTAGTCATATATCACGCCGCACGAAATCTCAATGGTGCGGGTGGTGACGTTGTTTATGAAGGCGCGGTCGTGACTTACCAGAATCACTGCGTTGCAACGCTTGGCCAGGAACTCCTCAAGCCACTGGATACTCTCAATGTCCAGGTGGTTGGTAGGCTCGTCAAGCAGCAGCACATCAGGATGGCGCAGAAGCAGTTTGGCCAGTTCCACTCGCATACGCCAGCCGCCGCTGAACTCACTGGTGGGACGGTCAAAATCATCGCGGCGGAATCCCAGACCCAGCAGGGCCTGCTCAAGTTCAGCCTGATAATTGCCGCCACCCATCATCTGGTAGCGCTCGCTCTCACGGGTAAAGCGGTCTATCAGAGCGTGATACTCCTCGCTCTCATAATCAGTACGCTCCACCATCTGGTTGTTCAGGCGCTCAACCTCCTCCTTGAGTTTATGTATATCCTCAAAGGCGGTCTCAGCCTCCTGTCTTACCGTGCGTGTATCGGACAACTTCATTACCTGCGGAAGATAGCCTATGGTCATCTCCTTGGGTATTGAAACGGTGCCCGATGTAGGCTGCTGCAGTCCGGCAATGATCTTAAGCATGGTCGATTTGCCCGCGCCGTTCTTACCCACCAGGGCAATACGGTCCTTGTCACCTACAACGTAGCTGACATCATGGAACAGGGGACGGGCCCCGAACTCAACCTTAAGATTCTCTACCGAAAACACTTTCTCTTATGCAAACAGCTTGGCGGGATAAACGCCCTCCTTTACAAGTTCCGCAATCTTGTCTACAACACCCTGACGGTCCTCAGCGTATGTTACGCCGAACCACTTGGCGGTTGTGTCAAGAACCTCGACGGTTGCAGTACCGTTATTGATCAGCTCATTTACCATGAGCGGGATGAAATACTCAGACTTGGGCACGTTGATGTTGGCCTTGAGCCAGCCCTTGAAGAAGTCATCGGAGTACTTCATATAGTCAGGGGTGAATCCCCATACGTTCATTGATACGGGAGTGTTGTCATCAATGCGTACCCACTCCTCACCGTCCTTGTAGCATACGCCGTTCTCGCGACGCAGTATCTCGGTGCGCTCTACAACGGTGGTCAGATGACGCTGTGCGTTAACCTCGCAGACGCCGCGTGAAACCTTACCGTTCTCGCTCAGGGTGTTGGCTACGCGGAAACCTACCATTGAATAGACGTTCTTGGAGCCCTCGGGGAGACTGCTCAGGAACTTGCCCATAACGGCAAAGCAGTCACGGCCGTAAAAGTCATCGGCGTTGATTACGCAGAAAGGCTCGTTGATTACATCCTTTGCCATGAGCACTGCATGGTTGGTACCCCACGGCTTGGT
>JAEEGJ010011835.1_pt1 | contig 21925 bp, 23 predicted proteins | sample 8958761 | NCBI WGS metagenome assembly JAEEGJ01 (sample SAMN16246546, study PRJNA631951) | gut metagenome | biome: gut microbiome; feature: rumen; material: RS-attached | host: Bos | place: Iran: Karaj | collected 2018-10 | reverse complement strand
TGGAAAAGGAAACCTTGGTAACCATACAGAAGCAGTTTTCTTTTTGATTTGCATTCTCGGAAATATCATTAACGTTGTGATGGAAGAAGGAGTTTTCCGAGGTCTCTTCCAGAATCTGTTTAAACGAAAATATTCCTTCTGGCCGTCAGCAATTTTTGCTTCAATTCTTTTCGGGCTTTGGCATTGCGTTGGACCAATCAGAAGCTTTGCAGATGGTGACAGTAACAGGATGCAGCTTATCATGAATCTTTTGATTTTAATCGGCTCATCAACTTTGATTGGAATTAAATATGCAATGCTCGTTCACCTCACAGGCTCTCTCTATCTTGGAATGGCAGATCATTTTGTAAACAACACAATCATCAACATTCTGCATGTAGTAAGCCCGTCAGAAATCGACCAGCTTCAGACCATCAGAATCAGCATTGCACAGACGGTATCTTTTGTTATTGTTTTAATTGTGTATCGCATAATGATGAGAAAAAAATGATAAAAACTATTTTTTTTGATAAGGAATGAAAATGGAATTTGAAAACAACAAAAATCATGAAAAATTTATTAAACGCTGTTACAAGCTTGCAATCAATGCCGGTAAAAAAGGATACGATACTTTTGGTGCTGTGCTTGTTCACAACGGAAAAATCTTAGAGGAAGCAGAAAATACCGCTGATTACGAAAAAAAGATTTTTGGTCACGCGGAATTTAATCTGGTACATAAGTGCGCAAACAAATATTCTGATGATGTATTGTCGGAGTCTGTTTTGTACACAAGTTGTGCACCTTGTGAAAGATGTTTGGGAGCGATTGCCTCGCTAGGAGTACATAACATCATCTGTGGTGTTTCGTACAAAGAGTTCTGCAAACTGCTTCCGTTTAATTATAAGCCGGTTGACCGCGAGGGGCTTTTGAAACAGCTGGGAATTGATATGACAATTAAAGAATCAGTTTTAGAAGATGAAGGCATGCACGTCTTTGAATGGTGGGGCGGCAAATATCGTCCACTCGAAGAATTGATTGCTGAGATGGATGAAGTGAAAAGAAAGAAAGCAATAGATTAATATGAGTAACATTGAAGACTACAGAAAATATTTCACAAAAGACTACCTGATGGGTCCAAATTCTTTCCGACTGTTAGATGAGCTTATTCAACGAAAGCCTGACAATGTTGTTTTCGACAGAACCCTGGACCTTGGTTGCGGATACGCTTTGACTTCAATGTTCATCGCAAATGAAACAAACGCAAACACAGTATACGCTTTTGACCTATGGATTCCTGCAACAGAAAACTATAAGCGAATAAAAGAAAACGGTCTTGAAGATAAAATTATTCCTATTCACGGTGACGCAATGGACATGCCTTTTGCACATGAATATTTTGATGCTATCGTCAGCGTTGATTCTTATCATTACTTTGGCTGTAAGGAAGAAGTGTTTGGCAAAAAGATTTTGCCGTTTGTCAAAAAAGGCGGCTGTGTGATGATTGCAATTCCGGGATTGAAAAAAGAGCCGGAGAGTGAACTTAAAACTATTTTTGAAACTTGGGCAGAAGGAGATGATTCTCAGTTGTTCAAAACTGTTGCATGGTGGAAAAATCTTCTGACAAAAGAATGCGGCAGTGAATGTGAAATATCTGTAAAAGAAGCAGACTGTTTTGATATTGCCTGGAAAGAATGGTTTGATTCTGGGCATGAATACGGCATCCGCGACAAGGAGTTTTTGAGTAAGGGATTGGACCAAATCTTGAACTTTATTCTAATCTATGTTAAAAAAATTTAGGAGATGTAATTCTCACACTCCTGGAAGTTATTAATGAATAGTATTGAAGAAAAACGAAATAAAACAGTTCACGAAAAGCAATTTAATAAGTATCTTCAAGAAACAAAAGATCAGATTGAACAGATTAACAAGGGTATCGAAGTAAAAAAACATCTTGGCGAAAATACTTATTGTCATTATACCTATGACAAAAAATATTATATTGATGAAGTAATTAAATATTTTGAAGGAAAAGGCTATAAGGTTCAACGACTGCCAACAGAATGTCCCGTTTCCTATAAAATTAATATTATCTGGTAAAAACTATTATCATCACGCAGGAGGTCATTATGATCTACCAGTTACCTGAAGAAAAGAAAGCTTTGGTTTTTCCGCTGTTCAAAAACAGGCAGCCGAACACTTCTGCGCTGTGGTGTTATTTTGATGGAATATTGCCGGGTAAAACTTTTGTTGATGATATTAATGCGCCGACTAAAGCAATCTGTCAGCTTGATATGAGCTGGGTTTATATTAGTGACGCCGCAGATTTTGAATGGATTGAAGAAACCTTGCGTGAAATAATTAAACACGCATGGATTCAGGTAGTCTGGGCGCCGGAAAGAGGTTCAAAGTTTCCGCTGGCAGAATTGGGAACTGTGATTCCTCGACACGAATATACTCAGAGAAAAGCTATAGAGCAGAAACCTAGAGACGTTGAAATAAAACCTTATGACAGCGAATTATACGAAAAGGTTCCGTGGAAGGAATTTCATGAGCGTGTTTACGGTTCAAAAGAGAACTTCCTAAAAATTGCTTTCGGATTTTATGCTATTGAAAATGGTGAAATCTGTAGTGAGAGCGAAGCAACCTTTACTGCCCGCGGATATACAGAACTTGGAATTATAACTGATGACGATAAACAGCGCAAAGGTCTTGCCTTTGCAGTCTGTATCAAAACTCTGGAAGAAGTTGAGAAAAGAGGCCTAAAACCTATCTGGGCCTGCGATGTAGAAAACCTTGCATCAATGAAACTTTCTGAAAAACTTGGATTTGTAAATCCGGTGAAATACAATTTCATTTTCTTCCCGCAAATTAATGAATCAGATAATAATATAGATAAATCATGCAGTCAGAGATCACATCAATAAAACTATGCCAGATAAATTTTCAAGCGATTTTATAAACGCACTAAAAAATCATGATACAGAGACTCTTCTTTCAATTCCAAAAAGTGATGTGCATAATCATATTGGACGAGGCTGTAGAGTAGAGTGGCTTTCTGAAAGAATGAATCATACCTTTGCAAAACCGCCGGCTGTTTTTGATGGTCTACAGGGAATGCAGGACTGGTATGTAAATAATATCAGAGATTATTGCCGGGCTCACGACGACAAGCAGGCTGATACACGCCGCGCAGGCTGTTTTGTCGAAGCTGGCAGAAATCATCTTGCACGTTTTGCGCCAAGCTTTTCTGCATCTGATATTGAAGACTATGGCAGCCTGCAGGCCTTTTGTGATTATTATGATGCGCTGCATAAAAAATATTGTCCGGATGCTGTTTATGAGCCGGAGCTTGCGTTTGCTTCTTATGAAGATATAGAACCAGCGCTCGTTCAGGCAGAAGAATATTTCAGTTCCGGATATTTTAAATCAATTGATGTCTGCTGCGGTGAAGGCTATAAACCTTTTTCTGATTATATCCCGCTGTACAGAATCGCAGAAAAATACGGCGTTCTAAAACGCATGCACGTTGGAGAAACCGGCACAGCAGAAGAAATTGAAGAAGCAATCGAAACTCTTGGTTTGGATGAAATCCATCATGGAATAAACGCTGTGAACTCGCCGAAAGTAATGAAACTGCTTGCAGACAGAAAAATCACTTTGAACGTCTGCCCTACCAGCAACATCAAACTGGGATATGCAAAAAGCTACGCAGAACATCCTATCAAAATCCTCGTTGAAAATGGAGTACCTGTTACAATAAACACCGACGACCTTCTCGTTTTTGACAGTTCGATTGATGAAGAATATCAGCACCTATATGATGCCGGAACACTCACCGCCGAACATTTGGATGAAATCCGCTGCTGGGGGATATCAAACAGGATAGAAAAATGAGTACAATCAATAATCAAAAAAATGTAAAAAAACAGTATGCCAACGCGAGCAATTTAAATACACGCATTTCAATTCATCAAAAATATTCCACAAATAAAATGGGGTTTGGAAACTGGATTTTTTCGAATTATAAAATCACAGAGGGCATGAAGGTGCTGGAGCTCGGCTGCGGTACAGGAGATATGTGGAAGGGCCATGAGGATTTGATGAAGACCTGTTCTAAACTTGTGCTTTCTGATTTTTCTGAAGGAATGCTTGAAAACGCAAAGACCAATATCGGGTCCAATGCCAATGTTGAATATCAGATAATTGATATTCAGGATATTCCTTTTGAAGACGAGAGCTTTGATGTTGTGATTGCAAATATGATGCTTTATCATGTGCCGGATATGAAGCGAGGTTTGTCTGAAGTTCGCAGAGTTCTGAAAACAGGTGGAGCCTTTTACTGCGCAACTTTTGGAGAACACGGAATTATAGAATATCTTTCCAAGACTTTGAGCGCGTATGGCGTTGAAGACAATGTGAATAAAAACTTTACACTTCAAAATGGAAAAGAACTTCTTGCCCCCTTCTTTTCTAATGTCAAAAGATTGAACTACGAAGATTCACTCGCTGTAACAGATATTGATGATCTGGTTGAATATATTTATTCACTTTCCAGTATGACTACACTGAGCACCGTACCGAAAAAAGAAATACATGACCTTCTTACAAAGCAGATGGTCGATGGTGTTTTGTCAGTTCCAAAAGAATACGGGATGTTCTGCTGCAGGAAGGACTAATATGCTGGATGTATTTTGAAGCTGATAAGGAAGAAATCTTTACAACTCTTCCAGTCTCTTTAATCCCGCTTTATTTACAGAAATTGTCGTAATGCTGGTAGCAATCATGTTTGCTGACATAATAACACCGCCACGGAGCTGAAACGCATAAAGCAGAGAGCCGAGTGTAATTATTCCTGCATTGATTTTCTCTGCTCCAAGGAACATGAGAACAAGATATCCCATTATTCCAAAGAGCGGCATAACAGCATGCTCAATCGCTTTGTATAAAGCCTTTTTTATGAAGAGCAGTTTTAATTCCAGATTTTTGATTTTTATTTTCTTCAGAAAAAAATCAGAACAGTCATACAGAAAAACTGTATCGGCCAGATTTACGAAAGACTCATACATGTCGGTTAATTCTGCGGAAGCTTTTTGTATTTTATTCTGAACGGACTTCAAGAGCGGCGAGACAATCCAGGTTATAATCAGAATATGAGGAATCACAAAAGCAAGCACAATCAGAAATAATTTCAAATCAAAAACGCAGAATAAGATTGCAGACAAAATAAGATTTGCAATTCCATTCACAAGGAACACAAGATTCCAGGGCTCGCCGTAAATTGCAGCGGTCATCTGCGCATCCTGATTAATCCGCAAAAGGACATCGCCCGAAGCAAGTTTATCAATCTCTTCGATTGGTTTTGCAAGAAGCTTGTTGAAAATATACAACTTTAATTTCTTTTGAAGCCCTGCATAAAAAGCTGCAAAAAAACGCCACACAGTTCCGTTATAAGTGAACAGCAATAAATTTGCTGCCAGAAAAAGCCCGCACACAACACCAAGTCTCACAAAATTCAAAGCCTCTATTGCTTCAAAAGCCTGTTTTAGGAAAAGCGCATTTATGAGATTTCGGATGGCCTCAAAAGGAAGTCGTAAAGCAAGCAAGCGTAAATACTGTTTCTTAATTCCAAGTTTTTTCAGCATAAAACGCCTTCCTCCAGCCGATAGATTTTGTCGCAAAAATCAAGAGCTTCTTTTCTGTGTGCAATGGAAATTACTGTCCGCTCTTTCCACCAGTTCTGCAGGGCTTCAATAAGATGGGCTGAAGTTTCCATGTCCAAAGCAGAGGTTGCTTCATCTAAAATCAAAATCTGAGGATTCTGTGCAATCGCTCTTGCAATGCAGATTCTTTGTGCCTGTCCGCCAGAAACATTATCCCCACGTACGCCTGTAAAAGTATCTAAACCTTCGGGAAGAGTTTTTACCCATTCTTCAAGTTGTGCAATTCTAACCGCTTCCCAAATCTGTTCTTCTGAGATTTCATGGCCGCAGGTGATATTCTCTCTGATGGTAAATGGAAAGAGTTTGCTCCCCTGCATCACCACAGACATTTTTCCCTCTGCAATAATTTGTCCCTGCTGAACTTCGTAAAGGCCGGAAATCAGTTTGATTAAAGTTGTCTTACCGGAACCGCTCTCACCGATTATTCCGATTTTCATTCCATCAGGAATTGTAAGGTTCAGATTTTTAAGTACAGTTTTTTGATCATAAGAATATGTAAGATTTTCGATTTGAATCATTGGTCTTCTCCTGCTCTGTTGATTTTCTGAAGGTTCCCTGCAAAGATACGGAACTGCATTATAAAGGACGGCATGTTCATCAAAATGCCAGAAACGTTCCCCGAAAGATTTATAAAAATATAAAGTTCGCCCACTGTCATTTCGCCTTTGATAACCAGATTGCCGCCAATCAAAACTAAAAGCAACAAAGGTATGCATGTCATCACTGCAGAAATTGACATCAAAAGTGCTTTCTTTTTTTCCATGGAGATATTCAGTTTTTCCCATGCCTCAAGTCTGTTCGTGTAATTTGTCAGTATAAATTTTTGCGCCTGATACAATCTGATTACCGGGAAAAGCGACATCAGACTTTCTGTAACGCCATTCAGCTTTGCATTTTCTTCATTTGCTTTGATTGTATAATTCTTCAAAATCTTACTCGAAAAAGAAACATAAAGAATAATCAGAAAGACAGGCAGGTTTGAAGAAAACGCAAGAAACGGATTCAAAAAAATAAACCACCCGAAGGTACCAAGAAATTTTATAAAACTATCAAAGATGAAAAACAGATTTTCAGAAATAAAAACACTAACTGCATTAAACTCATTCAATAGCACAGAAGTCATTTCACCGCCGCTCACCGCCATCTCTTTTGCTCTCATAAACGAAACAGTATTATGCGCAATGCTTTCGATATAATTTTGTCTTAACTCATAATTTATTCTGGCTGTAGTTACACCGGAAATAAATGCGTTTGCTCCACTCATAAAAATGAAGGCAACAAGAATAATCAGAAGTTCTACAAGCATTCCTTGAATAGATGAGTTGCCTGCTCCGTCCATTCCAGCATTCCCCGCAGTTACAAGATCAATCAGATTTGCAAGATATTTATTCCAGAAAAGCGTAACCGCAAGAAAAATTATATCAACTACAAAAGTCAAAAAAATCATAAACTTCACTTTATAAAATGTGCGTGTTATAATGTTCATAACAAAACGCTAAACCTTGTCCCAGGGACAGAGTCAAGTAAAAAATGGAAAAAGATGAATTATTAAAAATAAGTGAACTTGCAGATTTTTTTGGAACAACACCAAAGGCTCTGCGTCTTTATGAAAAAAAAGGTATTTTAGTTCCCTGCAAGATAGATCCTCTAACTGGTTATCGTTATTACTCTGCCGACCAGGTAAAAAAACTCAACGTACTTGTAGAGTTGCAGGAATTAGGTTTTACACTTAACGAAATCAAAAAAATTATGAAGGGTGGGCTTAAATCGCAGGCCTTTCTGGATGCGCTTTATTCTAAAAAAGTGGAATGGGAACAAAAGAAAAACGAGATACAGAGTAAAATCGGCGCAATAGAAAATATAGAACAGAACCTCTCACGCAAAATCGGTACAAAAGAAATCACAGAAATGACAGAGGATGAACGGGCCTGGTTTTTGCTCAATGCGGTTTGTGTGGAAGAACTCAAGGCTTCAAAAGTTTTGAGTGATGCTATATGGGTATAACAGAATTGTTCAGCAGAGGAGACTCAAGTGAAAACTATAATCACAATTCAGCACACACAATCGGTTCATCACACAAATGGAATGGTAGGTTCCTGGACGGACTGGGAGCTTACAGAAAAAGGAATTGAACAGGCAAAAAGAATCGGCGAAAAGTTACAGGCAGAACTTGGTGACCGTGCAAAAGATTTTGTTTTATATTCTTCTGATTTAATTCGTGCAAAACAGACTGCAGAACAAGTTGGAAAAGCTCTGAACCTTACACCAAAACTTCGTACAGAATTGCGGGAAAGAAATCTTGGTAAATGCTGCGGAAAGTCTGTTCAATGGCTGCGAGAAAATCTGGAACGTGATGAGAAAACTATAGACGACAAAATGTTTTCCGATGGTGAAAGTCGCCGTGACGAATGGAATCGCCTGAAGCCCTTCTTTGATGAGATCATGTCGAATAATGAACAGAACATAATCATCGTTTCACACGGAGATTTATTGAGTGTATTCAATATCATGTTTCTAGGGCTGGGCGTGGAGACCTTAAACACTTGCGAAATGCATGGCGCTGCAGGCGGCGTTTCAATTATGCTTGAAACCGACGACGGAAAACGTATCATCAAAAAAGTCAGCGATATGTCATATATGAATTAGAGAAAAACTTCTCAACCGAAAGTTGAGTAAAACTACAAAACGCGTCGATTGTCAGTCAGGTATATTGGCAATATGATGTGTATAAACCTCCTTGCAAGGAAAAAAACAATCTGCGGACATACGCTTGAAGATGGAGAACGAATTGTCATCGTGGACGACTTAATCAATAGCGGTAAGACTGTAGCCGGTAGAATTGAAAATCTAAATAAAATTGCTGACATAAAAGTAGCAGCCCTTGTTGCAATCGTAGATCATGATATTGTTTAATTACAAAAAGTAAGTCTTCATAACGCCCTTGCCTTTGATTTCCATCTCGACAGGGGCGCTTGCACTAACAGCACCTTTAAGAAGTGCCATAGTATTTTCTGAAACATGAATCTTAGAGGTTTCGCCTGAGCTTTCCATTCGGCTGGCAACATTTACAGTGTCACCCCAGATATCGTAAACGAATTTTGTTTTTCCGATTACTCCGGCAATAAGGTTTCCGCTGTTGATTCCGATTCGCATAAAGAGCTTTACATTGCTTGTGGCATTGAAGTTTTCAATATCCTGAAGCATTCCGCGAGCAAAATTAACAATTGCGAGCGCATTCTTTTCTGCAGGTTCGTTTCCAAAAAGACCGGCTGCGGCCATATAAGAGTCACCAATAGTTTTGATTTTTTCGATGCCTTCACGTTTTGCACGCTCATCAATTCTGGAATAAAGCGAGTTTAAAGCTCCGACAATTGTATCAGCATCAAGAGTACTTGTGATTTTAGTGAAGCCGACAATATCAGCAAAAAGTACAGAAGCGTTTTCAATCTTATCTGCAATTTTAGCGTTCCTGTCCATTGCAAGACGTTTAGCAACTTCCACTGGAAGAATATTCAAAAGAAGTTCTTCAGAACGATTCTTTTCTTCCTGAAGTTCCTTTGTGCGTTCTTTTACAGTGTCTTCAAGTTTTCTGTTTTCTTCTTCTACGCGAATAATTTTTCCTTCAGTAAATGAAATCGTAAGAGACACAATGAAAAGAATTGAAATTACAACTAAGCCAACCTGGAATAGAAAATATGACAATGGTTTAAGGACACTTTCATAAGTAAAGATGATTTTTGAATCTAACGGGGAATATTCAGCAGGGGAGTACATAATACAACCAAAGCCAAGATTCTTTAGTGGAGTAACCTGATAATAATCAGCTCCATGAAGATTTTCTTCGTCCTTATCCTGAGGCTTACGAACGTTCATTAGTCTATCTGTAATAGTAAAGTTTCCGTTCCATGGACCCGGATCAATAGTACAGTCTTCACAAACATCAATAGTAACATTCCAATCTGTAATGACGGTGGCCATCATATTGTTATAAATTACACCGTTATACTGAGCACCCAGGCGGGTCAAGTCTCCGTCATCATTCCAGAATTTTTCAGAATCACGAAGGAAAGTAACACATACAGATTTAGATTTGTCATTCGCAAGATAAGGTTTATTTATAACAAGTTTTCGTTCAGGTATACTGATTCCGGTAATAGAAACAATAATCATTACCAGCAGAAGTCCACCGGAAATTGCAGCGATAACCTGCCATACATGACTTCTTGTAATATGTCTTTTCATTTCAGGAACAGTAACGCCCTGTTTATAGTTTGGACTCAAACGAGGACCATCTTTTTTATCAGAATAAAATTCGAGTTCCATAAGTTTGATGGAAGAGAAGAAAAGATGCAGGGCACCAATGCCATATCCAATATCAATCCAGGAAATTCCATAAACCAACAACGCCAGTACAATTCCAATGATTGGAAAAAGAGGATAAATAGACAGAGAAATCAAAACATTTTTTTGTAAAATCTTCTGAGATTGAAAAAGCATTGCCCATGTTATAAGTCCAGGAGAAAGTCCGAGGACAATACTCACAGGATAAAGTGCACTTCTGTGGTAAAGATTTGCTTCATCAAAATAATAAAAAAGATTGGTAAACTGACTAACGATAGTTAGTATAATTCCAGTAAGACAAATGTAGAAAACAATATAGAGCTGAACAGGAACCCCATTCCTTATTGAAGAATGAGGTTTGAATAGAACCTTAAAATCCAGAACATCCGATTTAATAAATTCAGCAGAATAAAAGCAGAAGAAAAAAGTGGTGAAGTAGTTAAGCGCAAAAACCATAAAGTTGCTTATGCGGACCATATAGTAGCCGACCTGGCTTGTACCTCGGAAGATATAAGCCATGGCATCAAAAGCAAGCAAAGCGCCTGTAATAAACTGAAGAAGAATCAGCGTACGACGACTGTTATTTTTCAGCCTATGTCCAGATAATAAAAACACTCCAACCTGTAAACAGAAGAATGCCAACCCCGAAAGCACTACGATACTGATAATTCTAATTGTGTTACTCATTATACATATAATTTTATGTTATAAAGAATAGTTTGTCAAAAAATGGAATGAAGGAGGGGAAGGCCTTCCCCTCGCTCCAGCCCGCGCTGCGGTCTTCCGCTACCCCTTCCAGCGGGGACACCCCGCAACGCCCCCGGTTATTCCAAATTCTGCTTAGCTTCTGGAGACCAGTTGTTTTCGATGCAATAAAGCAGTAGTTCTTTCATTTCGTTTGAATAGTCTAAGTAAAACAAATCTCCCGTTTTAGAAAGTGCTGGAAAATAAATCCTGCTGAATCTTTGCCGATGAAAAAAGAAAAATTTTAATGAAACAAAAATAAAGACGAATTTTTTTCATATACTTCTCCATTTACTCCCAGTCAGCAACATTTGGCCATGGTAATGGAGTACCAGGACCATCATATAAGTTCTGCACATACTGCCCAAAGAAATAACCTTCGGTTCCGTCTAAGAGGCGGACTTTTACCCATTCGTCTGTAATGCCGCCGATGGTCTGTTTTACGCCACTTTTTTCAAGGATTCTGAAGCCTGTTTTTATCGGATAAGTTCCAAGACTTTCTGTATTTGTACCAGGGCCTTTACGGAGACGGATGCGGTCATCATTTAAGATGCCGAAGTATTTCAGATAATTTCGTGAAACTACAAGTTCGATTTCTTTCTTGCCGTTATTCCAATAACCATTGGAATCGATAGGAGGCGCAATTAATGCGTATAATTCTCCCCAGTTACCAAATGACCACGAATAAAAAGATTTTCCTTCTTCTCTGTCCGAAGAGGAAGACCATGGAATTTCTAGAGTAATTTCAATAGTTCCATCAGGACGTGTGATTACAAATTCTCTCATAAATAAATCCTGAGGATTATCATAAGTAGTAAATATACAATGGCCACTTTTCAATCTACCGATATATTCTCCCAATTCATAGTTATCAATAGGAGTCCAAGGCATATTATTTTTATAAATTTTATTGTCATTAGAAATTTTATAATTTCCTTTCTGCTTTTCAATCCAATCTTTGCTGTCTAATTTAGATATAACAGTTGTCGTTAAATCATAATTAACTTCTACACCAAGACGATATGGGCCATGATCCTGTCCTATATATTCAATTATTATGCCTTTCTCAATCGGGTAATAAAATGAACCGTCATTAACATCATCATAATCCACATTCTCATTATCTACGAAATCATCTATAAAATATATTTTCTTGTCAGAATATGCGAAAAATCCTATCTGATTTGGTGAAATAGTTATTCCATTAATATTCTGTCCTGACAAAGGGAAATTTAAATCATTAATTGCAGGTTCTTTCTGTAGAGTAAACTTTTTATTTGTATATCTGAGTGAACTATAAGGTGGCTGATTGAAGTCAAATATAAGAGTTCCATTTATATCAATAAATGGTCCTATGGGGAATCGGATTATTCCTTCTTCACCTTCATATGTTATTAATTTTGAAAACGTATCAGATGTACCATACTTCAATACAGAAATAACCTCTTTTTCTGCAGTTATTGTTTCCTGTGCAAAAACAAAACTGCTGATACAAATTAAACAAATAAATAAAAATGTCTTTCTCATCTTCAAATTAGGTTCCTTTATTTTTATTGTGTTAGTTATCTGTATGTTCTTTGTACCACTGCACGCGCCACTGTGAAGTTTGTGATAATTGATTTCTTCATTTACAAATCTCCAGGATCTTGGATTTTTTTCTCTACTATTATTGGTTTTATTATAATGGGTAGAGAGTGTGTTATACAATGTACGGTTTGTTATGAGAGGGCGGCGGGGGCGTTGCGGGGGTGTCCCCCGCTGGAAGGGGTGGCGGAAAACGCCGCAGGCGGTTGGAGACAGGGGGAGTCTTCCCCCCTCTTATATAAAAAATCTTAAAAAAATATTATTGACTAATTAAAAATCAAAGTATTTAATCCAAAAATATAAGGATCCTTTATTATTTCAAAGTTTTAAGGAGATTTTATGAACAAGAATGAAATGCACAAACTGATTGAGACGGAGCAGCCGAACATCTGCCAGGTGGTGGCTTATAAGGGCGGCGAGGAAGTTTATTCGGACTGCTGGAACGGCTACAAGGTGGACGACTGTGCGCATGTGATGTCGGTGACTAAAAGTGTGATGGCTCTGCTCATTGGAATTGCGATTGATAAAGGGCAGATTAAAGGTGTAGACGATAAGGTGCTGGATTATTTTCCGGAATATAAGGTGAAGCGCGGTGAGAAGACTATTTATGAGGTGACGATTAAAGATTTACTTACGATGAGGGCTCCGTATAAGGGTAAGGGCGACCCGTGGTCTAAGGTGTGCTCGAGTGAAAACTGGACTTACACTTCTCTGGATTTTCTTGGCGGGCGTCAGGGGATGACAGGGGAGTTCCGCTATTCTTCGGTTTGTATTCATATTTTATCCGGGATTCTTTATAAGGCGACTGGCATGATTACTGTGGACTATGCGAATAAGTTTTTATTCGGGCCGCTGGGGATTCCTGCGCATGAGGTTTATATTGCTAAGTCTGCCGAGGAGCATAAACAGTTTACTATTGAGAAGACTCCGAAAAAGGCTGTGTGGTTTAGTGACCGCCAGAATCTTGGGACTCCGGGTTATGGGCTGTGTTTGTCGGCTTGTGACATGGCGAAGATTGGGCTCCTGTGTTTGAACAAGGGAATGTTTGGCGGGCTGCAGTTAGTTTCGGCTAAGTGGATACGTGAAATGACGGAACCACGCACGGTTGAAGGCAAGCATTTCCGTGGAATGGATTACGGATATTTGTGGTGGATTATCAGCAGGAAGAAGGGGATTTATGCGGCTATCGGGAACAGCGGGAATGTGATTTACATTAATCCGGAGAAGAAGCTTGTTGTCGCTGTGGCGTCATATTTTAAGCCAACGATTTTTGATCGCGTAGATTTTATTCAGCGGGAGATTGAGCCGAGGTTGTAAATTATTATACGATTTTTATCAGATGATTTGCGGCCTCTTCAATATCTTCGAAGTCTACTTCTTCACCTTCGTGGGCAGCACACTCAAACTCGTCGACGATGTTTTCGATTAAGACCATGTCTATAAAGAGCGGGAGTTGATTCAAGAATTCATCAGAAATTGTGGTTTCTGATTTGTAGCCTTCCAGGATTGTGTCGAAATAATGTTTCATACCGGTGGCTCGTTTTTCGGGGTCACTTTCGTAGCGGAACCAGCCTTCGCCGTGAAGATAGAGATTTGCAAGGTCGAACATGTACCAGCAGTACATACAGTTATCAAAATCAAAAACTGTGATATTGCCGTTTGTCATGTCGATGTGATAGTTGCCGTCGCTGTAGTCGAAGTGAATGAGACCGTAATTTTGACTATCAGTCGGTAGTTTTTGAAACTTTTCGAGACGGGTGGCAATTGCTTTTTTCAAATCTGAATAAGTATTTGGAATCAGTTTGTTTATATATTCCATATTGTATTTATCAAAATAGTCTGGGCGACGGTGATCTACTGTTGATTCAAAGTGTTTTGAGAGCTCATGGATTTTTCCGAGAGTTTTTCCTGTATTATAAAAATATTCTTCAAGCGGCGCGCCTTCGCGATAACGATATCCGTTATCACACAAAAGCATTCCTTTTGCATATTCAAAAAGTGAGACGAAATCAGATACTCCATCATTATCAACAACTTCAACAAGTTTGCCGTTTACACTCGGAATTACATCAGCAACAGGAGCACCGTTTTCCGCAAGGTAGTGAACAAACTCCGTTTCTGCAAGATACTCTTTTTCAGTTCTGTCACCAGTTGAAGAAATCCTCAGCACAAACTTTTTTTCATCATTCTTACTGAAAATTATAATCTGATTGCGTCCGCCTTCGTGACCTTCAACTTCTTGGAAATCGAAATCTTTGAGAGAAAATAAATTTACAGCCTTACTAAAATCTTTCATCATTAAATTCTAAAGCACCAGTTCCATCAACCAGCAGTCTTCTTTTTTTACATCGTCATATAAGCATAAAGTGTAATCCATTTATTTTCCACACCTACATCGCCAACCTTGAACGCAGGAACGCTTTTTGAATCAGTCAAAACATATCTGTCGTTTTCAAGCCTATGCTGATTCAAAACTCTGATGCCTTCTTTCATAGCTTCGGAATCAAGCGGACAGCCAAGAGCTTTGAGGGCATAAACAATATTCTGCGCTCCGATTTTGATTGGGTCTGGAGTATAGAAGGTTCCGAGCATTACATCGAAAACTGGAGTTTTCATGTCGTCGGTGCGGTAGAAAATGTTACGCTTTGTAAAATAATGAACGAGGGCTTCTTCGCACTCTGTTTTGATTCCCTGTAGATGAAGCTCGGCAACAAGCATAAGAAATTCGATTGTATATTTTATGCAGCTTTTGTGAGGCTTTTTCGGATCGTTGATTTTTTTGTTTGTGCTGATACATCGGAAACCACCATCTTCCTGAATAAGTGCAAGCTGTGTGCTGATTTCGTTGCGGACAATTTCTTCATCATAATAACCGAGTTTTACAAGATTTCGCAGGAGCAGAGGTTCACCGCAAAGCATCTTAAAACCGGTAGCTTCAATCAGACCAAAAACTTCGTCATCAATATCTTTACCAATATCGGCACGGGTAAGTCCCCATTCAGCAAAGGCAAGAATAGCATCGTATTTATCCCAGTTCTTTGGTTTGTGAAGTCTGTTCAAAGCGCGCGCGTAGGTCTTACTTTCGAGAAGCTGCTTTTTGCATTCGATGACTTTTTCATCACTGTCTGCAAGCTTCAGATATTCCTTAAGAGTTCGGAGTTTTACCTCCGGGTTTGAATCTTCCAATAACCAGTTTAAGATTGTGTCTTCCATATTCTTGCCTCCTCGCACGTCGTTGCTCGCTACCCCATTGTTATTTTCTAATCACAATGCAGTCTTTTACAAACTCGCCGTACTTTTTCATAAAGTCCTGATATTCCTCTTCCTCTGTAATCCAGAAAAGTACCCAGGCTTTTTCATAACCGAGATCCTTGTAAGCCTGAAGACGATGGTTACCGTCATTCAAAACAAACTCGCCGCCTGTGTATTCAACAAACATCGGAGCGCATTTGTTCACAAAGTCTGGAGTTGCTTCGATTGTCTTTTTCAACTCACCAAGCTTATGATCCCACCAGAGCGCATCAACACGATACTTCATTTCTGGTTCCGGTCCAGAGCATCTCTTGAAAAACTTAAGAGGCACAAGCGCCGGGCTGAAATAATATCTGTCGAATTTTTTCAAGCCATCAGAAAAAGGAATATTGCGTCCTTCCTCGTTCAAATATAAATGAATCCAGGCATCAAGCTTTTCTGCTTCTGCATACGCTTTTGCCGATTCCAAAGTTGCACTGTACTTTAACATAGAAACCTCCTTCTTGCTGTAAACAATTCGTTTAATCGAATCATAAGAAAGACAGTATTTTTCCATAAGGTCATCAATTGTTTGTCCCGCTTCAAAGTCCGTCTTAATAGCTGCATTTCTTTCACGGATAAACTGCTGATAACCAGAAGTTTCGCCCCAGGATCTTTTTCCGTTTCCGGCCGGAATATAAATTGTCTCTCCAGAAACATATCGCTGAATCTGTTTTAAGAGATCTTCCGGAAAAATGTCCTGTGCATTTCTGTACTTCATTCTGTCACCTTACAAAAGAGATTCTATCTCAAGCCCTCCGTCATTTATATATTGAATTTAATTATAGAAGTTTTCTACACAAATCTATTTGATGTGTTTCCTCATTGGTCTGTTGATTAATTCTGTATCACACAATGAGAGAGCTTCCTGTGCAGTCACCCACTTAAAATCGCAGGTTTCGCCCTCCTGTAACTGAATTGAATTTTTGTCACAATCTGTTACACACAAAAATCTTACATGCCAGCAGTATTTGCCAAGATCCTTATCTAAAAATTCAAGCTTATCTGCGACAATACCGGTTTCTTCGCGAAGCTCACGTAGTGCGCCTTCAACATCAGTTTCTCCCTGTAGTGCAGAACCACCAGCCGTAGCTTCCCACATATTAGGGAAAAGAGGCTTGGTAGGGGCACGCTTCATCAAAAGGTAAGTCCCATCAATATGACGCACGAGCACCTCGCATACCAGATGATAAGCACCCGAAGGGAACTTATCTTCTTCATCACGAATCAGAGTGAGTCCTTCAATCTTTTCATAATCAGAATTATAAGCATCCCATAGTTCCATATGCTTTTACTCAAATTACAAGTCAGAAATATCGACATCAGTCGAAATTGTTACTTCATAGTCAGGATAAGCTTCTTTTACTTCTCGCTTCATTGTTTCTACCGCTTCCTTGAAAGAAACTGCAAAAGTCAGTACAGCATCAAAACGCATCCATTTCTTTTCCAAATCAATATAAAAGCCATGCATCTGCAGTACATAATCGTGTGCCGTGACTATTTTCTGTACATTGCTTCGGATAGCGGCGGCTTCGTCATTCTTGGAGTTGTGGGAATAAACGCCTACACCGGTGAGAATTACAGCTGTTGCCTTATATATTTTCTCTTCAAGCCTACGAGTAAGGTTATCAACTTCTTCCACAGTCATTGTATCGGGCAGTTCAACATGAACAGAGGCTATGTTTTTATTCGGTCCGTAATTGTTGATTATCAGGTCGTAAGCACCGCGGACTTCTTCCTCTTCGTTTATCAGTTTTTTAACCTTAAGCACAAGGTCCTTGTCCGCACGTTTGCCGAGTATGTCGTCCAATGTTTCAACCAGCATTTCCATACCGGCTTTTATGATGAACACTGCGATCACCACACCTACAAAAGCCTCAAGCGACACGTGAAAAAACATGTAAATCAATGCTGAAGCCAGAACAGAAGCAGAGAGTATTGCGTCAAAAAGCGCATCGGAACCGGAAGCAATGAGCGCACCGGAATTAACCTTTTTACCCCGGTTTTTAACGAACGAGCCGAGAAGCAGTTTGACGATTACCGCTACTGCGATAATTGCAACCAACACTACTGAATATTCTGCTTTTTCGGGGTGAATGATTTTCTTCACAGATTCTACAAGAGACGTAATACCCGCATACAAAACGATTGCTGCCACAATCATTGAAGTAAGGTACTCGATTCTGCCGTAGCCAAGGGGATGCTTTCTGTCGGGTGCTTTTCCTGCAAGTTTTGCTCCCACTATGGTTATTACGGACGATAGCGCGTCCGAAAGATTGTTTACTGCATCAAGGATAACAGCAATAGAATTGGACACAAAGCCCACCGTCATTTTAAAAGCAACCAGCAGTATATTTGTAAGTATTCCAATAACACTGGTCTGAACTATTACTTTTTCACGTTCTTTTTCGTTCATAACTCGACAATTATACTGAAAAATACAGGAATCTGTCAAAAAAAATATGTCTACGACGCGTAGGTTGTAATGTGCGCCTCTCAATGATAGTCTGATGTCAAATAAAACGACGCGGAGTTTTACTATAGGAGAAATAATTATGGACAATTATATTACAGGCGCAGCTATAAAACGTCTGCGTGAAAACAAAAAGATGACACAGGACGAGCTTGCACAAAAGATTTTTGTGAGCGACAAGACTATAAGCAAATGGGAAAACGGACACGGGCTGCCTGATATTTCTCTGATGGAACCGCTTGCAAAAGCACTGGATATTTCAGTGATTGAGCTTTTTTCAGGGAATGAAGTCCGCAATCAGAACAGATCGTCCAATATGAAAAAGATTCAGTTTTACACATGTCCGGTTTGCGGTAACGTAATTCAGTCTACCGGCGAAGCAGTTATAAGCTGTTGCGGTATAACACTGCCACCTTTGGAAATTGAAGAACTTGATGAAGAACATAAGATTCAGCTTGAAAAAGTTGAAGACGAGTACTATGTTTCAATTGACCATCCAATGACAAAGGAACATTATATCTCTTTTATTGCGGCAGTTTATGACAACGGGGTGGAACTAACAAAGCTTTATCCCGAAAGTTCGGCAGAGGCAAGGTTTAAAATAAGCCGGGCAAAGTTTTTGCTGGCATATTGCAATCATCACGGACTTTTTAAAGTTGATATTTAAATTTGCGGCTAGAGGTTTCCAAAAGTCCTTTTCCTTTCTGTATCAGAAGTACATAGATAAAAAAAAGGACACTAATTGTATGTCACACAGTTTCTGCCGTTTGTTTTGGCATCATACATAGCCTTGTCTACTCTGTCAAAAACACCCTTGGCATTGTCTCCGGATTTGACTTCCGTAAGACCTATACTACAGGTAAGACTTCCAATGTTTTCAAATTCGGCTTCTGAAATCTTTTGTCTAAGCTGGTCTGCAAGCTGTTTTACCATTTCAAATTCCATTTCATAGCAGACACAGACAAATTCCTCTCCACCCCATCTTCCTGTTTTGATATTATAGGGCTTAAGAAAATCAACGACAAAGTTTACAAACTGCTTAAGTACCGCATCACCTACAGAATGACCGAATTTGTCGTTTACTTCCTTAAAGAAATCAATATCCAGCATCATAAGCGAAATCTGGGTACCTTTTGACTTAAAGTCTTCTATCCCATTTGATATTTCTGTTTCAATTCTTCCATGGTTATAGACTGAAGTAAGCGCATCTTTAGAAGCCAGCTCTTCGTATTTTTTTAAAGTTTCAAACAACTGCATGGAATTTTCATGGATATCCTGTACCATAAAAACAAATCTAAAATCATCTTCGTTGGTCGTGTTAGTACGGCTGAAAATAAGCTTTACCCAGATAAACACACCTTCAAGATTCTTCATCTGACAATCAAAAGAAGCGGTGCGTCCTGGCAGCAGATTTTTTTTGAGATATTCCGGGTCTGTACGCTCCAAAAAGAGATTCTGGTCCTCAGGCCATATCATGTTAACTATCATCATACGCCAGGTTGAATATTTTACATCATAATTCTGCGGGTTACTTGAGATTTCGGTAACATTGATGCTGTACGCTATGTCTTTGATCAAATCCACGTACATTGAAAAAAGATACGAACTTTGAATTGTATCAATTTTTTTGTCAGTCAAAAACTCACGAAGATATTCACTGTTATCAAGCTCATCAAGAAAGAACATATATTTGTTGCTTTTATCATCGATTGGATATATAGATATTTGAATCAGACGTATTTTACCATTAATACGCAGTTTGATTCTGTCCACATATTTTCCGTTGAATTGTCCTATCATCGGGATAAAAACATGATAATCATCAGCTATTTTGTTGGAATTGTCATTAAAGTGAAACCACAATTTTTCTACAAGAGATTCGTAGTTACCATCCGGCTCAAGAAAACTCTCAAACAAGCCTCTTTTTTTAACAGTGTGGTAGCTGTCCTTTTGTGCATCAACAATAATTATTGCATCAACCTTTTCATAGAACAAGTTGGAAACGGATTCCTTTGTATAATCACTCATTCTATTATTATTGCATATAGTTAATGAATTTTTCAATCGTTTTCTTGCAATGTGTTATGTTATTCTGCAATTACAAAAGAAAATTGTCCGTCGGTTTGCCGTGACCGTAATAAAGTGTCCGCTGACCAAGTAATTTAATCTTTTGTGCAGTCTTTTTTATTGTGTCATAATCACAGAAAAGATGTCCGACCGCCGGTTTTATCCAGTTATCAAGAGCATCTCCGACCAGCAGGTTTTTCTGCTCTACATCTACACCGATAGAACCAATTGTGTGACCGGGAAGTTCGAGAATTCTTGCGTCAATTCCGTATTCTGCAAGGCTGTCACCTTCTTTGACAAAAATCAGCTTTTCAGGACGGCGTACTTTTGTGTTACGCAGCACTTTCAGTGAAAGTCCAAGTACAACTTTTCCGACAACGCCGTAAGACTTGAGCGGTTGTGCGTCATAGTTCCCAAAAATCTCAACATCAGCTTTGTTTACGGCTACAGGAACATCAAACCGCTCCGAAATTGCCGCTGCGTTTTCCGCATGGTCAAAATGCGGATGCGTGAGTACGATGAGTTTAAGTTTATATTTACTGCATTCCGTGATAACTTGTTCAAGCCCTTCCGCAGAGCCTGTATCAACAAGAATTGCATTTCCCCTTTCTGCAACGATATAACAGTTATCTGTTCCGCATTTTATCTGAAGTATTTCAGCCATTATTCATCCTCTTCTGAGTAACTGATGTTTTTGTGTACTTAATTCATTCTACCACAGATGCCGTTGTTTTTGGCTCTACTTCATTGTAACAAGTTCGTACTGTCGTGTGCCGATGCCGATTTTTTCACCGTGTTCAAGCGTTTCTTTCCATCGGATGTTCGGGTTTGAATCCAAAAAGTGGTCGTGATGATGATGCCAGTCAGGTTTTGCAAGGTTATCCGAAAGCTGCGAATTAGGCATAGGCTCGGATTTGAGGCACGCATCTACACAGGCCTGATCAAGCGCAACAGGGTCAAACGACGCGAACATACCCACATCCGGGAGAATCGGCGCGTCGTTTTCACCGTGGCAGTCGCAGTTAGGCGAAATGTCGCAGACTAAGCTGATATGAAAACATGGTCTGCCGTGAACAATGGCTTTTGTGTATTCGGCAATCTTGCAGCCGAGAACTTCATTCGCGTTGCCGTTCGGGTTATAAATTGCGTCAAACGAGCACGCACCAATACAGCGACCGCAGCCTTTGCAGATATCCTGATTTATAACAGCTTTTCCTGTATCGTACGAAATGGCATCCGAACCGCATTCTTTTGCACAGCGCTTGCAGTTGCGGCATTGTTCCTGAGCAACAACGGGCTTTCCGTGATTGTGCTGGTGCATCTTTCCGGCGCGGCTTCCGCCTCCCATACCCAGGTTCTTAAGCGCGCCGCCAAAGCCGGTTGCTTCGTGTCCCTTAAAGTGATTGAGAGATATAACAATGTCCGCGTCCATTAGAGCGCGTCCGATGTAAGCTTCTTTACAGTATTCGCCGCCTTCAACCGGCACAATAATGTCGTCCGTTCCGCGCAAGCCGTCCGCAATAATAACGTGGCAGCCGGTCGTAATCTCATTAAAGCCGTTTTCCTGTGCGCAGCTCAAATGTTCAAGCGCGTTCTTTCTTGAACCGGGATAAAGCGTGTTGCAGTCCGTGAGGAAAGGCTTGCCGCCGCATTCCTTTACGACGTCGGCAACAGCCTTTGCATAGTTCGGGCGCAGATACGCCACGTTACCGAGCTCGCCGAAGTG
>JAEEGJ010011832.1_pt1 | contig 21932 bp, 16 predicted proteins | sample 8958761 | NCBI WGS metagenome assembly JAEEGJ01 (sample SAMN16246546, study PRJNA631951) | gut metagenome | biome: gut microbiome; feature: rumen; material: RS-attached | host: Bos | place: Iran: Karaj | collected 2018-10 | reverse complement strand
TGCAATCGTCGATGATTGTGGTGAAATAGCCATTCCAATCCGAGTTTTGGTATGCAGGGATGCAGTGACAAGGTACGGTGAGCGTTGTGCAGTTGAATCCTTCAAACACATCTTCAAATGTGAATACCGGTGGTTCTGTGGCCAAAGTAATGACTTCAGTAAACCCGCTGCAATGATAGAATGCCATTCCACCAATGCTTTGCAATGCGTTTCCAAGAGTTAATGTGTCTGTAAAACCGCTACAGTTGTTGAACGCATTAGGCTCAATACTGCTCACGGAATTTGGGATGGTCAGGGAACCTGAGAAACCTTTGCAACCCCAAAAGGCAGAAGTGCCGATGGATGTCACTGCATCGCCGAGATCCAAACTGGAAAAACCGCTGCACCTATAAAACGCCGCCTTTTCGATACGTTCCAAACCATTACCGATAGTCAGTGCACCGGTAAAACCAGTGCAGCCATAAAATGCCGCAGTTTCCATGGATTTTACCGAATTGGGGATAGTCAGGGAGCCGGTCAAACCTTTGCAGCCATAAAATGCCGCAGACCCAATGGTATCCAAGGCATCTCCCAAGTCTAATTCTGTCAATCCACTGCAACCCAAGAATGCGTTTTCACCAAGACAGGTCACGGAATTTGGAATGGTCAAGAGACCTGTTAGGTTTCCGCACGAAATGAATGCGTTTTTTCCAATCCTTGTCACAGCATAGTTGTTTCCATTATAACTGATGGTTGTCGGGATGCTTAACTCACCAGTCGCTGCCGGGCCGTCAATATGGCTGATAAGCGTTGCAGAAACACCGTCATCATTGATTTGATAATAAAAATCTCCTACGGAGAAAATGTCTTGTGCATTCAGATGCTGAATCCCCATAACTCCCAGAAAAAGAATGGATAAAACAACGTATGCTGCTTTTTTGCATAATGATGAATCATTTTTCATAATTACAAGGTATTAGTCAAATCTGCAAGGTGGGTGTGCAGTGGAAGAACGTCTTTTCAAATAGGGTTTGCTACTTCCCAAAGATGCTGCCTAAGCCACCTAAGATACTGCCAAGGCCGCCAGTGCTTTGGTTTTGTGAGCCGCCACCAAGGAGAGCACCGAGTAAGCCGCCCAAACCAGTTGCACCAGAGTTGCCGTTCTGCTTGCCAAGGAGAGCGAGCAGGCTGGGAGCGATGGATGAAAGGATGTTGCCTACTGCGTTAGAAGACACTCCCGTTTGCTTGGAGATGCCACTTAATACGGATGACAGGTCGCCACCAAAGATATGACCCAGAATTTTGGAGCCATCGACAAGGTCGGCACCTTTAAGGTTGTTGATGATATTGCCTGCGTTGCCTGCATGGTCGCCAAGAGCTTTGGCCAAGGCCTCGGCACCGCCAGGTGTGGAAGCATTCTTTTGCATGGCACCCAGCAGTGAGGGCAATGCGTTGGTGATAACAGATGACACTTGATTTTGGTCAATCTTGAGGTTTTGTGAAATGGCACCGATGGCATCATTGCCTGTAAGCGTGCCTAAGATGTTGGTTAAGTCCATAATAGATATGTTTAATTGTTGGTTGTTTAATTGTTTAATTGTGGGATTGGTATGAGGTGGAATTGCATTTTCTTTGGCAATCCAACCGCAAAATTACAAAAAAACCGTTCGCAATTCCAATTTTATTAATTTTGCAACTTCAATTAATATCAAAAATGTTATCAACAATGAAGAAATTTGCATTCATCATGGTGCTCGCAGCACTCGTCGGCTGCAGCAACGCCCAAAACAAGAAAACGGAACAAAATGACGCCCTTCAACAAGCGCAGGGCTCAGCGACCGAAACTGAACAAACCCAACAAGAAACAAACATGAAAGCATTAGTTACCTACTTCTCGGCTTCGGGTGTCACCCGCAATGCCGCAAAACAAGTGGCCGACATCATCGGTGCCGACCTTTTTGAAATCACCCCTGAACAGCTCTACACTGATGCCGACCTTGATTGGCGCGACAAACAATCACGCTCGACTATTGAGATGAACGACAAGAACTCGCGTCCAGCCATTAAGGATGGCGGCAAGGTTGAGAACCTCGACCAATATGAGGTGGTCTATGTGGGCTTCCCCATCTGGTGGTACACCGCCCCGACCATCATCAACACCTTTATCGAGGCCAACGATTTCACGGGCAAGACCATCGTGCCTTTCGCCACCTCGGGCGGTAGCAACATCAAGAAGGCTTGTGAAGACCTGCAAACCGCCTATCCGAACTACAAGTTTGGCGAAGGCAAGTTGCTCAACAGCATCAACAAGGCCGACATCGAGCGATGGGCTGCGACGGTGAAATAATTTGATTTTTTGCGAATCCTTGTAGGGCTGCCACATGTGACAGCCCTACATGTTTTATTCCGACAACTCCAAGGCAAACCACAAGGTATCCATTGTTCTTCCGCCCACGATGCCGTAGCCACCGTTTACGTTGGTATGCGTCTGAATGGGTTCGGCAAAAAATTGGTCGACCTCATCGCCTTGCTGGCAGGTGTTCAGGTATTTGTAATAGTCCTTGGTGAGGTGTTCCACATAGACCGCCACGCGGCAAGGGCCTGGTTCGAAGTCGCCGTTTTTGGTGTAATGGAAACAGATGGGCAACTTGATAGTGTAGGTTCGTCCGTCGAAAAGCTGGTCGGTGAAGGTGCCGTTAGGTTCGTCCATCTGGTACTCAATCAGGTCGACGCTTGTGAGCGAAGATGTCCCAAAAATCGGGTCGGAGTATTCTTTTATAAATGCGGTGCAAAAGTTCTGATAAGGGTCGTAGCCTTCAAAGAAATGATGGCTTTCGTCGATACTTAGTCTGTAGAAGTTGGTCGTGCCAGGATGCAAATCCGTGATTTCAAGAGACAATTCGTAGGTGTCGTTATGATGCCAATCCAAGGTATCGATTGGATCGTCTGAAACTGGCCACGACTCGCTCTCCGTCAACCGAATGTCCTTGATTCGGCAATTCGGGAAGTCGGGCAGTGCATCCGTTGAGCCGACCACATCGTCGAAACCATTGGCGGAAGCCGTGATTTTTACCACGTCACCCACAGCAGGGATGTAGGGATATTTGTAGGTCTCCCATAGGTAATAGCTGGGTTCCAAAGTCCAATAATAAACAGGATCCCAAACGGTATCGGTTTTTGGCGTCATTTGGCCTATCAGGTTGCCGTTCACATAAAGCGTTGCCACAAGGTCGGCGGGTGCATCTGTGTTCTGCTCATTATCCAAGAAAAAGACACTCTTGCTGATACGTGCTTTGACGGGTTGTCCCGTTTCCACAATGCTGTTGACGACCAATCTGGAACCCGTTTGTTCGCCCTTGAACTCGATTTCCTTTTCGCAAGAGGTGAGTAGTAATGAGGTTGCGATAAGAATTAAGATAGTGTTTTTCATGGCCTAAAACTTATAACTGAAACTGACTGAAGGAATGATGGGGAAAATACTGACTTGCATCAGCTTTTTTTCGGGCTGTAGTGTAGCTTCATCGTAAACATAATCCGAATAAACGAGGAAGGGATTGTTGTGGTTATAGATATTGTACACGCTGACATTGATGGTGCTAGTTCCATATTCAAAAGGAATGTGGAAATTGGCACCTAAGTCGAGGCGGTGGTAGTTGCCCAAGCGAAAGTTGTTGCGTTCCAAGGCTTGTATGGTCGGCACCCCCCATTCGTTATGGAAACCTTCATAAAGCTGCGTGCCGAGGGTGCCGCAATTGCCGCTGCTGAAGACCCAAGTGCCACTGAGATCGAATCGGTCGCTGAACTTGTGCTGCACAGTAATGCTGATGTCGTGACGGCGGTCATATTTGGCTGGAAAAACTTTTCCATTGTTGATAACCATGCCTTCACGGTCAAACTGCCGCTTCGAGTGTGCCCAAGTGTAGCCAATCCAGCCCGTGGTCTTGCCAAAGCTGCGTTGCACGAGAAACTCCACACCGTAGGCCCAGCCTTTGCCCATACAAACTTTCTCGTCCCAACGCTCCGAGGAGCCGAAAAACGAAGCACCATCCTTATATTCCAGCAAGTTGTCCATGGTCTTGTAGTAGCCTTCAAGCGAGATATCGAACAGGCGCGGCAACTCATAGAATGCTCCGGCCGACCATTGGTGAGCGTTCATTGGGACGATTTTCGCCGTGACCGGAACCCAAAGGTCAGTGGGCAGGCTGAGGCTGCTGTTCGAAAGCAGGTGAACGTATTGTGTCATATAGGCATAGCCCGCCTTGAGCGAGAAATTGGAGGCCAGCATCACACTGGTGCTCAAACGTGGCTGCACACTTTGATAGGTCTTGCTTTCAACAGTGAAGGTCGAATAATGTGCGCCCAAATTCACGCGGAAGATGTCGCCCAAGGTTATGTTGTCCTCGGCATAAATGGCGGTTTCGTGGGCGTAAATGTTGGAAGAACCTATAACGGTGTCGACGGCGAAGTTGTCTTGTGCATATTTCATCGACTGCACCTCGGGGCGGAATAAGTGGTAGGTGTAGTTGCCACCAAAACGGATTTCGTGATTGGGCAAAGGTGAGTAATCGAAATCGACTTTGGCCGTCAGGTCGTTGATGCCCGATTTATAGACCATATTGAAATCGTTTTTCATCAAGGTGTTGGTCGGGAGATAGGTGTCCTCCTCAATCAAGTCCATACCGAGGTTGTGGCGGTATTGCGTATAATTGACAGAAGCGTCCATGAAAAGCTTTTGCGAAACGACATGATTCCAGCGCAAGGCGGCCACTTTGTTGCCCCATTTCCAGTTCAACTTGATACGATGCGTGTATTGTGTGCTGTCCGACACGAAGTCCTTGTTTTTCACACCGAAATAGATGGCATCATCGCCCGTGTAGAAACTCAGATAAAGTCGGTCCTTGTCCGAAATCTTCCAGTTGAGTTTGGCGTTGAAGTCGTAGAAATAATAACCTACGCTCAGCTTGCTGATTTCAGGTGTGCTCCACGAAGCAATCCATAGGGCGGGCTTGATGAGCAGGTCGCCGTAGGTACGGCGGTATGACAGGTTGAACGACAATTTATCTTTCACAATCGGGCCTTCAAAGTTCAACTTTGAGGAAATCAGGCCGATGCTGGCGTTGCCGTGGTACTTTTGCATATCGCCTTCCTTCATACGAATGTCGACCACCGATGAGAGGCGGCCACCAAAATGCGCAGGAAAGCTTCCTTTATACAAGGTGACATTCTTCAAAGCGTCAGGGTTGAAGACGGAGAAGAAGCCGAGCATATGGTTGACATTGTAGACGGGGACGCCGTCAAGCAGCAACAAATTCTCGTCAGGGCCGCCGCCGCGCACATACATACCCGCCGAACCTTCCGAGCCATTCTGTACGCCAGGCAGCAACTGGATGGCTTTCAGTACATCGGTTTCGCCAAAAAGTGTTGGGATGCTCTTGATTTGTTGCACGGGCAGTTCCACCACGCTCATTTGTGGGCTTCGGGCACTCACCGTGGCGCGGGTGCCTTCAATCACCACTTCGTCCAAAGTGGTGTTGGTTTCGAGCATAAAGTTGAGGTTCAGGTTTTCCTTCAGGCTGAGGGGCTTGTCTTGTTGCACATAGCCCACGTAGGAAACCTGCAAATCCACTTCGCCTTGGTTCAAGGTGAGGGTGTAGAATCCGTAGTTGTTGGTAGCGCAGCCCTTGCCTGAGTTTTTGTCGAAAACAGTCGCCCCGATGAGGGTTTCCTTGCTGGCGGCATCCATCACATAACCGCTGATGGTGTGTTTCTGTGCGTGTGTTGGTAAACAAGCCAACACGAAGCCGATGATGAGCCATCGGCAAGAAAAATGAAGTTTCATAGAACAAATTCCAATATATCGATTTGACGGTTTAACGGCTGGATTTCTCTTTTATTGCTGTTTTATGGAAAATTGTTTGGTTGTGAGGTATTCGTTCGTCTTAGGTCAACTAAACAACTATGTATAATGTATAATAGATATGGACAAGTAATCGTTCGAAATTAATGTACAGTATTCTGTCATTGTCCGAATATGTTGACTAATTATGCCAATTTACTTAATTAAGAATCCAGTCCGCTGCAGCTTCAATCACATTGTCGATGCCTTGGGCAACGCAGGTGGGGTCGAGGATGACTCGTTCGGTGGGTGGTACGCCATTTTCGTAGTTGTGGCCGTCGATAGCGATGGTGCGTGTGATACTGAAACGATATACCCAGCCATTGGGTAGGGCACCTCCGTTGGGAAGTCCGAGTCCACCGCCGCTGTAGTCACCAAACAAGCGAATGTTAGGATAGCCCATCGTGCAGAGGGCAAAGAACGAAGTTGCGCTGTATGAGCCTCGGTCAATCAATACTGCAACAGGTTTGTTGTATGGCGTTTCCAAAATACAAGTGTCCGTGGCACAAACGGTTTCAAGCTCTGTGAATGCATCATGCTCTTTCCCTGATTTGATTTGTGTGGCATACAATGGCTGTTTGTGGTTGTCGAAGATGCTGAGCAAGATGCGGATGTTGTTTATGCTGCCGCCACTGTTCTGTCGCAGGTCGATAATCATACCTTGGCAGTCTTTGTAACGGTTCACGATGTTTTTCAAAACAGCCTCGCTGATGGTGTTCTCAAATGAGTCATAGCGTACATAGGCCACTTTCCCGTTGCGGATGGCATTGTGGGAAAACGCACCAGTGGAATGATGGTTTAGTGTTAAATAGTTGAGTATTACTACTTTTTCATCTATGTTTTTATGGGCAATCATCCTATAGTACACCGAGTCGTTGCGTGAGACGTCAAAACTAGAAAACAAGTTGGTATGGCCATCTTGCAGGGTGTTGAGCATCGCGGCGCAAATATGGAAAAGGCTCTCTTTATCCATATCATCATATACTTTTGGTCGGTATATTTCACGCACTGAGTCCCAGTCCACACCTTTCACATCGAAAAAGGCATACTGCTGGTCCACTTTGTTCCATAGATAATCGAACACACTGATGGGATCTTTAGGCTCGTCCTGTTCCATAAAAGCACGTTCGCAGGACGCAAAAAAGAGAATTGATAAACAGAGTATAGGAAAATGCTTTTTTCTCATGACTTTCATCAATTAATGTTAAACATAAAGCTAAGGTAGATGGAATGTAAAGCATTGTCAAAACGGTAGTTGCCCTTTTTGCCTGTTGAGAGGTAGTTCCAACGATAGGATAATCCAATGCGATTGCCATTCAAAAGATTGAAATACAATCCAGTATTTGTTTCAATGCCAGGGAAAAACTTGCAAAAGACCTTGTAATCCTTCATAATGGTGCTGGATTCATAGATGTTGCTGGTGTAGTTGTCTACATAGGCATAGCCAGGACGTATCGCCAAGCCAGCCAAAGGTAGCGTCAGTTTGCCGTAGGCGGTTAGCAAATTATGGCTGCCACCATGAATGAAGGCAAAGTCATAACTCAACACCGCCTCGGCGCAGAGGTTCTCAAAAACGGTTCTACCTGATGAAGCATTCATCATTGCAGGTATCTCCTTGTTGTTATAATAACTTTGGAGAGATCCCCCCATCCATAGGTGCAAATGGTTGCGCTCGCTGTCATAAAAACGGTAAAGAAATTCTGTCTTGTTGTCTATGTCGATAGAATATCCGTTGATTTTCAATATATTGTAAAATAGTCGCGTCTCGTTTTGGATGTGGCAGCGTCGCCATTCAAAAGTGATTCCAAGACATAGGTTGCCTCCTATTCCTAAATAACGAAAGGGCAAAGTTCCATTGTCGTAGCAGTCTGCAATGTTGCCGCCAGCCGAGAGGTTGAGCCAAATCGGCATTTTGCTCTTTCGCACGGGTTGAGGCAACGTGCCAATTTCGTCATCTACAATCTCTTTCCAGAGTTGGTATCCCAATGCGTTAAGGTGCAAGCCATCGTTGCTGTATTTCGGATCCATCTTGCCTTCTTCGGTGGCAAAATGGTTGTATAAATCAAGATAAGTGACATTCTCTTCTTCCGTCATAGTCTTGATCATATTGTTGATGACAGCCACATCCTGCCAACGTTTGGTGTGGTCCGTGAAGAGGCCATAACAATCGTTGGTGGGTAGGATGCTCTGCACGATGATATGGGTATGTGGCGATTCCCGTTTGATGCGTTGCACCACCTCGCGCACACCGAGTGCGATGCTGTCGTTATTGATGCCGTGGTTCATATCGTTGGTGCCAATCATCAGGAAAATCATAGCAGGCTGTCCCTTGGTGATGGTCTCAAGCCTGTTGAGCACACCTGCCACAATGTCGCCGCTGATGCCTCGGTTCTTGCAATTGGGGTTTTCGAATAGTTCGCACCATTCGCCTCCGTCGGTGATGCTGTTGCCGAGGAAGATGATGTCGTTTTCGGAGGTTGGCATAGCCTCAAACAGCAGCTCACGCTGATCGTAGTAGGTTCCAAATTTGCCCGTGATTTGGGCAAAAGCGTTGGCCGTTATTAGTAAGATAGCCAACAAAATGAGGTCTTTTTTTCTCATTTGAGTAACTGTTCAAAATTAAACTGCTAATCTTTTGACTTCGGAACACGCGACATCGGGACTTCGAGACAAGCCAATGTCCCGTAATCTCGCGGTCTCGCGTCCAATATGTATACTTATGCCCATCTATCAAATGCAGGTTTCAGCCTACAAAAATACCGTATTTTCGGCTTTCCCATCAACAATTCAACAAATAAACAATTCAAAAATCAACAAATATCTTTACCTTTGCACCCGTTTTTCAAATACAATAACACTATGGAATCAACGAACAAACACTTTAAGCGTTACACCGTAACTACGGCTTTGCCCTATGCCAATGGCCCCGTCCACATCGGTCACTTAGCCGGTGTCTATATTCCCGCCGACACTTATGTCCGATATCTGCGAATGCGCGGCGAGGACGTTCTGTTTGTCGGTGGTTCCGACGAGCACGGTGTTCCGATTACCATCAAAGCTGAAAAAGAGGGCGTTACGCCTCAGGATATTGTGGACCGTTACCACGAAATCATAAAAAAATCATTCGAGGAGTTGGGTATCAGTTACGATATTTACTCACGCACTTCTTCTAAAATGCACCGCGTTACGGCCCAAGAGTTCTTCAAAAAACTCTACGACGAGGGTAAGTTTATTGAGAAGGAGACCGAACAATATTTTGACCCCGAACGTCAGAAGTTCTTGAGTGACAGATATATCGTTGGCACCTGTCCGAAATGTGGTGCTGAAGGAGCCTACGGCGACCAATGCGAAAAATGCGGCAGCTCATTGAGTCCTGACGAACTCATCAATCCGCATTCGCAACTCAGCGGCGCGGCCTTGGTGAAGAAGCCGACCAAACATTGGTATCTGCCTCTCGACCAATACGAGCCTTGGCTCCGTGAATGGATCCTCGAAGGCCACAAGGAGTGGAAGTCGAATGTCTACGGTCAGGTGAAGAGCTGGCTCGACGGCGGCTTGCAGCCTCGTGCCGTCACCCGTGACTTGGATTGGGGCGTTCCCGTCCCGATTGAGGGTGCCGAAGGCAAAGTGCTTTACGTCTGGTTTGACGCGCCCATCGGCTACATCTCCAACACCAAGGAGATCTGCGAACAACGCGGCGACGACTGGGAGAAGTGGTGGAAAGACCCCGAGACCAAGCTGGTGCATTTCATCGGCAAGGACAATATCGTGTTCCACTGCATCATCTTCCCCTGTATGATGAAAGCCTACGGCGACTATATTATGCCTGACAATGTGCCCGCCAACGAGTTCCTCAATCTCGAGAACGACAAGATCTCGACTTCGCGCAACTGGGCCGTGTGGCTACACGAATACCTTGAGGAGTTCCCGGGCAAGCAGGATGTGCTGCGTTACGTTTTGACCGCAAACGCTCCCGAGACTAAGGACAACAACTTCACTTGGAAGGACTATCAGGACCGCAACAACAACGAGCTGTTAGCCATCTTCGGTAACTTCGTCAATCGTACCTTGGTGTTGACGCATAAGTATTATGAAGGTGCCGTGCCTGCTTTAGGCGACCTCAACGACACCGACAAAGCCGTCATCGAAGAGATGAACGCTTATCCTGCCAAAATCGGTCATCTGTTGGATACCTACAAGTTCCGCGAAGCTTTGTCAGAGCTGATGAACTTGGCCCGCCTCGGTAACAAATACCTCACCGATAACGAGCCTTGGAAGCAAATCAAAACCGACCCCGAGCGTGTGAAGACCGTGATGGCTTTGTCGTTGCAGATTGTGGCGCACTTGGCTATCCTCAGCGAGCCTTTCCTGCCGTTCAGCGCAAAGAAGCTTCAGCAGATGATTGGCCTCGAAGTGAAGGGCTGGAACGATGCCGAGAACACTGTCTTGCTGCCTGAAGGCCATCTCATCAACCAGCCCGAGCTGTTGTTCGAGAAGGTCGAGGACAGTGTGGTGGCTGCACAGTTGCAAAAATTAGAGGACACCAAGAAGGCTAATCAGCTGAATGCTTGGAAACCCGCTGCGGTAAAACCCGTGGTCAGTTTCGACGACTATATGAAGGTGGATGTCCGTGTGGGTACCGTCCTTGAGTGCCAGAAGGTGCCGAAGGCCGACAAGTTGCTACAATTCCTCATCGACGACGGTATGCAGAAACGCACCATAGTCAGCGGCATCGCCAAGTATTACACCGAGCCTGAGAAGCTCGTTGGCAAGCAGGTCTGTTTCGTTGCCAACTTCGAGCCGCGCAAGCTGAAGGGTGTGGTCAGCGAGGGTATGATTCTTTCTGCTGAGGACAAGGATGGTCGCCTTGTGCTGCTGACGCCTAGCGACTTGGTCGCGCCGGGATGTAGCGTTGGCTAAGGAACGGTTTGATTTCTTTCAACGGCGAATTATTCAAATTAGGCGAATCGCATTCATCACAAAACCAAATTCGCAGAATTCGTCTAATTTGCCGTTGTTACATAATTTGCCGTTCTGCTACCATTTTTGGGTGCAAGGGATTCGTTTATGTTCCAAAGACTTTTTGCCGAAGTTGATAAGCAGACCTAAGTCCATTTCGCAGGCTTTCAAGTAATTGTAAACTTGGGCGTAATGCTCATCGGTAAAATCCGAAACCGCTTTCAATTCAACGATGATTTCATCGTAACAAACAAAATCAGGCCGAAAATCTTTGTCCAAAAGTCGGCCTTTATAAGTTATTTGGAATTTCTTTTCACGTACATACGGAATGTTGCGCAATTGGAATTCAAGTTCCAAAGCCTCTTGATAAACAGGCTCTGTAAAGCCACAACCGAGCACTTTGTGTACTTCCATTGCTGCTCCGATAATTTTATAAGATTCTTCCTTGAATAGTATTCTGTCCTCCATAGGTTTATATTTTTGTCGGCGAATTACCCGAATGAAACGAATTGCATTTGTTGCCCATTAAATTCGCAAAATTTGTCTAATTCGCCGTTGTATATCTTCGCCGTATTCGCTAATGCGCCTCCAGCCAGTTGGCACCAGTATTCATTTCAACGATGACCGGCACTGACAGCGGCAAGGCATTCACCATCTTATCCTGAACGATGGCCTTAAGCGTGTCGAGTTCATCGAGATGCGCGTCGAAGACCAATTCGTCGTGCACCTGAAGGATCATCTTCGACTGCATCTTCAAGCGTTCCAGCTCTTGATGTATGCCGATCATGGCAATCTTGATCATGTCAGCCGAGCTGCCTTGGATGGGCGCGTTGATGGCGTTGCGCTCGGCGAAGCCGCGCACCACGCTGTTCGCGCCGTTGATGTCGCGCAGATAACGACGGCGGCCTAAGATGGTCTCGGCATAGCCGCGTTCACGCGCCAAGGCGATGCTGCGGTTCATGTATTCCTTGATGCCCGCATACTCCTCGAAGTACTTTTTGATGATGTCGGCGGCTTCGCTGCGCGAGAGCTCCATGCGTTCCGCCAGACCAAAGGCCGACATGCCGTAGATAATGCCGAAGTTGACCGCCTTGGCACGGCTACGTTGCTCTTTGGTGACTTGTTCCATGGGCACATGGAACACCTTGGCCGCCGTGGCTGCATGGATGTCGTGACCGAGGTTGAAGTCATTGACCATGGCAGGGTCTTGGCTCAAATGGGCGATGATGCGCAACTCGATTTGGCTATAATCGGCGGCCAGAAGGGTATAGGCTTCGCTGCGTGGCACGAAGGCACGACGGATCTCGCGGCCTTTCTCGGTACGCACAGGGATATTCTGAAGGTTAGGATTGTTGGAACTCAAGCGCCCCGTTGCGGTAACGGCTTGGTTGTAGGAGGTGTGGATGAGTCCGTCCTTCGGGTTAACCAAGGCCGGCAGGGCATCCAGATAAGTCGACTTCAGCTTGGTGAACGAGCGGTAGTCCAAAATCATTTGGATGATAGGATGCTTGTGTGATAGCTTTTGAAGCACATCTTCGCCTGTGGCATACTGCCCCGTCTTGGTTTTCTTGGCCTTCTCATCGATGTGCAGGCGCTCGAACATGATTTCGCCCAATTGTTTCGGTGAGGCGATATTGAAAGGCATACCCGCGGCTTTATAGATTTCTTCCTCAATCTTATGAATCTCGACGCCAAAAGCCTCGCTGATTTGCTGGAGGTTCTCCGTGTCGATACGCACGCCATTAGCCTCCATGCGACTCAAAACAGGCACGAGTGGCATCTCAATCTCATAAAACAGTTTCTCTACGCCGTTTTCCTTGAGTAGGGGCAGCAGTTTCTCGTAGAGTTGCAAGGTGATGTCGGCATCCTCAGCAGCATATTCCTTCACCAGTTCCACAGGTACCTCGCGCATGATCTTTTGCTGACGGCCTTTACCGATTAGGTCCTCGATGGGAATGGTGAGGTAGTTGAGGTAGACCTCGGCAAGGTAATCCATGTTGTGGCGTTGCTCGGGTTCGAGGAGGTAATGCGCCAGCATAGTGTCGAACATCGGGCCTCTCACGCTGATGCCGTATTGTGACAGCATGGAGATGTCGTATTTTAGGTTTTGCCCGATTTTGAGGATGCTTTTGCTGTCAAACAAAGGCCGCAGCAACTCTAGTTTTTTCTGACACTCTTTTTGGTCTGCGGGCATGGATAGATACCATGCCTCGTGTGCCTTGATGGCGAAGGAAAGACCAACTAATTCGGCAGAATATACGTCGATATTCGTGGTCTCGGTGTCGAAGACAAACTGCTTTTGTTTGAACAGCAAGTCCGTCAAAGCCTTAATGTCGGCATCGCTTTCAACAAGTTTATAGTCATGCGGTACCGTCTTGGCCGAGTCCTTGTCGGAGAACTCCAAAATACCGCTATTGTCGCCTTGGTTGAACAAGTCGAATTGCCTTATTGCGCTTGGCGTTTCGTTGGAGAATAGATTGGGTGTTTGGCTTCCTGTTGCCTTCTCGTCATTGCGAGGAACGAAGCAATCCAGAGATACCTCACCCGCATGGGTTTTCCTGTAATCCTCCAAAAACCGTTTGGCGAAGGTCTTGAACTCCAGTTCCTCAAACAAGGCCATCAGCGCTGGCACATCAGGTTCCTTGGCTTTCAGCTCTTCTTCTTTGAACTCGACGGGTACCTCCAGATTAATGGTGGCCAGGCTCTTCGACATCAGTCCCTGTTCAGCGAAGTTGACGACATTCTCTTTCTGCTTGCCTTTCAGCTCGTCGGCATGGGCAATGAGGTTTTCCACACTGCCATATTTTTGCACCAACTGCGCTGCGGTCTTCTCCCCAATGCCCGGAATACCTGGGATGTTGTCGGCGGCATCACCCCAGAGGCCGAGGATGTCGATGAGTTGTTTGGGTTCCTTGATGCCGTAGCGCTCACACACCTCTTTTGGTCCCCATACCTGCGCCGGCTCGCCGAATTTGGCGGGTTTGTAGAGCAGGATTCGGTCGGTGACAAGTTGCCCGAAGTCCTTGTCAGGGGTCATCATATAGGTGGTAAAGCCCTGTTGTTCAGCTTTCTTCGAAAGTGTGCCGATGACATCGTCGGCCTCGTAGCCTTCCACGCCGTAGACGGGGATGTTGAAGGCCTCGATAAGTCTAATAATATAAGGTATGGAGTCGCGCAAGTCGTCTGGCATCTTCTCGCGGTTGGCTTTGTATTCGCTGTATTCGGCCTGTCGTTGGGCGGTGCCAGACACGTCGAAGGCTACGCCGATATGGGAGGGTTTCTCTTTTTGCAGGATCTCGTAAAGCGAGTTGAGGAAGCCCATGACGGCCGAGGTGTTGACCCCTTTCGAGTTCATCCGAGGGTTCTTGCTCATGGCGAAGAAAGCCCTGTATATCAGTGCGTAGGCATCTAAGAGGAAGAGTTTTTTTTCAGTGGTTTCCATAGCAATTCATTTTTGACAACCTTTATTTCAACACAATGCGTTTTGTTATCCTATCGGTATCATTATCCACAGTGATAAAATATGTTCCTTTAGGCAGGAAACTCAAATCAAGCGTTCCATCGAAGAAAGATTCTTTTGAAAACAACTTGATACCCATAATATTATAAACAGAAACAGGATAGGTGTGTTCCAAACCAGAAGAGATGGTGACGATGCCCTCGGTTGGATTCGGCGAAACGGATAAGCATAATTTTTCATGTGCAGGATGTTCGCTTACACCAGTAGGATCAAAGGTGATGCACAAGTCGTCAATATGGATGATGTTACTATATGAATAATTGGTCTTCCCTTCTCCACTGCCTTCGAATCTAATCCTGGGTTGTACGTATTCACACCCGATATAATCGTTCAACGAAATGGTATATTCCGACCAATGCTGGAATTGCAGGGAAGTGATGTTCGCTAGTTTATGCCAAGTCTTCCTATCGGTGGTGACCTCAATGAACACATTGATATTCAGCCACATCATTCCAATGGATTGGGCAATTTTCAAACCTAAGGTAACCTCTTCAACGGTTTCTGGAATGGTGAACCATTGGAATTCAGCGATTTGAAGGAGATTGTCTTCCGTGTTGGTTTTCGCTTTCAAGCCATTATGTTGCAGCCAATTAGCAAAGCTCCAATTGTCATTGTTGAGAATCAAACCCTCTGCGGTACCATCTTCAAAGTCATAATAGACAGGAATTTGGAGCGGCTCTCTAGTAAAAATGGAATCAATATTAGAAGCTGCGCTCTCCTCACCGTTTGCATTGACGCCTTTCACATAATAGTAATGCCATTCGCCATCAATAAAACTCTCATCAACAAACGAATTATCTGTTGTCTCAGCAAGTAATTCATTGTCTTTAAATAATTTATAGAATTGTGTTTCAGGTGCTTCGTTCCAATTTAAAAATACATCTCCATCTTTGACAATTGCACTGAAATCTTGAGGGGCCAGCCAGCCATTAGCGAGTTCAGCCGCTGCAGCCACCACCGCTTTTACAAAACCACCAGCTAAAGCAAAACAGTTCACACCAGCGCCAATGGTGTCGGAAGGTTGATGATAATGGGTGTTTTGTTCGTCATATTCTATATCGCCAATGTATAGCGCTGGATATTCATAGATGTTGAAACTCATGTGGTCGCCACCGTAAGAATCGACAAATGAATAAAGGCCTGTCGGCATCTCCGGAATGTAAAGATTGGCCACATGCTGGTAATAATCGAACAAGTGTTCCGAAATGTAGGAATAGCCTGAATACATGGTGACGGGTCCGTATGCTTCTCCGGGCCAAAAACCAATCATGTCTAAATTAAAGACGCCAAGAATATTCATGTTTTCACGCGCACATTTCTGCACAAATGGGTAGCTGCCTACCATCCATAGTTCCTCACCGTTGAAAGGAATGTAGAGAATGGTGCGTTTGAACTGATACTGGCTCAAAATGCGTGCACATTCAAGCACACCCGAGGTACCCGAAGCATTATCATCGGCTCCTGGGCCATCGGGATGATCGTAGTGTGCAGCGATGATGATATACTCGTCGGGGAATTCCGTTCCAGGTTGAATGGCGATGACATTACCTGCGTCGAGGGTGTCGGTTTCGCCGATGGTTGCAGTGTGGTTATGAATGTATGTCTCCAATCCGATTTCCTCAAACCGGTCAAGCAGATAATTCTGCACAATCAGTGCTTCTGGTTGCGTCGCGTCGCGAACGTATTGTTGCATCCAGTCGATGGTGTTGTACAAGTTCACGGTATCCACCTGATTGATCATCTCAACAATAGTTGGATTGGTTTCTGTGACTAAAGGATAGGTTTGGTTGCGGTTACCTTTATTATCAATCACTTGGGCATCAAGGGCATTCGCGACAAGCAAAATGATAACGGGAAACAGATACTTTTTCATTTTAACGCTGTTTTTAAGTTCTATGCTGCAAATATACACATTATTTGGGTCTTTTGAAGGGATTAGTGCGGCGATTGCCCTTTTTTGTCATCATCGCTAACCCTCAAAGAGGAACAGTTTTTGTTGAGTAAAAACCAAAAAACCGAAAAAAAACGTTGTAATAAAAAAAAGTTGTACCTTTGCCGCCGAAAACGAGTTATTATTGGTCACAAGAAAGACCGACATTCATTTTTAGACGATTGATTACCAATTTATTGGTAAAAAAATTGTTTTTGAAAGGAAAATAAGTCTTATCTTTGCGGCCTATTTATCAACTAAAAATTGAAAACTATGCAAGAAATTTTGAATGAAATCGTTCCGATCATTGCTGAGAAACTCGGCGTGGATCCTTCGGAAGTCACTATGGAAGCCAGCTTCACCAACGACTTGGGTGCCGATTCACTGGACACCGTCGAACTGATGATGGAATTTGAAAAGAGCTTCAATCTCTCCATCCCGGACGACCAACAGGAAAACATCCAGACTGTGGGTGATGTTGTGAAGCTCATCGAAAAGATGCGTGCTGAAAACAATTGATTTTTCATTAATTTAGAAAAATAAACTTTTTCATGGAATCGAAACGCGTAGTTGTCACGGGCCTCGGTGCCATCACCCCCATTGGGAAAACCCTTCCTGAGTATTGGGAAGGGTTGGTGAATGGTAGAAACGGTGCTGGCGAGATTACCCGTTTCGATTCTACTTTATACAAGACGCATTTCGCCTGCGAAGTGAAGGACTACAATCCCGAGGACTATTTCGAGAAGAAAAACGTGCGCAAGTACGATCACTTCGCCCAGTTTGGCCTCATCGCCGCCGATGAAGCTATCGCCGACTCGGGCATCTCCGCCGAAAACTGCGACTTGGATGAGGTGGGTGTCATGATGACCTCGGGCATCGGCGGCGTCAACCACCTTTATCATGAGACGATGGAATATGCACAAGGCGATGGCACGCCGCGTTTTGGCCCTTTCCTCATCACTAAGATGATCGTCAACATGATTGGTGGCGTCATCTCCATCAAATACGGCTTCCGTGGCCCGAACTATGCCACAGTATCGGCCTGCGCTTCTTCGACACACGCCGTCATCGAGGCTTTTGACAAAATCCGCTTCGGCAAGTGCATAGCCGTGGTGGCTGGCGGTGGCGGAGCTGCCATCGGCCAGCTTGGTATCGGTGGTTTTAACGCCATGAAAGCTCTCTCGACGCGCAACGACGACCCGATGACGGCCTCCCGTCCCTTCGACCTCAACCGCGATGGTTTCGTCATGGGCGAAGGTGCCGGAAGTCTTGTCCTTGAGGAATATGAGCACGCCATCGCCCGTGGTGCCAAGATCTATGCCGAAGTCGTGGGTGGCGGTTCATCAGCCGATGCTTACCATATCACCGCTCCTCATCCCGAAGGTGCTGGCGGTGTCCTCAGCATGCAACGCGCCCTCAAAGACGCTGGACTAAGTCTAGAGGCCATTGACCATATCAATGCACACGGCACCTCAACTCCGATGGGTGATTTGGCCGAGTGTATGGCCATTCAAAAGGTGTTTGGCGAACAAGCCTACAACATCAGCATCAACTCCACTAAGTCGATGACAGGTCACCTGCTCGGTGGTGCAGGCGCCGTTGAAGCCATTGCCACCATCCTCGCCCTCAAGAACGGCATCATTCCTCCAACCATTAATCACTTTGACGACGACCCGCAAATCGACTCCAAACTCGATATCGTCTTCAACAAAGCCCGTCAGCGCGATGTCCACTACGGACTGTCCAACTCGTTCGGCTTCGGCGGTCAGAATGCCACCGTGATTTTCAAAAAGTTTGAGTGATAATGGCACTCTTTCACGCTTCTCCCAAAGACCCGGCCGATAAAGCGCTTTTCGACTATATCCACAATATTTTCGGCTTTTATCCTAAGAACATCGCTTTGTATCGTGTGGCCTTCACGCATAAGTCGGTAGCTGCCGAAACCGTGGGCAATTACCACGTCAGCAACGAACGTATGGAATACCTTGGTGATGCCGTGTTGAGCACCGCTGTGGCCGACTACCTCTTTCGTACCTATCCCACCCAGCCAGAAGGCTTCCTCACCGAGATGCGCTCCCGCATCGTCAGTCGCGCCTCACTCAACAAACTCTCTGAGAAGCTCGGCTTTGGCAGCTACATCCGACATACCCCCGATGTGGGCAATAATGCCCACTCAATGGGTGGCAATGCCTTCGAGGCCCTTATGGGCGCCATCTACCTCGACCGTGGCTTCGACTTCGCCAAGCATATCATCATCGACCGTATCGTCCGCATCCACATCGACTTGGAACAGTTGCAGGCCACTGATGTCAACTTCAAGAGCAAGCTCCTCGAATGGTCGCAGAAACACAAGAAAAGCACTGTGTTCAAGATGTTGGAGGAAATCGGGGAGGGGCACAAGAAGCAGTTCCACGTCCAGATTGTTATTGACGAGCAACCTTACGCTGATGCCATTGACCGCTCCATCCGTGGTGCCGAGCAACTTGCCGCCGAAAAAACGTGGAAACTTTTGTTTGGTGAGGATTGATTCAATTGTGTATCTTTGCGGCATGAAACCCAAAAGCAACAAGATACAGATTGCATCATTTGACGACACCACCGTCGTCGGCATCAATTCAGCTTTGGTCGATTACAAGCTGGCATGGGGTATCAATAACAATCTTTCCCTTGATCTGGCCCGCTACGACGACCTCATCTTCGAAGGCGTGCCGTTTTCGTTCTTCTATTATACGGCAGGCGAAAACTACAATGTCTACAATCTTGTTTCGCTGGTATGCAAGGACAAGGTGTTGTTTCCCTTTAAGCCCCGTTTGGACTATCTTTTCCTCATTCAAAACACCCTCAGCCCCGAAAGGCAAATCAACATCATGCGCAGTTTGCGCGAGATCGAGGGCATTGCCCATGCTTTTGTGTTGGAGAAAGACAAGAATTTGCGTCAGGTGCTGGAGACCATCGCTGATTGTGAGCAGCAGATGATTAATAAGAAGAAGAAACAGGCCGACATTAATGCTGTACGCGAATTGATGCGCGAACAGGAGACGCAATTAGCCGCACTTAGGGCTCAATCTTGATTTTCACACCGCTTTCTTCGGTGACAAAAGCCGATATGCGGTCGCCAATACCGAGGTTGAAAAGATGTTCACCAAGGGGGATTTCCTCATTCACGATGGTGTAGAATTGTCCATGGTATGAGGTCTGACTTTCTATTATTCCAATGTCCTTATAGAAACAATAGCTGAACGAATTGCCAGGCAGATAATGAGCCTTGATGACCATGCCAAAGTCCTTGTGGTGGAAATCGATGGGTGCTTCATAAGGATTGTAGATGGAGAAGTCGACACAGATGGTGTCGCCGTAATGATAGACAGGGGCCTTATCACTGTCCGCATTGGTGATTTCAAAGGTAGTCACCAAACGGTTGGCGGAGGAGAAGTCATCAGTGAGGAAACCCTCGATTTCCATGTCGCCCACCTGGTAGGTCTCCGAGCGCCCATTGATATGGCCACAGATGAACACAGGCTTTCCAATCCATGCCTTGTCGAATTGCCAGAGGTCGTATTGGGTCTTGCGGTCGTAATAGCTTTTTAACGTTGAGCTTTCCTTGCCTGTAAAATAATGATAGAGTGCAGGCTGTTGGAACGAGCCTTGGAAGACCACTGGACAATCACCTGCTGTTTGCTCGATAGCTTTATAATGTTTTTCCTTGCCGTGATAACCGAAACGGTCGGCCAAGGGTGTCATGAGTAGGATTCTGAAGGCCAAAACCAATAGGAGTGAAGGCAGGGTAAACCACTTGATGTATTTCCTCAATTTATCGTCAAACAAGGCTTTGCGATAAATCAGCACCACCATAGGGATGACACAGACGATGGTCCAATGCGGCTCCACATGTCCACGGAAGGCCATCAGCCAGAAGAAGAAAAAGAACCCGATAAGGACAAATTTTAGTCCTCGCTCGAAGACCAGCTTGCCGTGCATGTCATTCCCAGGAAGGCTTGTGCGATAGCTGGAAATGCTTTGCATTCGGCATAGCCAATCTATGTGCGGTAAGCTGGTGTTCTTTGGAGAAGTATTTGGCTTATTTCTTTTAATCAGTACATATACCACCGCTCCAAACGTAAATGGATTAAAAATCAACAACTGGTTGGGCAGATACTCCAAGAAATAACTCCAACGGAATGATTCGCTACGCTGCGTTAGGTGATACCTAAAACTTGGAAAATCATTGCTGACTTGCCACAAGATATGTGGAGTCAACAAGGCCAAAGCCAATAAGCACGCCACCCAAAACTTACCGTCTTTCAGCAGTTTAAGGTTGGATAGAACGATTAATCCCAAAAACAGGAACGCATGGTATTTGCTATAAATCATCAAAGCCATCGTTGTTCCCATCAGAAGGGTGTTTTTCCATGATTTTTCGGCCAAATATCGTTGGTATATTAATAGGAACAAGGCCGAAAACAAAATAAGGCTCGCATCGGGCGTGGCGACGAAGCCGTAAATGTTGAACATCACGATGGAGTTGGAGACGATGAAGAACAGCACTATGCTTTTTGGGCTAAGGTCGCTAAGCTTTGGGTCTGTTTCGGAATCGACAGGCCGGCCTTTGGCAATCAACCACACTACAAACAGCGAAAGGCATGACGTAATAATGGTAAAAAGCCTTACGCCTAAGCTGCCTGAAAAAAAGATGCTGCTCAAAAAAGTCATCAACCCCACCATGGGCGGGTGGTCATAATAACCCCAGGCAAGGTGTTCGCCATAGAGGGCATAATAGGCCTCATCCTCTTGAATCTCGGTGAAAATGCCCTGCAATAGGTTGATGACAAACCAAATGAAAATGCCACAACAAAGGCAAAACCTCCAATTGAATATTTTGTCCTTTGTCATGGCATTGTTCATTTAAACAATCATTTGTAGAGACGCGCCATGGCACGTCTCTACACAAATGTTGATGATAAATTAACCGACATGAATGTTATCCTTCACCAATTTCATGATTTTCTTCGTGTCATTGCCCAAATCCTTGCGCAAATGGGCATCGTTGAAGTCGGTGAGGAATTTAATCATGTAGTCGATGATGGCATCGGAGAACACGCCCTTGGCGGTGTAGATCTCGCGGTCTTTCTCCAATTCCTTGGCGGCGGCCACGCAACTGTCGGGCAGCTGCTCGAGGCTCTCTTGAAGTTGCTTGTTCTTGTCGTCGTGGATGTTCACGCCGAGGCCGACATAGGTCTTCTCGGCCACTTCAAGGGCGTTGGGCATCTCGAATCCGTGACGGGCAGCAGCGCAGAGGGCAGCCATCAGCAGGTACATGTCGGCGCAGCCGTCGGAGGCACGCCATTCGAAGGTCTGCTTCTCGCTGAAGTCTTTGTTCGACTTCTTCTCAAGCGGGTTGGCGTTGGCAGCCATGTCCTTGCCGTTGTTGATCCAGCCGAGCGGCACGCGCACCAAGGCGCTGCGGTTGGAGTAGGACCAGCACAGCGAAGTCGGGGCTTCCTGATGGGGCACTAAGCGCAAGAACGACAGCGGGTTGGGGTTGCCGAAGGCGGGCAGCGAGGTACCGGCGTCCATGTAACCGGCGATGGCTTTCTTGCCATAGTCGCTGAGTTCGCCCTTGGTGACCATCACGCTCTTGCCGTCCTTGG
>JAEEGJ010011830.1_pt1 | contig 21933 bp, 12 predicted proteins | sample 8958761 | NCBI WGS metagenome assembly JAEEGJ01 (sample SAMN16246546, study PRJNA631951) | gut metagenome | biome: gut microbiome; feature: rumen; material: RS-attached | host: Bos | place: Iran: Karaj | collected 2018-10 | reverse complement strand
GGCAGGGTGTAGCCGAGCTGGATCTGCTTGATCTTGAAGTAGTCGCCACGGAAGACGACGGCGGAGGAGCTCCAGAATTCCTTGGTCAGGATGTTCTCGATCTTCGGGAGGCTCTTGCCGCACTCGTTGTAGAAGTAAACCAGGGAGTTGATCTGGCTGTGGTCCACACGATAGACGCAAGGCATCAGCTGATGGCCGGCGGCGCCGGTACCGAACGCGGTGAAGTCGAGGCCCTTCCACTCGAAGCGGAGGGTGAGACCGAAGGTGACGGGCGGCAGGGCGCTACCCATGTAGCTCATGTCGGCGTCCACCGGAGCCGTGGTCGTGCCAACGACGCCGTCAGCGTCCGGAGCGGTGTAGTACAGCGGCTGGCCGTCGGCATCCGTGCCGGCGTACTGGTAGCCGCGGAAGAACCATACCGGGTATCCTTCCTCGAACCAGGTGGAGAACTTCATGTTACCGAAGCTGGAACCCTTCTGGTGACCCACGGAAGGCTCCAGGTAGGTAACGCGGTTCTTCAGGGTGGAGAGGTTGCCGTTGATGCTGTAGTGGAAGTCACCGATGGTGTCCTGCCAGCCGATTTCGAATTCCCAACCGGTGTTGTTCACGGAACCGGCGTTCACGGTCGTGGAGGAGATGCCCACCTCAGCCACAGGGCTGATGTTGACGAGCAGGTCGCGGGTGTCCTTGTTGAACCAGTCCACACCGATGGTGAGGCGGTTGTTGAACATACGCAGGTCGAGACCGAGGTCGGTCTGGACGGAGGTCTCCCAAGTCAGGTTCGGATTCGCGAGGCCGTCCGGCTGGGAACCCAGGGTGAGGACGTCGGAATCGCTGAACTGGTAGTTCTTGCTGTTGTAGGAGATCGAAGTGGAATACGGATAGCCGGAGAGCACGGAGATGTTACCGTTGATACCCCAGGATCCGCGGATCTTCAGGAGGCTCAGGATGTCCTTGCCGACGTTGTCCTTGATGAAGCGCTCGTTGCTGACGGTCCAGCCGGCGGACACGGAGGGGAAGTAGCCCCAGCGGTTCTTCGGGGAGAGCTTAGAGGAGTCGAAGGCATCCGCACGGAAGTTGCCCTGCAGGCTGTAGCGGTTGTCGTAGCTGTAGATCAGACGGCCGAAGTAGGAGATCTGAGCGCTCTGGCTCGGGGTGCCGCCGCTGATGCTCTTGGTGCCGGAACCGTTGTCCTGGCTGAGGTAGCGGAAGTTCTCGGCATAGCCCTTGAGAGGATCCTCACCTTCCAGGCCGGCGCCGACGCTGCGGCTGTCGGAATAGGTGTAGGACATACCGGCCATTGCGCCGATGCTGTGCTTGCCAAGGTTCACGTTGTAGTTGGCGAAGTTCTCCCACTGATAGTAGTAGCTCTGGGAGGACGTGGCCGAAATGTTATAAGTCGTGGAATAGGACTTGGCGTTCGCGTAGTACGGCTCGGAGTAGTCGCTGCTGTAGCTCTGTTTGATGCGGTAGCCCAGGCGGGACGTGATCACGAGGCCCTTGACCGGGGTCAGGTTGGCGTACACGGTACCGCGGACCTGCCAGCCTTCTTCCTTCTTCTGGTTGCGGTCGCGATAGATGAGCGGGTTGATACCGTCACCTTCGAGGATCTTGGAGACAGCGTAGTACCAGCCCGGATGCTCGGCGGGACCGTAGACAACCTGCTTGCCGGCGTCAACGGCGTCCTTCATGCCCTGGCTGAGCTCGTCATAGGACTTGAAGTAGACCGGAGTGAGCGGGTCGATGACGAGGGTACCGAGGAGGCCTGCGCTGCTGCCGGCGTACTCGGAGTGCTCACCGATCTTCTGCTGCTTGCGGCGCTCGATGGAGGTGTTGGTACCGACCTGGAACCAGGACTTGATCTTGTAGTCGGCGTTGATCTGCGCGGTGAAGCGCTTGTAGGTATCGGTGTTGCCGCGTGCCATACCGTCCTCGTCCACGTAGTTGAGGGACAGGAAGTAGGAGCCGCGGTCGTTGCCGCCCTGGGCGCCGAAGGTGTGGCTGTGCGTCACGCCGGTCCCGTAAAGGACGTCGGCCCAGTTGGTGTCGGTCACGCCGTCCCACACACCGGTCTTGATGAGTTCGTCGGTGGCGGGCAGGTTGCCGAGCTGCTGCTGCCAGTCGATGTACTGGGCAGCGTTCATGACCTCGGCGTGGTGGCCGAGCTGGGCGAGCGTAATCTTGTAGTTGTAGAAGATGTTGCCATCCTTGCTCTTTTCCTTGCTACCGTTCTTGGTGGTGATGAGGACGACACCGTTACCGGCCTGCGCACCGTAGATGGCGGCGGAAGCGGCGTCCTTCAGGACCTCCATGGATTCGATCATGGAAGGATCGAGGTAGTTGATATTGTCGACTTTCAGACCGTCCACGATGAGGAGCGGGCCGAGGCCGGAGCCGGAGTTGGAGGAGATACCGCGGACGCGGATCGAGGAACCCTCACCCGGAGCACCGGAGTCGTTGAAGATCTGGACACCGGCGGCCTTGCCCTGGAGGGCGGCGGCGGCGTCGGAAGTCGAACGGTTCTGGAGTTCGGTCTCGCGCACAGAGGCGACGGAACCGGTCAGGTCGCTCTTCTTCTGGACACCGTAACCGATGACCACGGTCTCTTCCAGCATCTCGGTGTCGTCTGCAAGCGTGATGGTCATGCCGTTGGCGGCAGTGACGCGCTGCGTGGCGTAGCCGATGCAGGAAACTTCGAGGGAAGTGCCGGGAGCGACGCGGAGGGTGAAGTTACCGTCCAGGTCGGTGGTGGCGCCATTGGTGGTGCCGGGGATCATGACGGCTGCGCCGATGACCGGCTGGCCGCCGGTGTCGATCACCTTACCACTGATGGCTTGCGACTGTGCAGAGGCGGAGAGGCCTCCCAGCAAAGTGCTGAAGATCATCAAGATACCAGCAACTTTCAGCAGTTTTTTAAGCATTTTCGTTGGTTTTTAGTTAAAAAGGATTGGTATGATATTAGTTTCTTGCTAATGTCAAGCTGCACAAATCTAAAAAACTGCCTGACGCCGTCCAAATATTCAGAAATGTTAAATAATGATATGGTTATTTATAAGAATGTTTTGAAAAAATCGTGAAGAAACACACCATACTTTTAAAAATAGTGCAAAAACATAAAAAATCAGGGCCGCAGATGCTGCGGCCCCGTTGAAAGGTTGAGTAAAAGTCTGTCGACTATTTGAACTTGTAAGGCAGGTCGCCCTTCTTCCAGTTGGTGCCGTCGCCCCAGCCGGGGTTCTGCTCCAGGACTCCCTCGGCGAGCGTGACCTGGGACTCAGGAATCTTGAAGAAGCCACCCTGGGTGTCGTTGTAGCGCGTCATGAAGTCCACCGTGAAGGCGTATTCGCCCGTGGCCTGCTCGTTGAGGATCTTGTTGCCTACCTGGTTCTTGACGATCTCCGCGACATCACCCCAGCGGCGAAGGTCGTTCCAGCGGATGGCCTCGAAGCAGAGCTCGTAGCGGCGCTCCTTCTTCAGGGCGGGGAGGCTGTAGGCCACATCGCCCAGACCGGCGCGGGCGCGGACGGCGTTCAGGCCGCTCTTGCCGTTGTAGATGACGGCGCCGTCGGTGAGCTCGGAGTGCATCAGGAGCACGTCGGCGAAGCGCAGCCATACCAGGGACTGGGTCAGACCCTTCTGGCGGTTGTTCTCGCTGCCGTAGTAAACTCCGTAGCTGAGGTAGCGGGCGCTGTGGTCCTCGTTCCAGGCTTCGGCTCCGGCGTACTTCTTGGCGAAGAGGTTGGTATTCTCTACTTCCTTGGCCTTGTCGCCCTTGTATTTGGGGATCTCGACGAGGCGGTCGCAGATGGAGCCGACGCGGCGATAGTCACCCTGGTAGTCGGGATCCGCAGCCCAGTCGGTCCAGAGTTTCTCGCAGACGGGGCCGTTGGAGTAACCCTGCACGGAGAACGGGAAAGCGTCGGCCGTGGTCTTGCGGAGGTTGTAGTACTCGATGATGCGGTTGTGGTGGATCTGTCCGCCGTAACCGCCGGCGTAGTCGCCCTTGTTGCCCATCTTGACGGCGAACATGTTCTCGATGTTCTCGTCGCTGGCCCACACCAGGCCGTTCTCCTTGGCGTAAGGATAGTCCGGAGAGGTGTAGGGGTTGGTGTACGGCCAGAGCTCACGCTGGTCTTTGACCAGGCCGAAACCGCTGTTCTTGATACAGTCTGCCAGCCACTCGGCCACCTGGGCCTTCGTGATGGAGCCGCCCTCGGCGAGCGGAAGCTCGGACTTGCTGTAGAAACCGGTGTAGAACAGCCACACGCGGGCCATCATGCCCTCGGCGGCCCACTTGGAGGCGCGGCCCTCGCCGAATTCGGGATACTTCGTGCTGGGACCGACTTCGATAGCCTTTTTGAGGTCGGAGGCAATCTGGGCGTAGACCTCTTCGGGGGTGTTGCGCGGCAGGTTCTCCGGCTTGGTGGAGAGCACGAGGGGGACGCCGTTGAACACCTGGGCGAGGTTGAAATAGTAGAACGCGCGCAGGAAGTAGATCTCGCAGAGAAGCTGGTTCTTCTTGGCCGGGGAGCTCCAGACCGTCACATTGTCGATGGTCTCGAGCGCGTTGTTCGCGCGGTTGATGCCGGCATAGCGGTGGAGCCACAGCGGTTCCATCCAGCTGAGCTTTTCATTCAGCAGCCGGTCGACGCCCTGGGCGCCGGTGTTGCTCTGGCTGCCGCCGCCGAGGCGGTCGTCGGAAGCGATGTCGAAAATGAAGAACGGATCCTGTTCAGGGGATGCGAGGTTGTTGTTCATCATGACATAGATGCCGTTCACCATCTGGGTGGCATCCGTCTCGTTGAGCGGAAAGTTGGACGTGTCCTTCTTGGTAAGGCTCTGCGTATCCAGGAAGTCGTCGCAAGCTCCGAGCGTGAGCAGGCACGCTGCCGTTGCAATGAGATACAGTATATTCTTTTTCATGATCTTCAAGGATTAAAAGATGACATTCAGACCAATCTGCCAGGAGCGGGAGGACGGGTAGTAACCGTTGTCGATGCCGGAAGCCCAGCTGGCGCCGTTGCCGAAGCCCACCTCAGGATCCATACCGGAGTAGCCGGTGAAGGTGAACATGTTGGTGGCGGTCACGTACACACGGAACTTCTGCACGGGGAGGAACTTCGCCACGCGCTTGAGGTCGTAGCCGAGGGAGATGGTGGAAATCTTGAAGTAATCCGCATCCTCGAGCCATACGCGGGAAAGCTCGGACATATTGACGTGCTTGCCGTGCGTGAAGCGCGGGTAGTGGTTGGTGCTGCCCTCGCCTTTCCAGTACTTGGTGTACACGTCGGTGGTGTAGTTGTCGTCCGGGTGATCGGAGAACTGTCGGTAGCTCTTCGCCACCTGCTGGCCGAAGGCGCCGTAGCCGTTGAGGCTGAAGTCGAGGCCCTTCCACTGCAGGTTGATGCTCAGACCCACGTTGTAGTCCGGATTCGGGTCGCCGATCATGGTCTTGTCGTTGACGTCGATCGTGCCGTCGCCGTTGAGGTCCACGAACATGACGTCACCGGGCTGGATGGCGTCCTTCTGGAGGGACTTGCCGGCGTCGCCGCCGAAGTACTTGTTCAGGTAGTCCTGCTTCTGCTGCTCGTTCTGGATGATACCGTCCATCTGGTAGCCCCAGAAGTAGCCGATCGGATAACCGACCTGCACGCGGTAGAGCTCGGCGGTGTTCTGCGCGATGGCGTTCTCCGGACCATGGAGGATGCCCTCGGAGTTGGCCAGACGGGTGACCATGTTGCTGTTGTGCGAGAAGGTGGCGGAGATGCCGTAGGAGAAGTCGCTGTTCACGGAATCGTTCCAGGAGAGGAGGATCTCGTAACCGCGGTTGCGGATGTCACCGCCGTTCACGTACGGGGCGTTGGTACCGTAGGAGAGGAGCACCGGGGCCTGGACGAGCCAGTCCTTGGTCATCTTGTTGTACCAGTCGAAGGAAATGCCGAGGCGGCTGCGGAAGAAGCGGGCGTCAAAGCCGAAGTCGAGCTGCTCGGAGGTTTCCCATTTCACGTCCGGGTTCGGCAGGATGTCAGGGTAGGCGCCGATGGCCGGGGCGGACTTGTCGTTGAAATAGTAGTTGCCGCCGAGGGAGATGGTCGCCAGGTACTGGAACGCGGAGATGTTGCAGTTACCGTTCTGGCCCCAGCTGGCGCGGAGCTTGAAGAAGCTCAGCCAATCTTTGCTGAAGTCCATGAAAGGCTCGTTGGAAACCACCCAGCCGGCGGAGACGGAGGGGAAGATACCCCAGCGGTGACCGCGGGCGAAGTTGGAGGAACCGTCGGCGCGGAGCACCGCGGAGAGCAGGTAGGTTTCCTTGTAGTTGTAGTTGATACGGCCGAAGAAGGAGGACAGGGCGCCCTGGCTGTTCGGGCTGCCGCTGATGCTCGTGAAGGCGGGATCGACCACGTTCGCATTGCTGATGTAGGCATGCTCGAAGGAGCCCGGGAACACGGAGTTGGAGTTGGTGGCGCTCACGCTGTTGCCGTAGCCCCATTTCTCGATGGACTGTCCGAGCAGGACATCGAGGTTGTGGTCGCCGAAGGACTTCACCCAGTTGGCGGTGTTCTCCCAGGACCAGCGGATGCTGTAGGACTGGCTCTGGCTGACGTCGTCATTCGGGTTGGAGGTCTTGGTGCTCAGCTGATAGACGGGCACGTAGCTGCGGCTCTCGCTGTGGCTGTACTGCCAGCCGAAGCTGGAGCGGAAGGTCAGGCCCTTGATCGGGACAAACTCCAGGAAGAAGTTGGTCTGCAGGCGGTAACCCTTGTTGTAGCGGTTGTTGCGGGCATAATCCAGCTGGGCGAGCGGGTTGGCCAGCTCGGCGCTGAAATCCCACTGGTCGGCCACGATGTCCTTGTACTCGTACCAGCCGCCTTCTTCGTTGCGGACGGGGAGGAGCGGGGACATGGCCATGAGCGTACGGATGCTGTTGTCGTAGATGCCGCCGATCTGGACGCCCTTCTTGAAGGTGTTGGTGAAGGTGATGTTCTCACCGAACTTCAGCACGTCGCGGTTGTTCTTGCGGATCAGGGAGTAATCGGAGTTCAGGCGGAGCGTGAAGCGGTTATACTTCGGCGTGGCGGGATATCCGATGGTACCGGTCTGGGAGAAATTGCTGACACCGATGGCGAAGCGGGAGATGTCGCTGCCGCCCATGATGTTGATGGAGGCGTTGCTGACCGGAGCGTTGTGGACCGTGGTCTCTTCCAGCCAGTTGGTGCCGTTCCAGGTGCCGTTCATGATCTGGGCATACTGCTTCGGGATGAGGGCGGCCCAGTCATAGGTCGAAGCGCCCTGGATGGTGTAGGCCAGGTCGTTGATCTCCATGTACTGCTTGGCGTTCAGCGGGGTGACCCCGTTGGTGTTCGGGTTCTGCCAGCCGTAGTAGCCGTCGAAGCTCACCTGGATCTTGCCGGACTTGCTGCCCTTCTTGGTGGTCACGAGGATGACGCCGTTGGAGGCGCGGGCGCCGTAGATGGCGCTGGAGGCCGCGTCCTTCAGCACGTCGATGGACTCGATGTCGTTCGGGGACAGGGCGGCGATGTTGCCGTCAGGCACACCGTCGATGACGTAGAGCGGGGTGTTGGAACCGGCGGTACCCATACCGCGGATCGTCACCTTGTAGCTCTCGCCCGGCTGACCGGAGTTCTGGACGATGTTCACGCCGGCGGCCTGGCTCTGCAGGGCGCCGAAGGCGTCGACGGCGTGCGTGGAGGCGAGCTTGTCGCCGCTCACGCTGACCGTGGAGCCCGTCACGAGTTTTTTACGCTGCACACCGTAACCGACCACGACGGTCTCTTCCAGCATTTCGGAATCGTCCTGGAGGATGACGGTCATGTTGTCGGCGGCGGCGACCCGGCGGGTCACGTAGCCGATGCAGGAAATTTCCAGCGTGGTCCCGGGGGCGACACGCAGGGAGAAGTTGCCATCAAGGTCCGTGGTGGCTCCGTTCGTGGTTCCGGAGACGACCACACCGGCGCCGATGACCGGCTGTCCGTCGGCGTCAACGACCTTGCCAAAAATGGCCTGGGTCTGGGCAAAAGCCGCGAGACCCCCCCATAAAGTGCTAAGCATCAATAGAATGCTTGTCACTCTCAGCAGTTTTTTAAACATTTGTGGAGTAATTTGGTTAATAAAAAAGTGAATAATGGTGATTGGTTAATAAGCTTAGTAATACACAAACGCCCTAAAATTAATTAATTCTATATATTATTGTACACCTTTGCGCAAATTGTGGTTAAAAATGCTCAAATTGTGTCTTATTAAACAGCGCGGGCCGCGCAAATTGCGCGGCCCGGCCAATAAAAGATATTATTCTATTGAACGCTGATATTACTCAGTCGCCCAACCGTTGAGCTGTTTGAGTGCAGGATTGATGGCACAGACATCAGCGGGGAACGGGAAGTACTCGTGCTTGCCTTTGATGAACTGGTGGGGAATGCCGTCATAAGGCTTGGTCTCCACGTAGTACCATCTGTGCTCAGGCTCCTTGTTCTTCGACATGGCGTCGTATGCCTGGGGGTACCTGTCGAGGTCCTTGCCGCACACCTTGTCGGCGATGCCCCAGCGGACGACATCGTGGAATCGGCAGCTTTCGAACCAGAGTTCGTACTGCTTCTCTTCCTGGACATTGGCGAGGGTGAGCTCGGTCTCAGGCACTTCTGCGCGGCGCTGAATCATGTTGAGGGCTTCTTTGCCCTTGGCGGCGTCGCTGCTCCCGATGCAGGCCTCGGCATAGAGAAGGAGGGCTTCGGCGTAGCGGGCGCACTTGGAATTGGTCTGGTTCGACGCGCCGGAGGAGACCTCGGGGACGACATCGATGCCGTTGAGGGACATGAACTTCCAGTTCATATAATAAGTACGGCCGAAGAAGCCGTTGGCATTCATGCCTCTCTTCGGATCTTTCTTCTTGTCTGCAAGCGTCCATTCGGAAGCCGGCTTCAGCTGACCGGAAGTGTGGTTGTCGCCGACATAGTCGGTATCCCAGCGCATCCAGGGGAACTTGTCGAAAATCTCATTGCCGTCGCTGTCGATGCCGTAGAGCCATTCGTCGGCCGTGAAGAAGGTACCCATACGGCGGGGACCGTTACCGTCATGCTCGAGGAACTTATCGGCGAAGTAGCCGTTGATGGCGCCGCCGTTCCAGCCCGTCGTGGCCTGGCAGACCGGCCAGGAATTCATGTTCTTGCCACGCCAGTTGAGGGTGTTGTTCTGATTCCACTTGGCGCGGGACTGGTTGTCTCCTGAGGAGTTGTTGGAGTCATAGACCCAGTTCGGCTCGAAGATCTTTTCCTCGTTGCCATCTCCCGGGGTGTGGAAATTCTCCCACCAGCGTTCTCCGGGGACAAGTTCGTACTTGCCGGAGGAGATGAGGTCGCCAAGATACTTGCGGGCGACATCCATCTCGCCGGCAAACACCGCGGACTTGCCGGCCACGAACTGGGCAAAGCCCTTGGTCACATACGTGGTGGCGTCCTTGTCGAGCTTGCTGCTTCTTTCTCTCAGGTTGGGAAGAGCGGCGTCGCATTCTTTGATACACCAGTCCAGGAGGAACTCCTGGGACTCCACATTGGTAGGATCCTCATTGGTCAGGCAGTGATCCACCAGCGGCGGACGCTGCCAGGTGAGGGCCGCGGTCATGTGCAGCCAAGCGCGGACCACCCTCGCCTCGGCAATACAGCGGTCCACCACCGGGCTGGAATAGGCCCCTTCCTTAGTGAAGTTGTCGATCAGGAGGTTGCAGGCATAGATGGCCTGATAAATACTCGTGTACACGTTCTTGATGATCTTATAGGATGCATCGTAACGGTACTCGTTGAAAAGACGCACGTCCAGATGGTCATCCTTGTTCTTTCCGGCTGCAAACACATCGTCAGCCGAGTAGTTCATCATGAAGAAATACGGATTCCAGTTTCCGATGGAGCCGTACACATTCTGAACCATCTGGGCGTACACGTTAACCAGGGCGGCCTCGGCGGCTTCGTCGGACGTGTAATAGGTTTCGTATGCGACGACACCCTTCTGCGGGATGTCCAGCTGACTGGTGCAGGCAGAGAAAAATAATGCGCAAATCGCCGTAACGGCTAAAATATATTTTTTCATAATCATTGTCTCCTATGAATTAGAAAGAAAGATTGACACCGAACATAACTTTGCGCATGCTCGGATAGGCACCGATATCCACACCGCGGCCGGAGGCCTGACCGGAAGTGGCCGTCTCAGGATCCATACCCGGATAGTTGGTGAAGGTGAAGAAATCATCAAGAGAAACGAACACCCGGAGCTGCTTCATGAGCACCTTCTTTGTCCACTGCTGAGGGAGCGTGTAGCCGAGCTGGACCTGCTTGATCTTGAAGAACGCGCCGCTGAAGATGGCGGCGGTGGAACCCCAGAAGTTCATGTCGCCGGACACTTTCGCCGGCTCGGGGAACTTGGCATTCGGGTTGGCGGCAGTCCTGGAATTCAGGTAGAAGTAGCGGAGGGAGTTGTGATAACCGGAACGGTAGAGCGTGTTCAGGATTTCGCAGCCGCCCTGTCCGGAGCCGAACATGACGAAGTCCAGGCCCTTCCACTCGAGGCTGAGGGTGATACCGTAAGTGAAATCAGGAAGGCCCTTGCCGATGTTCGTCATATCGGCATCGCTGACCTGACCGTCGCCGTTGACATCGCGGAGGTCGGGGGTGCCGTCTTCTTTGACGCCGTCATAAACGTAACCGCGGATGTACCAGATCGGCTGTCCGACTTCAAACACCGTCGTGATCGGGTAGTTGCTGCCCGAGGCCGGGCTCTGGGTGATTCTCGGAAGAGAAGGGAGCAGGTAGGTGACCCGGTTCTTCAGGTAAGAGAAGTTCGCATTGATGCTGTAGCTGAAGTCGCCGATGGTGTCCTTCCAGCCGAGTTCGGTCTCAATGCCGGTATTGAGGACATTGCCGGCATTGCTGGTATAGCTGGACACGCCGTATTCCGGAGTAGGAGAATAGGACACGAGCAGGTCCCGGGTTTCCTTGCGGAACCAGTCGAGGCCGAAGGTCAGCCTGTTGCTGAAGAAGCGTGCGTCCAGACCGACGTCGACCTGGTTGGAAGTCTCCCAGGTGAGGTCCGGGTTCGCAAGTCCGTCAGGAGCGGATCCGTAGACATTGCCGATCACATCCGTATGATACTGATACCACTGGCTGTTGAGCGAGATGGAGGTGGAGTAAGGATATCCGCTGAGCACATTGATGTTACCGTTGATACCCCAGGATGCACGCACCTTCAGGAAGGAGACGCTGCTGGGGGAGACGGCATCCTTGAACCAGCGCTCGTTGCTGATCGTCCAACCTGCGGAGACGGAAGGGAAGTAGCCCCAGCGGTTCTTGGCAGAGAGTTTCGAAGAGTCGAAGGCGTCGGCGCGGAAATTGGCCTGGATGCTGTAACGGTTGTCGTAGGTATAACCCAGACGGGCGAAGTAGGAGAGGCTGGCGGATTCGGAAGGAGAGTTGCTGAATTTCCTCGTCGCATCATCCTTCACGTAGTCCAGATAGCGGAAGTTCGGATCGTATCCCTTCAGGATGTCAGCACCGGTGGCGGTGCCGCTGACATTGTCCGACTTGTTCTTGATGAAGGACATACCGGCCATCACGTTCAGGCTGTGCTTGCCGGCGAAGGTCTTGTTGTAGTTGGCAAAATTCTCCCACTGGTAGTAGAGCCCGGTGTTGGCAGCCGCCCGGAGGGTGTATGTCTTGGTGTCGGCCTTGCCGTTGGAGAAGAAAGGAGCCTGATAGCTGTGCGTGTTGCTCTGGGTGATGCGGAAGCCGAAGCGGCTGGTGATGACCAGGCCCTTGACCGGCTTGAGATTCGCAAACAGCACGCCGTTGATGTTGATGCCTTCGCTGGAGCCGTCGGTGGCGTCGCGCTGCACGAACGGGCTGCCGCCGCGGGTCTCGTCGATGGCGGAGGTGGCAAACCAGCCGTTCTCGTCACGGAGGAAGGTGTACGGGTACTCGGAAGTGCCGGCCTGCACCGCGTCGTATTTGTTCTTGTAGTCCTGGTTGAACTGGCTGGGATCGGTCCAGTACACAGGGGTGCAGGGGTCAATCGTCATGAGGGACTCGAAGGCGGAGCCGTAGCCTTGCTGGGAAACGGACTTGGTCTGCCATTTCTCGATGGAGATGTTGTTTCCCACCTGAAGCCAGTTCGTGAGGTTGTAATCGGCGTTCAACTGGGCGGAAAGTCTCTTGTAGAGGTCCTTGTCACCCTTGATGATACCATCCTGGTTGACGTAATTGAGCGCAGCGAAATAGTGGCCCATATCGTTTCCGCCCTGGAAGGTGAGCGTGTGCTGGGTGCTCCAGGACGGTTTGAAGTATTCGTTGAACCAGTCCGTGTCGATGCCGTTGTAGTTGGCATTCTTCAGCTGCTCCTGGATGGCGTAGCCCTGCAGGTCCTTGTAATCGATAAACTGCTGGGCATTCAGCATTTCAGGCTTATGCGCAAGCGACTGGTTGATGAATTTGCCGGAATAAGAAATGGATGCCGTGCCTTTCCCGCCCTGCTTCGTGGTGATGAGAACGACACCGTTGCCGGCTTCTGCACCGTAGATGGCAGCGGAAGCCGCATCCTTGAGAACCTCCATGGACTCGATCAGGGAAGGATCGAGATACTGGATGCTCTTGACCTTGAGGCCGTCGACGATGATGAGCGGTCCGATGTTGCCACTGTTGGAGGACACACCACGGACGTTGATCTCAGCGCCGCTTCCCGGAGCACCGGAGTTGGAGATGATCTGGACACCGGCCACCTTGCCCTGGAGGGCGGCAGCGGCATCGGACGTCGAACGGTTCTTGAGGTCATCCTCCCGAACGGAAGCGACAGCGCCGGTGAGGTCGGACTTTCTCTGGACACCGTAACCGATGACGACGGTCTCTTCGAGCATCTCGGTGTCATCCTGGAGCGTGACCGTCATGCCGTTGGCGGCCGCCACGCGACGGGTGGTGTAACCGATGCAGGAAACTTCCAGCGTGGTGCCGGGGGCGACACGGAGGGAGAAGTTACCATCGAGGTCGGTGGTGGCGCCATTCGTGGTGCCGGGAACCATCACGGCCGCGCCGATGACCGGCTCACCGCTGGCATCCACTACCTTTCCAAGAATGGCAGTACTCTGGGCAAAGGTCACGAGACCTCCCCATAAAGCGCTGAGCATCATGAAGATACTAGCTACTCTGAGCAGTTTTTTAAGCATTTGTTTGGATTAATTGTTGGTTAATAAAAAAAGTAATAAATATTGGTTGGGATACATTAAATCCAGTAATACACACCATCAAATGTAATAAATAATATGTATCGTTGTTCAGTTGTGACTGAAAAAGAGGCATATAATGCTCAAAAATTACTGTTCTCTTTAAATTTGAAACTTTCCGAAAAAAGTTTCATCTTTGCTTTATGAAACTTTTCCTCATCGACGGCCACGCGCTCGTCTTCAAGATGTATTATGCCTTCCTGGGCCGGCCCATGGTCAATTCCAAGGGGGTGGATACCTCTATCCTGTTCGGTTTCACGAAGTATCTGCTCGAGTTGATCGACCGCGAGCGCCCGACGCACATCGCGGTCAGCTTTGACCCTCCGGGGGGCACTTTCCGGAACGAACTGTACCCGGAATACAAAGCCAACCGCGGCGAGACGCCCGCGCTGGTCATCGAGGCGCTGGAGCCGCTGACGCGCATCGTCGAGGCGCTGGACATCCCGGTGCTGATGCTGCCGGGTTACGAGGCGGACGACGTGATCGGCTCGGCTGCGAAGCGTTTCGAGGCCGAGGGTTTCGAGGTCTTCATGGTCACGCCCGACAAGGATTACGGCCAGCTGATTACGCCGCACATCCTGCAGGTGAAGCCGGGCAAGGGCGGGGGAGAGAACGAGCTGCTGGGCGTCGCGGAGGTCTGCGACAAATGGAAAATCGCCACGCCCGCGCAGGTCATTGACATACTTGCGATCTGCGGCGACGCGTCGGACAATGTGCCGGGCGTGCAGGGCGTGGGGCCGGTCGGCGCGGCCAAGCTCCTGGGCAAGTACGGGAGCGTGGAGGGGATCTACGCGCACCTCGACGAGCTGACGGCGCGGCAGCAGGAGCAGTTCCGCGCGGCGGAGGGCCACATCGCGCTGTCCAAGCGCCTGGTGACGATCAAGACGGACATTCCGCTCGACGTGACGGCCGACCAGCTCGTCTTCGACACCGTCGAGACCCCCGAGCTGAACGCCCTCCTCGACCACTACGAAATGCCCTCCCTGAAACGATTAATTAAAAAAGTAGCTATCGCTGACAACGCCGCAATGTCGGCAGCGGGAACTGCCCCCGGAAACCGTGCCACCCTCGGCATCGTAAGAGGGGGGACCGCAAGCGAAGCGCAGCGGTGGGATGAGCGCGAAGCGCGAAGTTGTCCGCCGGCTGGCTGCCTGTCTGCAAAAAAGGTGGCGCTCAATTTACAGGGTGAAAAGTTGTTCGTGGGATGCGAGGCGGGGGTGGCAGAAGGCAGCTTTGCAGAATTCAAAGAGTTGTTGGAGGATGCCGCTGTGACGAAGGTGGGGATAGACCTGAAGGGGCAAATGAAGACGTTTGCGGATGCCGGCATCACGCTGGCGGGACGTCTCGAGGACATCGAACTCATGCACTACCTCCTCGGCCCCGAGCGCAGCCACAAACTGGACGTCCTGGCGCGCGCCTACCTCGGCGTGGAGCTGGAAGCCGCCGCGCCGCAGGAGACCGGTTCCCTCTTCGACGAAGTCCCGGAAGAGACCGGCCCGGACCGCCTCCTTGAGACGGCCGCCATCCTGCGCCTGTCGGACTGTCTGCTGCGCGAAATGGCCGCCACCGAAGGCATGACGCGCCTCTACGACGAGATCGAAGAGCCGCTCATCGGCGTGCTCGCCCGCATGGAGCGGACGGGTGTCAAGGTGGACCTGGGGTCGCTCCGCGACTTCGCCGACGGCCTGCGCCGCAAGATGACCGAGCGCGAAGCGGAAGTCCGCCGGCTGGCGGAGGATCCAACGCTCAACATCCTGTCCCCCAAGCAGATCGGCGTGCTGCTCTTCGAAAACCTCCAGCTGGATCCGAAGGCCAAGAAGCCCAAATCCGGCAACTGGCCCACGGACGAGCAGACCCTCTCGCACCTGGCGGACCGCAGTCCCATTATCGACGCCATCCTGGACTACCGCGGCCTGCGCAAACTCCTGTCGACGTATATCGAGCCCTTCGGGGGCTACATCTCCCCGGCCGACGGCCGGGTGCATACCACCTTCAACCAGGCCCTGACCGCCACCGGCCGCCTGTCCTCCTCGAACCCGAACCTCCAGAACATCCCCATCCGCACCGAAGAAGGCCGCGAGATCCGCAAGGCCTTCGTGCCGGGCGAGCCGGGCTGGGTGATGATGTCGGCGGACTACTCGCAGATCGAGCTGCGCCTGATGGCGCATCTGTGCGGCGACGCCCACCTCGTGGAGGCCTTCCGGCAGGGACAGGACGTGCACGCGGCCACGGCCGCGAAGATCTTCCACATCTCCATCGGGGAGGTGAGCGCCGACCAGCGCCGCATCGCCAAGACGGCGAACTTCGGCATCATGTACGGCATCTCCTCCTTCGGCCTCGCCGAGCGGCTGCGCTGCTCCCGGAGCGAGGCGAAACAGATCATCGACGACTACTTCGCGTCCTTCCCCTCCATCCGCGGCTTCATCGACGCCACCGTCGCGCAGGCGCGCGAACGCGGATATGTAGAGACGCTCTTCGGACGCCGCCGCTACATCGCGGACATCGCCGCCGGCAACGCCGCGGTCCGCGCCCTGGCGGAGCGCAACGCCGTCAACGCCCCCATCCAGGGCACGGCGGCCGACATCATCAAACTGGCGATGACCGCCGTGGACCGCTGCCTTCGCGAAGGCGGCTACCGTGCCCGGATGGTCCTCCAGATCCACGACGAACTGCTGCTCGAGGTCCCGCAGGAAGAAATCGCGCCCGTGCGCGAAATGCTGGTCCGCGAGATGGAGGGCGTCATTTCCCTGTCTGTTCCCCTGACCGTAGAATGCAATGATGGAAAAACCTGGCTTGAAGCCCACTGACGAACTCGTCCGCCGGGCGATCATCGGCGACGGCACCGCCTTCACCGAGCTGTGGGACACCCACATCGGCAGCCTCCGCGCCTACCTGAAGGGGGCGATGAAGTACCTGGACGACTTCTATATCGACGACATCTGCTCACGCAGTTTCGAGAAAGCGTTCCGGCAGATCTCGTCCTTCGACCCGTCCAAGAGCCAGTTTGCGACCTGGCTCCGCACCATCGCGCACAACACGGCGCTCGACACCATCGACGCCGAGACGCGCGCCCGCAGCCGCCTGGTCTCGCTGGACAAGGAGAACGACCACAGCGGCGCCATCATCGACGTGCTGGGCGACGAGGCGGCCACGCCCCTGGAGCAGATCGTCGAGGAGGAGGACGCTGAGAAGCTCGAGGCCTACATCGAGGGCCTGCCCGACCTGTACCGCACCATCGCGCGGATGCGCCTGCTGGACGGCCTGCAGTACAAGGAAATCGCCGAGGAACTCGGCATGGAACTCAACACGGTCCGCACCCGCATCCGCCGCGCCAAGGCGATGATTGAAGATCTGAAAGCGGGGGAGGACTAATGAATAGAAACAACTATAAATTATTCCATATGAAGAAGTTATCAGTTCTCTCCCTGGCGCTCGCCGCAGGATGCCTGCTGGCCTGCTCGGGAAACAATGCAAAGTATGACATCACGGGCGCGAACGCGCCGCAGGACGGTGCCGTGGTCTACCTGATGGACCGGATCACCGAGGAGCCTATCGACAGCGCTATTGTCGCCGACGGCGCTTTCGCGCTGAAGGGCACGGCCCCGAAAGACGCTCTGCTGTCGGTCGAGATCGATGGTTGGAAATGGAATTTCCCGCTCTTCAACGACGGCAAGTCCGTGCGCATCAGCGTCGCGGACACGACCGTGACCGGCTCCGCGCTCAATGTCAAGCTCACCGAGTGCGACAAGCAGGACAACGTGGCCATCACCGAATACAATAACTTCATCGAGGCGTTCCTGGCGCTCCCCGAGAAGGAGCAGCAGGCCCGCGAGGCCGAGTTCATCGAGCAGTATCAGGCTGAACTCGGGAAGTATACCGACCACGTGATGAATATGATTGAAGAGAACAGGGACAACCTGATCCCCGTCGTTTTCCTCCGCCACATCCCGTCGCTGGCCGGCAAGGAGAAGTTCGACGAGCTCGTCTCCTCGGACGCTCCCTTCGCCACGCATCCCTATACGCAGGAGCTCAAACGCCGGCTGGATGCATCTTCCGCCAAACAGGAGGAGGCCGAGGACGCCAAGCAGGCCGTCATCGGACAGAAGTTCCTGGACCTGGAAGAGGCCGATCCGGACGGGAAGATGCGTAAGCTGAGCGAGTTCGTGGGCCGGGGCCAGTGGGTGCTCGTTGACTTCTGGGCCTCCTGGTGCGGTCCCTGCAAGGCGGAGATGCCCAACGTGGTGGCTGCCTACAAGCAGTATCATGGCAAGGGCTTCGAGATCGTGGGCGTGTCCTTCGACCAGGAGAAGGAACCCTGGGTGAAGGCCATCGCCGAATGGGAGATGCCCTGGATCCACATTTCCGACCTGAAGTACTGGAACAACGCCGCCCATGAGGTCTATTCGGTCAATTCCATTCCCGACAACCTGCTGATCGATCCGGACGGCATCATCGTCGCCCGCGGCCTGCGCGGCGACAAACTCGCCGCCAGGCTGGCTGAGATTTACAAATAGTTGTCTTCCAGGAAGTTAACGTTTCCCCGCGCAAGCGGGGCAAACCCCGTGCGCCATGTATTCGACGTTCTCGACGGAGAATCCGTCGGGCAGCCGCACAGCCGGGACCGGCAGCTCTTCCAGGCAGAAAGTACGGCCGCACACCTCGCAGTGGAAGTGCACGTGGCGGTCGTTGTCTTCTCCTTCCTCCGCGCAGTGGCAGACTTCGTAACGGACATAGTCTTCGCCGGAAAGGGTGTGCAGCAGGTGATGCTCCCGGAAAGTCGCCAACGTCCTGGAAATAATAGACTTATCCACTGACTCCAGCGCCGTCTCAATCTCCGTCTGGGCGAGCGGGCGGCCCGCCTGGAGGAGGGCCTTCAGGATCAGGATGCGGTTGGCGGTCGGCTTGATGCCGTGCTCCTGCATCAGCGACAGGGGTGTCTCTTTGTGCGTGTGCATACCATGCAAAAATAAGAAAAAAACATCAGACCCGGTACATCCGGTCATCGGAGAAGGAGAAGCAGGCGTCGTCTGCGATGACGACGTGGTCGAGCAGGGTGAGACCGACGGCGGTCACGCCCTTGCGGAGCTCCTCCGTGCGGCGGATGTCCGCCGGGCCGGGCGTGGGGTTGCCGCTGGGATGGTTGTGCACGAGGATGAGCGCGCTGGCGCCCTTGTCCAGGGCGGCGCGGATGATCTGCCGGACGTCCATCGTGGTGGAATTGCCGCCGCCGGAGCTGATGCGCAGCTTTCCGACCAGGTACTGGTGTTCGTTCAGGAACAGCACCCAGCACTCCTCGTGCTGCAGGCCCTTGAGCTGCGGAATCATCAGGTCGTGCACCCGCCGGGCCGTGAGCACGGGGCTCTTGACGACGTTGGAGGCTTCCTGCAGGAAACGGCGTCCCAACTCGAACGCCGCCAGCACACTCGCCGCCTTGCCCGGGCCGACGCCGGGCAGGGACAGCATCCGGTCCTGCGGAAGATTGAACAACACGCTCAGGCGGCCGTCGGCGAGGTCCAGCAGCTGGCGCGCCAGGTCGAGCGCGCTGCAGTTCCGGTTGCCGCTGCGCAGCAGGACGGCGAGCAACTCGCCGTCGCTGAGGCTCCCCGCTCCGCGGGCGAGCATCTTTTCGCGCGGCCTTTCATCCGCGCGGAGGTCTTTGATACCCATAGCGGGGCAAGGATACGCCAACAAATCGTAAAAAACGATAAGATTCGTATCGGCCTCGCTTAAAAATACAATTTTTACAGGTAACGGGATTTTTCTCTATCTTTGCGGCACGAAATGAAAAAGCTGTACATCGAAACATACGGCTGCCAGATGAACGTGGCCGACACCGAGGTGGTTTTTTCCATCCTTGGCAGAGAAGGGTATGAACGCACCGAGGAGATGGCCGAAGCCGACGTGATCCTCGCGAACACCTGCTCCGTGCGCGACAACGCCGAGCAGCGCATCTGGGGTCGCATCGAGCAGTTCAATTTCCAGCGCAAACAGCGCCCGGGCGTGATCGTCGGCATCCTCGGCTGCATGGCCGAGCGCCTCAAGGACGCCCTCCTGGAGTCGGGCAAGGTGGACATCGTGGCCGGGCCGGACGCCTACCGGAGCCTGCCGCGCCTGCTCGCCGCCGCTTCGCAGGGCCACCCCCAGATCGACGTCCTGCTCTCGCGCGAGGAGACCTACGGCGACATCGCGCCGGTGCGCGTGGACAAGAACGGCGTCTCCGCCTTCATCTCCATCATGCGCGGCTGCAACAACGTCTGTTCCTATTGCGTGGTTCCCTACACCCGCGGCGCCGAGCGCAGCCGCGACCCGCACACCATCGTGCGCGAGGCCTGCCACTGCGCGATGGACGGCTACAAGGAGATCACCCTGCTGGGGCAGAACGTGGACTCCTACCGCGTCGGCGATCTCGATTTCGCCGGCCTGCTTGCCCTGGTGGCCGAGGCCGTGCCGGGGCTGCGCATCCGTTTCTCGACCTCCAATCCGCAGGACATCTCTGACGCCGTGCTGGAGACGATGGCCTCGCACGCCAACATCTGCCACCACATCCACCTGCCGGTCCAGTCCGGCTCCGACCGGATGCTGGAGAAGATGCGCCGCCGCTACACGCGGGAGGGCTACCTGGAGCGCGTGGCGAAGATCCGCGCACTGATGCCCGACTGCGCCATTTCCACCGACGTGATCGCGGGCTTCTGCTCCGAAACGGAGGAGGACCACCGCGACACGCTGAGCCTCTTCGAGGCCGTCGGCTTCGACGCCGCCTTCATGTTCCAGTATTCCGAGCGGCCGGGCACGCTCGCCGCGAAGAAATACCCCGACGACGTGCCGCCGGAGGTGAAGACCCGCCGCCTCGAGGAGATCATCGCCCTGCAGAACCGCCTCTCGCTCGAGAGCAACCGCCGCGACCTCGGCAAGACCTTCCAGGTGCTGGTCGAAGGCCCTTCCAAGCGCAATCCGGCCGAACTCTGCGGCCGCAACAGCCAGAACAAGATGTGCGTTTGGCCGGACACGGCGCACCGCGCTGGCGACCTCGTGGACGTCGTCGTCCGCGACTGCACCCAGGCCACGTTGCTCTGCGAACTGGTCCGGGATTCGGAGTAGTTTAAGATAGAGATTTTTCTTATCTTTGTAGGATATAACTTTTACGCGCATGAAGAAATTATCCTTATTGCTGCTGCTCATCCCGCTCCTGCTGCTTTCCGGCTGCAAGGACAAGGGCATCAAGGATATCAGCGTCACCTCGGTGCGGCTGATTTCCATCTCGCCGGAAGGCTTCAGCGGCGTGTCCGCACTGATCGAGGTGGGCATCCACAACCCGACCATTGGATTCGAGGTCACGAACGTCACCGGTGTGGCGAAGTACAAGGGCCAGGAAGCGCTGGCGGTCCACGCCGACCAGCTGATGGTGCCCGCCCACAGCGACGCGCTGTACCGGATCCCGCTGCAGGGCAACATCGCCGAAGGGTTCAACCCCCTGCGGCTCCTGGGGCTCCTGGGCAAAAAGTCGAATTATGACGATGTCACCTTCAGCGTTTTCGTGCGTGTGGCCGCCCGCGGCGGCATTGGCAAGAATATTGAAATACTGGATATCCCGTTGAGCAGCCTGCTCACCCAACCCGAAACGGAGAACGATGAGATTACAACGACTAAATAAACTGTTCTGGATCCTCGCCCTGCTGACCCTGGGCGCTCCCGCCCTGCGGGCGCAGAACGCGGAGGAGGAGATTCCGAGCGAGATCGAGCACGCCGGCGAGGAGGTCCAGGTGGACTCCACGCTGCTGGGGCGCGACATTTTCTCGGCCCTGCCCGAGCGCGTGGTGGTGCGCCAGTCGCCCGCCGTGCGCGCCGCGCTGAACAAACAGGTGGCCGCCAACGCCGGCAAGCAGTACAACGGCTTCCGGATCCGGCTCTATTTCGCGAGCACGCGGACGGCGCGGGATGAATCCGCCGCCGTGATCCGCCGCTTCAACACGCTGTACCCCCACATCCAGGCGTACCGCAGCTTCGCCTCCCCGAACTTCAAGGTGACGGCCGGCAACTTCCGCACGCGCCTGGAGGCCGAGGCCCTGCTGCAGCGGATCAAGGGGGATTTTCCGGACGCGTTCATCGTCCGGGAGCGTTTCAAGTATCCCACGATCGGACGGGCTGACACCCGGCCCGCCGACCTGCCTGCAGAACTGTAGCGATGATCAAGCAGGGACTCGAACTCAAACAGCAGCAGAAGCTCTCTCCGCTGCAGATCCAGACGATCAAACTGATCGAACTTCCCATCCAGGAGCTCGAGCAGCGGATCCGCGCGGAGCTGGAGGAGAACCCTGTGCTGGACGACACCCCCGATCCCGAGAAGGCCGAAGAGGCCAAGGACGTCTCGCTGGACGAGATCACGGACGAGGGCGATATCCCTGCCTACAAGACGCGCGTCAACAACTGGGGCAAGGACCCCAGACCCGAATACAACACCTTCTCGGTGCGGCAGAGCTTCACCCAGAGCCTGATGGACCAGCTGGGCTACCGCAACCTCACCCCGGAGCAGTACGCCGTGGCGTCGTTCATCATCGGCTCGCTCGACGAGGACGGCTACCTGCGGCGCGACATCGAGTCGCTGGTGGATGACATGGCCTTCCGGGCCGGCATCACCACCACGCCCGAGGAAGTGCTGGAGA
>JAEEGJ010011828.1_pt1 | contig 21934 bp, 20 predicted proteins | sample 8958761 | NCBI WGS metagenome assembly JAEEGJ01 (sample SAMN16246546, study PRJNA631951) | gut metagenome | biome: gut microbiome; feature: rumen; material: RS-attached | host: Bos | place: Iran: Karaj | collected 2018-10 | reverse complement strand
AGTCTAGGCAAAACAGGTTTGATTCTTTCTTCGTAGCTGTTAATTTCATCTCGTTTGCAGAGGGCAAGAAAAAGACCTATGTTATTCTTTTCAAAAACTTCCAGATTGTTTCCATCTACAATTGCATCTGCACCAACAGGAATTGCGATATCAAAAAAATCAGGATAGCGGACCGGCATTATTATGCTCATAGTTCCGCCGCGGGAATTTCCAAAAATTACTTTCTTACTGATTCCGCCATTTGGCTCAGCCTGATTTTTCATAAAGTCGCAGATTAAATCATAAACCCGGGGAATATAAGAATCATCCCAGCTGCCATGAACTTTCCCGTCTTCTCCGCGATATTCATTTGCAAGAGGAACAAGAATGTAAGCGCCGCCCAGAGTTTTCTGATAATCATCCTTAGAATAAAATTCGGCACCCGTATAATTTATGCAGACATCACCCTCAAGTGCATTTGTATAGCCGTGCATAAAAACAAGAAGCGGATATTTTTTTCCTTTTTCAAATCCGTGTTCGGTCGGATCAAAAAAGTAATAAGTTATATCATCATAAGAGGTTTTATGAAAGCGGTCAAAGTATTCACCAACTTTATAAGTCGGTGCGTAGGAAATAAAACTTCCTTCAGGAATCTCGTTTGCCCAGGGTGGGGTAGGTTTTTCAGACATTTTTTTACAACTCCTTTATAAATCTCAATTGCTTTTTATCATCAATATAGCCCTGTGCGCGGTAAAACTCGTGAGCCTGCTTTCGGCTTTCACCAGAGTTTAGCCGCATGCTGCTCGCCCCATTTTCGCGGGCCCATTCTTCTGCGCGTTTCAACAATGCAGAGCCGATTCCCTGCCTTCTGAAATCTGCAGCAACCGCAATTCCCAGAATGTTTGCCATAGTTGGGAAGTAGAGGACATTATATTTTTCTACGTGGATTACGCCTGCGATGGGGGACAGCCTGTTGTCGGGAAAGTCATCGTGCGCGCCATCGACTGTGTCTGCATACTCAACGGCTTCCGCCTCCGCAACGAAAACCGCTTCTCGCGAATTGTCCAACCCGGCAAACTGCTTTTCGACAATCTCAAGCGAACAGTCTGCGTAGCCCAAGTCTTTGCGGAAAAGCTCTTTCATTGCGGGAATGTCGCTGGCGGTGGCCTGTCGGATTTTTACTTTTTTCATTGTATTTTCCATTTATAACTTATGCTGGCAGTGCCATACCGGCGTTGCCAGTTTATTACTAAAAGGTTGCGGGCGGCGGAAGTCCGGCAGCCAGCTGGTGTCGTCGGTGAGCTCCTGATAGAAGAGATATTCAAAATCGTAGGCTTCTATCAGGTCGCGGATGTCGGCGTCTTCTTCGGCAGTGACCAGACGGTTTTCTATGGCCCCCAGCGCTTTCGAGCGGGTAGCGAGTCGGTCGGAGCTTTCTTCAAAAGGCACCGGAGTATACTGATTCATTAAGCTGATGATGGCGCGGCCGTCTGCATTTTCTTTGAGCCAGGCAAGCACATCGGCGGTTTCTGCAAAGTGGCCCGGCATAAAAAGATGGCGGATAATTACTCCAGACATCATTTTGTCGCGGGGCTGGCCGGGCTCTGCCCATTCTGCAGGCTTGGCGTTTGGCGGCTCTGGGATACTTGCGATTTTCAGAGGATTATTTTCTATCATCCATTGTATTGCGCGGGTTGCGGCTTCCGGGTAGTCTGGTGCTGCAAAGAGATTTTTTGCAAAAGCGGAATCCAGAGTTTTAAGATCTGGCAGCCAGATTGTAACAAGCCCTTTGAGAAGTTCAAGCATTTCTACAGTTTCATAAGCAGATGAGTTCCAGCAAAAAGGGATTGTGACACCGGCATCGCGGGCTGCACGAAGGTATTCTGCAATTTTCGGAATGTGGTGGCTGCCTGTTACGAGATTAATGTTTTCTGCACCGGCGGCCTGAAGCTTGAGGCAGATGTCTACAAACTCGGCGCGGTCAACAATGCGGCCAAATCCATCCTGACTAATCTGATAGTTCTGACAAAAGGCGCAGCGCAGAGTGCAACCAGTAAAAAAGATGGTGCCGCTGCCGCCGAAAACTGTTACAAGAGGTTCTTCTCCAAAGTGAAGGCCGGCAAAGGCAATGCGGAGGTCGGCGGGTTCACGGCAAAAACCGAGGGAGGAGGTGGTTTCGATACACCCTGTCGGGCACTCAACCACCGCTCTTGCCGTACGGTCTACGCCGCACTTTCTCGGGCACTGGCGGCACTGTTTGTAGAGCTCGATTGCTTCCATTAATATGCGCCCTTGCTTACAAGAATCTTCATCAGATCCTGCAGAACATATACGTCTAAATCTTCTGCTTCAAAGTTTACAAGGCGGCCAAACTCTTCCCAGTCAGCATCAGAAATAAGCTCCTGGTATTCGTCGCTGTTTTCAAGAAAAGCTAAATAAGCCGCAAGCCGGTTCTGATTTTCTTCACTCGGCTCCCAGGTCAAATCTGCTGAACGGTAAATATATTCATTTTCCCAATATTCAAAAATAGAATCTGCAAGCTCTCCTACAGCTGCTGCGTTACGCTCAAAAAGCCTTCGCAAATCATTTTTCACAAGGTCATAGCTGCTCTTGCCGCCATTGTTCTGGCGGGTGTGCTTAAGAGATTTCTGCATATCAGAAAGAAATTTATTAATGTCTGTCATGATATAAATAATATCAGTAAAACAGGCTTTTGTCATATGAATTACATTTCTCGTGACCCTCAATGACAGCCTCTTGATTTGTTGTTATAATCACTTCATGTTTTCGGATACACACTTTCATTTTAAAATGATGACAACTGAACGTGGCGTTGATGGGGTTGAGGTTTTGGCGGCCATGGCGCAGCGTTCTTGTTTTTTTGGACTTGATATAGGAACTCATTGTGATGATTTAGCGGAGAGACAGGCTTGTGTGGAAAAGGCGATTGCACAGGTAGCTGATTCTAAGCTTGCTGAGCAGGCCCGAAAGTTTATGTATTTTTCGGCAGGAATCTGGCCTGATGTTGGGGCTATTCATGACAGAGAAAATCAGATGAAGATTCTGCGTCAGTCGATTGAAGCGGCAGCTGCCGGGGCAGACCATGATATTTTGAACCGCCGTATTGTTGCGGTAGGAGAGTGCGGGCTGGATCATCACTGGAACCCGAGTGGGGAAGACGGCCGCTGCGAAGATGATTTTGATGAAGCTACTTATCGCGGTGAACGTGAATTATTTGAGGCTCATCTGGAGCTTGCCCGCGATCTTAAACTGCCGGTAATTGTTCACAGCCGGGATGCCTTTGAAGATTCTCTGGAATGCATAAAAAACGTGGGTTACGATAACGGAATTATACACTGCTACAGTTATGGTATTGATGAGGCTCGTGCTTTCCTGGACCGGGGCTGGTACATAGCCTTTGGCGGTGCAATTACTTACAACAAAAAAGCAAAGCTTGAGGCAATTAAAGAACTTTTGAAGTTTGTTCCTGCAGACCGCTTTTTGTGCGAAACCGATGCGCCTTACCTTGCACCGGTTCCATTACGCGGTACGGTAAATACTCCGGTTAATGTTGAACATGTTTATAACTTTGCAGCAGAGGCACGAGGAACAAGTCCGGAAGAACTCAGCAATCTTGTTGATCAGAATATAAAGAATCTTTTTCGGCTTTAGTTAATTCCCGCCACTGACCGGGCATGAGGTCTTGCGGGAGAATCAGTCCACCAATGGTGATTCTTTCAAGCGTGTTGACCTCGTTATCCAGAGCTCGGAAAATACGGCGGACTTCATGGAACTTTCCTTCGGTCACAGTAATTTTACAAATATCAGTTGATTCAAAAATAATCGTGGCGGGCAGAGCTTTCTGCTCGCCATATTTTTTTTCGGGAGGGAGGATCATGCCGGCGGCGGCGCGGCTTATATAGAATTTCTGATTTTCTGGAGAGACCGGCACTGCAAGTTTTGCCCGATAGGTTTTTGATATGGTGGTTTCGGTACGTTCGCTTTGCGGGCACTCAACCACCGAGCCGGAAGTAATCCTGTTTGAAAATTTTCCGTCGTTAGTTATCAATAACAGGCCGCTGGTGTCGCAGTCCAGGCGGCCAACGGTGTGCAGGCGACAGCCACGCGGCGCTCCACTAACCAGTTCCTGCAGTTCCGGAGTTAAAAGTTCATATACAGTTTTATGAGAATCCGAAGCTGCCGAGCAGACGTAGCCGCAGGGCTTATTCATTATGAGATAGTAGTACTGTGAAGGCTTTGTACATTTTCTCACGTTCTGGACTCCGCAGAAACAGCCGCTTATTTTTTCTGCAGGGCGGCAGTATTCCTTTCCCAGAAGACTCCGTCGCTGTAGCCCTGAATTGATTTATCACTTTCTGCCATCTCTAGTCTTTTTTCTGCAAGCAGACAGTACTCTTCGCTTAGTTCAATTCCACACCAGTGGCGGCCTAGTTTTTTTGCAACAACGCTCGCAGTACCACTACCCAAAAATGGATCAAACACAACATCACCCGGCTTTGACGAGGCCAGAATCAATTTTGCATAAAGCTTTTCGGGCTTTTGGGTAGGGTGGTCTGTGTTTTCCGGCATAGACCAGAAAGGTACACTTATATCATCCCAGAAATTAGAAGGGCAGGTGAGGCGGAACTTTCCGTCTTCTCCATCATCCCAGTCCTTTGGCTTTCCGCCGGCACCACCTTCACGGTAAGGAGCGATTACTCGGCGCTTTATCTTTACGGCTTCTAAATCAAAATAATAATCATCCGGATTTTTTACTGCAAACCAGATATCTTCCATTCCGTTTTTCCAGTTTGCTTTTGCTCCCCGGCCTTTTTCCCTTTGCCAGGTGATGCGGTTTAAAATAGTAAGCTCGCGCTCAATAACTCTCTGCAGAGCGGATGTGCATTTCCAGTCTCCGCACATATAGAGAGAACCATTTGGCTTAAGCTTGCGGCAGACTTGAGGAAACCAGGTCATAAGGTATTCTTCATAGGCGTCATCCTTGCGTTCGTTAAATACCTTGCCGCCAAAGTTTTTTGTGAGGTTGTAGGGAGGATCAATGATGATTAAATCTGCAAAGGAATCTGGCAGATGGGGAAGGGCAGTGAGTAAATCAGAATTGATTGTACTGTCGAGCCCTTTGATGCTTCGACTCTGATCATCAATCGTTAGTAAGCGCTCCCGCAATCTTGATCTTTCTTCATCAGTTAATGTAATTGTCCGGTTTCTTCCAGCTCGAATTTTTTCTTCCATAGTTTTGCAGTCACTACTTAAGCTGGAAGTTCATATAAACCGGATTATGGTCTGAGTTCTGGAAGTCTTCATCAATAACATTAATAGAAAGTTTTTCAATGTTTGGTGAAATAATGAAGCCGTCAATTACATAATACTGCCAGTCGTGAGCCGCAGCCTTTGCATCGTTGTAAGGTGCTTCAAGAGAACGACAGGTAGGTTTTGAATCATCATAAACAAAAGCCCAGCCAGGAGCCAGCATATCTGCATCAAGCTGAACCGGAATCCAGCCATCCGGACTGATAATAGGGAAGGCTTCTGAACCAGGGAACTTCTGATTAAAGTCACCGCCGGCAATTACATAATTTTCCTTTGCATATTCTGATTCAATAAAATCTTTAAGCATTTTTGTCTGGGCAATTTTCCCTTCTCCGTTGTCATAAGCATCAAGGTGGAAATTTACAAGTACCAGTTCGTGGCCAGATGCACCGCCGTTTTTATAAACAGGAATGCGGGTAACAAGCATACAGCGCTTAAGGTTTGCAACTCTGGTTGGCCAGGTAAATGGAACCGGCAGTGCACGGCGTTGAGCAGAAAGAGTTTCAAAATTTGTATGAATTGAAACACCGCTGCCAATGCGGCCCATTGGAGGGAAAGGAATTGGAACAAAAATACATTTGTAGTTATAGGCAAAAGCTCCGCCCTTTCCTGTGAATTTATTTATTCCTTCGTACTCATTGATTTTAAATGAGCGCTTAGATTTTTTATCAATTTCCTGAATGAAAAGAATATCTGAAGAATGAGTTCCAATAGTATTTTTTATACCTTTGTAATATTCTTCCACATTAGTTTTTGATTTTGGACGACTGGTTTTTCCGCCATCCATAAAAAAGTCTTCGTTTTTACCAAGACCAGAATAGCCGATATTCCAGCTCATAATAGAGTAGTTTTTGCCCGGAATAAGCATTTCATTTTTGCTTGTAAAGGCTACATCTTCTACAGCTTTAGGTCTGTATTCACCAACAATTAAAAAGAGAAAAAGAAGAACAACTAATAAAATTACTGCGCCAATTACGGCAGATGGAATGATCCAGAAAAGATGTTTTCGTTTCATGGTGGTCTTATTATAACATACTCCCGTGCATTTTATACTATATAATTATAAATTATTATTGTAGGGTTTACTACCAATATTTTTTTTGTTATTATACATAGTATCATGATTATAAAACTATCTTTACTTATCATCTTTTTTGCCGTTTTCATTCTTGTAGGTATTAAATGCCGCTCTGTTTCAAACAATGTAAACGGTTATGTTTTGGGAGGCAGAACCGTAGGTCCCTGGCTCACAGCTTTTGCTTACGGTACATCATACTTTTCTGCCGTAATTTTCGTTGGTTATGCCGGACAGTTCGGATGGAACTTTGGTGTTGCCTCAACCTGGATAGGCCTCGGGAATGCCTTCATCGGTTCTCTTATGCCTTGGGCAATTCTCGGTCGCCGCACCCGCGTTATGACCCAGCACTTGAACTCAAAGACAATGCCTGATTTCTTTGGTCAGCGCTACGAATCAAAGGGACTCAAGGTTGCTGCTTCTGCAATCACCTTCTTGTTCCTGATTCCTTATACTGCTTCTTTGTTCAACGGTCTTTCACGTCTTTTCCGCATGGCCTTTAATGTAGATTATTCAGTTTGTGTAATCGTTATGGCAATTCTTACTGCTATCTATGTAATCGTAGGTGGTTATATGGCAACTGCTGTAAACGACTTTATTCAGGGAATCATCATGCTCATTGGTATTGTTGCAGTAATCCTTGCAGTTCTTTCTAAGAACGGCGGCTTTATGCAGTCTATGGCTTTGATGTCTGAAATTGAATCTCCTGTTATGAAGGGTGCGTACTCTTCCTTCCTGGGACCGCAGCCATTCTACCTGCTGATTGTAGTTCTTCTTACATCTCTTGGTACCTGGGGACTTCCTCAGATGGTTGGAAAATTCTACGCAATCAAAAATGAACGCTCTGTAAAAATCGGTACAATGATTTCTACTTTCTTTGCCATCATCATCGCCGGTGGATGTTACTTCCTCGGCGGCTTTGGCCGTCTCTTCCTTACTCCAGATCAGGTTAAAACAGAAGGTTTTGATGCTGTAGTTCCTACTATGCTTTCTGGCCTTGGTGATGTACTCATCGCTGTAGTTTTGATTCTTGTACTTTCTGCTTCTATGTCTACTCTTTCTTCTCTTGTTTTGACATCAAGCTCAACTCTCACACTCGACTTCATCAACTCATTCAAAAAGAAGGAAACAACTGATAAGCATAATCTTTTTGTACTCCGCATCTTCGTTGCAGTATTCATCATCATTTCTGCTGTTATTGCAATTGTTCAGGCTAAGTCAAAGGTAACCTTTATTGCTCAGCTCATGGGTGTTTCATGGGGTGCTCTTTCAGGTGCCTTCCTTGCTCCATTCCTCTACGGTCTCTACTGGAAGAAAACAAGCAAGGCCGCAGTAGCAACTTCTTTCTGCTTCGGTGTTGTAATGATGATTATTCAGCTCAGCATTTCACTCGGTCTTTGCCACGTTTCAGGACCAGTTCTCGGCTTGATTTTCAAGAACTCACTTTACTCAGGTGTATTCAGCATGCTGGCTTCTTTGATTATTGTACCTGCTGTAAGCTTCTGTACAGCAAAGACCCGTCCTGCCGCAGTAGACCAGATGTTCGACTGCTACAACACAACAGTTACTGTTCATACTACTGAAGCTTTGTCAGAGGAAGACTAATAAGTTATTAACGGAACGAAAGCCAATAACGGTAAGTCCGAAAAAAATTAGCCCATTAGCTACACTCTGTGGTGCGCTGCAGCCAGCTTGACTGGCTGTCAGCGTAGTCACAGCCGCGTAGATAATGGGCTTTTTTTCGGACGTGTTATTGGCTTTTGTTTATTTAATAGACGAAAGATTAAACGGCGTAGCCTGATAAACGTAATAATTCAACCAGTTTGAATAGAAAAGGTGCGCCGTTGCCCGCCAGTAACTTGTAGGCATTCGGTTTACGTTATTGGTCGGGAAGTAGTTCTTTGGCAGCGGCACCTTCATTCCTTTGTCGGTGTCGCGGTAATACTCCTGAGCCAGAGTCATAGTATCATATTCAAGATGGCCGGTCATAAAGATTTCGCGGTTGTCTTTTGATTTCAAAATTGTAACACCAGCTTCTGCACTTTCTGCAAGAATAATCAATTCCGGATGTTTTAAAATATCTTCTTTTACAAGAGTTGTATGACGGCTCTGTGGAATAGGGAAGGTGTCATCAAAACCTCGCAGCAGAGGATCGCCTTCTACACAGCGTTCATTCATAAAAATGCCGGACATCTTTCTTTCAAGCCCGTGTTTTGGTATTCCATAATGATGATAAAGACCCGCAAAGCAGCCCCAGCACAAATAAAGGGTAGAAAAAACATTCTGTCTTGCGTAGTCCATGATTTTGCAAAGCTCGTCCCAGTAATCAACTTCTTCAAAATCAATCTGTTCAAGAGGGGCGCCGGTAATCAGCATGCCGTCGAACTTCTGGTTATAAAGCTCGCTGGAAGGAATGTAAAAACGGTCCAGGTAACTTTCATCAGTATTTTTGCTTGTGTGATTTTCCATGTGAACAAGGGAGATTTCAATCTGAAGGGGAGTGTTTCCCAAAAGGCGCAGAAGCTGGGTTTCGGTAACTTCCTTGTTAGGCATAAGATTTACAATTGCAATCTTAAGAGGACGGATGTCCTGCTCCATAGCGCGTTTTTCGGTCATGACGAAGATATTCTCTTTTTCAAGTATTGAACATGCTGGTAAATCTGACTGAATCTTAATTGGCATAGAATATCCTCCTGTTTGTGTATTGACGCATATTGTAGCAGAACACAAGATTTTTTGCTATAATAATCAGCTATGGAAAACAAAAACGACCGCAAAGGCGCAATTAAAAAACTGAAATTACTCACCTTCGGGTCAAAATCAAATGTAGATACTTTCCGCGCAAAACTCGATGAAGGCTTTAAAACTGTATTCCTTCCAAACGGAGTTGAGCGCACAGATTATAAATACGGCAACGTAGAATGCGACGTGCTGGCACCAGAAATCTATTCTTCAAACAGGGTAATGCTTTATATTCACGGCGGTTCTTTTGTAGGCGGCTCTCGTGCAGCATACGCAAGCTTCTGTGCTTCCCTTGCGACAAAATGCTTTTGCCGTGTTGTTGTACCGGAATTCCGCCTGGCACCGGCTTATCCCTTTCCGGCCGCTAATGAAGATATTCAGAATGTATTCAAATCACTTTTCACAGAAGAACAGATAGCCTGCTCCCTCAATGCAGAAAAGGGGGCAAAGCCTCAGCTTCCGGAAATGATAATTGCTGCCGACTCTTCTGCCGCTCCAATTGCCTGTTCCCTTATTTTTAATCTCCGCGAGCGCTACCGTTCCTGCATAAAACAGGTAATTCTTTTTTCACCCTGGCTTGATCTTTCGGAATGTTCAAAACTGATTCAGACAAAAAAAATCAGCGATGAGGTTATGAGCGGCGATGTACTGAGAAAGAGCTCTTCAATTTATACTTATGAATCAAATACAAAAAGTCCTATGGTTTCTCCTCTGCTTGCGGGTGACGATTCACTGCAGAACTTTCCGCCGGTATTTATTCAGATGGGCGGCAAGGAAATTCTTCTGGATGACGCAAAGGAATTTGCCGGTAATCTTCGGGCGGCAGGAAACGAATGTGTGCTCGATGTATGGCCGGATATGATGTTCATGTTCCAGATGGCAGACGAATATCTGCATGAATCTCATCTTGCCCTGGATAAGGTTGGTAAGGTGGTGACAGAAGGAACTATGGGGAAGTCTGCCGTACAGATTGAAAATAAGCCGCGGCTGGAGCACAGTCTGAGGTCGGAGGCGTAAATGGAGCTTTTATCGCCAGCCGGCAATGTTGAAAAATTATATTATGCTTATGCCTACGGCGCAGATGCCGCATATATCGGCTTAAAGAAGTTTTCCCTCCGGGTAAAGGCAGATAATTTTTATGAGGACGAATACAAGAAGGTTGTGGCTCTTAAGGAAGAGTTTCCTGGCCGGCGCCTTCACTGCGCCCTCAACATTTCTTTTCATGATGAAGAAATTGATGCCCTTAAAGCTAACCTCGATTATTTTAAACAGTACCCGATAGACGCTTTTATTGTTCAGGATATTGGTATTGTGCCTCTGCTGCAAAAAGAGTTCCCTAAGACCCAGCTGCATCTCTCTACACAGGCAAGCTGCGTAAACAGCGAGGCTGTAAAGATGTACCGCTCACTGGGCTTTTCCCGCATAGTGCTTGGACGCGAAATTTCAATAGAACAGATTCGCCGCATAAAAGACGCGGTGCCAGATATGGAACTTGAAACCTTCGTTCACGGTGCAATGTGTATTGCCTACGCCGGACGTTGTCTTATGAGCGCCTACCTTACAGGGCGTAGTGCCCAGAGCGGTTTCTGCTCGCACACCTGCCGCTGGAATTTTAAGGTAGACGGAAAAGCCGCAGCTGAAAATCTAGAAGCTGCCCGAGCTCTTGCCCAAAGTGGTCTTCTTACTCTGGAAGAGGAACAGCGCCCTGGCGAAAAGTTTCCTGTTTTTGAAGGTGATGATTTTACCGCAATTCTTTCTTCAAAAGATCTCCGCATGATCGAACATCTTGCAGACCTCCGCGATGCCGGCGTTGATTCCCTGAAAATCGAAGGCCGCATGAAGAGTGTTTATTACGTTGCAATGGTAACCCGTGCTTACCGCAAGGCCCTGGATGCGCTGGAAGGGAAACTTACTCAAGATGAAGCCGCTCCATATATTGCAGAACTGGACAATGTTGCCCACCGCGAAAGTACAACCGGTTTTTACTATAACAAGGCAAATGCCGACGAAACTACTACCGGTGCAAGCGACAGTAAATATCAGCTGGCGGCAGAAATCGGCGAAGAGTTGAGCCCGGCTGAATTTGATGCCCTGCTGGCAGAAGGCAGCCAACGCTTTGAAGCTGCTCAGAAAGAACTCGAAGGTCTGCATCCTGCTGCCCGCGAAGCCCGCCTCAAGGACTACGAAGTTCATCCGGACCGCCGCATCATCAGCTTTGAGAAAAAAGAAGGCTGGCACCTGTATCCGATTACCGCTATGAATATGATAAAGGCCGGCGACTCCATTGAATTTGTTTCTCCTGATTTTTGCAGCCTTACTCTTGGGCCGGAGGAATGGGAAATCATTAACAGTGAAACCGGTTTAAAACTGAACTGGACCTGCGACGGCCATCCTACGGTTATTTATGTTAATCACCAGCTTCCGGCCGCAACTCTTTTGCGGACTCTGGATCCGGATTATGTGGAAGGTCAGATTCGCGATACCGGAAGATAGAATGAAAACACACGGCAGAATGAAAAAATACGAAAAAGCTTTTTTTCTTTCATTGTTTCTTCTTTTTTTTATAAATGCTTTTCTTAATGCCCAGGAAAAAAAGGTTCAATGGTTTTCAACCGACAAAAAACTTTTCAGCGCACAATGGGGGGCTTCACTTCCTTTCAGGGGAGATGAAAGGAATCCGGCGCCCTCTGAGGATTTTATTATTGCCGCTGATTTGGGCGAACTCAGACTGGATTCCGGAATCAAATATCAGTGCGAACAGTTAGACTTGACTAACCGCATTATTTATATGCCGACTTTCTTTAATGTCTTTCAGGCCGGCTTTGGTTTTACCTGGCATTTTTACCGTTACTTTAAAGAGTTCACCGAAAATGATTTTATTTTTACTACACGCTTCCGATTGATAAAGGGACCTGTTTTTTCTTTTGAAGCTGCGAGTGGTTTTTTTCTGAAATTTGCCGCAATTGATGCAATTAGAAAGTATAAACCCTATATTTTTAATCTTTCCTATCAGAATGAGCTCCTGTGCAACTGGCATGTTTTAAATAGAGCCGATATCTGGTGTGCAATTAATCTTCAGGATTATTTTGATTATCCTCTTGCAATCAGTCCTTTTGTAAAGCTTGGACTTAATTTTGAAGCAAGTCCGGAAATTGTGTTAGGCCTGGATTACACTATGAAATTTATTGATATGTTTTACAGTGCAGTTTATATGAATGAAAGTCTTCTTCGCTTTACCTTTAAGGTGGTATTATGATTTTGAAAAGAATAAAATCTTTGCTGCTTTTGTTTTCTCTTTTTCTTTTCTCTGCCTGTTACGGAAGCTGGAACTTTTTTTATAAAGGAAATAACGTTGATGAACGTACAAAAACTTTAAGTTATCTAACTGACCGTGAAGCCCGCTTTGCCGCAAGTGGAATATCTGGTTTATCCGGCAACTACACAGTTTTAATTCTTACAGACCTTCATTTTGGAAATACTAAAAAGCCGGTTGAAACAGCTAAACTTTTTTCCTGGCTGAATGCACTTAAGAATTCTTCAAATTATCCGATCTTTGCTATTTCCCTTGGCGATGTAGTTGATTTAGGATCTCAAAGTCAGTATGACGAATACCTTGCCTTCTGCAATAAACTTCAGAACGAATACGGAATTAAACTGATTTTGAATTGCTGCGGTAATCATGATATTTATCAGGGAAACTGGGGTAACTGGGAAAAGAACTGTTATCCTCATGTATCCTTCTACAAATTTCAGACAAAGAGTTTATCCTGGTATTGTCTGGATACCGCTTCCGGAACTCTTGGCTCTCAACAATTCAATCGTCTTGTTGCAGATTTCAGGCAGGATTCCCGAAAAAAAATTATATTTAATCATTATCCATTAACGCGTTTTAATTATGATTGTTCCAATTTTGCAGAAACAACGGAACGGAATAAATTGATTTCTGAGTATTCCAGAAATAATGTTATTTGTGTTCTTGACGGGCATAATCATGACCAGACCTTTGATGATCTGGGTTTTAAGAATTATGGAATTCCGTCCTTTGCTTACAGTAATGCCTGGGGCCTTTTACATGTTGATGAAAATACGGGCTCCGTCGAGCTGGAGTATATTGAGTAATTAAGAGGAACTTGTCATTCCCGGGCTTGACCCGGGAATCTATTCTCTAGAATCCCACTGAACTTCAACACTTCTTTCTTCTTTGTGAGGAATGCGCTGATAAATCAGACAGTCGGCCCGGTGAATTGAAACACCCTTTGTACGGGTAACATAGCCGGCAATAAGGTCCGGATATTCAGGCTTACAGCACTGGGCAAGATTGTATAATACGCGGCGTTCTCCCTGAACCAGAACTCCGCATTTTTTATGAGGCTTGAGCTCTCCGGCCAGGGCTTCCTGTTTACCTTTTTTAGGACGCGATTTTTTTACACGATTAAAGTGAGTTGCTCCGCCGCCGGCTAGTCCAACGGTTCCTTCAATTCCTGCGGCGGCCGCCTGTTCTTCTGCCTTAAGGGCAAGCCTTTCGCTGAAGGTAGGGTCGTTAGCCATGAGCCAGGAATGAATTTTCTGATGAGCCTTAGTTGTCTTTACAAGCTTAAGCTGGCTTTCTGTAGGGTGTGCCTGAGGATTTGTGATTACTTCAATAATCTGAGTATTCTGAAGCGGGCGGGAAAGCGGAATGATTTTTCCATCTGCCTTTGCGGCAATGATTTTTTCGCCGACCGCCGTATGAACCGAATAGGCAAAATCAATTGCGGTTGCCCCGAGAGGAAGCTTTTTTACATCACCCTTAGGCGTGAAAACATAAATCTCATCACCAAGCAGCTCGTTCTTGAGAGTTTCAAAATTATTTCCTTCTGTAAGGCTGTCTTTAAACTGCTGCAGCTTGTTGTAAATAGCGAGGCGGTCTTCTTCTATCAGCTCGCGGGACGACCCCTTTTTGTAGAGCCAGTGAGAAGCAATTCCGTGTTCCGCCATATTGTGCATGTCGTGAGTACGAATCTGAATCTCAAGGGGCTTGCCTTCGCACATTACAGTGGTATGCAGGGACTGATATCCGTTTGCCTTAGGCATTGCAATGTAGTCCTTAAAACGGCCGTCCAGAGGCTTCCACAGTCCGTGTACAATTCCAACAAGGGTATAGCATTCAGCAGGAGTATTACAGAGAATGCGAAGGGCAAGGAGGTCAAAAAGTTCACCAGCCTCTTTGTTGCGCTTTCTCATCTTCTGATATATTGAATAAAAGTGCTTGGCCCGGCTCTGAATTTCAATCTTCATGCCCATCTTATCTGCAGATTTATAAATGGCATTTACAGCCTTTTCCAGATAACTTGAACGCTCATCTTTTTTCTGAGCTACAATTGCCTTAATCTGCTGGAAAACTGCCGGGTTTGTATATTTTAAGCTGAGGTCTTCAAATTCATTTTTTTCTGCCTGCATTCCAAGTCTGTCTGCAAGGGGAGCCCAGATTTCAATAACTGCAGAAGCAATCATGTGCTGGTCTGCGGCAGTAAAGCTTTTGATGTTGCGGATTCTGTCCAGACGGTCTGCAAGGGTAATCAGAATAATTCTTGCATCATCGCACATAGCAAAAAGCATGTTGCGGATTGCATCCGACTGATGCATTGTTTTTGTGTTTATAGGAAGATTTAAAATCTTATTTACGGTAATAACAATTTTGCAGATATTTTCGCCAAACTGTTTAGAAAGCTCTTCATCATTTACATCAAAATCATAGATTGAATGGAGAATAGCGGCTACAAGAGTAGGGCTGTCGAGCTTGCTTTCTGCGAGAATGTTTGCAACTCTGAGCGGGTGAAGATAGTAAGGCTTACCGCATTCGCGAGTTCTGTCGCCGGCTTTACTTACAAGAAGAGTCCAGGCTTTAGAAACTTCTGCTTTTTCTTCGGCAGAAAGATATTCATGCTTAGAAAAAAACTCTTCGAGAAGGGCTGAGGGATTCTTAATGTCTGCTGAAAAAACTGCTTCGCTGCTCATAATCTACCATAAAAAATAACAGATTATCGCGAATTATTCAAACATCCTTCGACAACGCGCAGCTGGCCTTCGAGATCCCGGTGAATCTCCGTGTTGAAGCCGAGGGCCTCGGCGAACTCTGCGGTTGCCTCGGCGTTGTATTCGCCGGTTTCCAGAAGGATTGTACCGCGCGGGGCCAGATGTGCCTGAGCCTGGGGAATAAGGTTTCTGATTATGGCAAGGCCGTCGTTGGTGCCGCTCTTGTCGCCTTCAAGTGTTATATCGCCATCCAGCGCCAGACGCGGTTCGCTGCGGCCGTCGCGCAGCAACTCGTCCACCATTGTGTGTGGAATATAGGGTGGATTAGAAAGAATTACATCGTATTTAATTGCTTCGGAAATTGCATCGAAGAGGTTAGTGCGAACAAAGTTGAAGCGGGAGAGAATGAGGGTTGCGTCTGGGCCGGAGCCGAGAAGAGCGGCAACGTTGCGGCGGGCCACGTCGAGAGCCGCCTCGGAGATGTCTGCCAGCGTAAACTTTGGAAGCTGGTCCGCCGGAACTCTTTCATCTTCAATCAAAGTCTTAGCTACAGCAACCGCAATACAGCCGCTTCCCGTGCACATATCGCACACAGTTAGAAGATTTTCGCCACGTGCATTCATCATAGAAAGAATAACGTCAACGGCGCGTTCAACTAAGATTTCTGTATCCGGCTTGGGAATGAGTACAGCGGGGCTAACAATAAAATCGTAGCCGTAAAACTCCTTGCGGCCGGTTATGTAGGCAACGGGAAGGCCGGCGGCGCGGCGGGGTACGGCATCGTTGAGCCAGGCTTCTTTGTCGGCAGGGACTTCGTAGTCGCGTTTGAGCAGAAGGTCTGTTTTTGTAAAGCCGAGACAGCTGGATAATAAAACTTCTGCATCAAGCTTTGGACTTGGTGAAGTTGGGGTAAGATCTTTTATTATTTTGGATTTAATTTCTTGTAAGGTCATAAAATTGGTGTGGGAGGTGGTTGAGCCTGTCGAAACTACCTTCCACACCTTATGAGCCGAGTTCTGCGGTGGTTTCGACAGGCTCAACCACCGTAATTATTAGAGTTCTGTGATGTCAGACTTCAACTGTTCCTCTTTTGCGTAAACGTTGAGCGCGTCGAGCATATCGTCCATTTCGCCCATCATGAAAGACGGAAGGTTATGAGCCGAATAGTTGATGCGGTGGTCTGTTACGCGGTCCTGAGGGAAGTTGTAAGTACGGATTTTTTCAGAGCGGGCACCAGAACCAACCATGCTGGAACGGGCAGCAGCACGCTCTTCCTGCTTCTTGCTTTCTTCAAGGTCAAAGAGGCGGGCACGGAGTACGCGGAAGGCCTTTTCCTTATTCTTAATCTGGCTCTTTTCATCCTGCTGAATAACAACAAGACCAGTCGGAATATGAGTAAGACGAACGGCAGAGTCAGTTGTGTTTACACACTGTCCGCCAGGTCCACCGGCACGCATAACGTCAACGCGAACATCGCCCGGCTTAATTTCAATTTCAGTTTCTTCTGCTTCAGGAAGAACGGCAACAGTTGCAGTAGAAGTCTGCAGACGGCCCTGCGACTCAGTCTGAGGAACACGCTGAACGCGGTGAACACCAGATTCCCAGCGCAGAGTTCCATAAACAAACTTGCCGGAAATAGAAGTTACGATTTTGTTGAAACCGCCAACTTCAGTTTCCTGAGCTTCCATTGTTTCTGTTTTCCAGCCCTTGCGGTCTGCAAGATGGCAGTACATTTCCCAAAGGTCACGAACAAAGAGGGAAGCCTCGTCACCACCGGCAGCCGAACGGATTTCCAGAATAATGTTCTTTTCATCAAGCGGATCCGGCGGAACAAGCTTCAGTTTAATATCTTCTTCAAGTTTAGGCTGTTTTTCCTCAAGCTCCTTGAGTTCTTCGCGGGCCATCTCCTTCATCTCGGCATCATCTTCGTTGGTAATCATTTCTTTTGCATCCTGAATGCCCTGGAGAACCTTTTTATACTCATCATAAAGCGCGCACAATTCAGTCAAATATCCGTGCTCGCGCATAGTGTCCTTGTACTTCTTAGGGTCCTTTACGAGGTTAGGATCCATAACAAGGTCGCTTACTTCTTTAAAGCGTTTCTCGCATTCATCAAGCTTCTTAATCAAATCCATAATGGGCTATATTATCATAGAAAAGAAATTGTGAAAATAGGTGTGACAGAATGGATGGAGGAGGTAAGGAGGGAGGAGCCCCTCCCTGCGCCTCAACCGCCTGCGGCGTTTTCGGCTACCCACCCAACGGGGGCCAGCCCCCGTAACGCCCCCTGTTAGAGCTTTATTCAGCCCAAACAGAATCTAAGAATTTAAAGCGGGCAATAAGCCAGGATTTAAGTCTTTCTGCGGCTTCAGCCTGAGTCTTGCAGGCACGTGATTCGTCGCACAATTCGTTTGCGACTTCCTGATTTTTGCCGGCAATGTGCTGCCAGCGATTCTGGTCTGCATCAAAGTTTGCTTTATAGGTCTGTGAAACAAAGTCGATGTTTGCGATAAGTTTGTTAAGAACTTTATCCTTCTGCATTGTGTTCCATTTTTCTTTAACAAGTTCCTGGAACCAGTCGCAGTTTACAAAGACCATCATCCACGGATTTGCATAGCCTTGCTCATTGTAGTTTACTTCCCACTGTATTGCGGCTGCATAAAGGCCTTGCGCATCTGCTCCATGGCGTTTGTTTCCCATTGTTGAGTCAAAATCCCATGGTGCTTCAAATCTGAGTTTTTTGTCACCGTTTTCACCAAAATCAGCAGACATATAGAAGCTTGAATAATACAAGTCCGGGTCACAGGTGATTTCAGAGATAATGTATGCCGCAACCATAGAGTCCATGTCAATCACTTTTGAAACACAGTCGTATGCGTTTGTCTCTGTTGATTTTACCAGCTTCTTATAGTCAGGGCTGAGCTCCTGGAATTTTTTCTTGTATGCTGCGTCATAACAGATTTTCCAGACGTTGTTCATGTAATCACTGATGAATTTTGTCTGAGCAGGATCATTTATAGCGCTTTTGATTGTGTATGAATCTGGCAAAGTTTTTGTAGTCTTTTTGTTGATGTCTTTGAGCTGTCCACCATATTTAATCTTGAAATTGTTTTTTTCTGTATAGGCGTAGCCGTCATATTCTACAAAATAGCCGATGTCTGTTCCTTTATAGTCTTTTTTAGGCTCTGTGATATTTACTCTGTCGTCGCAGACTTCCTGCAGTTCTGTAACAATATAAACTCCCCAATACTGATCGTTTATGTAGATTTCTGCCATTCTGAAGTCGCTTGTATAGCCTGGTGCAATCATGTTACCCAGGTATAAGCCTGTCATATCGCGGCTGTAAGACCAGTCTTTATAAACGTTGAGCAGAACCCAGTCTTTGTTTTTCTGACCTTTGTTCATACCCAGCATAGGCTGCTTGTCTGCAAAGCGGATTCTTAAAGGCTTTTTATCATAAGAAGTGGTCCAGTTGCCGCGAACCTTTACCTTTGCTTCGGCATTTGTTAAAGTCTCTTTTTTGTTACCGTCTATAACTGTTACTGTACAGTCTTCGTACCAGGGTGCCGGGTCATTTCTGATGTCGCCCCAGGTTTTGCGCGCGTTTGTAACAAGGGATGCAACAGGCTTTGTTGCAAAATCTGTTGATCCTGATTTTGATGTGATTTTGATTACGGCCATTGATTTTGTTGTTGGAGCCTCAAAATCAATGTTTGCTTCTCTGATTTCGCCTGGCTTGGCAAAAACAGAAAAAGAAAGAAATAAGAACAAAAAAGTTCCCATAACCACTTGCTTCATAGCTAATTCTCCTGTAAAAATGTTAAATAGTATAATATATATATGATTTACGCATAATGCCGTATCTGTCAAGGAATTTTTAGGGGTTTTGGCTTTGGCAATAGAAATATTCAGCAGGGTAGAGCTTAAATATATGCTCTCAAACGAAGATTTAGATGCTCTTATGCCGCTTCTGGCTGAAAATATGGATAGCGATCCGTATAATTTCGGCGGAAAGACTTATCAAATCTCGAATATCTATTTTGATACACCGCAGAATGAGCTGATTATAAAAAGCCTTGAAAAACCTGTTTATAAAGAAAAGCTCCGCCTTAGAAGCTACGGGCGTGTTGAAAAACCGGAGCAGACTGTCTTTCTTGAGATTAAGAAAAAATTCGATGGTGTTGTGTACAAGCGCCGTACACCGTTTACTTATAATAGCGCAATATCTTTTTTGGAAGAGCAGAAGCTGCCAGAAAACGAAAAGACTAACTGGCAGGTTCTTCGTGAGATTATGGACTTACAGAAGCGGTACGAGCTTTTGCCGCGTGTCTTTATTTCGTATGAGCGGCTTGCTTTTTTTGGCAAGAATAATTCTGATTTCAGAATTACCCTCGACAGGAACATTTTGACTCGCCGCGACGACCTGAAGCTTGATTCTGAAATTTATGGTACGCCGCTTTTGCAGGACGGCATGTGGCTTATGGAAGCAAAAGCCTTCAAAAGTTTTCCTCTTTGGTTTGCAAAATTTTTATCTAAGCGAAAAATATACAGAACGTCTTTTTCAAAGTACGGCTCAGAATACCGCGCATATAGGAGTAATGAATATGAGCATTAGCGAATTAGGTGTGATTGAAGCGAAGGACGCTTTGATTTTATTTAACATGCTTGTGGCTGTGGCTGCAGGTTTTTTGATTGTACTTGGTTATTATATTTCGCAAAAGCAGAAAGGCTGCTCAAAAAACTTTATGGCGACAATTTTTCTTTTACCGATAGTCGTTGTCGTTGTGATTCCGCTTATAGCCACAGACTTAAAAAAGGCATTGTCCCTTGCCGGCATTTTTGCGCTTGTCCGCTTCCGTTCTGTGCCGGGTGATTCTAAAGATATTTTCTACATTTTCTTTACACTGACTACTGGCGTCGCAATTGCGCTGGGTTATTATATAGTAGCTTTTGTTTTACTGCTTGCAGTTTCAATTATTTTCTTTGTGATTAGCCGCTGCCTTAAGCTTTCGGAAGATCAGATTCTGAAAATTACAATTCCTGAAGATATGGATTATAACGGAGTTTTCGACGACATTTTTGAAAAATATCTTTCAAAGGCCGAGCTTCAGAATGTAAGAACTTCCAACATGGGCACTCTCTTCACAATTGACTACAGTATTCATCTGAAAGACCAGACAAAAGCAAAAGAAATGATCGACGAACTTAGAACACGCAATGGAAACCTGAACATTGCGATTCAGATGGACATCCAGAATTTTATGAAGCTGTAAAAGAAAGTCCCGATGCGAAGCATCGGGCCTTTTCGTTTATTGAGGGTTTATTACAAACCCTCAAAACGGCGAAGTCAAGGCTTTAAGCGTTAGCGTGCCTTGACTCGACGTATTTTGTCTAAGCTAACTTATAATTTACCTTTACATCACCGGCTGTTATTTCATACTTACCCTTAAAACCGCTGACTTTTACATAGCCTTCTGCGTCTGTAGTCGCATCGTACTCTGTATGCCATTCTTCTTTTATGAGGTGGTGGAGAGTATTATACGAAGGCTTAAGTGAACCGTCTTTTCGGATTACGCCGCTTGGGGCGTTGAGCCATGCGCCGTCGCCAAAGTCCCAGTTTGTAATTGCAGTAACCAGCGGATGATTTTCAAACAGGTTGCGGTACATCTTTTCCAGATCATCAGCCTGCTTCTGCTCAAGCTCTGGAGTGGCTGCATCGTCATCGTAGTGGGCATCCTGAAGGTCTGTAATTTCCGGTGCAACCAGTGGTCCCGCAACAATCGTGTTTTCTGTAAAATGAATAGGAAGTCCAAAGTGCTCAAAGCGGCTCAAGATTTCTTCGGTCTTTTCATGCGACCATACACCCTGATGCTGGTGAGACTGCAAACCGATTGTCTTAATTGGAACTCCGGCATTAAGACAGCCGTCGATCAGAATCTCATAATTGGTTGAAAGATTAAAATCATTAATAAGGAAGATTCCATCCGGATTTGTTTCCTGGGCTGCGTCGAATACTTTCTTTACAAGACCAACGCGGCCAAGCTCCTTACAGATTCTTGTGATGGCGTTATCATATTTGTCGTAAATCGGCATGATTACAACCTCATTGATAACATCCCACATATCAATTACGCCCTTAAAATTTCCTACATCGCGGTGAATGCGTTCAAGCTGTTTTTCAAGAATTGTCTTGTTGTCGTAATTCATGAGCCAGGGTACACAGCCTGTGTGCCAGCAGAGAGGGTGTCCCTTAACTGTTACGTCCTTGCTCTTAAGAAATTTTGCAGCATTCATGAGCTGCTGGGTATGAGGAGAGCCTTCTTCGGGTTCAAAGCCTCCCCAGTAAAAAGGCAGAGTTCCGTAATTGAAAAGCCCCAGCCACTTTTGCATGCGGTCTTCGAGTCGTGCACGGAATGCGGCCTCTTCTTCTCCGGTCATAGGCTTTACCTTGTTCAGGCTGCCGTTTCCGTTATGAACTTCAGGGCCGTTAGTGTAGGGCAGAGTTTCAAAGGCTCCGCAGCCAAAAAGAAATTCGTGATTGGTCTGTTTGATGTGAACCTTCTGGTTTGCAAGCGGCTTACCGTCTGCTCCCTTTATCTGTACCTTTGCATCTGCTTTTCTGTGTGATAAATCTGCCATTTTATTTCTCCATTGTCATTGCGAGTTGCTTAGCGACGAAGCAATCTGTTATTAATCTCATCAATACTCAAACCTGTCTTGCGTGCAATTGCCGCCAGGTCTTCGTATTCATATTTTTCTCTTTTTACGCCGTAGCCTTCTGCCTTTTTGATT
>JAEEGJ010011826.1_pt1 | contig 21935 bp, 16 predicted proteins | sample 8958761 | NCBI WGS metagenome assembly JAEEGJ01 (sample SAMN16246546, study PRJNA631951) | gut metagenome | biome: gut microbiome; feature: rumen; material: RS-attached | host: Bos | place: Iran: Karaj | collected 2018-10 | reverse complement strand
GGCTATTCAGTGAACTTCATGGTGCTAAATGCCAAGGACTTTGACGTTCCCCAAGCACGTGAGCGAATCTTTGTCATTGGGTTTCGTGGCGATTCTATGCTCATACCAGACCTTGAAAAGATGATAAAGCCTTATGGTAAGCCAGCAAAGACGGTGCGTGAAGTTCTAATGACCCTTGACAAAGCGGGAACCGGCAACAATCAAGACGTTTGCAAAGCCAAAATCACATTGGCACACCATCCTGTACTCCGTAAGACTCCTTACGCGGGCATGATATTCAATGGTCTTGGTCGTCCGCTTCGCCTTGATAGTTATTCTGCCACTCTTCCCGCGTCGATGGGCGGCAATAAAACACCCATCATAGACGAAGAGGAACTCTACAACAATTCAAAACCTTGGGTTGAAACTTATTTCGAAGACCTGTCTCATAACCCCAAAGCGCCTGAATCGACCAATGTTCCAGACTATCTCCGTCGTATTACAGTTGCTGAAGCCGCCCTCATCCAGACGTTCCCACGCGGCTATCAATTCCATGGCTCCCAATCGATGAAGTATACGCAGATAGGCAACGCCGTACCATGCAACATGGCAAAAGCCGTTGTTCAAATGGTCATTGATGTCCTAAAAGAAAAGAAGAAAATCTATTATAAACACAGTGAACAGGAAATGCGATTTGCATAAACCATCCAACCAACGTCGTTCGCAAAAAATTGGAGCGTTCTATATTTTCGCCGCGCATGACCCATAAAAGAAAAGAGCGGCGACTGACGAGCGACAAGAAAAGCGCCGACAAAAACAACAAAAGCGCAAGAACATTTGGTTATTCCATTACAATTTGATAACTTTGCGGCCCAGAATTATATCAACTCAATAATCATATTCAAAGAATTATGGCAGAAATGAATTTTGGTGGCGTCATCGAGACAGTGGTCACCAGCAAGGAGTTCTCACTTGAGAAAGCACGCGAAGTATTGAAAGACGAGGTCATCGCCGTCATCGGCTACGGCATCCAAGGCCCCGGCCAGGCTTGCAACCTGCGCGACAATGGCTTCAACGTCATCGTGGGCCAGCGCGAGGGCAAGACCTTCGAAAAGGCTGTGGCCGACGGCTGGGTGCCGGGCAAGACGCTCTTCAGCATCGAAGAGGCCGCCCAGCGTGGCACCATCCTCTGCATGCTGCTCAGCGATGCCGGACAGATACAGGTGTGGCCTACCATCAAGAAGCACCTCACCCCAGGCAAGACGCTCTACTACTCACACGGCTTCGCCATCAACTGGAGCGACCGCACGGGCGTCGTTCCCCCGAAGGATGTCGACGTGATTCTCGTTGCCCCGAAGGGCAGCGGCACCAGTCTGCGCACCATGTTCTGCGAGGGTCGCGGTCTGAACTGCTCGTATGCCGTCTATCAGGACGCTACTGGTAAGGCTAAGGAGAAGACGCTGGCCTTCGGTATTGGTATCGGTGCCGGTTATATGTTTGAGACAACCTTCCAGCGTGAGGCTACCTCTGACCTGACTGGTGAGCGTGGTTCACTGATGGGCGCTATTCAGGGTCTGTTGCTGGCTCAGTACGAAGTACTCCGCGAGAACGGTCACTCTCCCTCTGAGGCTTTCAATGAGACTGTTGAGGAGCTGACTCAGAGCCTTGGCCCGTTGTTCGGCGCAAAGGGTATGGACTGGATGTACGCTAACTGTTCGACCACCGCTCAGCGTGGTGCTCTTGACTGGGCTCCCCGTTTCCACGACGCTATCAAGCCCGTGATGGAGTGGTTGTACTACTCGGTAAAGACTGGTAACGAGGCTCAGATTACCATTGACGCCAACTCGAAGCCCGACTATCGTGCTGGTTTGGAGAAGGAGCTGGAGGCTATGCGCAACCAGGAAATGTGGCGTGCCGGTGAGACCGTTCGCAAGTTGCGTCCCGAGTATCAGGAAGATTAATATGCAGAATCTTGAACAGATAACCCGCCTTGTGTGTCAAGTGGCCCGCGAGGCGGGTTCTTATATTAGAAAGGAACGCGCGAACTTTTCGTTGGACAAGGTTGAGCGCAAGCATGCCCACGACTACGTGTCGTATGTAGACAAGGGCTCGGAACAGCTGATTGTGAAAGCTCTGCGCGAGATATTGCCAGAGGCTGGATTCATTACAGAAGAAGGTTCGGCAGGACATACCGACGAGCAATATGTATGGGTGGTAGATCCGTTAGATGGTACAACGAACTTCATTCATGGCTTTGCACCGTATGCGGTTAGTATTGCGTTGTGTAAGGGACGTGAAATCGTAGTTGGTGTGGTCTACGAGATAGTCAGCGATGAGTGCTTTTATGCTTGGAAAGGCGGAAAGGCGTGGGTTAACGATCAGCCTTTGCATGTCGGCACGAGTGCTATCAACGATGCACTGTTGTGCTTGCAACTGCCTTATAATAGCGATGCCTATAAGCCTGTCATCAAACGTTTGATAGATCACTTCTATGGTAATGTGGGCAGCATCCGCATGATAGGTTCTGCAGCTATTGCACTTTGCTATGTGGCAGCTGGACGACTGGATGCCTACGCTGAGCGTTACATCGGACAATGGGACTATATGGCTGGTGCACTGATAGTTATGGAAGCTGGCGGACGCGTAACGAACTATGCCGGTGAAGACTATTTCATGGTAGGTGACAGCGTGGTGGCGACGAACGGTATCGTTCATCAAGATTTATTGGAGGCCGTCATACAAGCTGAAGGAAGCCATCATTCAGCTTGATATGTTCTTCGGATACAAGGCTGTCAAGCGCAGCATTTATCTCCTCCGTCGGCAAAGGCAGGCGGAGGATTTCTGTTATATGATGGCGCTGATGGTCGGCTAAGAGCGCCTGTATTTGTTCTTTAGCCGTACGTTGTCCTTCTTTGGTAACAGTCTTGCCCTGAGCGTCGAGACAGACATCACACTGGCCACAGTCTTTGGTAGACTTCTCGCCAAAGTATTCGAGCAACCTGCGACTACGGCAACGGTCTGTGCTTCGTGCGTAGGCTGTCATGGCCTGAATACGCTGTGCATACTGCTCCTTACGATCTTCATAAATACTGGTAGGTAGCACGATGTGTTCAGCATCTTCGCGACGCTGGGAGTAGCGGATGTAAGGTACCTGTTTGCGTGGAATGAAACTGATGAGGTTGCGTTGTGACAGTGACTTCAGAATGTCGTAGCACTGGGGCTGAGGAATACCAGCTTGTTGGGCCACGATGCTCTCGTCGATGTAGCCATAGTCGGCAAACAGTCCACCGTAGTTGCGCAGGAGGCTGACGATAACCTTGTCCTCATCAGGCGACAACTGGTCTAAACGATAGAGGTCGTCGCGACCAACCAGGAACTTGACACGGGCCTCGTTGTCGGCCTCTTCGTCATATTCTATGTAGCCAGCACGTTCTAAAATCTGTAGGGCAGAGTTGACCTGAACAGGGAAGTGGCGGAAACGTAGGCAGAACTCTTCGATATTGAACTCATGGGCCACACCGTATCCGTCGCCAGTAGCTATTTGGTAATAATAGGCCAAATGCTCGTAAATCTGTCGGATGTCATCCTTAGGCGGATAGGTGTCGTTGATGCGTTTCTGTAGCTTGGCATTGTCGCTGTTGTTATAGAGCAGAATGGCTTGGGCAGGTTGTCCGTCGCGTCCGGCACGTCCGGCCTCCTGGAAGTAAGCTTCGATGGAGTCTGGGCAGTCGTAGTGGACCACCAGTCGGACATCGGGCTTGTCGATGCCCATACCAAAGGCATTGGTAGCCACCATGATGCGTATGCGATCGTGTTGCCATTCGCGCTGACGGAAGTCTTTGTCGGCATGGTCAAGGCCTGCATGATAGAAGGTAGACGAAAGACCTGCCTGGCAGAGATGTTCGCTGATTTCGCGGGCATGACGGCGACTGCGAACATAGACGATGGCAGCACCGGGTGTGAGTTCGAACAGTCGGACAAGGTCATAGAGTTTATCGTCGGAGTGACGGACCAGATATGCCAGGTTCTTGCGCTCAAAGGACATTCTGAAAACGGCGAAAGAATTCCGAACTTCGAATTCCGAGTTCTGATTCGCATGTAATTCGTCATTCGTGATTCGCAATTTCTCGCAGATATCCTCGACGACTTGTGGCGTAGCTGTAGCGGTCAGTGCCAAAACAGGTACGTCAGGAAGTAGTTCGCGAATCTTGGCTATTTCCAGATAAGAAGGACGGAAATCATATCCCCATTGTGAGATGCAGTGAGCCTCGTCGACGGTGATAAAAGATATGCGCATGTGGCGCAACTTGGTTTGAAACAAGTTGCTGCCTAATCGCTCAGGCGATATGTATAGCAGTTTGGTGCTACCCAAAATGCAATTCTCCAATGTCTGCAGAATGCTGCTATGCTGCATGCCGCTATAGATGGCTGCAGCGCGGATGCCTATCTGTCGGAGGTGGTGCACCTGGTCCTTCATCAGGGCTATCAGGGGAGTGATAACGATACACGTACCTTCCATTGCCATTGCCGGAACCTGAAAGGTAATGGACTTGCCACCACCAGTTGGCATCAGTCCCAAAGTGTCATGACCAGCACCTATGGACTCGATGATTTCTCGCTGTATGCCGCGAAAGTCATCGTAGCCCCAATACTTTTTTAAAAGATGATAGATGATAGATGAGAAATGAGAGATATGATTACTGTCAGGTGCAGAATCTGCCTCCGAATAAGTCTGTTTGTTGGTTATCATATCTCTCATCTATCATCTCTCATCTTCCGAAGGACTGATGTCCTCAATCTGCAGCTGTACCTCGCCACGCTTATAGGTGTTCTCCTCGATATTATAGACGATATCGAACGAGCGTTTAGACTTGATATAGCGTGCTGCTGCCGACTGTCCGAAAGCAATACCGTTCATCACGACTGCCGACTTAGAGTCGACCAGTTCCAGCTTGATGTGTTCCTGATGACGACCTACTACCTTCGATGTGCCATAGTCGTAGACGTTGCGCGTTACGAATAACGGCTTTTCATTGCCAGGACCGTGGGGCGCCAGCTTCTTGAGTTCAGAGAGCAGTCGTTTCGTCACGTGGTGGAAATCGACCTCCAAGTCGATGTCCAGCGTCTGCTGTGTTTGCTCGGGCATAATGTGATGGCTGACATACTCCTGGAAACGACGACGGAATTCAGGAATATTCTCTTGTTTCAGCGTCAGACCTACAGCATAGGTATGACCACCAAAGTTCTCAAGCAAATCGCGACACGACTTGATGGCATCGTAGATGTCGAAACCAGCCACACTACGCGCCGAACCAGATGCAATGCCGTTGATGATGGTGAGAACAACGGTAGGACGGAAATAGAGTTCCGTCAATCGAGAGGCAACAATACCCACAACGCCTTTCTTCCAACCTTCGTCGTAGAGTACAATAGACTTTTGGTGCTGCTGACTCTCCAGACGGGCCACGATTTCGTTGGCCTCTTCGGTCATCTGCTTATCAACATCGCGTCGCTGGTCGTTGTATTCATCGATGCGGGTAGCGATAGTCAACGCTTTCTGCAGGTCACGCTCTACCAGCAGTTCTACAGCTTCCACGCCATTCTGCATACGTCCGGAAGCGTTTATGCGCGGGCCGATTTTGAACACGATATCGCTCATGGTGAGCTCACGCCCCGTCAGTCCGCATATCTCGATGATGGCTTTCAGACCTATTGAACAACTCTGGTTCAGCTGTTTCAGTCCGTGGAAGGCCAAGATACGGTTCTCGCCCTCAACAGGTACCAAATCGGATGCGATTGATACGGCACAGAAGTCGAGTAGGGGAATGAGTCGCGCAAAGGGAATGCCATTATTCTTAGCAAAAGCCTGCATCAACTTAAAACCAACACCGCAACCGCACAGATGCTTGAAGGGGTAGGTAGAGTCCTCACGCTTGGGGTTTAGAATGGCAACCGCGGGAGGCAGAACCTCGTCGGGGACGTGATGGTCACAGATAATAAAGTCTATGCCATGCTGTTTTGCATAAGCAATTTCATCGACTGCCTTAATGCCGCAGTCAAGCACTATTATTAGTTTTACACCTTTCTCAGCAGCATAGTCTATGCCCTTGATGCTTACTCCGTAGCCTTCTTCATAGCGGCTGGGAATATAGTATTCTATATTGGAATAGAACTGCTGTAGAAACTTATACACCAAAGCTACTGCTGTACATCCGTCCACATCGTAGTCGCCATATACCATGATGCGTTCTTTGCGACCCATGGCGTCGTTCAGGCGGTCTACTGCCACATCCATATCGTTCATCAGGAACGGATCAATCAGTTCGTTCAGCATGGGGCGGAAGAACCGCTTGGCAGCACTCTCAGTCTTAATACCGCGCTTGATGAGCAGACTGGCCATGATGGGACTCATGCCAATCTTCTCAGCCAGTTCGTCGGCTGCCAGCTGTTGCTCGTGTGTAGGTGGTTCGTAGTTCCATTTAAATTGCATTTATATTTGTCTTTAACAAATCGAAATGTAGCTCTCATCTTAGTCTACGTAGTCCATTTTGACAACGATGACGCGTATAGTCTGGTCTTTCTTCTTTGTTTGTACTTTGGCGATGTGCCAGTCAGAGGGAAAGAAGATGACAAACTGTCCGCTTTTGACATTGAAGAAGTTGGTTTTCTCCTTCACATAGTTATAACGCATCACATCCTTCTGTTCGTTATACGGTTGCGACACGGTGCTCGATTCATGGTCGAGCAGGGCGAACCCTTCTGTGCCTTTTACCACTACCATAAAGTCAATCTTCTTGCGATGACTTTCAGTGTTGCGTTTCTCAAGCGGACTGTTTTCCGAGTCTTCCACGCTGGCTACCAGTGTGGAACCCGGTATCGGATGCTTGCCTTTCGGAATGGAGAGCAGGTCGGTATCTCTGAGCCAGCTGAACAAAGTCTTCCATTGTTCTGTGTTCTTTTGATACTGGCGTTGAAACTCATCTATGTTCAACGACTTGTGGGCTTTTGCCTTTTTGAAGCCATGCGCCCATTCACCTTTTTTCATCCATGTGCAAGCATAACTTTGTGCACTGACAGATAAAGGCAAAAAGGTAAAAAGGCAAAGCAGTAAAACATATTTTACAGCATTTGTTACCTTATGATTATAGGGATATTTTGGCATCATCATCATTATTTCTACCTTTTTACTCTTTTACCTTTTTACTGTTTTTATAGTCCCAACTTCTTGCGGATATTGGCAGGGATGGCTTTCTTGTTGATGAGGAAATCCATTGTGTTAGCAGCAATAAATGCTTTGGTCATATACCAGATACCCTTATAGTCGCCAGTCTCACCCCATGAATTCTTCACCATATAGTACTCCTTGCCATTTTGGTCCTTTGCAACACCGAAGATGTGCATGCCGTGGTCGTCGGTCAGTTCCCAGTTGTCGAAACGCTCCTGGCGCATCTGCTGGGTAGGAACGATTTCAGGCACGGTAACACCTAATGAGTCGATGACATCGCGCTTTTTGGTAGTAGTCATCTTCAGCCACTTGGCCATATCGCTGCCCTGCAGGTTCTGCGTCGTCTTCTTGGCGTCAATAGCGTAGGCCAGGCCCTTGCGTGTGAAACCATCTTCAGAAACATCGCCACCCCAAGCAACGGTATAACCCTGCTCAATGGCATTGTCGATAATCTGCATCATCTCGTCCATAGGAACATTATATGACAGAGGGAAACGCCAGTTGTCTTGCACCTCTACAGCAAAAGCAGTGTAGAAAGGATGATGGGTATAGCTGGTAATGCTGACATAGTCGTTAAGGTCAATACCTAAAGAAGCCATAAAACTCTTCGGAGTGTACTGTTTGCCTTCATAGGTAAAACTCTCAGGACACTTGCCAAGATAAGCGTCAAGGATGCCCTGAAGTCCAACTTTCCACTGACCGGAAATCTTCTTGGCATCGCTCTTGGCGATAGCACCAACGTATGGTTCCATCACAGAAAAGAACTCGTTGAAATTGTTCAAGGAGTCGCCATACAGTGAACCAGGGAAAGGCATCGCTCCCTCTGGAACGATACCATGGGTTTTCATTGTAGCGAGCACGTCCTCTGCGCTACCCCCCTGTGAAAACTGGCAGTCACCATGGAAACGAACCACCTGAATGGCACGATCCATGTAGGTCTTATTGCATACGAAACTCTCACAGAGGTCGTATTTTTTACCAGTATTCTTGAGGATTTCAGCCTCAAAAAATGACAGGGTAGAGTAATCCCAACAAGTACCAGAACGGTTCTGGTCTTTCACACTCGTGATGGGCAGTTCTTTGATAGTTGTGAACACCGGTTTGTTAGTGTTCTTTTTCTCAGGAGCCTTTTTCTTTGCGGCTCCAACACTGCCAACTGCAACAAACAGTGCCAGTGCGATGGTCATGATTTTCTTCATTTTTGTTTCTATTTTTGATATTGTTATTTATTTGTTTCCATGAATGTTTCGAGCTCTGCAGGATGATATGGGATACGTTTCTCTCCCAAGAATCGGCAACCGTCTTTGGTGATGAGAACATCGTCCTCAATGCGAATACCGCCAAAGTCCTGGTATGTCTCGAGTTTGTCAAAGCACAGGAATTCCTCACAGTGCTTCTTGGCCTTCCACTCGTCAATAAGAGCGGGAATGAAATAAATACCTGGTTCGTCTGTCACGACAAAGCCTTCTTCCAATTTGCGGCCCATGCGCAGGCAGTTGGTGCCGAATTGTTCCAGGTTGGGGCGCGTCTCGTCGTCGAAACCCACGTAGATTTGTCCCAATCCTTCCATATCGTGAACGTCCATACCCATCATGTGACCCAGTCCGTGAGGCAGGAACATCGCGTGTGCTCCAGCACGAACAGCCTCATCGACATCACCTTTCATGAGACCAAGCTCTTTCAGTCGTTCAGTCATCATACGGCAGACGGCAAAGTGCACATCCATATAGCGTACACCAGGCTTAGCTACGTCCAGTACATAATCATGGCAGGCTTCTACAATGCTATAGATTTCCAACTGGCGCTGACTGAACTTACCAGTAACGGGCATTGTACGCGTGTGATCGGAACAGTAGTCGTCCAGTTCACATCCAGCATCACACAATGCCAGTCGACCAGCTTCGAGAGCTGCGTCAGAAGGATTGCCGTGCATAATCTCACCATGTTGTGAGAAAATAGTGGCAAAACTGGTACCACCAGCCAAGCTACAGGCAATACCGTCTACTTGACCACCGATGAAACGCTCAGTAACCCCAGGCTTGATAAGCTTCTGCGCCGTTGTATGCATAGCGTAACCTACATTACATGCACGGTCAATGGCTTCAATCTCCTGTGGTTCTTTTGTAGAGCGCATCTTTACCACAGCCTTAATCAGGTCAAGCGATGCAGCCTCCTTTTGTTTCGAAGGATGGATGCCCAACAAGTCCATGATTTGTATCTTAGTATCATAACGATAAGGGGGCAAGAAGTGGATTTTAGCCGTCTGATGTTTGATGTATGAAGAAAGATATGACATCGGAGCTGTTTTGCTGATGCCTACCTCCTCAGCCAAGTCGCTGACCGATGGTGTAAAGCCCATCCAAACAATATCTTCTACATCGATATCGTCGCCAAGCAACCATTCTTCATCATTGTCAATGTTGATTACACCTACTAGTCCGTCACGATGCTGCCCAAAATAATAAATAAATGCAGAATCCTGACGCATGGGAGCATATGCATTGGCAGGATAACTATAGGGTGACTCGTTATTACCAAAGAGCACAACAATGCCTTTGCCTACAAGCTTTTTCAGCTCTGCACGACGGCGAATATAGGTGTATTTATCGAACATAAATCAAAATAATCTTACTATAGGTTACAAATATTCTGCAAAGATACGCATTTTTTATGTAAAAGTACTATCTTTGCAACATTATTTATGCTTAAGGCACACTAAAAAGTATTAAAATGCAATTAAGTTGGAACATCTCTATGAAGAATGTTTCCAACTTATTATACTTTTTTTGCAACAGCTATAGTGCTTTTTGATTTCTCCTTACTCTTCGTTGAGTAGGTCGGGACGCAGGCGTCGAGTTCGTTCCATAGCCTGTTCCAATTCCCAGTTGCGTATTTTGGCTTCGTTGCCTGATAGCAAGATATCAGGTACTTTCCAGCCTTTATAATCTGCAGGACGTGTGTAGATGGGAGCTGCTAACAAATCGTCCTGAAAACAATCGCTTAGTGCCGATTGCTCATCACCGATAACCCCAGGTACTACGCGTACAACAGCATCGGCAATCATGGCTGCCACTAACTCGCCACCAGTTAATACAAAATCGCCAATTGATATTTCACGGGTAATAAGATGGTCGCGTACACGCTGGTCAATACCCTTATAGTGGCCTGCCAGAATGATGAGATTGCCTTTCATCGAGAGTTCGTTAGCCATGTGTTGGTCGAAACGCTCACCATCGGGTGAAGTGAAGATCACTTCATCGTAGTCGCGTTCAGCCTTTAAGGCCGTAATACAACGGTCGATGGGCTCACACTGCATCACCATGCCTGCACTACCTCCATAGGGATAGTCATCCACACGACGCCACTTGTCAAGCGTATAGTCGCGCAGATTATGCAGTCGAATCTCTGCCAGTCCCTTTTTCTCGGCACGTGCCAGGATGCTCTCATGGACGAATCCTTCGAGCATCTCTGGTAATACCGTGATAATATCAATTCTCAATTTTGAATACCGATTTTGAAAAACTTAATTGTCGTACTCTTGCCAAGACTTGATTTTGATGTCATCCTGACTGAGAGCAGTGAAGGCCTCAATGAATGCTTTAGCCAGACGGACATTGGTCATCAAGGGGATGTTGTGGTCAATGGCACCGCGACGAATGCGATAACCATTGGTCAACTCACGCTTAGTATGATTCTTCGGTACATTGACAATCAGTGAGAACTTATGCTGGGCAATCATGTCCATCACGTTGTTATCGCCTTCCTCATCAGGCCAGTTAACAGCGGTTGCTTTGACGCCGTTCTCGTTGAAGAACTTGGCTGTACCTCCTGTAGCATATACTTCATAGCCCTTCTTAACCAGTTGCTGGGCAGGCTCCAGCAGACTTACCTTACCCTTGGCTGCACCACTTGAGATAAGGATGCTTGAACCAGCCTTTGGCAGACGATAGCCTGTGGCAATCAGTGCGTTGAGCAGTGCCTCATTCAGGTCATCACCCAAGCAACCAACCTCACCAGTAGAACTCATATCTACGCCTAATACTGGGTCGGCATTCTGCAAACGTGCAAATGAGAACTGGCTGGCCTTTACACCGATGCGGTCGATATCGAACTCTGAACTGTCTGGCTTCTGATAAGGCGCATCCAGCATAATCTTGGTGGCGGTCTCAATGAAGTTACGCTTCAGAATCTTTGATACGAAGGGGAATGAACGTGAAGCACGCAAGTTACACTCGATAACTTTAACCTCTCGATTCTTAGCAAGGAACTGAATGTTGAATGGTCCTGAGATGTTCAACTCCTTAGCGATCTTGCGGGCAATCTTCTTAATTTGACGTACGGTAGAGAAGTAGATGTGCTGAGCAGGGAACAACATGGTAGCGTCACCAGAGTGCACGCCAGCATATTCTACATGCTCTGAGATAGCGTATTCTACAACCTCGCCCTTGTCGGCAACTGCATCAAACTCAATCTCCTTAGTCTCAGTCATGAACTTTGAGATAACTACCGGGAATTCCTTTGATACCTCGGTAGCCATATTCAAGAAGCGATGCAACTCGTCATCATCGTAGCAGACATTCATAGCAGCACCTGACAGCACATAAGAAGGACGAACAAGTACAGGATAACCCACTTCTTCAACAAACTCTTTGACATCCTCGAATGAGGTGAGGGCACGCCAACGTGGCTGGTCAATACCCAGTTTGTCGAGCATGGCCGAGAACTTGTCGCGATTCTCCGCACGGTCAATGTTGACAGGACTTGTACCCAGTACAGGCACACCCTGACGATGCAACTTCATAGCCAAGTTATTAGGAATCTGTCCACCTACAGATACAATGACACCCTTAGGCGACTCCAAGTCGATAACGTCAAGAACGCGTTCGAGTGAGAGTTCGTCAAAGTACAAACGGTCGCACATATCATAGTCTGTTGACACTGTTTCGGGGTTGTAGTTAATCATGATAGACTTGTAACCCAACTTACGAGCCGTATTGATGGCATTTACAGAACACCAGTCAAATTCAACACTTGAACCAATACGGTAAGCACCTGATCCCAAGACTACTACAGACTTTTCGTTGTTGTAATAGTTGATGTCGTGCTGAACCTTGTATTGCTCACCTTTAGGATTACCAAAAGCAGGTGTATGTGTGTAGGTGAAATACAGATAATTTGTCAATTCCGGATGCTCAGAAGCCACTGTGGGAATACGCTTCACAGATGGCATGATACCACGTTCCTTGCGATAACGGCGTACGTCCAAGTTCTCCTTTTCCATATTGCCCTGTTCAGGTTTCAAAACAAAACGGGCTATCTGGAAGTCAGAGAATCCGCAACGCTTTACCTCCAGAAGCAGTTCGTCTGGCATTTCTTCCAGCTTGTTATATTGCTGTAACTCATGTTTCAAGTCTACGATGTGCTTCAGACGCTCCAGGAACCATACATCAATTTTGGTCAGTTCCTCGATACGCTCAATGGTGTAGCCTTCTTCCAAAGCCTGTGCAATAGCAAAGATACGCAGGTCTGTGGGGTTAGCCAGTTCTTCGTCCAAGTTCTCAAACTTAGTGTGGTCGTTACCTACAAAACCATGCATGCCCTGACCAATCATACGCAAGCCTTTCTGTATCATTTCCTCGAATGAACGACCGATAGACATAATTTCGCCTACAGACTTCATTGACGAACCAATCAGGCGGCTTACACCAGCAAACTTAGTAAGGTCCCAACGCGGAATCTTACAAATCATATAGTCAAGACTTGGAGCTACGTAGGCGCTTGATGTGGTACCCATCTCACCGATTTGGTCGAGTGTATAGCCCAATGCTATTTTTGCTGCCACGAAGGCAAGAGGATAACCTGTTGCTTTTGAAGCCAAAGCCGACGAACGTGACAGACGAGCATTAATCTCAATGATACGATAATCGTTAGTTTCGGCATTGAAGGCAAACTGTATGTTACATTCGCCTACGATGTTCAGATGGCGAACGCATTTGATGGTAATGTCCTGCAGCATTTTTACCTGCTCAGGTCTCAGCGAACAAGTCGGTGCTACCACGATTGATTCACCCGTATGGATACCCAGAGGGTCGAAATTCTCCATTGATGCTACCGTAAAGCAGTGGTCGTTGGCATCACGGATGGTTTCAAACTCAATCTCCTTCCATCCTTTCAGCGATTCCTCTACCAAAATCTGAGGTGCAAAGGTAAAGGCACTTTCAGCCAGTTCCTTGAATGCTTTCTCGTCGGGGCAGATACCTGAACCTAAACCGCCTAACGCATAGGCTGAACGAATCATGATGGGGAATCCTATTTCATGGGCAGCCTTCAGTGCGTCCTCCATATTCTCCACAGCGTGGCTAACAGGGGTTTTCAACTCAATCTCGTCCAGTTTCTTAACGAACAGGTCGCGGTCTTCCGTATTCATAATGGCTTCCACTGAAGTACCTAATACTTCAACACCATATTCTTTCAGCACGCCAGTCTGGTAGAGCTCCGTACCGCAGTTCAGGGCCGTCTGTCCGCCAAAGGCCAGCAGAATGCCATCAGGACGCTCCTTCTTGATGATTTCCGTCACGAAGTGCGTTGTTACAGGCTGAAAATATACCTTGTCGGCAATACCTTCAGAGGTCTGAATTGTAGCGATGTTGGGGTTTACTAACACGGAAGAGATACCTTCCTCGCGCAATGCTTTAAGTGCCTGGGAGCCAGAATAGTCAAACTCACCAGCTTGTCCGATTTTCAAGGCGCCTGAACCTAATACAAGCACCTTTTTCAGTTTCTTTGTCATATCGTTTGCTGTGTTTGTTGGATGCATTCTGGGCTGCAAAGGTACGAAGAAATTAGTAAATATGCAAGCATCTTCGCATAAAAATTTTATTTGTGTAATTTTAGTGCATGTTTATGTTATTTTCTCGCGCGCGTAATCATATATTATACATAACTAAAGGTTATGTTCGTTACAAAGTCCCTTCGTCTACATGATTTAAATGGGAACCTCAATAATGAATCGACAACCTTCTTGATAGCTGGTATCAAGTATCAAGTCACCTCCCAGATTCTGAGCGTGCCGTTTGGCTAATGGCAAGCCTAATCCAAGCCCTTCGGTCAGATCGTCAACTTTGGTAAAGAATTTGAAAATAGTCTCTCTGTCAGCCTCAGTAATATTCTTTCCCGTATCCTCTACAATATATTGAATGTTGCAAGCAGTAGGAGTGACGTGTAATGACACGTGTTGTCCGTCGGAATACTTGGCAGAATTGTACAGTAATTCACGTAAAGCTCGCATTAGATACAAACGATTACCTTTTATGCAGAAATCATCAGCTAGTTCACTTTGGAAGCTAATTTGCAGGTTGGGATAATGTAAATTAGTATTCTCTATGGCTTCACGAGCAACGTCATTGCAGAGTATCAAGTCATGTTTCTGACTGTTTAATTCTTCTGAAAGTCCTGTGTCAGAACTGTCAAAAAGCATCTGCAACATACGTTTGAGATGTTTCGAGTTATGATCCATCATGTCGGTAATGCTCTTCATCTCCTCGTCTGATAGTTTCTCTTTACCAGCATCGCTCAACACTTGGGAAAATCCCATGATGATATTCAGTGGAGTGCGTATCTGGTGACTGACATTTTGTATGAAGATTGTCTTCTGCTTGTCGGCTTCCTTTGCCATACGTGTAGCTCGTTCCAGTTCCTCGTTACGTAGTTTCGTCTGCTCCGTGGTATAACGAACACTTCCCATGTGGAAGTTCAGGTAACTTAACATTGTTGCAAAACTATTCTGCAGACGTCCTATGACATCCAGACGCTGACTTTTTGGAATGTGTACTTCCATGTTGCCGGATGCTATAGTTTGTGTCTTGTCGAGCAACTGATTGAGCGGACGGATAGAGACGGTTACAGCCCTATGGCATAGCAAAAGGATGACAAGCAGGCCAATGACGAGCAATGGTACTACAATATATGTCAGTCGGTAATAGCCTGCCAATACATCACTGTCAGGACAGACGATGGCCAGACTCCATTTGGTTCCTGTTACGGGCTGATAGCATACCAGACATGGTGCCCCATCGACGTTGACCACCATTTGACCTTGTTTTCCACTTGTCATTTCATGGCCCAGCGCAATCATGTCAAACTGCTTTCTTGGGTCTGCATTAGTGAAGATGGTTTGTGTAAACAGACGTGTTGAATCAGGATGGATGAAGTATCGTCCCTCATTGTCAATCATCACAAAATAAGAGTTGGGGTAGGGTCTCACTTCCGACATGACCTTTGACAGTCGTAGTAGCGAGAGGTCGGTTGATATGATACCCACCATACTACTGTCGGCACTATATAGCGGTTTGCCGTATGAGGCTATCATGCCGTCAAGGGTAAGCTCCAGAGAGTCCACTTCATCTGTGTACACCACCCAGCATCCGCTTTCAAGGTTGCGTGGCGTCTTATACCATATCTTTTGGAAGTATTCGTATTCTTCCTCGATGACTGTAGTAATGGTGTCTGTTTCCCTAACGGTGTAGGCTGAGAAATATCTGCCGTATTTCTTGAACATGTTGGGCTCGGCACTGATAGAGCATCCGTCAATATGCGGGTTGAACCTGACAATGCGGTTGGTGAAACCGAGTATCTGTTCAGGTTGGAATTGCTGTTCAATCATCCAGCTATAGGTATTCGTAGCATTCTCGATGGTCATCAGATTGCGTACAATATGCTGCATGGTCGTGTTTAGTACGGCCTTGGTGCGGCCTACTGCCTCAGTACGAATAATGTGTCGAGACTGGGTGAACAGTACACCAAGCGACACCACGAAGATGGTTACTGCCATCAAGAGGATGCCTAAACTGAGCTTCGTCGAAAACGACTTCCTTATTCTGTTAAGCATCTTGAACCTCCTTTCTCATGTCTTCGTCCGACATGTTAATCAGGTTATTCAACAGTTCAGCAATGGTGTTGCCATTATGCTGGATGTCATCAACAAGCTTGGAAGTTTCTTTATGCTCGCTGTTCTTATCTGGGTTGCACAGTGCTTCCACATCTCTATTTATAGCTTCCGATGGTTCCAACATTTGGTTGGTCATGTTGTGTAGGAATGCCGTCTTTATACGGTCGGCTTTCTGGGCTTGTTTGTATGCTTTGCTTAGCTCCTCGCCATGTTGTTCAAACTCAGTTGTCAGTTGTTCCAGTTCACCGATATTGGTTGCCAATGATTGTTGCATCAACTTGAAGTTGCATTGCAGACGACCTATTTCATCCACGCGCCGGCTATCTGGAATCGGTTCGTCAAGATGGCCTTTTGATATGTATTGTGCCTGCTTTGTCAACGTCAAGAGCGGCTTCAACTGGCTGTGGATGACGAAGCCGGTTACGAGGAACGACAGTATCAGACTTATGATGGCGATGCCCCAGATGTAGAACGACAAAGTGTTGTATTCGCCAAAGATTTCTTCCTCGGTATATATGATACAAACGCTCCATCCTAGATGTTCGGACGAACGGCCTGTCACTGCTATACGTTTGAATGGCTTGTAGAAAATGAATAATTCCTGGCCATCCATGTTAAATGCCTTATAGCCCGTTTCGCCTGACAGCATAGCCTGAGCTGCTTTCCTGGCCGACTCTTCTTTTGTCATCAGGGCCGTTTGTTTCATCAGTTTATTTCGAAGGGGGTGCACGATGTACGTGCCGTCTCTGTCAAGCAGTGCACAATATGAATTATCCAACGGTTTGGAATTACTGATTATATCCGACAGCATTCTCAGCGATACGTCAACACCTATTACACCGATGGGTTTGCCATCCTTGTCAGGAATCGGCAGGCTGAACGTGATGATGGGTGCTTCGTCGGACTTAATGCCTTTCAGTGGATTCAGCCATATGGCCGTGCCGGTCTGCATGGGCTTGGTAAACCATATCTGCTCCGTGTAGGACGAGTTTGCAAACATCTCGTCAGGTACGATATCAGAATCGGCGTATGCTTTACCGGCGCTGTCGGCATAGTGTACGTAAGCCATAAACTGCTTGCCGTCATTGTAGTAGTTCTCCTTGAAGGCAATGGCACAGCCTGCCACGTAAGGATTGGTCTCTACAATTTTGCGGGCATAAGTGAACATTTTTTCACGACTGTCCGTCTCAGAATTCATACTGAAATAGATGTTACCTGCGCTCTGCTCCACACTCAACAGTATGTTGTCTATGTTGCGTACAACGCCCTCTAAGGTTTGCTCAGCCTTTTGTACGGCTTCTTCCCTTACGGCCTTTCGTGCATAGTGTAACATCACAATCATCGAAGCTATGAGCAGCATCGCCATAGCTGTCACCACCATCAGACCAATTCGAACTGACAAGGTTTTTTTAATGATTGTAGGTAGTCGTAACATATTCGGTAGCAAAGTTAGTTATTTTTTAATAGAAAAACAAATAATTATCCATAAAAGATTGTTAAATGTGACATATTTAATACGGAAAACATTTTTTTCCTATTCTGTCTTGCTCTTTATCGTTTTTTCTTTGTAATTTTGCAGCATTATGAACAAGATAGTACTGATTACAGGAGCGACAAGTGGTATTGGCCTTGGCTGTGCCCGTAAGTTCGCAGAGAATGGCGACCAATTGATTCTGACCGGTCGCAACGAGAAGCGTTTGGAGGAAATTCGTCATGAACTTGAAGCCAAGGGTACGAAAGTTTTAATTCTGCCTTTCGACGTGCGTGATGCCGACAAGGCTAAGGCGTGTATTGACAGTCTGCCTGAAGAATGGCAGCATATTGATGTCTTAGTGAATAACGCTGGGCTGGCACTCGGTTTGGAACCCGAATACGAGGGCGATCTGAACGATTGGGCGACCATGATTGACACCAACATCAAGGGATTGCTGACGATGACACGACTCGTTGTGCCGGGTATGGTTGCACGTAACAGCGGGCACATCATCAATGTCGGTTCTGTTGCCGGCGATGCTGCCTATGCTGGCGGCAACGTCTATTGTGCCACGAAGGCTGCGGTGAAAGCGCTGTCTGACGGACTGCGTATCGACGTTGCCAATACGGCGATACGTGTCACGAATCTGAAGCCTGGTCTTGTTGAGACGAATTTCAGCAACATTCGTTTCCGTGGTGACACCGATCGTGCTTCGAATGTGTATAAGGGCATTACGCCTCTGACTGGCGACGACATTGCCGACGTTGCGGTTTATGCTGCCAATGCCCCAGCACATGTACAGATAGCTGAAGTGCTGATACTGGCCACGCATCAGGCCAGTGGCAGCGTCATTGTCAGAAAGTAGTCAAAGATTATGGAGATGGATATCAAGGAGCTGCTGAATCGTACTGACCGATTTGCAGCAAATGCAGGTTGTCAGATTACGGAAGTCGACGAACAGCATGCCGTTGCAGTGATGACGGTAACGGCCGAGCACCTGAATGGCGGCCATGTGTGCCAGGGTGGGGCGCTGTTCACGCTGGCCGACCTGGCGATTGCTGCACTCATGAACTGCCGGGGGCAGCTGACTTTCGGCATTTCCAACAGCATCATGTTCGTGGCCAGTGCACTTGAGGGCGATGTGCTTCGTGCCGAGGCTGTTCACGTTTGCAATCATCACAAGATTCCTTCGGTAGAAGTAAACGTGACAAACCAAAACGATGTTCTGATCTGTCACGTTACGGGTTTGGGTTACCGTAAGTCAACGTCCATCAAATGATGTCACTTGCTCAGCGTCAGGACGATGTCACTTGCTCAGCGTCAGGACGATAATTGACTTGGCGGGGACTTTGACGGTAAGCACGCCCTTCTTCAGTGTGGCATCCTTGTAATCCTTGGGAGCCACAACATTCGGATTATTGAAGTCGTTATAGTCGGCCACATTCTTCGATGTAAGGATGCGGCCGCTAACTTGTTTAGCATTGAAACCGGCAAAGTTGAAGTCGATGTCCTGATCCTTGTCTAAGCTTACATTAGTGATGGCGAGTACAATGCTGCCGTCCTGCGTTTTCGCTGCAGAGGCTGACAGCAGCGGGCAGGGACGGTAGCCTGCATCCTTGGCACCTTTCTTCTCCTTGAAGTAGGCCTTGCTGACGGCAACGATTTCTGATTCCAGGTCGACGGGCAGATAGTTAGCCTCCATGAACGGGGTGTACATCTGGAAGACGTGGTAGGTTGGTGTCAGCACCATGTGCCCCGTGCCTATCTGGTCGGTCAGAATCATGGACTGCAGCACGTTTACCACCTGAGCAATATTGGCCATCTTGACACGGTCGGTGTATTTATGGAATACGTTCAGGCTGAGCGAGGCTACGAAGGCATCGCGCAAGGCATTCTGCTGATAGAGGTGGCCGGCGATGGTGCCTGGCTCTTCGTCCCACCAAGTGCCCCATTCGTCGACAAGCAGTCCAACATTCCCCTTTGGATCAATCTCGTCCATGATGGCCTTGTGCTTCTTGATAACCTCCTCAATTTCCAGACACTTGCCCAGCGCCCAGTAGTATTGGTCAGTGTTGAACTTGGTGGCGGAGCCTTTGGGGCCGTCCCAACCCGAACAAGTATAATAATGTAGGGAAATGCCTTGCATCTGTCGGCCGATGTTCTTCATCAGCACCTCCGTCCACTTGTAATCGTAGTCGCTGGCTCCGCTAGCAATGCGATAGAGCTTGTTGCCCGTGTAGTCGCGCAGATAGGTGTTGAACTTGCGGTACTCGTCGGAATAGTACTCCGGTCGCATGTTGCCGCCACAGCCCCAGGCCTCGTTGCCGATGCCGAAGTACTTGACTTTCCATGCCTTGTCGCGACCGTTCTGACGGCGCAGACGGGCCATGGGTGTATCGCCGTCGCTGGTCATGTATTCCACCCATTGAGCCATTTCCTTGACCGTTCCGGAACCTACATTACCGCTGATGTAGGGTTCGCATCCCAACATCTCGCAAAGGTTCAGGAACTCGTGCGTGCCGAACGAGTTGTCCTCGATGGTGCCGCCCCAGTTGTTGTTGCGCAACGAGGGTCGGTTCTGCTTCGGCCCAATGCCGTCCATCCAGTGGTAGTCGTCGGCAAAGCAACCGCCCGGCCAGCGCAGCACGGGAACCTTCAGCGCCTTCAGCGCCTCGAACACGTCCTTGCGGTAACCGTTGATGTTTGGGATAGGGGAGTTCTCACCTACCCACAGGCCACCATAGATACATGAACCCAGATGCTCTGAGAACTGACCGTAAATCTCTCTGTTAATCTTGGCTCCAGCCTGGTCGGCATGAACCGTTGCCTTCACATGTTCGGCAGCTCCTGCACCTGTTGTAAAAGCCAACGCGATAATCGCGGAAATCATCTTCTTTTTCATAATAAGTTATTGATGTCTTTGGTTATAATTATTCAGCAAAAGTACTGATTTAAATTGAATTATGCAAATTTTTGACGAACAATTGCTTGTCAGTCCGCTTTTTTTTCGTTTCTTCGCGCCCATCAATTGAATTGTGAATACGGGGGATGAAGTCCCCTGTACGCACACTTTTTTCGCCTTTTGTTTGGAACTATCGAAATAATTGCCTATCTTTTCGCTTTGCGAGAAGATACTCTCGTTCGAAAATGAAAATAAATCGCGATTTATTTTGCATTTTGCTCACTTATTCGTATCTTTGCACTCAGATAATGGTATGAAGATATGACGAATAAGAACAGACACATATTAAGCCAGATTAGGCAGATTGCTCGGCAAACTGCGCCTAAGGGCAGTGTCGTGCTTCTCTTTGGCTCCAGGGCCAGAGGTCAGGCACGGAAGAGTTCTGACTGGGACATTCTAATCATACTACCCAAAGACCAACTGCGGCAGGAAGACTACGATCAGGTGAGTTATCCACTTGTGGAGCTGGGATGGAAGATTGGTGAACAGATTAACCCGATTGTGTACACTGAACAGGAATGGAAAGCCAATAGTATTACACCTTTCTATGACAATGTTCAGCGCGATGCCATTAATCTACTCTAAGTCTATGGATTCAAATCTGCTCATAAAACTACAGACGGAAAAGGCGCAGCGATTCCTTCAGGAAGCTGATGATATGGTTCTCCAGAAACGATGGGATTTGGCTGCCAATCGTTTTTACTATGCCTGTTATCATATTGTCCATGCTGCTTTCATTACGCGCAACATTGCCACAAAATCCCATGATGGCACACTTACCGAATTGGGCAGGCAATTCATCATGACAGGACAATTGGACAAGAAATACGGTCGATTCTATGCCCGTATGATACAGCTTCGTATTAAGGCCGACTACAACAGCATTGCAGACATAACAGAAGACGAAGTGCTCGAATTGGCCCCTCTTTCACATGACTTTGTGAAAGCTGTCGGGGGGCTTGTAAATATCACAAATGTATAACCCTTATTTGTAATACCCTATCCTGACAAAGTGCCTAGGCGCAGCGAAGGGTGTCCAAGAGATGTGGAGCCAGCCGTTGCCTGTTAGGAGTTGGTCGGTGTATTCATTGGCGCGGAGGAAGTCCACCAGGCGTTGGAACTGGCGAGGGTCTTTGGGACGGATGTCGGCAGCCTGGCCCAATAGATGCTGCGAGTTATTGACACCACCAACCAAGGCGTTGACGCGAGGGTTGCGGAAGCCGGAGTTAATGATGATGGGACCGACCTCGCGGCGGGCGGGCTCCAGCAGATATTGGCAACCGTATTTCAGGTTAAACAACACCTGCGGCGTTGGCAGGTTGTCGGGATACTTACTAAAGTTGCAGAA